>Ga0105048_10012424_pt1 | contig 13346 bp, 11 predicted proteins | sample MAT05_FD_78382 | JGI IMG/M metagenome (GOLD analysis project Ga0105048, IMG submission 78382) | Freshwater microbial communities from Lake Fryxell liftoff mats and glacier meltwater in Antarctica - MAT-05 | ecosystem: Environmental > Aquatic > Freshwater > Ice > Liftoff microbial mat | place...
CATTCTCCATCTGTTGTAACTGTAGTGTTTTCATCACAAGAATTTAAAGTTGAGTTTTTAGTGTCCGTCTTTTCCACAACCGGCTAGTTGCGAGGGCATACAACATTACTCCCATTGCAGTAATTAATTGCAATACAATGTTATTCGCAATATTTGCAAATACAAAACGGTTTTCCCAATAATTTTATCGCTTGTACCGATTAAATCTTAACCTTTTTGTTACACCCAAAAATAAAAGACTTACGAAAAAGCCGTGGTATTTCGCAGGAGGCAATGGCAGCAGCTATGCAAAAAAGTCAAAACGCCTGGAGTGATATAGAATGCAATAAAAGCAAATTGGATGCAGAACTAATACCAGATATTTGCAACTTTTTTCAAATAAATGTAGAAGACCTTTTTGAGGGCATGGTTAATTTTCAGTTTAATGAAAAGTTGGAAAACTGCCAAACAGCCTATAATCAAACTCTTAAAAATGAAAGTAAAGAGATGATGGGTTTACTTAAAGCTACAATAAGTCTGCTGGAAACAGAATTGGCAGAGAAAAATATAACCATTCAGCATTTATTTGGCTGGTAAAATAGTATGCGTCCATAGCATCAACCCCTGATTTTGTCGGAGGCAAAATCTTTCCCATTCGCATGGGAAACAAAGTTCCAGCCTTCGTGACTTATTCAAAACTGGCTTGTTAGAATTGGTTGCTTCAATTAATCATAAATTCCAACACCCATTACCATCCATCACACATCCGACATCACACATCCGACATCACACATCTGACATCACACATCTTACATCATACATCCGACATCACATATAAAAAACCTGCATGACACATTCAAGGCTATTTCCTAATCTCTGCACTCAACTCCTTTTCAAAACTCTGTATTATCCTGTTCATATTGCCATCAATGTCCTTATCGGTCATCGTTTTTTCTTCGTCTAAAAAAGTAAAATTGATGGCCATGGATTTCTTACCGGCACCTAGCTTTTCACTTTCAAATACATCGAAGAGCTTCATGCCGGTGAGTTTGCCAGCTTTGGCATTTTTTACCGAAGCTTCTATTTCCGCGTAGGTAGTTGTACTGTTTACCACAATGGCCAGGTCTCTTTCCACGGCTGGAAATTTGGTGATCTCCTTGAATTGCAGCTTTTGCTTTTTTGATTTTTTTACCAACGCTTCCCAGTTTATATCAGCATAAAAAACAGGTTGCTTTATATCGAACTTACCCAGCCTTTGCTTGCTGATAATGCCTGCAACACCATATTCCTTTTTATCAATAATAATAGTAAAAGCGGCAGAAAGATCGGCTGCGGTAGTACAGGCCTCCAAACTAAATTCGGTAATGCCTGCAAGGCGAAGCACCTGTTGCAATACGCCTTTCAAATAATAAAGATCGGCCTTGGATGCTTTTGTCTTCCAGCCACCATTAACGGTGTTGCCGGTTAGGTATAAGCTTAAATGCTGTGCTTCGCTGTAGGTGCCAATGCCAGTGGTAGCGTAGGTTTTACCAAATTCAAACAGTTGCAGGTCTGCATTTTTACGATTGATATTGTACGATACCGATTCCAGCCCGGTCTCCATCATCGAGGGCCGCATTACATCGAGGTCGGCACTTAGGTTGTTCATCATTTTTACACTCTGCTGCAAAATGGCTTCGGTGTAATATTGGCTGTTTGTAATACTGTTGGTAAAAATTTCATTAAACCCTAGCCCTACCAAATAGTTGCCTATTTTTTCCTTCCATGCTTCGTCAATACCCAAGAAATCGTTAGCCGGTGCTATGGTGATGTATTCTGGTATTTCCACATTGTCAAGCCCATCTATCCGCATTACTTCTTCCACAATATCTGCCGGCAGGCTAATATCGGGTTTGCTGAACGGAACGGCTACCCACATATCGTCTATGCCTTCTTTAATAATTTCAAAGCCGAGGCTTTCCAGAATCTTTTTCACCGTATCGGGGTGGTAATTTTTACCACTTAGTTTTTTAAGATACTGGTACCGGATGGCAAATTCCTTTTTCTGTGCAGGCACAGGATATACGTCCACAATTTCGCTGGCTATTTCACCACCGGACAGTTCTTTAATAATTAGGGCGGCACGTTTCAGCACCGTTACACAATTGCTAATGTCCACGCCTTTCTCAAATCTTGTGGCAGCATCGGTACGCAGCCCATGCCGCACACTTGTTTTGCGAATGCTTATCTGGTTAAACCAGGCACTTTCCAGAAAAATATTTGTGGTGGTGTTTGCGACGCCACTGTGTAGTCCGCCAAAAACGCCACCTATACACAACGGTGCTTCTGCATTGCAAATCATCAAGTCTTCAGCATTCAGTTTCCGCTCCTTTTCGTCCAGGGTTACAAACGGAGTTCCTTCGGGCAGGCATTTTACCACAATGGCATTGCCGGTAATTTTATCAGCATCAAAAGCATGGAGCGGTTGCCCCGTTTCGTGCAGTATAAAATTGGTGGCATCTACTATGTTATTAATCGGCCGCAGACCAATGGCCTTTAGTTTATCCTGTAGCCATTTGGGGCTTTCTTTTACCTCCACTCCCGTAATGGTTACACCTGCATAACGTTTGCAAGCTTCGGTATTTTCTATGGCTACGGCTATTTTGAGGCCTTCAGCTTTGTCTGCCTTAAACTGGTTGGCGTAAGGCAGCTTTGCGGCCGTTTTCTTATCATGCATTGTTAGCCAGGCACACACATCTTTGGCAGTGCCAATGTGGCTCATGGCATCCATACGGTTGGGCGTAAGACCTATCTCGTAAATCCAATCGGAGTAGGGGCTAAAGTATTCGGCGGCGGTGGTTCCGGCTTTGGCCGCAGCATCTAAAACCATAATACCGGCGTGGCTTTCGCCGAGGCCAATCTCATCTTCGGCACAAATCATACCCTGGCTTTCGCTGCCACGTATTTTGGCCTTTTTCATGGTCATGGGTTCGCCTTTGGTGGGGTAAATGGTAGTACCAATAGTGGCTACCACCACCTTTTGCCCCACGGCTACATTGGGTGCCCCACATACTATTTTCAGGGGTTCGCCGCTGCCAATATTTACCTTGGTTAGGCTCAGTTTATCAGCGTCGGGGTGCTTTTCACATTCCAGTACTTCGCCTATTACAAGCCCTGCCATACCGCCCTTTACGGCCTCGTATTTTTCAAGGCTTTCCACCTCCAAGCCTATAGAAGTAAGTATTTTACTCAGTTTCTCCGGTTCTATTTTCTCCGGAAGGTATTCGCTTAACCAGTTGTAACTAATCGTCATGTGCTTTATAGTATAGTGGCGAAAATAAGATAGAGTTGGCAGTTGGCGGTTTACAGTTTGCCAAGCGGGTATCTATGTGGTTTGGTGCTTTTTTAAGAACCACTTAACAGATAAACCACCGGTTTTTATTTACAAAAAAGCTAATTGCCAGGTCGTTTTTCTGAAAGCCTTGCTACGGCTGTTTTATCAAAAAAAATGCCTATGTCAATAGAAAGAATTGCTGGTAAAATAAGTAAAATGAGGCGTTTATTTTTAACCACAGCCCATTGTTGATAAGCTTGTGTAAATGGCGTAAATATTTATTGAATTGGGGATAACACCCTATACAGCGTGGACAACCACACAAAAATGTGGATGTTATAGTGGAGTGGCGTATGAATAAATTAAAGCAAAAAATGCTTCTTTGCTATGGGTGTTTTCCCGCTATCTTCGACCCCCCGCATCAGGTAACAATTCGTTAATGGAGTGCAAAAACGGACTGGTTTTCCAATAAACAAGACTGGATTTTGTGGTTACAACAGGGCAAAGGAATCAGAAAATGAACAAACATTTTTAGTGGTTTAAAATTTGCCGGGAAAGTCATGTGCCGGGGTGAAAGGTAAATTTTGATAGGTCATTGAATAATACAAAACAGTAAGGCTATAAATAGCCGAAACAGAAGTAAGCATTTATAACACTCACACAACTTTTTTTAAACCTGTTATTACGGAGCTTGTTATACTATGGAAATTGTAAATACCAATAAGGACAGAAAAATTCGCCGTAAAGGCACAGTGGATCTCAGCACAATGGTTTACGGCAAAGTGCCGCCACAGGCCAAAGACCTGGAAGAAGCCGTGCTCGGCGCCATTATGCTGGAGAAAGCCGCTTTTGATACCGTAGTGGAAATTTTAAAACCACAATGCTTTTATGTAGAGGCGCACCAACGCATTTTTACGGCTATGCAAAGCCTGCAAACTAAGAGTAGCCCCATAGATATATTAACGGTGGTGGAGGAACTTCGGTTCAAAGAAGAACTGGATATTGTGGGTGGCGCCTATTTTGTTACCAAGCTCACCAACTCGGTGGTAAGCAGTGCCAATATTGAAGCACACGCCAGAATTGTGCTCCAAAAATTTATCCAACGGGAACTTATCCGCATCAGCGGCGAAGTGATACACGATGCTTATGAGGACAGTACCGATGTGTTCGATTTGCTGGACGATGCCGAAAGCAAACTGTTTGAGATAACCAACAACCACCTCAAGAAAAATTTCGACGAATTGCCCGCCGTTTTGGCCAAGGCATACAGCCGTATAGAAGAGCTGCGCAACAAGAAAGACGATATTACCGGCGTACCAAGCGGCTTTGCCGCTCTTGACCGCGTAACCAACGGCTGGCAACCCACCGACCTTATTATTATTGCCGCCCGGCCTGCCGTGGGTAAAACCGCTTTTGCCCTTAATCTGGCTCGTAATGCGGCGTTGCACCCGGTAAATCCGGTAGGCGTGGGGCTGTTTAGTTTGGAGATGAGTGCCCCGCAATTGGTGCAGCGTATTTTAAGTGCCCAAAGCGAAATACACATGGAAAAAATAAGCCGTGGCCGCCTGGAAGATTACGAAATGAAACAATTACTCACCAAGGGAATGCAGCCTTTGGAAAGTGCGCCGATTTTTATAGACGATAGTGCCGCCCTCAACATTTTTGAGCTGCGGGCCAAGTGCCGCCGCATGGTGAACAAGTTTAAAGTAGGTATGATTATTATTGACTACCTGCAATTAATGAGCGGCAGCGGCGACGCCCGTGGCAACCGCGAACAGGAAATCAGCGGCATCAGCCGTGCATTAAAGCAAATGGCCAAAGAATTGAAAGTGCCTGTAATAGCCCTCAGTCAGTTAAGCCGTGCCGTGGAGAGCCGTAAAGAAGGCAACAAAATGCCGCAGTTGAGCGACCTCCGTGAATCGGGTGCCATAGAGCAGGATGCCGATATGGTTATGTTTCTCTACCGCCCAGAGTACTATGGCGTAACCGAAAACGAGCATGGCGAAAGCAACCGTGGCGAAACCGAAATAAAAATAGCCAAGCACCGCAACGGTGCCCTCGAAACCATTAGGCTGCGGGCATTGCTGCACATACAAAAATTTATAGAAGACGATGGCACCCAGGGCTACGGTGCAGGCCTGCCACCGGTAAGTAGTGGTGGTAATTTTCGCCCCCTTGCCAAAGAAGAGCAGGTAGATAATGGCGGTGCCACACTCTACATTCAAAAGGGAAGCAAGATGAACGACATGCAGGATGACTTTGATGCCGGGTTCCCGGAGAGTGATGAAGATGCGTTGTTTTAAGATTTAAAGGTCAATGGAAAAGTTTAGCTTGATTAGGATTTGAATTGATAATGCCATGTTTTATTAGCCCGTCTTTTGAGCCCTGGTTAGGCGGCATTAGTCTTATTGCTACTGTTGTGCATCTAAATGCTATAATCACAAAGGCACTTACAGAAAACAAATAGAAAGATAGGACGCATTATTTGCTTGTGTCCCCTGAAAAATATTTTACCCTACACCGTCTCCAAAATAAAATTCCCATCCACCCCTAATTTTTGGTGCACTGCTTTCAAAAACGAAATATCGGGGGGGCGTTTGCCACTAAGTATTTGCGAAAGTTTGGAGGTACCCATGTTAAACATTTGGGCAAGTTGCTTTTGGGTAATATTCATGTCGGCCACCTTTTGCTGTACCACAGAATTAATCGTGACTGGTATGGGCATTAGTTTTAAAATATGGTCTTCATAATGCTCGGCAAGTAAACTTAGTTGATGCAGTTCATCTACTTCTTTCTTGTTAAGCATATGAAAACCACCGCCAACGGTTGCCTTTTGTATAAAACTTTCGATGATTTCCATCACCTGCTTGTATTGAGCTTCGTTTCTTATTTTAGTTATCATAAAACTGAATTTTATATCGTATTTGCATTTATTTTATCATAATCCGAATGTGTACCAATAAACCTGATATAGATAGTACGTTTATCAAAAAATATCATAGCTACTAATCTGAAATGATTGCCTATTATATTAAACACAAATCCGGCGTTGCCTATCGCATCCACACCGTTAAAGGTCTTTTTTACATCCTCAAAGCTGCCCCAATCCGATTTTTTGGCGATATTGTACCAATTATTCAGAGGCTCTGCTACTTTGGAATGTAATTTGCCAAAGTCATCGAGGGTTCTTTTTATTAGTATAACTATTGTAACGAAATCAAAGAATTTCAAATAGTGAAATTAAGTTTCCAAAAATGAAATTTATAAAACTTTAGTAGCCTCCCAATTTATAACTGTACCTGCTTTCGTTTGCATATTTGCATAAGTTCTAACTGCGTAATAAAAACTGGTGCTGATGCCTTTTGTAGCTCCAATAATTTTCTTCTCAAAAACCTGCTTAGTATAAAGCCCGGAGCTAATCCTAAATAGCCAATCCTAAATCGCCATGGATATTCCATTTTTTTTCTCCCATGAATTAAACCAGCAAACCAAAACCTTAGTGTTGGATGAAGCCGCCAGCCGCCACGCCGTGCAGGTGCTGCGGATGAAAGAAGGAGCCATACTGCAACTCGCCAATGGAAAAGGAACCATAGCCCAGGCCGCCATAACCGATGCCCATAAAAAAAGTACAGAAGTAACAATAGAAGCAACCAGTTACGAACCACCTGTTGAACACAAAATAGCCATCGCCATTTCGCTGGTAAAAAATGCTGCCCGGTTCGAATGGTTTTTAGAGAAGGCAACAGAAATAGGCATCACAGATATTTATCCATTACTCTGTAACCGTACCGAGCGGCAGGTTTTTCGCCTCGACAGGATGAAACAAATCCTCATTAGCGCCATGCTGCAAAGCCAGCAGGCATGGATGCCCATACTGCATACCACGGCTTCATTTAACGACAGCATTAAGGCTTTTGAAAAAATGGAGGGTAGCAAAATGATAGCCCATTGCCTGAAAACAGACAAACAACAACTGGTGGATCAACTAATCAACCAATCATGTCATCAACTAATCCTCATTGGCCCCGAAGGTGATTTTACCAAAGAAGAAATACAACTCGCTATGGATAATAATTATAAGCCTGTAACCCTTGGCAATACCAGATTGCGAACCGAAACGGCGGGGATGGTTGCGGCTACGTTGTTGAAATTGGGATAAAAAGTTAGCGATAGGGTGATGCGTAAGGTTTAGTGCTTTGCTTTGTAAAGGAAATCAGGAAACGTCAGACCCGAAAACGTAAAATTCATGTGTGCGTTCGCATTCCTTACTCCGGTATAGGAAGTGCTATTATTTAATTAAATCAGAGACCTTTATCTTCATCATCATTCCATCTTGAGAAAGAACTAAGATGCCCTTTGTTTGGCTTTTAGTTTTGATTAGTTTTTTAAATGTTAAGTCTAAACCTATTGTTAGCCTTTCTTTAATGTCTGAGTTCTCCGGTATGTTATTTTTAATGTTTCTTAGTTTCAATTTCGTTCCAAATACTTTTGTTATTTAAAGTGGCTTATTGAAAAAACTTGAGGGTGGTATTAAGCTTCTGTTTCAATTCTGGGATGTCATTTTTAATAATTTCCCAAACTAAACTTAAGTCAATGCCAAATCGAAACCTATTTCACGGTTGTCCCAGTCGAAAATGGTTTCGGCAATAAGTTCACCGTCACCACTTTCAGTGTCCCAATAAAAATAGTCAGAGCCGATTAATGCAAAAGAGGTTGTGTATAAATCAATTGGCAAAAGTTGTCCGCTTATTGTGTCATCACATAGTTTAGTAAGTGTTCTTTTTTTACTTCAAATTCTTCGCTTAGCAAGGCGTCAACGTAAACAGTAGTCACATCATAACTGGTTTTCTTTTGACTGTCTTTAAGGTCAACTGAAAGCTGGTCAACTGTAACTAAATTTTAAAAATATTCTATTAGCTTCTTTTCAGTCATTTAAATTGCCTACGATTTATTGGTTGTCTTTTTTTGATTACGTAACTTTTTTACATCCACTTTTAATAATGATTTTTTACTCCAGTGTCTTAATTCTGAATTAGGGTCGCTAGCTTGCTTGCCAAATGGATTATAACATTTGAATTGTCGCATCAAGCAATATTTAAAAGAATCAAATCTTCAATAATAGTGCGTATTTAAAAATTCAGAACAGCATCCTTACAGCATTACTGCTTTCAGCCATAAAATAAAATCCATCCCTTAATGCGCCTCATCGGCATTAAATGCCTGCTCCCTTGGTACACTCGGCCCGTGTAATTTTACCGCATTGGTTGCGGCTTTTTTCTTCATACGCATGTTTAGTAATTCTACCCCAAAACTGAAAGCCATAGCCACATAGATGTAGGTCTTGTCTATATGGCTGCCGTGCAGCGGCTCCAATCCTTCGAAGAATAAACTAAAGCCTACCATAATGAGGAACGACAATGCCAGCATTTTAAAAGTAGGGTGCTTCTCAATAAATTTAGAAATGGAGTTGGCAAAAAAGAACATGATAATCATGGCAATCATTACAGCAATAATCATAATTGGCACCTGCTTGGCCATACCGATGGCGGTAATAATGCTGTCGAAAGAAAATATCATATCCACCAAAATAATTTGCGCCACAATGGCTCCAAACTTATTGGCTTTGGCCTTAGGCGCTCCGGGCACTTCTTCGTCGCCTTCCAGTTTATGGTGTATTTCTTTTACGGTTTTAAATAGCAGGAAAAGGCCACCTACAAACATGATACAGTTGCGCAGGTTAAAGGGGTAATGCTTGTCGTTAAAATCAAAACCGAACAGTTCTTTGCTGCCATTTGCTACCAGCCAGCCAAGAGCCAGCAGCAACACACTGCGAACGATGATCCCCAATATCATCCAAAGGCGCCGGGCTTTTTTACTTTGGTCGGCAGGCAATCTGCCTATTAGAATCGAAACGAAAATTACATTGTCTATACCCAGCACTATTTCCAGCAAGGTGAGCGTAAGAAGGCTTATAAGTGCATCTACCGTTAATAACTGTTCCCACATGATACTATTAAATTATTGTGCGGCAAATATCAACTAAACTTCCTTCACCGCCATCACATGCTGTTTTACCATTTGCTTAAAACGGTCAAAATCGTTGCCCGCAAAGAATGTATCGGCAAACATGGTAAATGATTGGTTGCTCTGGTACAGCAGCACTAAATTTTGGCTGATGGTGGCTTTATGAAAAGCTGCCCAAGGGTGGCTAAGGGTTCCATCGGTAAGTTTTGAGAGTAATTCGCTGTCATTCACTTCCATACCAAAAGCGGCATTGCCGCCCATAGCCCGCAACAAAAATTTACCGGTATGGTCACGTTTTCTTTTCAGGTAAAAATACATACCCACGGCCATGCCGATATACACCATACCCAGCCAGCCATTACTGGCAAACTTAGGTTTGGTGAACTCGTTGATGATAAAATACAAGCCTACAAAACACAGCGCCGCCGGTACATACACTATACTGTACCGCTGCTTTGCAGGTGCATTGGCATAATGCATTTTCATAGACTGGTTAATGATGTTTTCGGTAAGCTGAACATTTATTTCCATAATTGTCTCCACAAACCCCAAAGGGTTTACCGGGAGTGGGTATTTAGAAGTTAAAAATTGATTTAGGGCTAAAGCGCATCTTCAGGCTCCTCCTGTCCGGAATATTCGCATTGGCGTCAACTTAGCTAAACCCATGAAACGAATAGATGCAATACGAACAAGTTTTTCAAGGATTTAAAGGTTATTTTCTAACCCAAGGCTTCAGCCGTGGAAAAGGGCAAGCATATTCACCAGCTCCACAATTACCATTGCCACCATTCCCGAGGCTGAAGTCTTCGGTTGGTAAAGAAATCCATTCTCCAAAATCAACCCCGCATTCACAACTGTAAAACAGCACGTTTATATTCTTAAATTGACGCCAATGCTATTATTCGGGGGGGGTGGGGAGGCATCTGCTATGCTAATCCATTACAAATCTGCTTTGTTATAGAAGGCCCTTCGTAAATAAAACCCGTCCATACCTGCACTAAACAAGCACCTGCATCTAATTTTTCTTTAGCGTCTGCTGCTGTAAAAATGCCCCCGGAAGCGATTACCGGTATTTGGCCTTTTGTTTTAGTACAAATGTATCGCACCACTTCGGTTGACATGGCCGTAACAGGTTTGCCACTTAATCCACCCATGCCGATAGCCGCTATTTCACTAGCATCGGTAACCAAATTTTCACGGCTGATAGTGGTATTACAGGCCACCAGCCCATCAAGTTTTATTTCCATTGCTAAGTCTATTACATCGTCTATTTGTTCAATGGTAAGGTCGGGGGCTATTTTTAAAAGCAATGGTTTAGCCACTGCTTGCATCTTGTTTAAGGTCTGCAAATGGCCGAGAATTTTCCTAAGCGATTCCTTTTCTTGCAATTGCCGAAGCCCCGGTGTATTGGGGCTGCTCACATTTACCACAAAATAATCTACATACGCAAAGAGCCCGTTGAAGCATTTTTCATAATCCATCCATGCGTCCTCGTTGGGCGTTTGTTTATTTTTTCCAATATTGCCGCCGATAATTAGTTCGCAGTCGGCAGTTGGCAGTTGGCAGTCTTCTCTATTATTTATTACTCCTCCCTTTCTCCTATTTGCAACTTCCTTCTGGCTACCAGCCCACTGCTTCAGCCGCTCTACCACTACCTCCAGCCCATCGTTGTTAAAACCCATCCTGTTTATCAGTGCCTTATCTTTTGGTAGGCGGAACAGGCGCGGCGTTTCGTTACCCGCCTGCGGCAATGGGGTAACGGTGCCTATTTCTACCGCACCAAAACCCAGCGTTTCAAGTTCTCTTAAATACCGGGCATTTTTATCGAAACCTGCCGCCAGACCCACGGGGTTTTTAAAGCTTAATCCAAATTGCCTGTTTGCAAGGTTATGCCCCCGTGCATTAAATGTGGCGGTGATTATTTTTTTTATAAAACCCACATTGCACAACGCTTTCAGCGTATTCATAGAAAAGTAGTGCACTTTTTCGGGATCAAATAAAAACAGAAAGGAACGGAGTAATCGGTACATGATTGCGGCGAAGATAATCTTCGGCACCATACGGCTATATAACCCACTGGTAACAATATCTATAGCAATACACAGTTGTAAGGAAGCAATAAGGCTGCTTCCATTTCTCAAAATACTTCAAGCTATATTTCCGCCTAACTTAGCAGCCCCATGGATAAATTCATTGTATCGGCACGCAAATACCGCCCACAAAACTTTAATACGGTGGTAGGGCAGGCGCATATTACCACTACTCTTAAAAACGCCATCCTCAATAACCAGCTTGCCCACGCCTTTCTATTTTGTGGCCCAAGGGGTGTGGGTAAAACGACCTGCGCCAGGATACTCGCCAAAACTATTAATTGCGAAAACAAAACCCCGGAAGGTGAAGCTTGTAATGTGTGCAATAGCTGCACAAGTTTTGATGCCGGTGCATCGCTTAACATTCACGAACTGGATGCCGCCAGTAATAATGGGGTAGATGATATACGTGCCCTGGTAGAGCAGGTACGCTTTGCTCCCCAGGCTGGTGCGTATAAAGTGTATATAATAGATGAGGTGCACATGCTGAGTGCAGGCGCCTTTAATGCCTTCTTAAAAACACTGGAGGAGCCGCCGTCCTACGCCATTTTCATTTTGGCCACCACAGAAAAACATAAGCTGCTCCCTACCATTTTAAGCCGCTGCCAGATTTTTGATTTTAAACGCATTACCAATGCCGACACAGTAAGCCACCTGCAGGAGATTGCAGATAAGGAAGACATAAAAGCAGAGAAGGCTGCCCTTCAATTAATAGCCCAAAAAAGTGAAGGCTGCATGAGGGATTCGCTAAGCCTGCTCGATAAAATTGTAAGTTTCACCGGTGGCGAAGTAACCTACCTTAACACCATAGACAACCTCAACATTTTAGACGAGGATTATTACTTTAAAATGCTGGAAGCCCTGCAGGCACAGGATTTGGCAACAGCACTGCTATTGTTCGATGAAATAAACCGCAAGGGTTTTGAAGGCGATATGGTGCTGAACGGCTTTGCCGAATTTATACGTAACGTAATGGTTTGTAAAGATGCCAAAGCCGCCCAACTGCTGGATGTAGTGGAAGGAATGCATACCAAATACCACAATACCGCTAAGGCCGTTGGGCTTTCTTATTTGGTGAGTGGCCTTAACATACTTAACGAGGCTGAGATACATTTTAAACAAGCCCGTAACCGTCGGCTGCATGTGGAGCTTTGCCTTATAAAACTTTGCTATCTGCAGCAGGCACTGGAGCTTTCGGCTTCGCCGGAGGGTGATTTAATTAAAAAAAAACGCGTTGATGGCCCCGTAGCTTACCGCACCAAAGCGATTCCGGCGTTTACTTTAAAAAAACTACCTGCCGGGAAAATAGCGGCTGAGGCAAAATTTTTTGTAGAAACATCGACCACCGTAAACCTGGCGGCTGAACCAGAGCTGCCGGTGGTAACGAAAGCCGGGGAGCAAAATATAGTAGCAATACCTGGTACGCCTGTAGCACCATTAATACCACCGGTAAGTTCCGGCGCAAAAAAATCGTTGCTGGCATCGCTGCAACAGAAGCACCAAACACAGAATGGTAACGGAAATTCTGCTATGGCTATATCACTAACTCAAGAAGCCGTACAAACTTTGTGGGCCAGCTATTCCGCCAAATGCAAGGAGAAACTTCAACACTCTATTGCCAATAGTTTTGACACGGCCACGTTGATGCTTTTAGACGATGAAACCATAGAAGTGGTGTCGCTCTCCATACTTACCCAAAAATTTATAGAGCAGGAAAAGGTAGATGTACTGCAACTTTTTCAACAGCATTTCTGCAACCGTAAGATTCAATTACTGTACCGGGTAGAAACAAACGGGCAGGAACAAAAACCACTCGACAACAAATACCTCAGCAGCCAGGAACGCTTTAGGTTAATAGCTGAACAGCACCCGCTTGTAGTGGACTTAAAGGATAAGCTGCGGTTGGAGTTGGACTATTAGTGTGACAGGTAAAAGGTAAA
>Ga0105048_10012425_pt1 | contig 13345 bp, 7 predicted proteins | sample MAT05_FD_78382 | JGI IMG/M metagenome (GOLD analysis project Ga0105048, IMG submission 78382) | Freshwater microbial communities from Lake Fryxell liftoff mats and glacier meltwater in Antarctica - MAT-05 | ecosystem: Environmental > Aquatic > Freshwater > Ice > Liftoff microbial mat | place...
ACGGGAGGGCGGCGGTGTGGGCAGGAAAGTGGCACAGCGCGTCCCGCCTGTGTCGGCGTGAGAGCCAGGAGAGTCTGCCGCATCGCGCACATGGTGAATGATGGGGACGACATCTTGCTGGCGATCTCCGGCACAGGCGGGACGCGCTGTGTCACTTTCCCGCGCACATCGCAGGCGGCGTGGCGGCCGTCTCATCGGTTCACTTTCGTACGGTTCCCGCCGCGTCGAGCTGGATCAACGTCCCGGCGACCACAAAGACGGGCAGCAGCAGCACATTCGCCAGCGGCACGAGTGACGTGAGCGCGGCGACGGTTCCCAAGCCCATCACCGCGCCGAGGTGCCGCCTCGCAAAAGCCCGGCGTTCCGCGAAGCGCTGTCCCGTCCGCCCCGAATGGATCGAGACAAACGAATAGCCAAAGGCGAACGCACTCCAGGCGAAGAACAGCACGGCCCCGGCCACCGGAACAAACGCGAGCAGCACGAACACGAGGCCCAGCAAAGTGAGCGTGACAGCCTGCACGACGCTTTGCGCAACGCTGCGGGCCATGCCCGACAGCCCCGGCGGGTCCGGCACCGCCGAGCCGCGCACATGCCTCTCAACGGCGGCGGAAATGAAATCCTCGAACGGGCTGGTGAGCGCCAGAAACAGCCACGTAAAACTCCAGCCCAGCACGAGGACCACAACCATCGCGCCGAGGACATCCAGAAGCACCCGGAGCGGGGCGAACCAACCGCTGGCGGGAAGCAGGCCAGCAATCGCTGCGCGCATCCAATCGAAGGCAAAATAGAAAACGAGCGCATCCAGGAGCAGCGTGATCAGCAGCGGTGGCGCAAGCCACAGCAGAACACGCGGCGCCCGCCGGAGGACGACCGCCGCTCTCGGCAGCGACGTGAGGCCGTGGATAAAACCGAGGCGTCGAGTGGAGTCGTCAGGGGTTCCGGAAATGATCCGAGTCATTGCGGTGACGGTCAGGGTCACGCGGACAATCCTGTCCACGCAAAGGGTCCGCGGGCAGGGTTGCGCCCGTGACAACGCATCGGTCGATGAGGGACGTCGGCTCTACGGTTACACCAACTCTTTGATGATCCCGTCCGACTCGCCGCCTTGGAAATTCTGCGGCACGGGAACACCCATCCGGTCGAAAACCGTGCGCCACAGATTTCCGAGGCGCACGTCTTCCTTGATGATGTGCCCCTGATGCTTCACGCCGAGGCGCGCGCCGCCGGCGATCATCGTGGGCAGGTGGTGGCCGTGGTGCGCGTTGATCGCGCCGCCGCTGCTGCCGTAGGCGGCGAGCGTGTGGTCGAGCAATGTGCCGTCGCCTTCCTTCACCGACTTGAGCTTGTTCAAAAAGTAGGCCCACTCCTCCATGTACCAAGTGTCGGACTTGGTGAACCACTTGAGCTTGTCCGGGTCTTCGCCGTGGTGGGTCATTTCGTGATAGCCGTAAGGGTTGCCCAGTTCCTTCCATGCGCCGGTGCCGTCCTGCCCGTCCATACGCGCCATGTAGGCGATGATGCGCGTGCTGTCCGTTTGCAGGGCGAGCGTGATCACGTCGAACATCAGCCGCTGATAGCGCCGGTATTCGAGGCCCGCCTTGTCGGGATCGAGGCCCTGCTCCTTGCCGAAATTGATCGTCTCTACATTCGGCTTCGGTCTGCGCAGCCATTCCTTTTCGCTCTGCATGCGGCGTTCGAGGTCGCGGATGCCGGTGAGATATTCATCGAGCTTTGCACGGTCATCCGCACCGAGCGAACCATTGAGGCGGCGGGCCTCTTCGCGCAGGGAATCCAGCACGCTGCTGCGCCGCGCGAACTCGGCCTCGCGCTGATTCAGCGTCCCGGCGGTGTCGGGGCGGAAGAGCTGATCGAAGAGCACATGCGGCCGGTTCTCCGAAGGCAAAGGCGTGCCGCTCGGTGCCCACGAGATGGTCTGGTCCTGGTTGCCGCCGAAGCCGGTGCCGCGCTTGATGCCGAGCGTGAGCGACGGAAATCGCGTGGCCTTGCCGACTGCCGCGGCGAGTTCCTGGTCGCACGAGACGCGCAATTTCGCGCCTGCGCTGCGCGTGTTCGTGCCGGTGAGGAATGTGCGGTCGCCGAGGTGGCCGCCGGAGTGTGTGAGCTTCAGCCCGGAGATGACGGTGAAATCGCGGCGCAGCGGTTCGAGCGGTTTCAGGATTGGCGTGACGGTGTAACCCGGCCCCGTGTCCGCAGGTGTGAAGTCGCGCCCGTTGATCCCGAGTCCGAAGAAGCTGAACACCGCGCGCCGCGGCGTCTCGTGCGCGGCGATCGAGCCGGCCTTGGTGACGGATGCGGCATGCACGCTCATCGCGTCGAGCCACGGCAATGCGAGCGTGATGCCTGCGCCTTTGAGAAATGAGCGGCGCGGCAGGGGCTGGGGATGATGGATGATGTTCATGGCTTATTTGGTGTTGAATGGCTCGCTGCTGACGATGGCGTGGATGAGGCTTTGAAAGCGGTAGTCGTTCTTCTTCAGCGTCGCGGTCAGCGAATCCACGACCTCGTGATCCGTGAACCCGACGGGCCGCCCGAGCGCGTACGTGAGCAGCTTCGTGCTGAATGCGCGGGCAAACTTGTCCTTCTTCGCCATGAGCCCGACCTTGTATTCCGCGAGCGTGGAAAACTTCTTCCCGTCGGGAAAGCTGCCGCTCACGTCGAGCACGGGCGCGTTGGAACCGCGGAATCCCTCGCCATTGAAGCGCTCGCGCCAGTGGCCGATGGCGTCGTAGTTCTCCAGCGCGAGCCCGAAGGGATCCAGCTTCGAGTGGCACGACGCGCAGATCTCGTCGCGCCGATGCAGTTCCAGCCGCTCGCGCACGGTGAGGCTCTTGCCGCCGGTGTTCGGCTGGATTTCGCCCGCGTTCGGCGGCGGGTTGTTCGGCGGATCGTCGAACAGTTCCCGCAGCACCCACGAGCCGCGCCGCATCGGCAGCGTGCGCGTGCCGTCGGCGAGGAAAGTCATCAGCCCCGTCATCCCGAGCACTCCACCGCGATGGTGCCCGGGCTGGATCGACACACGGCGGAACTCCGGCCCGCTCACGCCTTCGACGCCGTAGTGTTTCGCGAGACGGTCATTCAGCATGAGGAAATCGCTGTCGAGGAATGAGGTCACCGGCAGATCCTTCGCGAGGACCTCGGTAAAAAACGCGAGCGGCTCCCGCTTCGACGCGCGCTCCAGCGGCTTGTCGTAATCCTTGTAGTCCGCCGCGGGCTGGATCGATCCATAGTCGCGCACCGAGAGCCACTGCCCGGCGAAGTTCTCCACGAACTGCGACGACTTCGGATCGGCCAGCATGCGCTTCATCTGCGCCGCGATGTTTGCGCGCAACTTGCCCGCGGTCGCGAGTGCGAACAGCTCATTGTCCGGCATCGTGCTCCACAGGAAGTAGGAGATGCGCGACGCCAGTTCATATTCATTCAGCGCGCGCCGCTGCGGGTTCGCGCCCGCGGGCTCCTGCAGGAAAAGAAACCCCGGCGCGCAAAGCACGCGCTGCAATCCGACCCGCATCGCTTCGTGAAACGACAGCTTCCCTTTCGTCTGCGCGTCGATGACCACGGCCACGACCTCGTCGATCTCCAGCTTCGTCACCGGACGCCGGTACGCCCGCGGCAGGAAGCGCGTGAAAATCTCCCGCACGTATCCGGCATCGCTGCGCTGGTCACCGGCGAAGAACAGCACCTTGTGGCTCGCGGGCGGCCACTCTTTCTCGATCGGCCCCTCGATCTCGATCGACTCGATCTGCAGCCGCGGAAGCTGCTCCACATCCATCGCCGGATTGTAAATGTTCGCCACGCCGGTCCACGCATTCAGCTCCTTCTCGAGCCCCGCGCGCTCCAGCTTCAGCGCATCCATCTCCGCCTGCGGCGCGCGACGCGTGGCGGCCTGCTCCATCCTGCCGCGCAACGCCGTCCATTTCGAGACGAGCGCCATGTATTTGGGTTCACGGATGACCGCCTTCTCCGTGTGATTCCACAACAGATTGAAAGTCTGCGGTCCCTTCACCTCACCATTCACCGGCCCGCGCAAAAACAGGATCGCCTCCGTCGTCCCCGACGGATTCAGCGCCACCTCGCTCTCCGCCTGAATCGGCGACCGCATGCCGTACTGCAGCCGGAACTTGTTCGGCTCCTTCCGCGCGCGGTTGTCCACCTTCGCCTTGATGCGGAAGCGGTAGTAACCGTCCTGCGTGACGACTTTGGCGACGGCGAAATGATCAATCGCGCCCCAGCCGTCATATTCCTTTTGGTAGGTCGGGTGGCCCTGAATGTACTCGATGAACCCCGGCTTCACGATGCGGTCTTTCGCGCCACGCGGGATCGTATGCTCAAAGGCCGGGAACACCTCCACCATCTCCGCCGGCGGCTTCATGCGCAGCAAATCGAAGTTGTTCACCAGACGCTCGGTTTTCGGCGGCTGCATCACGATCGCCTTCGCCGCGATCTTCGCCGCGATATCCAGGCTGCGCTCGATCTGCGTCTGGTCGAAAAACAGCGCGACACCGAGCCGGTCAAAGCCTTCGGCCTTTCCATCGCCGGGCATTTCCTCGACCAGCGGACGCACGATCTTCTCATCCAGCATCAACAGATCGCGCACTGTGTTCGCATACTCATCGCGATTCAGCCGCCGCATTGGGATGCGACCGCCGGCGTTCTTCGCCACCAGTTCCAGTTGGCGGAGCTGCCCGTTCACCCACCCGACAAACTCCGCCGCCTGCCTCACATCCGGGCGCGGCTTGTCCTCCGGCGGCATTTCGCCCGCATTGATGCGATCGATGACTTCCTTCCACTGCTCAGCCACCTTCGGCGCGGCGAGATTCGAGCCCAGCAAATCGATCCGAAACCCCGCCTTCGCCTTCTTCTCCCCGTGACAGCTCACGCAGTTCTTCTCGATGAACGGCCTGGCCGCATCGTCGAACCCCGCCGCACCGCGGGCAACGCATGCCGCAAACACCAGCGCCGCAGTCCCGAACAAAATTTTGATGCGTGAAATCCGACGAGTCATAATGGGGCTTCTACTTTGGATGAAATGGTTCTCCCGCCGCAATGGCTGTGATGAGGAAGTGAAACCCGAAGGCATTTTTCCTTAGGGAACTGCTGACCAAATCGGAGCGATGTCGGGTGTTGCGGGAGGAGCAGGCGTTGCATGAGGCGAACTCGGTTAGTGTTCATGGCGGGACGCCTTCGACACGGCACATGAATGGCGGACTTTGTGCGAATCGATCAAGGTCGCGACGCTGCGTCGAGGATCGCCGGGTCTTCGATCTTGAGGATGATCAGCGCGTTGGATGTTTGCGCTGTGACGTAGAGATGGCCGTCTCGATAGTCCGCATCGTGCAGGTCGGCTTCGCCGCCTGGCAGCGCCTTCGTCAGATCGATGGAGCCGAGCACCTCCGGCTTCTCGCGATTGGCGAACCCGATTGCCTGGACGGTCCGTCCGCCGCAAACGAATGCGACGCGGCCAGAGACGGTCAGGCCATTCGCGCCGCGTGTGTCAGGAAACGGGATCGATCCGCAAATTCGTGGGGCGGCGGGATGGGTGAGATCGATGAGTTGCGTGGAGCCTCGCCGGTCCGCCTTTCCGGCAGCGGGTGAGATCGAACAGGCGGCAATAGCCAGACTTCCGTGGGTGCGAACCCGGTTGCATCCCGCCAGCAGCCGGTCTTCCGCTTTTCCCTCCAGAGTCCATCTCTCCGGCGGCCAGGGTGGCGAGGTGTCGGATTCGCGAAAGCGATACACCGCGACGCGCCCCGGCTTGTCATTGCGACCGAAGCCATTGCCGTCGGCGACGACGAGCCATTCGCCGGTGACATCGAGATCGTGGGGCGAGACCACGCCGTCATGCGCCGTCGGTCGGCTGCCGCGGAACTGCAAAACATCGCCGCCATCCCACTCGGTGACGACGATGAATCCCGCCTTGTTCGCGCCGAGGATGAAATTGCCGACACGGACCACGCCATTGATGAAGTCAATCTGCTCGCGATTGCGCAAATGCACCCGTCGTTGCGGTAGCGACGGCTCGGCGATGTCGAACAGCATCAGATCGCGGGTCCCAACGAGCAAATGTTTGCCAAGTGGCAACACCGTTTCGGCATCCTCGTAGCCGACTGGATCGTGGAGCGACCAGACGAAACGCGGCGCGTCTGGCTGCCGAACATCGACGATGGCGAGCGAGCCTCCCTTGCCTGCGATGTAGGCGTAGCCGTTCCGCACTTCGACATCGTGAGCCCCGGCCAGGCGCATCTCGTCACGCAGCACCGCCTCGATGCGGAATGCCGCCTGCACAGCTCCGTGAGCGGCTGGGCGTTCCTCGGCGGCAAGGGGCGTTGCGCCCGGAGCCAGGATCGCCGCGGCCAGAAGAATGCTACGAAGATGGGATCTGGATGGCTTCATCGAATTCAGAGAGCAGGGGACATGGTGGCAAGGCGAACAGTGGGCAGCTTCATCGCCCCGTGGTCAACCCGTCGGCCTCCGCCACCTCGCGCGGCAGCAGCACGGTGTGCCGGTGGAAGCTCATCAAGGGTGGCACATTCAGCAGCGACACCTGCCCGCGAGTTTGCGCGCTCGTGTGCCAGATTTTTCCGGCCGCGCCCGCCGGGACGTTGACGACGAGATGGTTCTGCCCTTCGACGCGCCCGGCGGGGAGGAGTTCGCGCCTGCCCTCGCCGGGAACCACAAGACTAAGTCGTGGATCCCCATCCACGAGCAGCTCCGTCGTTCCGGCGGGCACGTAAAAATAGTGGGGGCCGCTATAGTCGATAAAGGCAGGACGAAGCGGTGAAGCCTCGAAGACGAAGGGTGCCTCCGGCGGCACGCGCAGATCGAAGTCGCCGGTGAACTCCACGCGGTATTCATAGGCGCGTGGCAGATCGATGGAAAGGTCCTCGCTCGCGGCCCCTGCTTTGAACTCGCGATCAAACACGGACGTCTTGCCCATAAAGACGGACACCCTGACTGCTTTCGACATAGGGGCGATGCCTAGGCGGACGGTCGTCGGCCCTGCCGGAACCAGATAACCACGCAGGCCTCCGCGAAATCGGGCCACGGCCTCCCTTTCGTCAGCGTTGATGCGTGAGGAGCCGGCATCCTCGCCGCCGACTTTCACCGCTTCGAAATAGCGTGAATAGTTGACCGTCGGATCGCGATCAGCCCGCAGCTTGGCGGATGCATCCGCAAACAGGGCCGCGATCTCCGCATCCGTCGGCGCCTCGTCATGCATCCACACCGGCTTCTGATCCTTGCTTGCCAGGTAAAATTCAGGCCGCTTGTCCTCCAAGGGCAGCCCGTTGCATAGACGGCGCGCCAGCGCGTAATAGTGAACCGTATCGCGCATGCGGATGCGCCACGCGTAGTTCATTAGCGGTTCGAGCGCCGCATAGTAGGCGTCATCGCGGCTCGCATGGCGGCTCTGGACAAGGTCGAAGTCGCGGTATTTGGCGACATAGATCAAATAGGCCTGATGGTCGGCCAGTCGGGCGCGGACGGCGGGATCGTCGGTGACTTTGAGCGCGGCATCCAAGTCGTCGAAGAGCGGCAGCAGTGCCGCGGGTCGCAGCGGCGGGGCCGCTTCCATCTTCTCATGGAAGGCTCGCATCGGGCCGGCTGCCTTTCCGTAGGCCAGGGAAAGGAATTCATTGACCGTGCCTGCCACATTAGTGGCTGGGTTCCACATCAATTGGGCGGCTACGTAAACGCCGGGCGTCTGGGCGCCCCAGTTGGCATTCGTCTCGGCGTTGATGGCGTTCAATTTCCGCGCTGCATAATATGGAATCCACTTTTCATGATAGGCGACATGCGTGGCCCGCGCCCGGCCCGGCAGACCCCAGTCCCAGGCCTCCACGCCGTAGTATTCACGCAGACCGATGGCACCCACCTTCTTGGACCAGCGCTCGACGAGCTCCGGGAGAGTGAACTCCGTGCGGTTGAAGCCCATCGCGACCTGCACATACACATTAGGCTCGACCGCGATCGTGGGTGGCAGGCGGTGGCTGCTGTAGGCGTACAGGCCCACCCAGGCGTGCGGATTGATCGCGCGCAGTCCCTTGGCGACGCGATTGGCGAGGTGAAAGACGCGGTCGGTCGTTGTGCCGAGGGCTTTGCAGCCGGGGCAATGGCAGGTGCCCTCACCGTCCGAGGGATCGACAGAGACCATGAACGCCGCTGGATTGGCCTTGCGGTTTTCCGCCAGCAGCTTGCGCCGGTCCTCCAGCACCAGATCAATCAGGGCCGGGTTGCTGAAGCAGAATTTCCGGGCATTCGGCGAGCGTTTTGCATCCCGGGTGCCGTCCGGGAGCAGCGCGAAAAGCTCGGGGTTCTTTGCGAAGGCGGCCGGGTTGCGCTGGATGATGTTGCCATAACTATGGCCATTGCTCATCGGACTTTTCAGACTGAGACGGTTTGCCAGTGCCCAACGGTTGTAGTGGTCCATGAGAGGCTTCAGATCATCCCCTCCCATGCCGTAGGCGTACCAGATGCTGCGCTGAATGAGGGCGGGCTTTTCAACCTTGGTCAAATCCACCGTGAGATCGCGCAGTCTGGGTGTGATGCACCATTTGGGTGAAGGAGCGAACCACCGGAAACCCCAAAGCCGCAGCAGATCCGCCACGGCATGCCGGGCGGCGGCTTCGCTATTGCCCAGCAGATAGACCTGATTGTTCCGGGTGATGACTGCGTATGCGTCATAGCCTGCGCCAGGTTCCAGTTTCGCTTCTGCGGCAATCTCCGGCCACGCATCCGCGCGCGCGATGACGATCGCCGGGCCGGTCCCGGCCGCGGGCTTTACCTGAAAGGTGGCCCCGCTGGCGGCTGTGAGCGAACTGGCCAGCCATTGGCCGGCGTCAGCCAGCACCGCCGCTCCAACTCCCGCAGTGTTCCGGGTATCAACTGCAATTTCAGCGGCGGGCATGCCGTCCTTGAGCACTGGCACTTCACTGCGCAGTGGAATCGAGCCGATCAGGCCGAATAAAGCGAAAATGCCGGCGCGTCTCACACCATTGGTGACAAACATGAGCTTGTCGGGCCGGGGCGTTTTCTGGGCATCGGTCCGCTCAGGGCCGAGGGGGAGCAGCGGGCGAAAAGAAGGGGAGGGCATCTTGGGAGGAGTAACTGAGATTGCATTAGGTGGGTTTGGCAGGAGCAGCAACCCCACAGACTCTGGAGCCGGTCATTGTCGGTGAGACCGATGGGGAAACTTCGTGCTGAACGGATGCGCGGCGATACCCGCGTATTGGCGCGGCGCTTCGTGGATGGGTTCCGGGCGCACGCGGAGGTCCCTTGTCGAGAAAGTCCTGGTTGGCGACTCGTGGCTGCTTGCTATTTGGCATTGAAGGGTTCGCTCGCCACGATGGCGGTGATGAGCGATTGAATCCGCCATTCGTTCTTCCTGAGCGCATCGTTCAGCGCATCGATGACGCCGTGATCCGTGTAGCCCACGGGCCGGCCAAGTGCATAGGTCAGCATTTTCACGCAGAAGGCGCGGGCGAACTTGTCCTTCTGCGCCATGAGGCCGGCCTTGTATTCCTGCAGCGTGGCAAACTTTTTCCCATTGGGAAATGTGCCGCTGATGTCCAGTGCCGGCGCTTGTGAACCGCGGAATCCCTCTCCGTTCGCCCGTTCGCGCCACTGGCCGATGGCGTCATAGTTTTCCAGCGCGAGTCCGTATGGATCGAGTTTGAAATGGCAGGAGGCGCAGATCTCGTCCTTGCGATGGAGTTCGAGGCGCTCGCGCACAGTGAGGTTTTTTCCGGAGGTGTTCGGCTGGATCTCGCCCGCGTTGGGTGGCGGATTGTTCGGTGCGTCATCGAACAGTTCGCGCAGCACCCACGACCCGCGCCGCATCGGCAGCGTGCGCGTGCCGTCGGCGAGGAAAGTCATCAGCCCCGCCATGCCGAGCACGCCGCCGCGATGATGCTCCGGCGTGATGGCGACCCGGCGAAACTCCGCGCCCTTCACGCCCGCGATGCTGTAGTGCTTCGCGAGCCGTTCGTTCACCATCAGGAAGTCGCTGTCGAGAAAGGAGGTGATAGGCAGATTCTTCGCCAGCACCTCGGCGAAGAACGCATGCGGCTCCCCCATCGCGGCGCGTTCCAGCGGCTTGTCGTAGTCCCGGTAGTCCGCGGCTGGCTGAATGGAGCCGTAGTCGCGCACCGCCAGCCACTGTCCCGCGAAGTTGCGCACGAGTTGATCGGATTTCGGACCGGCGATCATGCGCGCGAGCTGGCTGGCTAATGTCGCCGGCCCGTGGAGTCTTCCGCGCGCGGCGAGGTCCAGCAGTTCTTCATCCGGCATCGTGCTCCACAGGAAATAGGAGAGTCGTGAGGCAAGTTCGTGGTCGGTGAGCGGCCGGGGTTGCGGATTCCCGCCGGCGGGTTCTTCGAGGAAAAGGAAACCTGGCGCGCAGAGCACGCGCTGCAATCCGACCCGCATCGCCTCCGGAAAACCGATCCCGCCCTTCTCCTGTGCCTCGATGACGACGTCCACGATTGCTTCAATCTCATCCTTGGTGACCGGACGGCGGTAGGCGCGCGGCAGGAAGCGGGCGAAGATTTCCCGCGCATAGTCCGCGCCCTGCCTGTCATCGCCCGCGAAGAAGAGCGACCTGTGACTCGCGGGCGGCCAGTCCTTCACGATCGGCCCTTCGACCTCGATGGACTCCAGTCGCAGCCGGGGGAGTTTCTCCACGTCCATTTTCGGATTGTGGATGTAGGCGGGGCCTTCCCAGGCATTCAGCGCCGTCTCCACTTCGGCACGTTGTTTTTGCAGCGCATCCATCTCTGATTGCGGCGCGCGTTTGGCGGCTGCGGTCTCCATCGCAGTCCCCAGCGTCTTCCATTGGCTGGTGAGCTTTTCGTAGTCTGGCTCCAGCACGACGGCCTGCTCGGTGTGGTTCCAGTGCAGGTAGAAAACCTGCGGCCCTTTCAGCTCACCATTCACCGGACCGCGCAGAAACATGATCTCTTCGGTGATGCCGGAAGGGGCCACGTCCACCTCGCTCACGGTCTCAATGGGTGAGTCCTTCGCAAACTGCAGCCGGAACTTGTTCGGCCCGGTGCGCGCGCGGTTGTCCACCGTGGCCTTGATGCGAAAGCGATAGTAGCCGTCCTGCGTGACGACCTTGCCGATGCTGAACGTGCTGACCGCGCCCCAGCCGACGTAATCCTTCCGATACGTGGGATGCGGCCCCGAGAGGATCTCGACGTGGTCCGGGCGGACGATCTGATGCTGCGCCCCGCGCGGGATAGTGTGGGCGATGCCCGGCGCCACCGCCATCTTTTCGCTGCGCGCGGTGCGCACCTTGTCATTGAAAAGGCTGACCATCCGCTCCGTCTTCGGCGCCTGTGTCACGATGGCCTGCGCCGCAATCTTCGCCGCGACATCGAGGCTGCGCTCGACCTGAGTCTGGTCGAAGAACAGCGCGACACCGAGCCGGTCAAAGCCCTCGGCCTTTCCGTCCGCAGGAAGCTCCTCAGTGAGCGAACGCACGAGATTCTCATCGAGCTTGAGCAAATCGCGCACAGTGTTCGCATACTCATCGCGATTCAGCCGCCGCATCGGGATGCGCCCGCCCGCATTCTTCGCCACCAGTTCCAGTTCGCGCAACTGCCCGTTCACCCAGCCGACAAATGCCGCCGCCTGCTTCACATCCGGCCGCGGCCTGTCCTCAGGCGGCATCTCGCCCGCATTGATGCGATCGATGACTTCCTTCCATTGCTCCGCCACCTTCGGCGCGGCGAGATTCGAGCCCAGCAAATCGATGCGAAAGCCCGCCTTCGCCTTCTTCTCGCCGTGGCAACTCGCGCAGTGTTTCTCGATGAACGGCCTCGCCGCGTCGTCGAACCCCGAAGCACCGCGGGCAACGCATGCAGCAAACAGCAGCGCTGCAGTTCCAAAAAATGTTCTGATGCGGAGAATCCAACGAGTCATGGGGGGGCTTCTACTTTGTATCGAGTGGATCGCTCGCCACGATGGCGGTGATTGGAGTTAGAATCCGACAGTCGTCCTTCCTTAGGGCACCGATCACAAATTCGCGTTTGCCTCCGTGTACTGGAAACGGGTGGAGCGTGGAGCTGAGCCGGGCAAGGATGAATGCCTGCTCTGCATGGCAGATCTCGGCGCCGGATTTTCTCGTTGTCGCGCGGATCCGCTTTACCAATCGCCGTTCACCATTCACCAATCACCGCCGCAGAGCACCCCAAGCTCTCAACTTCCAAACACCACTCCCGAATCCCATGTCCACACCCGTTCGTTTCGCACTCATCGGCACCGGCAACATCTCCGGCATCCACGCCCAGGCCATCAAGGAAATCCCCGGCGCTGAACTCATCGCCGCATACTCCGTGGCGGGGCTCGCACCTTTCTGTGAGAAATGGGGCTGCGCCGCCGCGGCTTCGCTCGACGATCTTCTCGCGCGCAAGGATGTGGACGCCGTCTGCATCACCACGCCCAGCGGGTCGCATGGCGAACCTGCCATTGCTGCGCTGCGGGCGGGCAAGGCCGTCCTTTGCGAAAAGCCGATGGAGATCACGGTGGAGAAAATCGACGCCGTCCTGGCTGCCGCCAATGAGAGTGGCAGTCTGCTCGCCGCCGTTTTCCAGAGCCGCTTCGGTGAAGGCGCGCAGATGGTGAAGCGCGCGGTGGATGCCGGCCGGCTCGGTCGCATCACCATGGCCAGCGCGTATGTGAAATGGTGGCGCACGCAGCAGTACTACGACAGCGCAGGCTGGCGCGGCACGTGGGAGATGGATGGCGGCGGCGCATTGATGAACCAGGGCGTCCACGCCATCGACCTGCTCACGTGGTTTGTCGGCGTGCCGGTGGAAGTGAAGGCAAACATCGCGACCCTCGCTCACGAGCGCATCGCCGTGGAGGACACCGCGGTCGCCGCCCTGCGCTTTGGCAACGGCGGGCTCGGGGTCGTCGAAGGCGCCACCAGCACGTATCCCGGCTGGAACAAGCGCATCGAACTCAGCGGCGACAAAGGGTCCATCATCATCGAGGACGACGAGATCAAGTTTTGGCAGTTCGAAACGGAGGAGCCCGGCGACGAGCAGATCCGCAAGGGTGGGGGAGGAGCCAATATCGGCGGCGGCGTGGCAAACCCGCTTGCAATCAGCACCGAGGGACACCGCCGGCAGATCGAGGACCTCGCCAACGCCATCCGCGAAAAGCGCCAGCCCGCCATCCCCGGCCGCGAAGCCCGCAACGCCGTCGCAGTCATCTGCTCCATCTACGAAAGCGCCAAGACCGGCAAGACCGTGCTGGTGAAGTAGGGTGCGATTGAAAGTGAGTCCAGTGAGCCTCTTGCAAAACCGACGTGAAAAATTCGCGG
>Ga0105048_10012428_pt1 | contig 13344 bp, 11 predicted proteins | sample MAT05_FD_78382 | JGI IMG/M metagenome (GOLD analysis project Ga0105048, IMG submission 78382) | Freshwater microbial communities from Lake Fryxell liftoff mats and glacier meltwater in Antarctica - MAT-05 | ecosystem: Environmental > Aquatic > Freshwater > Ice > Liftoff microbial mat | place...
CACGCTGGTCAAGGCCGCGGTGGACAGTCCGGGGCAGGGGCGGGTACTGGTGGTCGATGGTGGCGCATCCCTGCGCCGCGCCCTGGTCGGCGGCAATCTCGGCGCTGCAGCGGCGCGCAATGGCTGGGCCGGTGTTCTCGTCAATGGTTGCGTGCGTGACGTGGCCGAGCTGCTGCCGTTGCCGATCGGCATCCTGGCGCTGGCGCCGGTGCCCATGCCGCCGCGCAAGCAAGGCCAGGGCGAGCGGGATGTGCCGGTGTTGATCCAGGGCGTAGGGGTCCGTCCGGGCGACTGGCTGTACGCCGACCCGGACGGCGTGGTGCTGCACTCGGGCGCGCTGGCGTAGCCGCAGTCGCAGTGACAACAACCGGCGGCTGGGTGTGATTTGCAGCAACCCCGCCGCGCGGGCCGGGTGGCAGCACAATCTGCGCATGGAAAAGATTGTCTGTCTCGATTCGCATACTGGCGGCGAACCCACCCGGCTGGTGTTGTCCGGCTTCCCCGACATGGGCCAGCTGCCATTGCCGCAGGTGGTGCGGCAACTGCGCACCCGGCATGACCGATATCGCGCCGCCACCGTGTGCGAGCCGCGCGGCAGCGATGTCGTGGTCGGCGCCTTGTTGTTGCCCCCGCGCGAGGCCGCCTCGCTGGCGTCGGTGGTGTTCTTCAACAACGTCGGTTATCTGGGCATGTGCGGCCACGGAACGATCGGCCTGATGGCCACCCTGGAGCACCTGGGCCGGGTGGTACCGGGACGGTACGCAATCGATACGCCGGTGGGCACTGTTGCGGTGCAGCTGCGCGGCCAGGGCGTGGTCGAAATCGGCAACGTACCAGCCTACCGGCACCGCCATGGTGTGGCATTGCAGGTACCGGGCGTCGGCCTGGTGCATGGCGACGTGGCCTGGGGCGGCAACTGGTTCTTTCTGTGCGATGCCGGTGGGATCGACATTTCGATCGCGCAGGTCGAGCCACTGACCGATCGTGCCTGGGCGATCCGTCAGGCGCTGGAGGCCGCCGGCGTCACTGGCCGCGACGGCGCCGTGATCGACCATATCGAACTCATGGGCCCGTCCCAGGATCCGGCCAACGATGGCCGTAACTTCGTGTTATGCCCAGGGCGTGCCTACGACCGCTCGCCATGTGGTACCGGCACCAGCGCCAAGCTGGCCTGCCTGGCCGCGGACGGCGCTTTGGCGCCCGGCGCGAGCTGGCGCCAGGAAAGTGTGCTGGGTAGCGTGTTCGAGGCGAAATACCGTATGGACGGCGAGCGGCTGATGCCCTCCATCGTCGGCCGTGCCCATGTATGCGCCGAGACCACGTTGCTCGTCGATCCGGCCGATGCCTATGCCTGGGGCATCACCCCGGGCGCATGACGGGTCTTGCGTTGCCATGTTCGCACCCAGCGCAACGACCGAGCCCGTCACGATGAACTCTTTGACGGTGCGACCGTGACAATCCGCCTGGACAGCGACACCATCGTGGTCGGCGCAGGCCTGGTCGGTGCCGCCTGTGCTGCGCGGCTGGCACACGCGGGGCGCCAGGTGCTGCTGCTCGACCTGCAGGCGCCCGGCCTGGGCGCAAGTTTCGGCAACGCCGGCCATGTCGCCACCGAGCAGCTGATACCGCTGGCCAATCCGCAGGTCATCCGCGACAGCTGGCGTTACCTGGTCGATGCCGACAGCCCGCTGCGGCTGCGGCTCGGCTACCTGCTGCCGATCCTGCCCTGGCTGACCCGCTTCGTGCTGGCTGCCCGGCCGAGCGCGCTGGCGCGGGGTATTGCTGCGTTGATCGCCTTGCAGCAGACCTCGCGCGACGATCTGCGCGACCTGATGCAGGCATGTGGCCTCGGGTCTTTGTTGTCGCTGGACGGCTACCTGCGTATCTGGGAGAGCGGGGCTGGCGCGCAGGCGGCCCGGCTGCAGGCGCAAGATGTCGGGCGATTCGGCATCCGCACCGAGGTGTTGTCCGCGCAGGCCGTGCACGCCGAAGCGCCCGCGCTCAGCGCCGATGTGGCCGGTGCCCTGTGTTACCCCGACACCGGACATGTCAGCGATCCGCACGCCGTCTGCACCGGCCTGGTGGAGGCGCTGCAGCGCCTGTCCGGGCGGGTACGGCAGGTGCGGGTGCTGGAGCTGTACCAGGAGGGCCAAGGCCCGGTGCGCCTGACCGCGGAGCATGGCCCGGCCCTGCATGCGCGTCAGGTCCTGGTCTGCGCCGGCGCCTGGTCGCGGCCGTTGGCGCGCAGCCTGGGCTACCGGGTTCCGCTCGACACCGAGCGGGGTTATCACATCACCGTGCCCTGGCCGGCGCCGGGGGAGCAGGGCGCCGGCGTGATCGCGATGCGACGGCCGATCGCTTCGATCGAGCGCAGCGTGATCATGACGCCGATGTCGGTCGGCCTGCGCATGACCGGCACGGTGGAGTTGGGCGGCCTGCGCCTGCCGCCCGACCCGAGTCGGTATGCGCTGCTGCGCCGGCAGATGCAGTCGCTGCTGCCCGGCATCCGAACGGATGCGGCCAGCACATGGATGGGTTTTCGGCCGTCCTTGCCGGACCACCTGCCTGTGCTGGGCGCGGCGCCACGCCACCGCGGAGTATTTTTTGCCTTTGGCCACCAGCACCTGGGCTTGACCCTGTGCGGCGTCACCGCCCGCATCATGTCCGACCTGATGCAGGGCCAGGCCACGGGCCTGGACCTTGCTCCTTACCGGATCGACCGCTTCTAGGTGGGGGACGCCGGCAAGCCCGGCTGTCAGCGGTGATTCCAGGTCAGGAACACACCGAACAGCGCGATCGCGAATGCCAGCAATTGCAGTCCCGTCATGGTTTCGCCCAGCACCAGTACGCCGACCAGGGCAGCCGAGATCGGCAGCATCACGGTGAAGATGCCGCCCTGGGCCGCCGGCAGGTAGCGCGCACCAGTCATCCACAGCCACACCGTGCCGATGCTCGCTGCCAGCGCGTAGAACACCAGCAGCAGCCAGATGCCGGCGCCGACCGCACCGAAGTCGAACTCCAGTGCCAGCCACAACCCGAATGGCATCATCAGCGCGAAGCCCCACAGATTGATCAGTGCGCAGATGCGTTTGGGACCCAGCGCGCCGGTCAGCTTCTTGGCGATCACCGCATAACAGCCTTCGCAGAGGACGGCGCCGAACACCAGCAGGTTGCCCAGCCAGGCCGTGGGCGCGATCGGCGCGTCCGCCGCGCCGTGTGGCGCCATGAAGTCGGCACGCGCCAGCGCCAGCACCACCAGGCCCAGTACTGCGCAGGCGGCGGCAGCCCACATGCGCCGGCTGATGCGTTCTCCCAGGAACAACCAGCTCATCAGCGCGATGACCGCCGGTATGCCGGCCAGGATCACGCCAGCCGATACGGCGCTGGTCATGCTGACACCGTACAACATGCAGATCGAGAACAGGAAGTTGCCGAAGAAGGACTCCAGGAACAACAGACGCCGGGTCTGCGCCGTCAGCGGTGCCTCGCCGGGTGGTTTGCGCAACCAGGGCAGCATCGCGACGGCGGCGATGCCGAAACGCATCCAGGCCAGCAGAAACACCGGCAACGCTGCTACCAGCGGCTTGGACAGGGCCACATAACTACCGGTCAACACCATGCTCAACGACAGGCAGCCATAGGCAATCAGATGGCTGGGCAAGGGGCGCATCGCGGATGGCTGGCTTTGGTTCGGGGGTGGCCTGAAAGGCCCGCCGGCCGACGGCCGGGGCTTTGGAGCAGGCAGAATGCACGGGATTGTCCGTGACAAACCGGCGCTTGCCGGTGCCTCGGCGCACCATATTTTTCGACAAGGATCGACATGGCCATGGGTAATTTCGCTTATGCAATGGACAGCAACCGATTTCTTGCTGCCGGCCCGCTGGAGCAGCAGGCCTTTGCCGTGGCCGGCATTCCATTTGATGGCGCGGTGACGAACCGGCCCGGCGCGCGATTCGGGCCGTCGGCGATCCGGCGCGCCAGCCTGATGCTGTGTGACGGCATCCATCCGTATTTCGGCGTTTCGCCGTTGCCGCATCTGGGTGATGCGCTGGATCTGCGGCTACCCAATGCGTCGCCGCTGCCACGGGTCCGTTCCGCGATCACGGCGCAAGCACTGGGCCTGATGGCGTCGCACCACTGCGTGTTCCTGGGAGGCGACCATTCGGTGACGTTGCCGCTGCTGCGCGCGGCGCATCAGCGCCACGGGCCGCTCGCGCTGGTGCATTTCGATGCGCACTGCGATACCTGGCAAGACCATTTCGGTGAGCCCTCCGGCCACGGTACCTGGACCCGGGAGGCGATCTCGGAGGGCCTGGTCAGCGCACCGCATGTGGTGCAGATCGGGCTGCGTTCATCCGGTGAGCGCGCGGCCCGGGAATACGTGGCGGACCAGGGCGGTTTGATCTTCACTGCCCGCGCCTTGCGTGGCAAGGACGGCGACCAGCTCGGCGCCATCATCGGCCAGATCCGCGAGCGCCTGGGGGATCGGCCGTGTTACCTGACGCTCGACATCGACTGCCTGGACCCGGCATTCGCCCCGGGCACCGGTACGCCGGAGCCCGGTGGCATGAGCAGCTCCCAGGTCATGACGTTCCTGGAAGAACTGGCGGGGCTGAACATGATCGGCATGGACTGTGTCGAGGTCGCACCCGCCTACGACCATGCCGAGCTCAGCAGTCAGGCTGCCGCGGCCTTTGTCTGGACCTACCTGTGCGGCCAGGTGGCCAGGCGCCAGGATGCACCGGTCGATCCCGCGGGCGGGTGACGATGGCCTTTTGGAGCAAATCGATCCTGGCGTCGGATACGCAGCTGAACCAGCGCAGCTACTACGAGGTCAGCGTCAGCCGCCCTGCCGAGCCCTGCCTGCAGGAATCCATCGACACCGACGTTCTGGTGGTGGGCGGTGGTTTTGCCGGCCTGTCGGCGGCAATCGAGCTGGCGCGCGGCGGCTTGCAGGTCGTGTTGCTGGAGGCCGATCGGATCTGCAGCGGCGCGTCCGGGCGCAACGGGGGCCAGGCGATCGTCGGTTTTGCCAGTGGCCAGCCGGCCTTCGAGGGCCAGATCGGGAAGGCCGATGCGCGGCGTGCCTGGGACATGTCGCTCGAGGCGCTGGACCTGATCGACAGTCGGATCGCGGAGTTCGGTATCGATTGCGACCGGCGCCGGGGCTATCTCTACGTGGCCGACTCGCCGCGCAAGGCTTTGGCGCTGGAGCTGGAGATGCGGCGCGCCGAACGCGAATACGGCCTGCGCTGCGAGATGGTGCATGGCGATGCGGTGCGCGCCTATATTGGCAGCGCCCGGTATCGCGCCGCGGCGTTCGAGGACCGGAGCGGCCATCTGCATCCGCTCAAATACGGGCTCGGTCTGGCGCGCGCGGCACGGCAGCTGGGCGTTCGCATCTTCGAGCATTCGGCGGTGCGCCGTCTGGAGCGGGGCACCCGGCTGCGAGCCGCCTGTGACCGGGGCCAGGTACGGTCCCGGTTCGCGGTGCTGGCGGGCAACTGCACGCTGGCGGAATACGGTCCCGGTGTGGCAGCAGAGATTCGGCCGCGGATCATGCCGGTTGGCACGTACATGGTGGCTACGGCACCTTTGTCGCAGGCGCGGTGTGCGCAGTTGATCGCACGCGATGCCGCAGTCTGCGACAACAATTTTGCGCTCGACTATTTCCGCTGCAGCGCCGACCATCGGTTGCTGTTCGGGGGCCGGGTCAGCTACACCACGATGACGCCGCGCGACCTGCAGGCGTCGATGCGCCAGCGAGTGCTGCGGGTGTTCCCTCAGCTGGCATCGATCCCGGTGGAGTTCGTCTGGGGTGGTTTTGTCGATATCAGCATGAATCGCATGCCCGACTTCGGGCGCCTGGGCGATAACCTGTATTACCTGCAGGGTTTCAGCGGCCACGGCGTCGCGCTGACCGGCCTGGCAGGGCGGCTGGTGGCCGAGGCGGTGGCTGGGCAAGCCGGCCGGTTCGATCTGTTCGCGCGCCTGCGCCATCGCGCGTTTGCGGGTGGCCCCTGGCTGCGCACGCCCAGCCTGGCGCTGGCGATGTGGTACCAGCAGTTGCGCGACTTGTGGTGAAGGCCCTGTCGCCGCAGGCACAATGGGCGGCGTGACACAGGGAGAATGGGAGAAATCGATCATGGGTGAATCGCCATGCCTGGTGTGGCTGCCGGTGGATCACCGACTGCTGGGTTCCGAAGGCCAACAGATGCCCTACGCCGTCCTGGGCGACAAGTATGCGCGGGCGGTCAAGCAGGGCGCGCAGGCGCAGCCGGTCTTGTTCCCGTTGGCTGAGCCGGAGCAGATTGCGCAGCTGCTGGCAGTGGTCGACGGGGTGATGCTGACCGGCTCGCCATCCAATGTGCATCCGTCGCATTACGACGAGGTGGTGGCCGACCTGGCCCTGCCGCTGGATCCGGCGCGTGATGCGCTGACGCTGGCGCTGGTGCGGGCCTGCGTCGATGGTGCGGTGCCGCTACTGGGTTTGTGTCGGGGGTTTCAGGAGATGAATGTCGCCATGGGCGGTTCGCTGCACCAGAAGGTCCAGGAGTTGCCCGGCATGCTGGACCACCGCGAGCCGCCCGGGCAGTCGTCGCAGGTGATGTACGGAGCCAGTCACCTGGCGCATTTCGAACCGGACTCGGCTTTTGCCCGCTGGGCTGGCGGCACACAGGCCAGCGTGAACTCGCTGCACAGCCAGGGCGTGAACCGGCTGGCACCGGGGTTGCGCGCGTTGGGCCGGGCGCCGGACGGATTGGTGGAGGCGTTTGCGATCGAGGGTGCGCGGGCATTTGCCTATGCGGTCCAATGGCATCCGGAGTGGGGCTTTCGCAGCGGTGGGCTCGATGGCGCGATTTTTGCCGCGTTTGGCGAGTCATGCCGGGCGCGGCGGCAGGCGCGACTCGACCCGGCGGCGTACGGCAACAAAAGAGATCCCTGGAGAACATGATGAGTGACGACAAGGCAATGAGTTTCAACGACCTCGAACAATGGCTCAACGAGCGCCGAGTGACCGAGGTCGAGTGTCTGGTTCCGGATTTGACCGGCGTGGCGCGGGGCAAGATATTGCCGCGTGCCAAGTTCACCGAAGACCGTGGCATGCGGCTTCCGCAGGCGGTCGTGGCGATGGGCGTGACCGGTGAGTTTCCGGAAAGCGGACCGTATTACGACGTCATCGATCCCACCGACAAGGACATGCAGCTGCGTCCCGACCCATCCACGCGCCGCCTCGTGCCCTGGGCGTCCGACCCGACGGCGCAGGTGATCCACGATTGTTTCGACCATGACGGCAAGATGGTGCCATTTGCGCCGCGCAGCGTGCTGCGTCGGGTGTGCGATCTGTTCGCAGCCGAGGGGCTGGAGCCTATTGTCGCGCCCGAACTCGAGTTCTACCTGACCGCGCGCAATACCGACCCCAACACCTTGCTGCGCCCACCGGTCGGCCGCAGCGGACGGGCCGAAACCTCCCGCCAGGCCTACAGCATCGACGCGGTCAACGAGTTCGACCCGCTGTTCGAGGAGATCTACGACTACTGCGACAAGATGGAGCTGAACGTGGATACGCTGATCCACGAAGTCGGTGCCGGGCAGATGGAGATCAACTTCTTTCACGCGGCACCGCTGGGGCTGGCCGATGAAGTGTTTTTCTTCAAGCGCACGGTGCGCGAGGCAGCCCTGCGGCACGACATGTACGCCACCTTCATGGCCAAGCCAATAGAGGGCGAGCCCGGCAGCTCGATGCATGTGCACCAGAGCCTGTTGGACAAGGCCAGCGGCAAGAACATCTTCAGCAACCCGGACGGCACGCCGTCGCAGGCCTTCATGCACTACATCGGCGGCCTGCAGCGCTACGTGCCGGCGGCCATGGTGCTGGTGGCGCCGTATGTCAACAGTTACCGGCGCTTGTCGCGCAACACGGCGGCTCCCATCAATATCGAGTGGGGATACGACAACCGCACCGTCGGCATCCGTTCGCCGATTTCATCGCCGCAGGCGCGCCGGGTCGAGAACCGGGTCATCGGCGCCGACGCCAACCCGTATGTCGCGCTGGCGATGACGCTGGCCTGCGGTTACCTGGGCCTGAAGAACAAGATCCAGCCCAAGGCGGAGATGAAGGGTGACGCCTACCTGTCGCCGTATGCGCTGCCGCGCAGCCTGGGCGAGGCGCTGGATTGGCTGCGCCGCGAAACCGACCTGCACGAAGTGCTGGGCAAGGAGTTCATCACTGTGTACACCGAGATCAAGGAGCTCGAGTTCGATGAGTTCATGAAGGTGATTTCGCCCTGGGAGCGCGAACATCTCTTGCTGCACGTCTGAAGCCGGCGCCGCCGGATGAATGGAGTCTGCCATTGAACACCACCATCGACACCCGCACGATCCAGCAGCTGGACCGCGATCACTTCCTGCATCCGTTCACCGATTTCCAGCAGCTCGCTCGGCGGGGCTCGCGCGTGATCGTGCGCGGCGAAGGCATCTATGTGTGGGACTCCGAAGGGGCCCGGCTGCTCGACGCCATGAGCGGGTTGTGGTGCGTGAACGTGGGTTACGGTCGGCGTGAGCTGGCCGACGCCGCGCATGCGCAGATGATGACACTGCCGTTCTACAACAGCTTCTTCCAGACCACCAACGTGCCGGCAACCATGCTGGCGGCCAAACTGGCCGAACTCGCACCGCGCGCGGGTGAGCGCAGCTTCGAACACGTGTTCTATTCGTCCAGCGGCAGCGAAAGCAACGACTCCAACGTGCGCATGGTGCGCCGGTACTGGGACTTGCTGGGCCAACCTCGGCGCAAGATGATCATCGGCCGGCGCAATGCCTACCATGGCAGCACCATGGCCGGTGCGTCGCTGGGCGGCATGAGCGGCATGCATGCGCAGGGGGATCTGCCGATCCCGAATATCGAGCACATCGAGCAGCCGTATTTCTTCGAGCTGGGCAAGGACGGCGAGACACGCGACGAGTTCGGCTTGCGCGCGGCGCGCTGGCTCGAGGACAAGATCCGGGCGGTGGGGCCGGACAAGGTCGCCGCCTTCATTGCGGAGCCGGTTCAGGGAGCAGGCGGTGTGATCATTCCGCCCGATACCTATTGGCCCGAGATCCAGCGCATCGTCGATCACTACGGCATTTTGCTGATCAGCGACGAGGTCATCTGCGCGTTTGGCCGGCTGGGCCACTGGTTCGCGTACGAAAAATTCGGTTACCGGCCAGACCTTGTCACATTCGCCAAGGCGGTCACCAGTGGCTATGTGCCGCTGGGCGGCGTCATGGTCGGCGACAGGGTCGCCAAGGTCCTGATCGAGCAAGGTGGCGAATTCAACCATGGTTACACCTACAGCGGGCATCCGGTGGCCTGCGCGGTGGCGCTCGAGAACATCGACATCATGGAGCGCGAAAAGCTGCCGCAACAGGTGCGAGGTGCGCTGGGCGCGTGGTTCGGTCGCCGTTTTGCCGAGTTGGGTGACCATCCTTTGGTGGCGTCTGCCGAGGCCTGCGGCTTGGTCGCCGGGCTGGTGCTGGTCAAGGACAAAAAAAGCCGGGCTTTGTTCGACGAGAGCGTGGGTGTGGGCATGATCTGCCGTAACCACTGCTTCAACCTTGGCGTGATCATGCGGGCCGTGGGGGATCGGATGATCGTTGCGCCGCCGCTGGTGATAACGACCGGCCAGATCGACGAGATGGTCGCACTGATCCGCAACGCGTTGGACCTGACCCTGAAAGACCTCAAGACCAAGGGGTTGGCATGAATGTTGCAAAGCCTTGTGGGCTGCGGGGAGTTGATTCCGGCGCAAGAGTCCCTTCGGTAACCTGCGCGCAGGCGCTCCTATAATTTCTTCGTTACGCGCTGTCGGCTGCCCGGTGGTGCGTTTTGCCTATATCGGCAGACTTTTTCAATGGAGAAGCAAGAGTCATGAAACTCTCGAACAAGGTCATTGGCGCTTTTGCGCTGTCCGCCATCCTGTTGGCTGCGTGCGGCAAGAAGGAAGAGGCGCCGGCTCCTGCGCCAGCCCCGGTGGCCGCCGCCCCGGCTGCGGCCCCTGCTCCGCCACCGGAGCCGGAAGAGGAAAAAGTCCTCAACATCTACAACTGGCCTGACTACATTCCCGAGGGCATGATTGCCGCCTTCGAAAAGGAAACCGGCATCAAGGTCAACTACGACACCTTCGAGACCAACGAGGCGCTGCATGCCAAGCTGGTGGCGGGCAATTCCGGCTACGACATCGTGGTTCCCGGCACTGTGTTCGCCAAGCCGCAGATCGAGGGTGGGCTGATGCAGGCGCTTGACAAGTCCAAGATCCCGAATCTGGCCAACCTCGATCCGGCGATCCTCAAGACGCTGACCAAGGCCGATCCGGACAACAAGCACCTGGTGCCGTGGGCCTGGGGCTTTACGACGGTGGGCATCAACAAGACCAAGGCAGAAAAGGCGCTGGGCACAATGCCGATGCCGGAAAACGCCTGGGATCTGGTGTTCGATCCGAAATACACCAGCAAGCTCAAGTCGTGCGGCATAGCCTACCTGGATTCGCCGACCGAGATCATTCCGGTCGCGTTGCACTACATCGGCAAGGATGCCTATTCCAACGACCCGGCTGACTACCAGGCGGCTGCCGACATGCTGGCGAAGGTACGCAAGGACGTGCGCCTGTTCAGCTCGACGATGATCGACGACGTCTCCAGCGGCAAGGCCTGCGTGGCCATCGGCTGGTCGGGTGACATCAACATCGCGGCGGGTCGCGCCAAGGAGAACAAGTCCAAGGATGTGATCGAAGCCTTGCTGCCCAGTACCGGCGCGTTGATCTTCTTCGACACCATGGCGATTACCAAGGACGCCAAGCATCCGAAGAATGCCCACGCGTTCATCGACTTCTACCTGCGGCCCGAGAATGCGGCTGCGATGGCCAACGACATGACCTATCCGACCGGCAACAAGGCGGCGATGGACAAGATCAAGCCGGAGATCTCCGGCAACAAGACGATCTTCGTCGAGTCGGCCTATCTGGACAAGATGATCCCGCCGGGCAGCTTCACCAATGAGGCGCGCGAAGCCATGGCCAACGCCTACAACGGGTTCAAGAAGGGCAAGTAGACGACCGCTTGTTCGCGTCACGGGCTGTTTGTACCTGGTATGAACAGCCCGTTTTGTTTGGGTGGCCGATAACCGGAGTTGGAGCTATCGATGGCAAACAATGACCCGCCAGACGCATTTCTCGTCACCGAGAAGCTGGAAAAAAGGTTCGACGAGGCGCTCGCGGTGGATGATGTGTCGCTGTCGATCGGACGCGGCGAGATCTTCGCGCTGCTGGGCAGTTCCGGCTGCGGCAAGTCGACCTTGCTGCGCATGCTGGCCGGATTTGAAAAGCCGACCTCCGGCCGCGTATTGCTGGGTGGCCAGGACATCGCACAGTTCCCGCCGTATGACCGGCCGATGAACATGATGTTCCAGTCGTATGCGTTGTTCCCGCACCTGGACATCTGGGAGAATGTTGCGTTCGGTCTCAAGCGCGAAGGCCTGCCCAAGGCGGAGGTCAAGCAACGTGTCGGCGAAATGCTCGACCTGGTGCAACTCGGGCCGTTCGCCAAGCGCAAGCCGCACCAGCTCTCAGGTGGCCAGCAGCAGCGGGTCGCGTTGGCGCGCAGCCTGGCCAAGCGCCCCAAGCTGCTGCTGCTGGACGAGCCGCTGGGCGCGCTGGACAAGAAGCTGCGCGAGCAGACGCAGTTCGAACTGGTCAACATCATCGAGTCGGTCGAGGTGACCTGTGTCATGGTGACGCACGATCAGGAGGAAGCCATGACCATGGCCAACCGGATCGCGGTCATGAGCAAGGGCAGGGTGCTGCAGGTCGGTTCGCCCGAGGAGGTCTATGAACACCCCGCGAACCGCTTTGTGGCCGACTTCATCGGCAATGTCAACCTGTTCGAAGGCCGGCTCAGCGTGGATGAGGCCGATCGCTGCGCCGCGACCACCGGCATCGGCGAGATCCATGTCGGCCACGGCGTCAGCGGCACCTTGAACATGCGCATGGCGGTTGCGGTGCGGCCGGAAAAAATCCTGATCAGCAAGAGCCGGCCCGCGGTGGACAAAAACCTGTTTTCCGGCAAGGTCAAGGAAATCGCTTACTTCGGTTCCTACAACACCTACATCGTGGCCGCCAGCGACGGATCCCAGGTCCGGATCACCGAATCCAACATCTCGCGCCACGGCCAAAGCGGCATCACCTGGGGCGACGATGTGTTCTTCTGGTGGGAAGACGACGCCGGCGTCGTGCTGCGCGACTGAGGCGCCCAGACATCATGGCCAAGTTCTCGCTCCCGATGCCCGGTCGTCGATTCGTCATCGGTGTGCCCTACGTGTGGCTGGTGCTGTTTTTCCTGTTGCCGTTCCTGATCCTGCTGTACATCAGCTTCGTGGACATGGGCAACGACATTCATCCGTTCAAGCCGATCTGGGACACCGAGACCGGCGTGCTCAAGCTCAAGTATGAAAACTACTGGTCCATCTTCAGGCGTGGCGACGACGGCGCGCTGTTCGACACCATCTACATCGACGCCTACATTCGCTCGATCGGGTACGCGTTGTGCACGGCCTTGTTGTGCCTGGTGATCGGCTACCCGTTCTCGTACTTCATCGCACGGTCCAAACCCAGCCTGCGGCCGGCATTGCTGATGATGGTCATGTTGCCGTTCTGGACCTCGTTCCTGCTGCGTGTCTACGCCTGGAAGGGCATCCTGGCCGATCAGGGCATCGTGAACCAGGCCCTGATGTGGCTGGGCATCACCAACGAGCCGATCTTCCTGCTCTACACCAACGTGTCGATGCTGGTGGGCATGACCTATGTCTACCTGCCGTTCATGATCCTGCCGCTGTATGCGACGCTGGTGAAGATGGATTTCCGGCTGCTCGAGGCGGCGTACGATCTCGGCGCCTCGCCGTTCAAGGCGTTCTGGCTGGTGACGGTGCCGTTGTCGCGCTCGGGCATCATCGCAGGCTTCATGCTGGTGTTCATCCCGTCGGTGGGTGAGTTCGTCATCCCCTCGCTGCTCGGCGGCCCGGAAAACATCATGATCGGCCGCGTTGTGTGGGACGAGATGTTCACCAGCAACAACTGGCCGCGCGCCACTGCGCTGGCGGTGATCATGATCGCGTTCATCGTGGTGCCGCTCGCGATCTATTACCACGCCACCGGCGATTCGGCCGATAACCGCAAATAGGGGGCGGCCATGACATCCCTGTTGCACAGACATATCAGCAAGCTCTGGCTGGGCATGGTGTTCCTGTTCCTGTACATGCCCTTGTTCTTCATGATGCTGTTCTCGTTCAACAATACCCGGCAGGACGCG
>Ga0105048_10012430_pt1 | contig 13344 bp, 12 predicted proteins | sample MAT05_FD_78382 | JGI IMG/M metagenome (GOLD analysis project Ga0105048, IMG submission 78382) | Freshwater microbial communities from Lake Fryxell liftoff mats and glacier meltwater in Antarctica - MAT-05 | ecosystem: Environmental > Aquatic > Freshwater > Ice > Liftoff microbial mat | place...
ATCAGCGGAGCGAGCCCTGGGATTCGCTCCAAGGCCTCACCCGCTCGGCCCTCCATCAACGCGAGCTCCAGGAGCCTCCACCGGCTCTGCACCGAGTCACGGCACAGCGACGAGGCCAGCCGTGCGCATCGATACCAGCCCCGTTGCTGACATCGCACGGCCACCGCGGCGCATGACATCGAGCCGTACGACACGCCCGTGAGCACCACCGCCAGGGCGAACAGCACGCCTTCAGCCGACGCCCATCAAGCGCGGTATCGCCCCGCGCCAGGCCTTCGAGAGCAGGGCCAGCTCGACGGTGAGCTGACCCGAAATCTCGAGCGTCGAGCCACCCACCGAGCCGACCACCGCGAGCGGCACCTGATTCTCTTGGCATACCCGCTCGACCTCAGCGCGTTGCCCGGGAGCGAACGATACCACCGCGCGCGACGCATCTTCACCGAAGAAGAACGCATGAGGCGCCACCGACCCGACGTCAATCTTCAACGCCGCGCCCTTCATCGCGCCCTCATCGCCGATGCAGCACTCGGCCAGCGCCACGCCGAGCCCGCCCTCGCTGCAGTCATGCGCGGAGACCACCAGCGAGCTCCTCGCCAGCGTACGCAGCGCGCGATGGAGCCCCAGCTCGGCTTCGATGTCGAGCCTTGGCGGCAACCCGGCGGTCAGGCCGTGCATGTGCAGCCACTCCGAGCCACCGAGCTGCCCTTTGTTCGCGCCTAGAATCGCCACCACGTCGCCGTCGTTCTTGAAGGTCATCGCCACCGCCTTCGACACATCAGGCAGCAGCCCGACGATCGCGCACCCCGGCGTGGGGAAGACGCTCTTGCCGTCGGTGTCGTTGTAGAGGCTGACGTTGCCTGACACCACGGGGATGCCCATCGCCCGGCACGCGTCTGAGAGCCCGCGCACCGCCTCGGCGAACTGCCACATCACCTCGGGCTTCTCGGGGTTGCCAAAGTTGAGACAGTCGGTCAGGCCCAGCGGCTCGCCGCCGACGCACGAGACGTTGCGGGCGCATTCGGCCACCGTCAGTCGCGCGCCTTCGTAGGGGTCGAGGTAGACGAAGCGGCTGTTGCAATCGCTCGACAGCGCGAGCCCCTTTTGCCCGCGTTCGACGCGCACCACCGCCGCGTCGGCCTTGCCCGGCAGCACCACGCCGCCGAGGCGAACCTGCTGGTCGTATTGCCGGTACACCCATTCTTTCGAAGCGATGGTCGGCTGCGCCAGCAACCCGAGCAGCTCGTCACCCAGGTGTTTCGGAGCCGGTACCGAGCCCACGTCGAACTTCTGTTTCGCATCGAGCCATTCGGGCCGCTTGATCGGTCGATCATAGAGCGGCGCACCGTGGGTCAGCGGGTCGACGGGCAGATCGGCCACCACCGTCGCTCCTTCGGTGATCACCACGTGCCCGGTGCCAGTCACCTTGCCGATCACCGCCGCCGACAGATCCCACTTGTGGAAGATGTCGAGCACGTCTTGCTCGCGGCCCTGCTTGGCCACCAGCACCATGCGCTCTTGCGACTCGCTGAGCATCACCTCGTACGGCGTCATGCCGCTCTCACGCCTCGGCACCTTGGTGATGTCGATCTCGATGCCGCTGCCCGCGCGCCCGGCCATCTCGATCGACGACGAGGTCAACCCTGCCGCGCCCATGTCTTGAATGCCGATGATCGCGTCGGTCTGAAACAGCTCCAGGCACGCCTCGAGCAGCAGCTTCTCGGTGAACGGGTCACCGACCTGCACGGTGGGCCGCTTCTCATCAGAGTTCTCATCGAACTCGGCCGACGCCATGGTCGCGCCGTGAATGCCATCGCGCCCGGTCTTCGAGCCGACGTACAGAATCGGGTTGCCGACCCCCGCCGCGGTGCCCTTGAAGATGCGGTCGGCCTTCACCACGCCCACGGTGAAGGCGTTGACCAGACAGTTGCCGTCGTACGACTCGTCGAACGCAATCTCGCCGCCCACGGTGGGCACGCCCATGCAGTTGCCGTAGCCCGCGATGCCCGCCACCACGCCTTCGAGCAGCCAGCGGGTCTTGGGGTGCGAGGGCTTGCCGAAGCGCAGTGAGTTCAAGTTGGCGATGGGCCGCGCACCCATGGTGAACACGTCGCGCATGATGCCGCCGACGCCGGTCGCCGCGCCCTGATAGGGCTCGATGTACGAGGGGTGGTTGTGCGACTCCATCTTGAAGGCCACCGCGTCGCCGTCGCCAATCGAGACCACGCCCGCGTTCTCGCCAGGGCCGACCAGCACGTTGGCCCCGGTGGTGGGAAAGCCCTTCAGGTGCTTGCGAGATGATTTGTACGAGCAGTGCTCGCTCCACAGCACCGAGAAGATGCCCAGCTCGAGCAGGTTCGGGTGGCGACCGATGTGGCCCACGATGCGCTCGTATTCGTCGGGCTTCAGACCATGCTGCGCGATGACCTCGGGCGACTGGCTCATGACCCTGCCCTCTACCCTTGTTCAGAGAACGCCGCACCGTTGAACAACCGCTGTAGGCTGCCGCCGCCCATGCGACGACGACTCCTGGCGAGCCTTTTGTTTCTGGCGGTGGCTGCCTGCGAAAAGCCGCGCCCGCCGCCACCGTTGATTGTCGCACCGGTGCCCAAACCCGCGCCGGTCGAGCCGCCCGATGCCGCCGTCGCCGAGCTGGTGGCGCCGACCCCGGAGCCCGAGCCAGAGCCGGGCGTGCCCGACGACCCACCGTTCGATGAAGGCGCGTCAGAGGGTGTGCCGCTCAAGAAGCTGCTCCTGCGCGACCCCGACCTGGCCGCCAAGTCGCTCGAGGCCCTGGCCACCCCCGACGCCTGGCAGGTCTCGCTGCTGGCCCAGCTGGCGCTGAAGAAAGGCAACCCAGGCCCCGACCTGGTGCCCGAAGCCCCGATGCCCGAGGTCCTGCCAGAGACCAACCGCTTCTCCGAGCCTGACGGCGGCCTGGCCTTCGTCGCCACCGCGCTCCTCCCGCTCAAGGCCTCGAGCAAACCCAAGGCCGCGACGGTGATGATGCTGCCCATTAACACCGAGCTGACGGTCATCGCCATCGACGGCGACCAGGCCTCGGTCACTGTCGAGGTAGCCACCGACGTCGAGTTCGCAGCGACCGGCTCCAGCCCGACGAAAGTGAAGACGGTGAGCAAGACGGGAGTCGTCGACGCCCGTTGGCTCGTCACCCAACCAGTCGAGTCGGAGGCCTTGCGCGCCCTGGCCGCGACCCGAAAAGGCAGCGAGCAGAAAGAAGACGAAGCGGTGGTGCTGCTCCACCGGGCCTTTCTCATCGACCGCACCGAGAACGCTCGCTCGAAGTTACTCGACGTAGCCTGGGCGGCGCACCGCGCTGCGTGGGTGGTGACCGCGGCAATGGCCCAGCTGCACGTCGCCCCGCGAAGAATCGAGACGGCGTACGCCTGCAGCGGCGACCCGACCGTGGCCAGGTGGCTCTCGTTCGCCAAAGGCAAGTTGCCGACGAAGCGGCCAGAGGCGTTCTGCCTGGCTCAGGTCGACCTGCGCGACCCGTGCGACGAGAAGGGCCGCGCCGCCTGGCGGGAGCGCGGCACCGTGCTCGAGAGCGCACACCTCGAGAGAGCCCCCCTGGTGCAGCTGGTGGTCGATGCCACCCGACCGCGGGTGCTCTGGTTCTACTCCGTGCCACTGCTCGTGCATGAGGCCTGCGCCATCACTCACGAGTACAAGCTCGATCTGGGCGGCGTTCAGGTGCGACGGTTACTGATGCCCCTGGGCACCGCCAAGACCGTGGTGCGGGTCGCCTCCAAGCTCTACGACGGCGTCGAGCTGGGCGTGGTCGGCGCTCCCAACGAGGCCAAGGCGAGGGGCTGGCTGCGCAAGCGCTCCCACTACCGGTGGTCGATCGACTCGAGCGCCTCGGAGCTGGCCATCTCACTGGGCATCGGCGACACCGACTTCGAGAACGAGACCGACGTCACCGGCGTCACCTGGGCCCGGCCACCGGCCTTTGATTGCGCCTCGAGCTGCAACTAAATTGAGAGCGACCTCTGACCTCAGCGCCCGGCGTCGCGAGCGGGCTCGACAATCTCCATGCGAGGGTCGAGGGCGAAGCGGCCCAGCGTGCTCTTCAGAATCGCCCACAAGATTCGGGTGTACTGCGCGCGCGTCACTGACGAGCCATTGAGCACCAGGCCCGCCCCTGAATAGCGCGCGGTGACCCGGCCCTTGACCACCGCGTCAATCGCCGTCTGCAACACCTTCAGCTGGGTCTGCAGCACCGCGCCGTCGAAGGTCAGCTCCAGGTGCCGGGCCTCAAAGGCGTCGGTCTGAAACAGCGCCATCAACGCCACCCGGCAGGCCTCGTTCTGCACCGTCACCGTCAGCTTCACCGCCTCGAGCGGGGTCACCGTGAAATCAGGGCACGCCTTCTGCGCCGCGCCGTACACCGCGTCGTCGAGCGAAGGCTTGCCGCCCACCCGCAGTCGCCAGGCCGCGACCTTGCCCTCCGAGCCCAACAACAGCACCGCGCGGCCAGGCTTGAGGCCCACCAGCACCAGGTCGTTGGTCGGCGCGATCCACTCCGCCTGGGCCACCGACGAATCGTCGACCTCCACCCAGTCGACCCGGGGCAGCTTCACGAACTTCTCGCGGCTCGGCTCGATGTCGTGCGACCAGTCGACCGGCCACGCCAGCGCGGTGCCCGAGAGCCCCATCAGCGCCAGGGCCACGAGCTTCATGCGAGCAGCGATTGAAAGACGCCCAGCCCATCGGTGCTGCCGAGGAGCGCTTCGGCGGCGCGCTCCGGGTGCGGCATCATGCCCAACACGTTCTTCGCTTCGTTGCAGATGCCCGCGATGCCGTTGCGCGCGCCGTTCGGGTTGCTGCGGTAGCGAAAGACCACCTGGCCGTTGCCCTCAAGCCTCTTCAGCGCGTCATCATCGAGAAAGTAATTCCCCTCGGCGTGGGCGATGGGCAGCTTGAGCGAGGCGCCCGACTGGTAGGCGCTCGAGAAGGGAGTGCTTGCGTTGACCACCTCCAGCTCCACCGTCTGGCAAATGAACTTGAGCGACGCGTTTCGGAGCAACACGCCCGGCAGCAGCCCGGCCTCAGTCAGAATCTGAAAGCCGTTGCAGATGCCCAGCACCTTGCCGCCGCGCGCGGCGTGCGCCACCACCGACTCCATCACCGGCGAGAACCGGGCGATGGCGCCGCAGCGCAGGTAGTCGCCGTAGCTGAAGCCGCCCGGCACGATCACCACGTCACTGCCCTGCAGGTCTCGGTCTTTGTGCCACAGGCGAGCCACCGGTTGCTTGAGCACGTGCTCGACCACGTGGGCCGCGTCTTCGTCGCAGTTCGACCCGGGGAAGGTGACGACACCGAACTTCACGGGAGAATCTCCACTCGGAAGTTCTCGACCACCATGTTGGCCAGCAGCTTGGCGGCCATCTGCTCCACCCGCTGCTTCGCGCTGGCGCTGTCGGCGGCCTTGACCTCCAGCTCCACGAACTTGCCCAACCGCACCTCACCCACATCACCGAAGCCCAGGCTGTGCAGCGACGATTCGACGGCTTTCCCGGCGGGGTCGAGCACTCCGGGCTTCAGGGTCACATACACGCGCGCTCTCATGGGCGGAGGCTTAGCAAACCGCTGCCCGGGGGTCGGCTGAGAATATTCACGCCGATAACTCACTGAAGTCACTGGCGCTTTGTCTCAGAGTCGGGCGTCGCTCACCCCGTTGCGCTAAGACTGTACAAATGTGGGCCGTGTGGTTGTTGCTCGGGGCTCTACTGTCGATTCGAGGCCTGATGGTCGCGATCGAGGTAGCCCTTCAAGCCGTCAGCGAAGCGCGTGCGAGAGAGCTCGCCACCGAGAGCCCTCGTCGCGGGCGCCGCCTGCTCAAAGTGAAGGTCGACCCCGAGGGCACTGCTGCCGCGCTGCGTCTGGGTACGACCCTGGCCGGGTTCAGCGCCGCGGCGGTGGGCGTGATGATGCACCAGCGGCTGGTCGGAGTGCCGCTGGAGTTGGTGGCGCCGACCGAGTGGCTGTTCTGGCTCTCGCCGCTCAGCTCGGCCTTGCTGGTCGCCCTCCTCGCCACCCTGTTCGACGTCGCCTTTCGCTCCGCCGCGGTTCAAAAGCCCGAAGCCTGGGCGATGCAGTTCTCGGGCGTCGCGCTGATCTCGATGTACCTGCTGGCGCCGGTGCTCAAGGTGCTGGTGGCGCCGGTGAACATCATCTTGCGGCCCTTTCACGCCAAGGTGACCTTTCAGCCGCCCCCACCACCCCTCGAAGAGCTCGAGAAGCAGCTGATTCGCCAGGCCCAGAAGCACGAAATCGACAAGGGCGCGCCGCAGTTGATCCGCTCCATCTTCGAGCTGACCGACAAGACCTGCCGCGACGTGATGGTGCCCCGCACCGAGGTGGTGACCGTCGACCTGGCCACGCCGGTGCCTGACATCATTCAGCTGATCGCCGAACAGGGGCACTCCCGGCTGCCGGTGTACCGCCAAGACGTCGACCGCATCGCCGGCATCTTGCACGTGCGCGACATGGTGCCGTTGATCGAGAACCCCACCTTGATCGTGCTCGAAGACCTGCTGCGGCCGGCGGTGTTCGTGCCCTGGGTCAAGCCCATCGGCGACCTGCTGCGCGACATGCAGCGGCAACGCATTCACATGGCGGTGGTGGTCGACGAGTACGGCGGCTTCTCGGGCATCGTCACCCTCGAAGACATTCTGCGAGAGATCGTCGGCGACATCGGCGACGAGTTCGATGAAGACGAAAAGGCGTTCGAGAAGCAGCCCGACGGCAGCTATCTGGTCGACGCGGTGCTGCCGCGCGCTGAATTCGCCCGCAGCTTCGATTTTCGTTTTCCAGAGGGTGACTTCGAAACGCTCGGTGGGTTTCTCTCGCACCTGGCCGGCGCGATACCCGAAATTGGCGAGCGCTTCAGCGCCAATGGCTTCACCTTCGTGGTGCACTCCAAAGAGGGCCCCAAGCTCGAGCGCGTCAAAGTGCTCAAGCCGCGGCCTCCGCCCTCCGAGACCTCACGCACCATCTCCCGCGAGACCGAGCTGGTACCCGTTCGCTCTTCATGAAAATGCGAATGCCGTCTTGGGCATGGCCTCTGATGTTGGTGTGGCTCGGGTGCGCCTCCGCCCCCCTCTCGCCGATCGCCGAGCCCCCCCGACCTCCCTCTGCTGAAGAACTCGAGGCGGCAGAGCGGCTGGCGGGCGGCGTGCGGTTCGAGACCATCTCGTACGACGGGCGCCCCGACGAGAGCGGCCCCGCCTTCGTGCAGATGCACGAGTACCTCGCCCGCTCTTTTCCACTCGCGCACCGCGTTCTCGAGCGCGAGGTCATCGGGCGGCTCAGCCTGCTCTACACCTGGCCTGGCAGCGAGCCCGACGCGGGCGCGGTGCTGCTCTCGGCCCACCTCGACGTGGTGCCCATCGAGGCCGAGACCCGCGAACAATGGCTTCAGCCCCCGTTCTCGGGCGCCATCGTCGACGGTGAGATCTGGGGCCGCGGCGCCTGGGACGACAAAGGCAACCTGTTCGCGATGCTGGAGGCCGTCGAGCGCCTGGCCGCTCAAGGCTTTCGGCCGCGGCAGACCGTGTACTTCGCCTTCGGTCACAACGAAGAGCTCGGAGGCGGCGGAGAGTGGGGCGCGATGGCCATCGCCGCGCACCTGGCATCGAAGCAGGTGCGGCTCGACTTCGTGCTCGATGAGGGGCTGCTGGTCGTCGATGGGGCATTGGCAGGTCTGGAGGCGCCCCGCGCGCTGGTCGCCCTCGAAGAGAACCCGCTGCCGGCGTCGAGCCACTTCTTCCTCTCGAATCTGTGGCTGTTCGAGCCGCTGGTGCGCGCCAAGCTCAGTCGCTCGCCGAGCGTGAACGCGATGATGCGAACCACCACTGCGCTCACCGTGCTCTCTGCGGGTGGCAAGAGCACCTCGCTGCCCGGCCTGGCTCAGGCGCAGCTCAACTTCAGGCTCTTGCCAGGTGACACCGTCGCCGCGGTGCTGGCGCATGTGAAAGAAGTGGTCGGAGATGACCCCGACATCGAAGTACTCGAGGTCCAGCCAAGCTGGGAGGGCTCGCGGGTGTCGGACACGAACTCCCCCAGCTACGCCCGACTCACCCGGGCCATTCACGCCCTCTTTCCAGAGGCGGTGGTCGCACCGGGGTTGATGCTCGGAGCGACCGACTCTCGCGCCTACGCAGCGCTGGCGGCGCAGATCTATCGCTTCTCCCCGCTGCGCGGCAGTCAGGTCGACCTCTCACGCTTTCACGGGCTCAATGAGCGGGTCTCTGTCTCGGGGTACATGAAGATGATCGGCTTCTACCAGCACCTGCTCGGTGAGCTTCGCTAGCTCAGGTCACTCGCGATCGTCGTCGCCTTTGCGCAGCCCCAGCCGCTTTCGCAGCTCGCGCGCCGATTGCCGCGATACCTCGACTGAGTGACCGCTGTGCGTCTTGGCGAAGTACCCGCCGGTCTCCAACGGCTCCAGACGCGCGACCGCTTCGAGGTTGAGAATCGCGCGGCGATGTACCCGCTCGAACCGGCCGCTCGGCAATCGGCTCTCGAGTTCATTGAGGGTGAAGTCACTGAGGTGCGAGCCCTCTTTGGTGAACACCGTCACCAGTTCGCCCTCCAGCGTGGCGTGGGTGATGCTTTCGGGGTCGACCAGCACCAAGCCCTGGCGGGTGGCGATCGGCAGACGAGAGAGCTGGTACTGCTTCACCTCTCCCGAGAAGGCCTGACGACGATCTCGCGTCCGGGCTCGCTCGAGGGCGCGCGCAAGTCGCTCCGGCTCGACCGGTTTGAGCAGGTAGTCGACCGCGCCGGTCTCGAAGGCCTTCACCGCGTGCTCGGCGTGCGCGGTGCAGAAAATCACCATCGGGCCATCAGGCGGCCAGAGCGCCATCGCCTCGGTGCCGGTCAGCTTGGGCATTTGAATGTCGAGCAGCACCACATCGATGCCGCCCGCGCGCACCTTGGCGAGCACCTCGTCGCCGTCCTTCGCCTCTCCTGCGACTTCGATGTCGGGCAGCACCTGCAGCAAGCGCAGCAATCGGGCGCGGGCGAGCTGCTCGTCATCGGCAATCAACACTTTCATCATCAGGCCTCTCCAGGCAGCTCGAGCACGGCACGGGTGCGGTCTCCATCGGCTCCCGCCGACGCGATGGTGAAGCGCGCGCGCCCACGATAGGCCAGCGCCAGCTGCCGCTCGAGCGACGGCAGCCCCGCGCTCCCGGCCCGCGGCCCGGTGAAGCGGCCCGGGTTCTCGAGCGATACCGTCAACTTCGACTCGACCCGCTTCACCCGCAGCGAGACCTGGCCCCGGTGACCCGCACCTGGCCCGTGCTTCATCGCGTTCTCGACCAGCGTGAGCACGCACATCGGGGGCACCATCACCTCCGGCACCGGGTCGGGCACTGTCAGCTCGAGTTGAAACAGATCTTTGTCTCGCAGCAGATGCAGGTCAAACACCATGCGGGCCAGCTCGAGCTCTTTGCTCAGCGGCCACTGGGTCTCTCTGGTGCCCGAGAGCACCGCCCGCAGCATCGCTGACAGGTCGAGCACTGCCTTCTCGGCGACGGCTCCGTCGAGCCGGCACCACTCGGCGATAGCGTTGAGGGTGTTGAAGAGAAAGTGCGGGTCGACGGTCGAGCGCAGGGCGAGCAGCTGCGCGCGCTCGGCCTCGAGTTGCAATCGCTCGACCCGCTGCTCGAAGCCGATGTCGCGCCCGAGCCCCCACCCGCCGACCAGAAACATGGCGATGATCACCGCCAGCGAGGTGCGCTCAGTCAGAAAGGTGCCGGGCAGGTTGAGAAACCGTGGCAGGCCAACGCCCAGCGAGAGCACCACGCCCGCGCCGATCAGCGCATAGAGCACCAACCGCACCGCGCCATGGCTCAAGTCGAGCCCATCGGGGAAGAGGATGCGGTACGAGACCGGGGCCAGCGCGATGAACGCGAGGCACATCGAAGCGGCGATCGGCATCGCCCGCGCCCCGTCTCGGCTCCAGCGGGCCTGGGCTACGATCAACGGGGTGCTCACCGCCAGAATCGGCAACAGCCGGCGTGGGTGCAGCAGCGCCCGCCAGGTCGCCCGAACGATGGAGCCTTGGGGAATCACGCTCGCCAGCGTCGCACAGCCACCGGCCCCGTCGAGGAGCCTTCGCCGCCAACGGTCGCGCCCGCGGTGCGAACGGTCTGGCGACCGGCATCGAACGTGACTAACCAGCGCGCTCCACCAGCCGCACCTTTGGAGCGCGCACCATGATCGAAGTAGGCAAGAAGGCCCCCTCGTTCTCGATGAGGGACCAGAACGGGAAGCCGGTCAAACTCGCTGATTTTGCAGGCAAAAACGTGGTGCTTTATTTCTACCCGAAAGACGACACCCCGGGCTGCACCATCGAAGCGTGCGCGTTTCGCGACGAGCACTCGAAGTTGCTGAAGAAGGGCGCGGTGGTGGTGGGCGTCTCGCCCGACGATGAGAAGAGCCACCAGAAGTTCATCAAGAAGTTCAACCTCCCCTTCCCGCTCCTGGTCGACGAGGGCCACAAGGTCGCCGAGAGCTACGGCGCGTGGGGCGAGAAGAGCATGTACGGCAAGACGTTCATGGGCATCGTGCGCTCGACGTTCTTGATCGGCCCCGACGGCAAGGTGCGCACCACCTGGCCCAAAGTGAAGGTCGACGGCCACGCTGATGAGGTGATCGCCGCGCTCGATGGCGGCGGCGAGGTCGACGCGCCGGTGGCCAAAGCCAAGAGCGCCCCCCAGAAGAAGGCCAAGCCGGCGGCCAAGGCCGAAGCGCTGAGAAAGCGTTAGCTCAAAGCTCGCGAAAGGTCGCCACCAGGCGAAACGAGGGCGACGTGCTGTGCGCCTGGCCTTGAATTACGCCGGTCGCCAGCCCCTCGACCCACCCGCAGGCGCCCGCGAAACCGACAGTACTTTCACCCAGGCCCAGCGTCAGCACACTGCTGGAGAGCTGCGGCGGCGAGAGCGAGGTCAGCTCGTACGCGTGGCACCCCCGATACGAAGGCCCGATGGAGGGCGAGACCAGCAGAAAGGTGCGCCCACCGCGATCGACCAACTCACTGGCGCTGAAGGAATCGAAGCCCAACGGGGTCGCGGCCGCGCGCGAGAGCACGGAGCCCAGCGCGCTCCAGGTGCGGGTGGCCCGATCACGGCGCAGGAGAATGATGCGCGGGTTCGCACCGGCGCACTGCAGCGACACCAGCCACTCGCTCCGCCGCACCACGATGCCCGGCTCGGTCACCACATCGCAGTCGGCGAGCTCACTCGATACGTCGGCCATTCTCACCTCTGGCGGCCCGATGAAGCCGTCGTCAGCGCTCAGGTAGCCAGAGGCGGCGAAGAGCTTTCGCTCGGCAGACCACGGGCCCTCCGGGGTCGGCGCCAGCCGCATCGCCACCCACCCATGCTCGAAGCGCCGCTGCTCATCGCGCGGTATCGGCGGCGGGAGCGAGAGGGAGCGATGCCACAGCAGCACCCATCGCTCCTGCTCAGGCGCGTACGGGTCGAAGCGCAGCCGAGACACTTCGTTCTCCCAGACACCACCGTCGACCGGCAGGCCTGCACCCGCGAGCGAGAGGTACTCGGTGTCGTTGATCGTCGCCCGGTGCACCCAGCTCAACCCGAGATCGTCTGACCGCGCCAGATGCGTCGTCACTCGCGGCGTCTCGGCGAACTTCGAATCGTCGACCGCCGAGAACGAGGCCCAGAAGACCCCCGCGTCATCGCGCTCGGGTGCGAAGTCGAACACCCAAGCAGCGGCGAGAGGCCTTGAATGGTCAGCTCGCGCGGCTCCTTGAGCCCTGCATCGAGGAGCCCCGCGTCGACGGTTCCAGCGTCAGTGGTGACATTTCCGGCGTCGGTCAGCCCTGCGTCAGCGACGACGCTCCCCGCGTCGAGCTCGGCCTGCGGCAGACCGCAGCCCACCACACTCACCCACACACCGAGCCACACGAATCGAGCCATCATCTGGTTTAAGAGACCCTGCGCGCTCGAAACGCAAACTGATCGCCTCAAAAAATTGAAGCAGACCAAGCTCCGGCCCCGACCACCGAGGCAGCAGCACGTACTCTTCGTCGTCGAGCTCGTTTGATGTCGGCTCAGCAGCTGCGGCGGCGGGTCGAGCGGCTCGTGGTGGCGCGCTCAGGGGTTGAGCAGCCCCTTGAGCCACTCGTCGCCTGACTTGAGGTACTGATCTCGCCAGTGCAGCCGGTCGGGGTGCGCCTTCCAGAACTCGATTCGCACCGGCCTCACCCGAAACCCACCCCAGTGCGGAGGCCTCGGCACCGCCTGCCCCTCGTAGCGCTGCGTCACCGCCGCCATGCGCGCCTCGAGCGCTCCGCGCGAGGCCATCGGCTCGCTCTGATGCGAGGCCCAGGCTCCCAGCTGCGAAACGCGGGCGCGCGAGGCGAAGTAGGCGTCTGACTCGGCGGCGTCGACCTGCACGATGTCGCCCTCGACGCGCACCTGCTCCTCAAGCGACGGCCAGTGAAACATCAGCGCCGCCACCGGCTGACCGATCAGCTCGCGCCCCTTGCGGCTGGTCTGGTTGGTGTAAAAAACGAACCCCTTCTCATCGAAGTCTTTGAGCAGCACCACCCGCACCGACGGGCGGCCGTGGCCGTCAACGGTCGCGAGTGACATCGCGTTCGGGTCTTTGGGCTGGCTGCGCTTCGCCCGCTCGAACACCTCACCAAAACGCTCGAAGGGCTCGGCCCACGCGGTTGCCATGCCGGCCGCATAACAGCCAAAGCTCCTAGACTCTAGGGCCGAGGCATCGACGAACACCACCGTGTCGACGTCGCCATCAGGTCGCCACAGTTCGGCGCACCGATGCGCGCCGAGATCTGTCGGCAAGACGGTGAGTTCGTTAGAGGCACTGTTTCGCGGCCCAGCGTTGTATCAAGGGCTCGGCCGCGCGAAAGACCTTCACGCCTTCGTCGCCCGTGCCCAGCCGCCCTTCTTCAGCCACGATTCCGACGTAGCGATGATCGAAATCGATGAAGGGGTAGCTGCCGTAGGCGCCAGCCGACGAATTGCGATGCCCCTCGCCGCAGTTGTACGTGTTGGGCGCCTTCGCGCTCTTGCACTCAAGCCAGTTGCCGAGGCCGTAGGCCCAGTCTTCACCGATGTCGCCACCGAGCGCAGGAGACGTGGTCAAGGTCGCGCTGCCCCGATGGTTCTTGAACATTTTCTCGCGCATCGCATCGCTGAGCACTTGGGCGCGCGCGAGCTTGCTCAAGAACGCCAGATACTCATCGGCTCGCCAGTGCATGCCGCCGGCGAGCCGCGGGTTGTTGGCTGAAGGCAAGTCGAACGCTCCGTGCGGGAAGAGGCC
>Ga0105048_10012432_pt1 | contig 13342 bp, 15 predicted proteins | sample MAT05_FD_78382 | JGI IMG/M metagenome (GOLD analysis project Ga0105048, IMG submission 78382) | Freshwater microbial communities from Lake Fryxell liftoff mats and glacier meltwater in Antarctica - MAT-05 | ecosystem: Environmental > Aquatic > Freshwater > Ice > Liftoff microbial mat | place...
CATCTGCCGGTTCATCGCCGGCGCCACCAGCAGTGGACATTCGCGGGCGAGACACAACGTGGAGAGCAGGTCGTCGGCGCGGCCGTGCACGAGCTTGGCCAGGAAATCGGCGGAGGCGGGCGCGACCAGGATGGCGTCGGCGCCGCGCGACGCGTTGATGTGGCCCATGCCGTTGTCGGAGCCACTGTGCCACAGGTCGCTCAGCACGGGCCGTCCCGACAACGCCTGGAAGGTGAGCGCGCTGACAAAGCGGGTAGCGGCTTCGGTCATCACGACATCGACGACGGTGCCGGACTTGACGAAGAGGCGCGTGAGTTCCGCAGCCTTGTAGGCCGCGATGCCGCCGGTGATGCCCAGCACGACACGCGCCGGGCCATCGCCGGTGCGGTTGCGGGCTGCGTTGTCGCTCATCGGGGGATCGTCTGTTCGGCTGATGAAGAGATGCTTGCGGCGAAGTTTACACTCAGCGCGCATGGGGTTGACGCGGTGTCGCGGCGGGTTGCGGCGCTTGCAACCGAACATGCAACCGGCACCATTTCCGTGAAGGAGCCACCGTGGTCGATGCTGCACTGGCCTGCCCCGAGCGTCCGCGCGAACGCCTGCTGGCCTACGGTCCCGCGGCCCTGACGGACGCGGAGTTGCTGGCGGTGCTGCTGCGCACCGGCGTGCCGGGCCGTCCGGTGCTCGACGTTGCGCGGGGCCTGCTCGAACGCTTTGGCGGCGCGGCTGGCGTGCTGGCCGCGGGTTCGAAGGAGTTGCTCGGGTTACGCGGCCTGGGTCCCGCGCGCACGGCGGAATTGAAGGCGATGGTGGAGTTCGTGCGGCGGGCGTTGCTGTGCGATGTGGCGCAGCGCGATGCGTTGTCGTCGCCTGAGGCGGTGCGCGACTACCTGCGGCTGACGATGGCGTCGTTGCCCTACGAGGCCTTCCTGGTCATCTTCCTCGACAGCCAGAATCGGCTGCTGGCGGCTCGAGAGCTCTTTCGCGGCACGCTGGCGCAGACCAGCGTCTACCCGCGGGAGGTGGTCAAGGCGGCGCTCGAGCACAACGCGGCGGCGGTCATCCTGGCCCATAACCATCCGAGCGGCGTGGCCGAGCCCTCGCGGGCCGACGAACTCCTGACCCAGGCGCTGAAACAGGCGCTGGCGCTGGTCGATGTCCGCACGCTCGACCATTTCATCGTGGCCGGGGCGCGGGTGGTGTCGTTTGCGGAGCGGGGGTTGTTATGAGAGACGGGGAAGACGAGGGCCCATCGCCCACGTACTGGACGGAGGGATCGGTGAATCGATTTATTAATCGTGCTGTTCACTGTACAATTGACGGTACTTTCCGTTCACGATCCAGGTGGTTTGATGTCCCATATCAGCGCCAACGATTTGAAGACCAAAGGCATTGCCGCCATCGAACTGGCACTGAGCACGGCGCCGGAGGCCATTGTCTCGGTTCGGGGCAAGGATAAATTCGTCGTCATGGACATTGCGCATTACCACTACCTGCGCGAGTGCGAGCTCGATGCCGCGTTGGCGCAAACACGGTCCGACCTGGCGGCCGGGCGCGCGTACAAGGAGTCGCCTGAGGCCCACCTCGCTCGCCTGGATGCTCTCGACGCGCTTTGAAACGCGCAGCTTCGCATGCCGTATGTCCTGGTATTTACCGATCAATACAATCGCCGGGCGGCGCGGTTTCTCAAGCGCCACCCTGATTTGCGCGGGCACTACCTGAAAACCCTGCAATTGCTGGAAGGCAACCCTTTCCATCCTTCGCTGCGCATGCATCCGCTACATGGCAAGCACGAAGGTCTCCATTCGGTTTCGATCAACCTGTCCTACCGCATCACATTGGAACTGTTGATTCAGGATCAACAGATCATCCCGGTGAATGTGGGCGACCACGACGCCGTCTATTGACCCATACGACGGTTCGCGCGGGCCATGTTGTCACTTAACCGGCGCGGCGCTGGTTGGGGTGTCGCTGGTTGGGGTTGATTTAGGGCGGGTTTTGCGCGATAATCGTGGGCTTTCCCCAATTCCAGCCGTGCACACCGCGTTTGTAGCGGCAGCGCGCCGAACACCGCTTAAGGAATGAGCCATGGCTCGAGTCTGTCAGATCACCGGTAAGGCCCCAATGGTGGGCAATAACGTTTCGCACGCCAACAACAAGACCAAGCGTCGATTTTTGCCTAACCTGCAGCGCCGCCGTTTCTGGGTGGAGAGCGAAAATCGCTGGATCAACCTCCGGTTGACCACGAACGCGCTCCGTACCATCGACAAGAATGGCATCGACGTCGTCCTGGCCGATCTTCGCGCCAAGGGCGAGAACATCTAAGTTCAAGCCTCACCGCCCTGGATATTCATCATGCGTGAAAAGATCAAACTCGAATCCTCCGCCGGCACCGGCCACTTTTACACGACGTCGAAGAACAAGAAGCTGATGCCGGAAAAGCTCGAGATCAAGAAGTTCGATCCCGTGGCACGCAAGCACGTGATCTACAAGGAAACAAAGCTCAAGTAAGGCTGCCAGGCGCTTGCGCGCCGGCCCTGCATCGCAATGTTTGCATGGGCCAAAACAGCATCACCCGGAAGCTTCGTTCCCCATCAAGGCCTGCCTTCGGCGGGCCTTTTTGCTGGGTGCCGCTCACACGCTGACAGGTGGGGCCGCAAGACCGCCCTGTCGCAGTCCATCTGCCCCTGATACGATCCCTCTCCATGGCCCTCTCGGACGCCCTTCCGTTTTTCCGTGCGTGGGTCGCAGACCCGCTCAGGGTTGCGGCGATGACGCCCTCCAGCCCCGAGCTCGCACGGCTGATGGCGACCGAAGTGACGCCAGAATGCGGTCCCATTCTTGAGCTTGGCCCCGGCACTGGCGCCATCACGCAGGCGCTGCTCGCGCGCGGGGTCCGCGAGCGCGACCTGACGCTGCTGGAGTTGAGCGAGGGCTTTGCGTCGATGCTGGAGCGTCGCTTTCCGGAAGCCCGCGTCGTGTGCGGCGATGCCGCCCGGATCCGTCGCTTGAAACTCTTCGGTGACGAACTTGCGGGGGCCGCCGTCAGTGGATTGCCGCTGCTGGCCATGTCACCGCGACAGGTGTTCGCGGTGCTTGCCGGTGCGTTCGAGCACCTGCGAGCCGATGGCGCCTTTTATCAATTCACCTATGGCCCGCGCTGCCCGGTGCCGCGGCCCATTCTCGACCGGTTGGGGCTTGATTACGTGCGGATCGGCGGCGTGCGCTGGAACCTGCCGCCGGCATCGGTGTACCGGATCACGCGGCGACATCTCCCGGCACTCGCCGCGGATTGATTGTGGGGTCGTGCTGTAGATAACGCCGTGCTGTGGATAATCCCGTGCTGTGGATAATCCCGCGCTGCGCATCATGCCGTGCTGCGCAAAACGCTTTGTAGGCGAGGCTGAAGCCTCGCCTACAAAGAAAGAAACAGACATCACCACCAACAGAAGCAGACATCACCACCAACAGAAGCAAACATCACTGCGAAGAGAAACGGACGTCCCCACTAAAAGAAGCACACAACCGCGCGAAAAGAAGCACACATCCGCGCGAAAAAAAGCCCGCCAAACGGCGGGCTTTTTTGCACCAGCCTTGATACTCAGGCGTAGCGCTTCAACTGCATCGAGAACTGCGCCAGCGGTGCGATGCCGGAGGATTCGGCGCGATGGCACCAGTCCTGCAGCCGCGCCAGCAATTGCTCCGACGATTCCGTCGAGCGTTCCCACAGCGACGCCAACTCGACACGCATCGCATAGATGGTGGCCAGCGGCTTGCTGCGCGCCAACGCCACATCGAGGCGCGTGCGGTCGTGGTCCGACAGCGACGCCGGATCGGCGAGCAGCAGGTGCTTCATCCGGTGCGGGCTCGGCAGGTCGTGGTGCGACCCCGCGGCAGCGTGCCGTGCCCGCATGTGCGCGAGCTCGGCGGCCCCAGCGGCCTTGAGCGACCGCGCATAGCTCGTGACCACGTGGTACCGATGCGTGATCACGGCCTGCAGCGTGGCCAGGTCGGGCTTGGTCTTGCCGTTCGCGAGCTTCAGTTGCGGCGCGACCTTGCGCACGGTGGCGAGCTTGAACGTTTCGAGGATGCGGATGTACATCCAGCCGATGTCGAATTCGTACCACTGCGACGACAGCTTGGCCGACGTGCCATAGGCGTGGTGATTGTTGTGCAGCTCCTCGCCGCCGATGATGATGCCCCACGGCACGATGTTCGTGGACGCGTCGGCGCTGGCGAAGTTGCGATAGCCCCAGTAGTGGCCGATGCCGTTGATGATGCCGGCGGCGGTGACGGGGATCCACATCATCTGGACCGCCCAGATCGTGGCGCCCATTGGTCCGAACAGCACGAGGTTGACGGCCAGCATCAGGCCGACACCCTGCCACGAGAAGCGGGTGTAGACGTTGCGCTCGATCCAGTCGTCCGGCGTGAAGTGGCCGTACTTGTCCATCGTCTCCATGTTCCGCGATTCCTCGCGGTAGAGCTCGGCACCCTGCCAGAACACCTTGTCGATGCCGCGAGTCTGCGGGCTGTGGGGGTCGTCCGGGGTTTCAACCTTCGCGTGATGCTTGCGATGGATGGCCACCCATTCCTTCGTGACCATGCCCGTGGTGAGCCACAACCAGAACCGGAAAAAGTGCGAAATCGACGGATGCAGGTCCAGCGCGCGGTGCGCCTGGCTGCGATGCAGGAAAATGGTGACCGCGGCGATCGTGACATGCGTCAGCGCCAGGGCGACCACGATGTATCCCCACCACGGCAGGTCGACAAGACCATGCGACGCGAAGGAGAGAAAGTCGTAACTCATTGATTTTCCGATGTTCATGCGCCTTTTCAGGGGCGCTGGATGCCAGTTGTGCTGCCTATACCACCATTTTACGCGAGTGCGGCCCAATCACGGAAGCTAACCTCTGGACATCGTGCCCGGACCGCCCGGTGGTCATGCGCTCCCCGCCGCTGGCGGGACCTTTCCCAAATCGCGCCGCAGCGGGGCCATTTCAATGCCGGCGGCACGAAAAGACGAAAGAATTTGGCGATTGATCGCGCTGCGGACGGTTCCGGGCCCCATTTCCGGGTCGCGCAGCGAGAACGCCAATTCAAGGTTGATTCCGCCGTCGACAAAGCCGGTCAGCGTGGCCGCGGGCGGATTGACGTCCTGGAGTACGCGGGGCTCGCTGCGCGTCGCCGCCAGCATCAGCTCCAGCGCCTGCTCGACGTCGGCGTTGGCCGGCACCTGCAGCGGCAGCGTCACCCGCAGGACGCGGGAATTGCGGGAGTGATTGAGCACCGTGGTCGTGACCAGTGTTTCGTTGGGCACGATGGCCTCCACGCCGTCGACGCTGCGCACGACCACGTAGCGATTGGTGACGCGCGCCACCGTGCCGTAGCGCCCGTCCACCGTGATGATGTCGCCCAGCCGGATGGATTTGTCGATCAGGATCGTGAAGCCGGCGATGTAATTGGCGGCCAGCTTCTGCAAGCCAAGCCCGATACCGACGCCGAGCGCGCCACCGAACACGGTGAGCAGCGTCAGGTCGAAGCCGATCGACTGCAACGCCACCAGGACCCCGACCGCCAGCAGCGCGGCGCGGATGAATTTCGACAGCAGCGCCTGCGTATTGGTATCGAGCGACGTGGCCTTGCGCAGGCGTCCTTCGATGACGCCCGACAGGTAGAGCGTGACGACCACCGTGACGATGATCGCCAGCAGGCCCTTGCCGATGGTGAGCAGCGACACCGACGTTCGCCCGATGGGCAGGACAACGGTATCGAGTTCACCCCAGATCTCGGGCAGCACGCCGATGAAGTACAGCACCACCAGCGTCCAGATCGAGAAGCTGATGGCGCGCTCGGACGACTTCAGCCAGGTCTGCGCGGCGAAGAGCCGACGCATACCGTAGACCAGCATCCGGATCACCGCCAGCGCGATCAGCAACGGCATCGCGATGTCGATGAAGAATGGGACGCCACCGGCGCGGCGATAGATGAAGCGCGCAAGCAGCAGCAACGCGATGGCGGTAAGGGGGAACAAGAGCCGCGCCACGCCGCCGTGCAGGCGCGCGTACGAATCGGCGGCAGCCGCGCGCGAGCGCACTTCAAGCTTGCGATCGAAGAGCCACGCCACGCCGACGCACGCCATGACGACCAGCACCTCGATCCAGGTCGTGGTCGACTGCAACACGGTTTCGAAGATGGAGAAGTCGATCGGGGTCAGCATGGTTCAGGTCAAGGTGAAGTAAGCCGCGGGCAGGCTGCGTTGAGCTGCCCGCGCGGCCAACCGCAACTCTATCAGCGTGCGCGTTCGAGCGTCGCGGCGAAGAAGCCGTCGCAGCCGTGCAGGTGCGGCAGAAGCTTCAGCGTGGGTCCGGTGTCGAGCGGAATCTCCGCGCGCGCCAAGTCGGCCGCGACATTGCCGGCGCGAAACTGCGGATGCGCGGCGAGGAAGGCCGCGACGATCGCCTCGTTCTCGGCCGGCAGCACGCTGCACGTGGCGTACACGAGACGGCCACCGGGCTTCACCACGGTGGCCGCGGCAGCGAGGATCGATGCCTGCTTTGCCGCCAGTTCGGCCACGGCGGTTTCCGGTTGGCGCCACTTGAGATCGGGATTGCGGCGCAGCGTGCCGAAGCCGGTGCAAGGCGCATCGACCAGCACGCGATCGATCTTGCCGGCCAGCCGCTTCACTTTCTGGTCGCGTTCGCCGGACAGAAGTTGCGGCTGCACGTTGGAGAGTCCGGAACGCGCGAGGCGCGGCGTGAGATTGGTCAGGCGCTTGGCCTGTACATCGAATGCGTACAGCCGCCCGCGCGAGCGCATCAAGGCGCCAAGCAGCAACGTCTTGCCACCCGCACCTGCGCAAAAATCCACGACCATGTCGGTGCGCCGTGGCGCGACGGCATAGCCGATCAACTGGCTGCCTTCGTCCTGTACTTCGAGGCGGCCGTCCTCGAGCCACGGGTAATGGGCCAGCGACGGCCGGCCCGCGACACGGATGCCCAGCGGCGAATACGGCGTCGGCGAGACCGCAAAGCCATCATTGGTGAGCGCCGCCAGCGCTTCGTCGCGCGTGACCTTGAGCGGATTGATGCGCAAGTCCAAGGTGGCCGGTGCCAGCCACGCGCGCGCAAGTGCGCTGCGTTCCGCGGCGCCGTAGGCCTCACCCAATTGCGTCCACAGCCAATCGGGAAGGTCGTGCGCCACGGCGTCGGGCAACGGTGTGGCCAGCCGCGACTTGAATTCGCGCAACCAGTTGGCATCGGACTTGCTGATCGCGGGCTCGAGGTCGCGCAGCGAGCGTCCCAGTTCGCGGACCAGCACGGCCAGTGCCAGCTTGCGGGGCTCGGTGGTCTGCGCCAACTCAATGAGCGAACGCTGCCGCCGCAACAATGCGAACACGACGTCGGCGACCAGTGCGCGATCCTGCTGCCCCATCTGCGGATTGGCGCGGAAGTAGGCGCGAAGGCCGTTGTCGGCGGGGGTGTCGAAGCGGCGTACGCGCTCGATGGCGGCGGCGAGCACGGCAATCTGATTGGTACGTAGTGTCATTGGCCCGTCATGGTCGGAAAGGTGGCGCCGGGCTGCGGGTTGCCCGTGGCGGCTGCCGCGGGCGAGGTCGTGGGTGCCGCGGACGCATCACTTTGCGAGCGCGGGATCGTCAACTCGTCACGCGCCGGTCCGGTGGCGGTTTCGTCGACGCGAATGGAATCGAGCACCACTTCGATGGTGCCGCGATCGGTATTCGAGACGCGCATCTTCACCGGGATGTGGCGCAGCGATGGCGCCAGCCAGACGTAGGCATCGGTCTTGCCGTCGAGGCTTTGGCGGTGCCAGCGCTCGGCCTCGATCTTGCCCTGCGGCCAGTCGATCGTCTCCGTGGCTTCGCGCGTCAGCGTGTAGCGATGGATGCGGCGTGGCGTGCCGACGGTAAAGCTCATCTGGTCGACCGTGGGCGGCGTGAAGTAGTACTGCCACATCAGCGCGAGGGGATCGAACGTGGGCAGGTCGAGGGCTTCGGTCTTTCCATCGAACATGGTGAGGAGGCCTGCTTCCCAATCGAAGGCCGCGGTTTCCACGCGATCGGGACCGCCGCGTTCGACGCGGAACGTCAGGGGTTGCAGGCCATCCTCGGTAATGAGGCCGCGGCTTTCGATCTTGCCTTGTCCGCGCAACACGAGCGCGGCGAGGCCGCGCGCCTCGCCAACCGTGGAGATTCGATAGCGGTTGTTGCTATGCTCGAAGCGGTAGACCGCGTCGCCGATCAGAAAGCCCCGCGTGCCGTAGAACACCTTGTAGGCGAGGTCGACCCGCGGTGGCAGCACTTTGCCGCTGGTGGCGGCACCGGGCGTGACCACGGCTTCGGCCACGACGGCGGCGTCGGCCGGCGCCTTGTCGAGTGCTTCCTTCGCCGCCGCGTCGGCCATCGTGGCATCGGGTGGCGTTGCTTCCGCGGCCGCTTCGACGGGTGGCGCGGGAGTGTTGATCGGTGATGATTGCCTTGGCTTCGGTTTTGGCTTGGGCTTGGCAGCGGCGGTGGCCGTGGGTGTCGGCGGAGGCGGCAGCTCGGTGATCGAGGCGGTAAGTGGTGTGGACTCGGGCGTGGCGGGCAGATCGACCGGCCACAGCGTCACCACCAGGTGCACCACCAGGGACAGCAGCAAGGCGCCGAGCAACAACCGCCGCATGCGCGTGTCGGCCCGTGCCGCGGCCGCCTGCAGCGCAGGGTCGAGCAACGAATTGGCGGAAAGGGCGGTGGCGGTCAAGGTTCGGGTCGCGGCAAACGCGGTGGGCGCAGGTTCAGGGTGGCGCCGCGGCGCCGGAAATCAAGGCATTCGGCGCACCATGGTGGCTGCCGGTCATAATTCTTAGTCAGCGGGCACGCGCAGGCTACCGGCGGCATCGGCCGCCGTTGCATCCTTAACGCTTACCCGCCCGTGCGCGACGACCAAGCGTCCCGCACAGTACCAGCGTACGACTGCCGGGAGCAGGACATGTTCCATCCGCAGCACGCGAGACGCCAGCGTGGTCTCGTCGTCGTCCTGGCCGACGGCGACGGCCGCTTGCGCGATGATCGGGCCCACGTCCACGGTGGGCGTGACGAAGTGCACGGTGCAGCCGTGGACCTTCACCCCGTCGGCCAGCGCGCGACGATGCGTGTGCAGCCCCGGATACGACGGCAGCAGTGACGGATGGATGTTGATCAGCCGGCCGTGGAAGCGTTGGACGAAATCATTGGTGAGCACGCGCATGAAGCCGGCGAGGACCACCAGGTCGGGTCGGCTGGCATCCACGGCGTCGGCTAATGCCAGGTCGAACGCTTCGCGCGTTGGAAACTGGTGATGGTCGATCACGGCTACGGGGATGCCTTGCGCCCGCGCCAGATCGAGTCCACCGGCATCAGCGCGATTGGCGATCACCATCGTGACCGCGCCGCCGAGCGTACCCTCGGCCATCGCGTGCAGCAGCGAGCCGAGGTTCGAACCCCGGCCTGAAATGAGAACGGTGATGCGCGGCAACGCCACGGCAGGCGCGGGGCCGGTCAGGCGACAACCGTGGGCGGTTCGCCGGCCGGCTGCGCAGCGATCGTGCCGATCCGCAAGGCACGCTCGCCGGCATCGGCAAGAGTCCGCAATGTGCGCTCGACCTGGGCGGGGGCCACGACGACGATCATGCCGATGCCACAATTGAACACGCGATGCATTTCGTCGTCGGCCACGTTGCCGTGCCGCTGCAGCCAATCGAAGATCGGCGGGCGCGTCCACAAGGCGCGATCGAGGCGCGCCTGAAGGCCCGGAGGCAGCACGCGAGGGACATTCTCGAGCAGGCCGCCGCCGGTGATGTGCGCCATGCCCTTCACGGGCACTTCAAGCATCAGCTTCAGCAGCGGCTTCACGTAGATGCGCGTGGGTGCCAGTAACGCGCCGCCGATGGTCGTGGCATCGAATTTCGCATCGAGGCTGGCACCGCTGGCCTCGATGATGCGGCGGATCAGCGAGAAGCCGTTCGAATGCGGACCACTCGACGTCAGACCGATCACCGCGTCGCCCGGCACGATGCTACGTCCGTCGATGATCGCGGACTTCTCGACCACTCCGACGGCAAAACCCGCGAGGTCGTACTCACCCGGCGGATACATGCCGGGCATCTCGGCGGTTTCGCCGCCGATCAGCGCGCAACCGGCTTCCTCGCAGCCAGCTGCAATGCCGCGGATCACCAACGCAGCGACGTCGACGTCGAGCTTGCCGCACGCGAAGTAGTCGAGGAAGAAGAGCGGTTCGGCGCCCTGCACCAGGATGTCGTTGACACTCATCGCGACGAGGTCGATACCCACCGTATCGTGGCGGTCCATCGCGAAGGCCAGCATCAGCTTCGTGCCCACACCATCGGTGCCGGCCACCAGCACCGGCTCGCGGAAGCGCTTGCCGATTTCGATCAGGCCGCCGAAGCCGCCGATGCCCGCGAGGACTTCGGGCCGCATCGTCCGCTTGGCGAAGGGCTTGATCCGTTCGACGAGAGCATCGCCTGCGTCGATGTCGACGCCGGACTCACGGTAGGAAAGGGGGGGGCGGTCGGCGGCAGTGGACATGGCGTCGAAGGGGTTGCGGTACGGGCGGAACGCTGGGGTCGGACCTGCGGTTGGGGCGGCGGATGTTTCGCGCCGGAGGCGCGCAACCTGACGACGGACAAGGCGCAACGCGCCGGGAACCACTACAATCGGCGCGGTTCCCGTGGTGCGATTTCGCGCACTGTGGCTCCTCGAACGATCGCCGCGAATTCTACCGGAAATGACCGAGCCCCGTCCCCCTGTTCCCGACCCAAGCGCCTCCGCGGCAGCCGCGGCGACCACCATCGTGGTGGTGACTACTGCGCCCGCCAGCGGTGATACCGATCCAACCGGCGTGCCGGAATCCTCCAGGCCACGGCTGCCGTTGTCGCCCCGCAACTACCTGTGGATTGCCGGGGCCGCGCTGGTCGTGTTCTTCGGGTTGCGCTATCTGGGCGCGGTGCTCACGCCGTTTCTGGTGGGCGCCATCCTTGCCTACCTTGGCACGCCGCTCGTCGACATGGCCGAGCGCCGCGGCATTTCGCGCGCCATTTCGACCACGCTGGTGGTTGTCTTCTTCGGCCTCTTGCTGCTGGCACTCTTCCTGGTGCTGATCCCTTTGGTGCAAGCCGAAGTGGCTCTGGCGATCAAGCGCTTCCCGGAGCTGCTGGCCAACACCACGGCACGTATCTTCCCGTGGATCGAACGCACCTTTGGCGTCGTCATCGCCTTCGACGTCGAGACGCTGAAGGCATTGCTGTCCGAGAACATGGATGAAGCGCGCGACCTGTCGCTCCGCGTCTTGTCGGGCGTCAAGACCGGCGGCCTCATCCTGGTCTCGGTGCTGGTCAACCTCGCGTTGATCCCGGTGGTGATGTTCTACATGCTGCGCGACTGGAACATGATGATCGAGCGCCTCGATGGGCTGATCCCGCGCGGCTGGCACACCAAGGTGCGCACGATCGCGACGGACATCGACGTGGTGCTCGCCGAGTTCCTGCGCGGACAGTTGCTGGTGATGCTGGTGCTGGCGGCGTATTACGTCGTGGGCCTCACCATCGCCGGACTCGACCGCGCGTTCGCGATTGGCATCCTTACCGGTCTGCTGGTGTTCATCCCCTACGTCGGCTTCGGGCTTGGCTTGGTGCTGGGCGTGGTGGCAGCCGTCCTGCAATGGGCGGGCTGGCCGGGGTTCTTCGCGGTGCTGGCGGTGTATGCCATCGGCCAGTTGCTTGAAAGTTATGTACTGGTGCCGTGGCTGGTCGGCAACCGGATCGGCCTGCACCCGCTGGCTGTGATCTTCGCGTTGCTGGCCTTCGGCCAGTTGTTCGGCTTTGCCGGCGTGCTGCTGGCGTTGCCGGTGTCGGCTGCGTTGCTGGTGGGCTTGCGGCACCTGCGCGCGGCCTATGTCGTCTCGCCCGTTTATCGAGGGGACGCCTGACGGCCCCGGACGCGCGATGCAGCAATTGACCTTCGAACTGGCGGCACCGGAACCACCGACGTTCGCCAATTTTGTTCCCGGCGGCAACGTTGAGGTGATTGCTGCGTTGCGGGCGCTGGCCGCCGGCGCCATCGCGGAGACCGGCGTCCTGCTGTGGGGCGCGGCCGATAGTGGCCGCACGCATCTGCTGCGCGCCACGGCCGCCGCGTTCCGCCCCGGTGCGCTCGCTCTTCACGCCACCGCGGAAACCGTCGACGCAGAACCGCCGGAACCAGGCGCACTGGTGATCGTGGACGAGGTGCACGCAGCCAGCGCGGCGGCGCAGGGAAGGCTCTTTACGCTCTATAACCGGCTGCGTGAAACGGGCGGGCATCTGCTTGCCGCAGCCGATGCGCCGCCCAACCGGCTGCCGCTGCGCGAGGATGTGCGGACGCGCCTTGGCTGGGGATTGGTGTTCGAGGTGGTCGTGCTCACGGACACGGAGAAGGCACTCGCGCTGGTTGGTTATGCGAAGGAACGCGGGGTGCCTCTGCCGCGCGACGTGGTGGCGTGGCTGCTGGCGCATGGCCGGCGCGACATGTCGACGTTGACGGCCACGCTGCAGGCACTGGATCAATTTTCGCTGGCGGCCAAGCGTCCGATCACGGTGCCACTGGCACGCGAATGGAGCCGGCGCGCGGACGACCTTTTTGGCGAAGGTGCCTGACCGGGTCTGGTCCGGGCCACCCTTTGGGCTGACTGGCGGGGCTCCCTTCCCGGAACCGGCCAAAGCCGGTGATGGTGTCAATTCTGCATGTCGCCATACGACTACGGTGGCAGGGTAAGTTTTTCCCCTAGTTCTTTGATTGTTCAGGTAAAATATTGCCCGGGCCGGGACAGTGGCCGGCGGTGGCGTTGTCAACCGCGTTCGCGTCGAGTTCGTTAATGGCCTCGACACGGACAAACCAGTGTCGTTCTTATAGCTTCCAAAGGGAATGCATTACATGAAGCAATTGGGTGCGGCACTGATGGCGGTGGCTTTTGCCTCCGTTGCGCTTGCTCAAGGTAGTGCGCCTTCGATGCCCGCGGCCAAGGCCCCGGAAACGTCATCGGCGGCCCCGGCGAAAGGCCAGGCAAAGCAAACCAAGAAAAAGAAGGCCAAAAAGACTGCGGGAGCGCCTGCCGCCTCCGCCGACAAGCCCGCCAAGTAATTCTTAGCTTTTGATTGTCCAACCTTCAACACCACTGAGGAAACACCAATGAACAAGCTGATCGTTGCTCTTATCGCCGGCGTCTTCGCTTCCGTTGCCGCCGCACAAACCGCTGCTCCCGCTCCTTTGACCAACATGCAAAAGCAAGAGGCCGTCAAGGCCACCACG
>Ga0105048_10012433_pt1 | contig 13342 bp, 13 predicted proteins | sample MAT05_FD_78382 | JGI IMG/M metagenome (GOLD analysis project Ga0105048, IMG submission 78382) | Freshwater microbial communities from Lake Fryxell liftoff mats and glacier meltwater in Antarctica - MAT-05 | ecosystem: Environmental > Aquatic > Freshwater > Ice > Liftoff microbial mat | place...
CCTGCGCCCCTGCCGCCCGCAGTGCCGCGTCGACATCGCGGGTCCGCAGATGCCGGGTGATGTTGGTCAGCCGGGTGCCGAAGGTAAAGCCGTGCACCTCGGCCCAGCCGTTGCCCCTGGTATTCGCCACGGCATGCAGGAAATGCAGCGCCATGCGGGAATACCGGCTCATCGATCCCGAGATATCGCAGATCACCACCAGATTGGGCCAGCGCGGCCGGGGCGTCTTGCGCGCGAGGACCAGGATTTCGCCGGCGGTGCGCCCGGCGCTCCGCAGGGTGCGGGCGGCATCGACCCGCAGGCCGGCGGTATCTGCCCCCATGCGCCGGCCGGGCAGCGGCTGCACCGGCAAGGACAGCCGCGCCAGCATCCGCTTGGCCTCGGCCATCTCGTCCGTCGACATCTGTTCGAAATCGAGGGTGCGCAAACGCTCTTCGGCGGATTGGGTGGTGGTGGCGTCGATCTCGATCTTGGTCGGGGCTTCGGTGTCGGCGCTTTGCGGCATCTGCGGCGCCGTGCCCGCCAGCAACCCCTGCGCCGCCCGCTTTTCCGCCGCATCCGGCGCGCGGTCGTCGTGGACGCCGCGAATCTGCGGCAGCAGCATCGACATCATGTGGTCAAGATAGCGCGGATCGCGCCAGAACAGCCGGAACGTCTGGTCAAACACCGCCATATCCTCGGGGCGGCCGATCAGGCAGGCATGCAGCGTCCAGTAAAAATCCTCGCGGCGCGAAAACCCGCTGATCGCGACCGCCCGCACCGCGCCGACCACCCGGTCGGGCCCGATGGTCAGCCCGGCCCGTCGCAGCGCCCGCGCGAAATGGGCGATGTTCGCGGGCAGCTTGCCGGGCGGTTGCGGGTCTGGGGCGGTGGTCATGCGGGAACGCCGGGGGACGTCACGTCCCCCGGGCCCCCTGTGGGATATTTGTGTCAGACTGAAAGCGCAGGGTCATGCGGCAGTCAGTTCGGCACGGATGTCGTCGAGCAGGCGTTTGGCGTCCATGGCCTGCAGCCGCTGGATGTCATCCTGATATTTCAGGATCGCGCCGAGCGTGTCGGAGATGACCTCGGGGGTCAGCGCGATGGTGTCGAGCGCCAGCAGGCAGCGCGCCCAGTCGATGGTTTCGGCGACGCCGGGTTTCTTGAACAGATCCTCGCGGCGCAGGCGCTGGATGAACGCCACCACCTCGCGGCTGAGGGTTTCGGCCGCTTCGGGCACGCGGGCGCGCAGGATCGCCAGTTCGCGGGTGGCGTCGGGGTAGTCGACCCAGTGATACAGGCAGCGGCGCTTGAGCGCGTCATGCACGTCCCGCGTGCGGTTCGAGGTCAGGATGACGATGGGGGGGTCTGCGGCGCGGATGGTGCCGAGTTCGGGGATTGTCACCTGGAAATCCGACAGGGCTTCGAGGAGGAACGCCTCGAACGGCGCGTCGGTGCGGTCGATCTCGTCGATCAGCAGCACGGGGGCACCGCCGGGTTGCGGGCGCATCGCGGCCAAGAGCGGGCGTTCGATCAGGAAGTCGTCCGAGAACAGGTCTGCGGTCAGCCGGTCGCGGTCGATCGCGCCTGCGGCCTCGGCGGCGCGGATGGCAATCATCTGGGCGGCGAAGTTCCATTCGCAGACCGCCTGGGCCGCATCAAGACCCTCGTAGCATTGCAGGCGGATCAGGCGGCGGCCGAGGGCTGTCGCCAGCACCTTGGCGATCTCGGTCTTGCCGGTGCCTGCCTCGCCTTCCAGAAACAGCGGGCGGCCAAGGCGCAGCGACAGGAACACCACCGTCGAGAGCGCGCGCGCGGCGACGTAGCCCTGCCCCGCCAGAAGGTCGGCCACGCCGTCAATATGGGTCGGAATCTCTGTCAGGGCAGCCTCCGGGTTGGCCGCAGTAGGCGCGGACCCTGCGCCGGGGTCAAGAGCCGGGCCACCCTGTGCGACCAAGGCACAAGGCGGCTTGTCCGCGTCCCTGCCTGTGCTAGGGCTGGAGGGCGATGTTTGGGGGGGCGGGATGCGGGCACTGGCAATCCTGACGGTCAAGAACGAGGCGGGGTTCCTGCTGGAGTGGCTGGCCCATCACCGGGCCTGCGGGTTCACCGATTTCATGGTGTTTTCCAACGAGTGCAGCGACGGCACCGATGCGATGCTTGACCGGTTGGCGGCGATGGGCGTGCTGACCCATGTGCGCAACGACGGCCCCCACGCGCAGGGCCCGCAGTGGAGCGCGCTGCGGCTGGCGGACCGGCATCCGTTGCGCACGGCAGCGGATTGGGTGCTGTTTTGCGATATCGACGAGTTCGTGAACATCCATGTCGGCCGCCGCACGCTGTCGGATCTGCTGGCAGCGGTGCCCGAGGCGACCGCGATCACCCTGACCTGGCGGATGTTCGGCAATGCGGGGGTGGTGGCCTACGACGACACGCCGGTGACCCGCCGCTTTACCCGGGCCGCCCCCGCGACGCTCGCCTGGCCCTGGCGGGCGCAGATGTTCAAGACGCTGTTTCGCCGCGACGGGTTCGGCAAGCTGGGCGTCCATCGTCCGCGCCAGCCGGCGGCCATCGGGCCCCGCTGGTTTGACGGGTCGGGCCGGGCGTTGGCGGGCATGGAGGGGCATCAACGCGGCTTTTCCGACTATGGCCGCGACAACTATGGCCTCGTGCAGTTGAACCACTATGCGCTTGGGTCGGCCGAGGGCTATCTGGTGAAATGCGACCGGGGCCGCGCCAATCGCGAGGCTGCGGGGTTCGATATGGGCTATTGGGTGGAACGCAATCTGTGCGAGGTCGAGGACCGGACGATTCTGGCTCTTGACTGGGACGACCTGCGCGCGGGGTGGTTGGCCGACCCCGACCTCGGCCGCCTGCACCGGGCCGCGGTGCAGTGGCGCAGCGACCGGATCGCTGCATTGCTGAGCGAGGAGCCGGGGCGCGCGCTGCTGGGGCGGTTGCTGATGTGTCCGCAAAGCCGGGTGCCAAGTGCCGAGGATGTCAGGACAATCCTGCGCCATGCCCGGGGTGGGGCGCTGGAAGGCTGAAACAATCGGCAAAGATTGTCGCCCTGGATCGGTTCAAGTTGACACGCTATTGTCTTGCGATATCGACCGATCGGCGCGACAAAGCGGGTGGGGGTCGATGCAGGTTCAGACCCGGACCGGCTTTTGCGAGTGTATTCATGTCTGACGTGTCCGTCACCGAAATGCCGTTGGCCGACCCGGCCAGCCTTGCCCGTGCCGTGCATCCCGCGCCGGATGCCGCGACCGCGACCGACCGTGCCAGCTGGTTTGCCCGGCTGGAGGACATCACCGAGGAATCGGGGTATTTCCAGACCGTCGGCACAAGACACTGGGCGCTGTTCATCGACGAAAGCCCGACCCTGCTGGTCAGCTTTGAATCGATCGATCAGGCCCGGGCGCGCCCCGGGCAGATGCCGCTGGCGCACGGCATCGCCCACACGCGCGGATGGTCGCACCTGTGCGTCATTTCGGATGGCGAGACCTGGTATCGCGATCCGGCGGTTTACGCCTATTTCGACCGGCTGGTCGACGATGCGTTCTTCGAGGATTTCGACCGCGTCGTGTTCTATGGCGCGGGTCCGGCCGGCTATGCGGCGGCGGCCTTTGCGGTGACGGCCCCCGGGTCGACCGTGCTGGCGCTGAACCCGCTGGCGACGCTCGCACCAGCGCAGGCCGGGTGGGACAAACGCTATGCTTCGGCGCGCAGGTTCGATTTCACCTCGCGCTATGGCTATGCGCCCGACATGGTCGACGGCACGGCGAAGATGCATGTCATCCACGACCCGATGGTGCCTGAAATGGCGATGCACGCGGCTTTGTTCCGGGCGTCGCACGCCGTGCCGCTGCGGGCGCGCCATATCGGCGACCGGCTGGAATGGGCGCTGATCCACATGGGGGTGCTTGACGGGCTGATCGTCGCGGCCGCCGAGGACCGGCTGACGCAGACGGTCTTTGCCAAAGCCTGGCGCAAGCGGCGCGAGTTTGCCCCCTATCTGCGGTCGCTGCTGGACATGGCGGCGGCGGCGGGGCGTCCGGGGCACGAGGCGATGATCTGCCGGTCGGTGACCCGCCGCCTGCGCGCGCCGCGGTTTCGCCGCCGTCTGGCCGAACTGATGGCGCAGCAGGCGCAGGATACGGCCGAGAAACCACCGGTTCAGTAGTCGCCGATCAGCATCCGCAGGCCTTCGGTGCGTTCTTCGGTCAAGCGGGCGCGGCAGCCATAGATCACCAACGGCTCGGCAGAGCCGCCATGCATCATGTAGCCTTCGGCAGCGCAGGCCTGATCGCGGTAGGTGATCCAGGCGCGCTGGCCGTCGCGCAGCGCCTGATCCGCCCCGCGTTGGGCGGCTGGCAGGTTGGCATCAATGGTCTGCAGGACGCCGCGCGCCTGCTGATAGGCGTCGTTCAGGTCGGCATCGGCCGCCATCCAGTCCTGCTCGGCGCAAAAGGTCAGTTCGACCTGCGCCATCGCATTGGCGCAATCGACGTCCTGCGCCAGAGCGGCACCGGGCAGGACCGCGAGCAGCAGCAGCAGCCGCACGCTCACCCCTTGTGTCCGGTTGCCTGCTTCTGCAGGCGGGCGGCATTCGCCTTGGTCTGCCGCCGCACCGGTTTCATCGCCGCCATGGCGACATCCGCGGGCGACTTGCCGGACAGGCCCGCCTTCATCGCCGCCACCATCGACGCCTGACCGGCGGCGGTCTTTTCCTCGACCATTCTTTGGGGTTCATCCGGGCGCATCCGCCAGACCCCGGCCATGCCGGCCATCCGCAGTGCGATCACCTGCTGCGCCTCGATCAACAGCATTCCCGCCTCCATGGCGGGGCGAAAGAAATCGAATGGACCGGGCAGTCGCATGGCGCACCTCTGGGTTACGCAGGCAGACTGCCGCCATCTCCGCCGGTTTGCCAAGGGGAATTCCCCCGCATCTGCGGCGGCACGCGCCTTTCCGCACTGGAAAACCGCAGGCCGTTCCGGTAACCGGGCAGGATGATGCAAAGCCTGACGCTCCGCCGCCCCGATGACATGCACCTGCACCTGCGCGACGGCGCGATGCTGCAGGGGGTGCTGCCCGAATCGGCGCGCCATTTCGCCCGGGCGTTGGTGATGCCCAACCTCGAGCCGCCGGTGGTGACCGCCGCTCAGGCGCTGGCCTACCGCGAGCGGATTCTGGCAGCCCTGCCCGAAGGCGCAACGTTTCAGCCGCTGATGACGCTGTATCTGACAGACACCACCGACCCGGCCGACGTGGCCGCCGCCGCCGCTACGGGCCTTGTCCATGCGGTGAAGCTGTATCCCGCCGGGGCGACCACCAATTCGCATTCGGGGGTGCGCGATTTTGCCGCCGTGCAGCCCGTGCTGGACCGGATGGCCGAGATCGGCCTGACGCTGTGCCTGCATGGCGAGGTCACCGACCCGTCGGTCGACATCTTTGACCGCGAGGCGGTGTTCATCGACACCGTGCTGGACCCGCTGCGCCGCCGCACACCCGGCCTGCGCGTGGTGATGGAGCATATCACGACCGCCGATGCCGTGGCCTATGCCCGCGACGGCGGCCCCGATCTGGCAGCGACGATCACCACCCATCATCTGATCCTGAACCGCAACCATATCCTCGCCGGCGGCATCCGGCCGCATTACTACTGCCTGCCGGTTGCCAAACGCGAGACCCATCGCATCGCGGTGCGCCACGCGGCCACCAGCGGCGAGGCGCGGTTCTTTCTGGGCACCGACAGCGCGCCGCATGTCGATGCGCTGAAGGAACAAGCCTGCGGCTGTGCGGGCTGCTTCACCGCGACCAACACGCTGCCGCTGCTGGCCCATGTGTTCGACGAAGACGGCGCGCTGGACCGGCTGGAGGCGTTCTGCGCCCTGAACGGCGCCGCCTTCTACCGCCTGCCCGCCACCGAGACCCGCATTACCCTTGTCAGACACGAGGTGCCGCAGGTGTTTCCCGACAAGATCCTGACCGCCTGTGGCCCTGTCACCGTCTTCGACCCCGGCTTTCCCGTGCACTGGCAGGTGGAGCCCTGAGGCCAGCGTGGCACACGACCCCTGCCCACGGCTCTGGCCGGGGGAACGGGAGCCTCCGGCGGGGATATTTTTGTCAGAATGAAAGCCCATAGGACCGCACCATGATACCCGCCGCCTTCCCTCCTGCCGCCGAGATTGCCCGCCTGACCGCCCGCGCGCTGTTGGAGATCAAGGCGGTGCATTTCAACGCCGCCGAGCCGTTCATTCTGGCCAGCGGCCTGCCGAGCCCCACCTACATCGATTGCCGCAAGCTGATTTCCTATCCGCGGATCCGGTCGGCCCTGATGGATTTTCTGACCGTCACGGTGATGCGCGACGCAGGATTCGAGGCGTTCGACAACATTGCCGGCGGTGAGACGGCCGGGATTCCGTTTGCAGCGCTGGTGGCCGAGCGGATGGCCCTGCCGATGACCTATGTGCGCAAGAAGCCCAAGGGCTATGGCCGTAACGCCCGGATCGAAGGCGCGATGAGGCCCGGCCAGCGCGTGCTGCTGGTCGAGGATCTGACCACCGACGGCGGCAGCAAGCTGTCGTTCGTCGAGGCGATCCGCGAGACGGGGGCGACCTGCGGCCATACGGCGGTGATCTTTTACTACGGCATCTTTCCCGAAACGACGCAGCGGCTGGCCGATCACGGCATCGCATTGCACCACCTGTGCACCTGGTGGGACGTGCTGGCCGAGGCGCGGGCGCAAGCCGCCTTCGATGCGGCGACGCTGGCCGAAGTCGAACGCTTTCTGCACGATCCGCGCGCGTGGCAGGCCGCGCGGACGCTTGTCTGATCTCTTCAAAAATATCTGTGTGCAGCTTTGGGGATAACCGCCGACGTAAGAGTTGCCGCTCGGACGATCTGCGGTTATGGGCCAAGATGTGGTAGAGAACCCGCACCGGTTCCGCTATGATTAGATCACGCACTGGTTATCCACAGAGTTGTCGGGGGCTTGCGCAACACCCCCGTTCTGGCGCACCACAGCGCTTTGCAAGGGCACCGGGCATCCCAAGTCCGGGCTTCAGGGAGGCAGACATGACCGAAATCGCCACGCTCCGGGCTGTGCTGCCCGCCGCCGCTGCAACCGGGCCCGCGACCGACGCCCTGCCCCACAACATCGAGGCCGAGCAGCAGCTGCTGGGCGCGATCCTGACCAACAACGACATCTATGACCGGATCGCGAGCCTGGTGAAACCGGTGCATTTCTTCGACCCCGTGCACCAGCGCATCTTTGAACGCGCCGCCGCCCGCATCCAGAAGAACGCCCTGGCGTCGCCCGTCACGCTCAAGCCGTTCTTCGAGGATGACGCCGGGCTGAAGGAGCTTGGCGGCCCGGCCTATCTGGTGCGTCTGGCGGGCGCGGCGATTTCGGCCTTTGCCGCGCGTGACTATGCCCAGATGATCTATGATCTGGCGGTGCGGCGCGAGTTGATCGGCCTTGGGCGCGACATCTCGGCGGCGGCGGCGGCGGTCACGCTCGAGCATGAGCCGCGCGACCAGATCACCGAGGCCGAGCAGCGGCTTTACAAGCTGGGCGAACAAGGTGCGACCGAACGCGGATTCCAGTCGTTCCTCAAGGCCGTGACCGATGCCGTCAACATGGCCAACGCCGCCTATCAGCGCGATGGCGGGCTGGCCGGGATTTCCACCGGGCTGATCGATCTGGACAAGAAACTGGGCGGCCTGCATCCGTCAGACCTGCTGATCCTCGCCGGGCGTCCCTCGATGGGCAAGACATCGCTTGCCACCAACATCGCCTTCAACGTCGCCCGCGCGCACAAGCGCGGCCGCCTGCCCGATGGCTCCGAAGGCTCGGTCGAAGGCGGCGTCGTGGGGTTCTTCTCGCTCGAGATGAGCGCCGAACAGCTGGCCGCGCGGATCCTGTCGGAAGCGTCCGAGGTCCCCTCGGAGCAGATCCGGCGCGGCGACATGACCGAGGCCGAATTCCGCCGCTTTGTCGAAGCCGCCAAGGCGCTGGAATCCTGCCCGCTCTACATCGACGACACGCCGGCCCAGGCGATTTCGGCCGTCGCCGCCCGCGCCCGCAGGCTCAAGCGCACGCATGGGCTGGACGTGCTGATCGTCGATTATCTGCAACTGCTCAAGGGCACCGGCAAGAACGACAACCGGGTGAACGAGGTGTCGGAAATCACCCAAGGCCTCAAGGCCATCGCCAAGGAACTCAACATCCCCGTCATCGCCTTGTCGCAGCTCAGCCGTCAGGTCGAGAACCGCGAAGACAAGCGCCCGCAACTCAGCGACCTGCGCGAATCCGGCTCGATCGAGCAGGACGCCGACGTCGTCATGTTCGTCTACCGCGAAGAATACTACAAGGAACGCGAAAAGCCGGGCGATCATGAACTCGACAAGATGGCGCAGTGGCTCTCGGTCATGGAACAGGTGCACGGCAAGGCCGAAGTGGTGATCGGCAAACAGCGTCATGGCCCGATCGGCACCGTCGAGCTCAGCTTCGAAGGCAAATTCACCCGCTTCGGCAATCTTGTGCAGTCCTGGCAGGGCGGCTCCAGAGACGTGGGTTTCTGAAGACCCGCCCGCATCCTCTCTGCTCAAATATCCCCGCGCGGAGCGCTCCGGCCTCGGCGCATACCCTGCCCTCGGGCCCGCGTCCGCGACAGCCGCCGCCGAGCGGGGGCTCGATGCCCCCCGAGGCGGCTTCCCCCGCCAGGTCACATTTCTCCTTGACCCCGCCCCCCTGCCAGTCAAAAACCCCGCATGGCATCCGCAACCCTGACCATCGACCTTGACGCCATCGCCGCCAACTGGCGCGCGCTGGACCGTGCCACCGCCGGGTCGGTGCAGACCGCGGCGGTGGTCAAGGCCGACGCTTATGGCCTTGGCATCACCCGCGTCGCGCGGGCGCTGGCGCAGGCCGGGGCGCGGCGGTTCTTCGTGGCGCAGGCCGAAGAGGGCGCCGCCCTGCGGCAGGCGCTTGGCCCCGGGCCGCAGATCGGCATCTTGTCGGGCCACATGGCGGGCGACACCGAGATGATCGGCGATCTTGACCTCACCCCGATGCTCAACGCCATCGACCAGGTCACCCGGCATCTTGAATCGCTGCCCGGTCATACCTTTGGCGTGCAGCTCGACACCGGAATGAACCGTCTTGGCATGGAAGAGGCGGAATGGGAGGCGGTCGCCCCCTATCTGCTCGAGGCCGGCCCCGATCTGATCCTGTCGCATCTCGCCTGCGCCGACGACCCCGACCACGCGCTGAACGAACTCCAGCTGGCCACCTTCCACGCCATGACCGACGGCACCGGCGTGCCGCGCAGTCTGGCGGCCACCGGGGGCATCCTGCTGGGGCCGCGCTACCATTTCGACCTGACCCGCCCCGGCATCGGGCTGTATGGCTGCCGCCCCTACGAGGGCGCGGCGCGGGTGGTCGGGCTGTCGCTGCCGGTGATCCAGAGCCGGGTCGTCGAGGCGGGCGAACCGGTCGGCTATGGCTGCACCTGGACGGCCGGGCATCCGTCGATGATCGCGACCGTCGCGGGTGGCTATGCCGACGGTCTGCTGCGCAGCCTGTCGAACGTCGCGGTGCTGTGGGATGGCGACATTCCCTGCCCGCTGGTCGGCCGGGTGTCGATGGACATGATCACCGTCGACATCAGCCATCTGGCAACGATTCCGCGGCTCCTCGATATCCTCGGGCCACACCAGAGCGTCGATGATCTGGCCGACATCGCGGGCACCATCGGCTACGAGATTCTGACCGGCCTGTCGCCCCGCTATACCCGGCGCTATCTCGAGGGCGCTGCGTGATTGCCCGCGCCCTCGCGGCGCTTGGCCGTCCGGCCCTGGCCGCACTTGGCGCCGTGGGCCGCGTCACGCTGTTCGCGCTGCAGATCGTCAGCCACCTGTTCCGCCCCCCGTTCTATGCCCGCGAATTCGGGCACAGCCTGCTGCAGATCGGCTGGTTTTCATTGCCGATGGTCGGGCTGACCGCGCTGTTCACCGGCGGGGCGCTGGCACTGCAGATCTATTCCGGCGGCGCGCGGTTTGATGCCGAGGCGGTGGTCCCCTCGATCGTCGCCATCGGCATGGCCCGCGAATTGGGGCCGGTGTTGGGCGGCCTGATGGTTGCCGCCCGCGTCGCCAGTTCCATCGCCGCCGAAATCGGCACGATGAAGGTGACCGAGCAGCTCGACGCGCTGGTGACCCTGTCGACCGACCCGATCAAATACCTCGCCGTGCCGCGCGTGCTGGCCGCCACCCTGTCGGTTCCGGTTCTGGTCGCCGTCGGCGACAGCATCGGCATCGCCGGCGGCTGGCTCGTCGGCATCACCCGGCTGGATTTCAACTCGGCCACCTATCTGAAAACCACCGTTGACTTCCTCGAGGTCTGGGACGTCGGCTCGGGTCTGGTCAAGGGCGCGGCTTTCGGGTTCATCGTGGCGCTGATGGGCTGCTATTTCGGGATGAATTCGCAGCGCGGCGCGCTTGGCGTCGGCATCGCCACCAAATCTGCCGTCGTCTCGGCATCGGTGCTGATCCTTGCGGCCAACTACCTGCTGACCGAAATGTTCTTTACCTCATGATCACGCTCACCGACCTGCGCAAGTCCTTTGGCCCCGTCGAGGTGTTGCGCGGGGTCAACCTGCATGTGGCGCGCGGCAGTTCGATGGTGGTGATCGGCGGGTCGGGCACCGGCAAGTCGGTGCTGCTGAAATGCATTCTGGGGCTGGTGCGCCCCGATGCGGGCCGCATCACCCTGCAGGGTGAAGATGTGGCCAATGCCGACCGAGAGGCGTTTCTGGCCCGGTTCGGCATGCTGTTTCAGGGCGGCGCGCTGTTTGACAGCCTGCGCGTCTGGGAAAACGTCGCCTTTCGCCTGCTGCGCGGCTCCAACCCGATGACCAAACCGCAGGCGCGCGAGGCGGCGATTGCCAAGCTGGCCCGCGTGGGATTGAAGCCGCTGGTGGCCGATCAGTTTCCGTCCGAGCTGTCTGGCGGCATGCAGAAACGCGTCGGTCTGGCCCGCGCCATCGCCGCCGCCCCCGAGATCATTTTCTTTGACGAGCCGACAACCGGGCTGGACCCGATCATGGCCGGGGTGATCAACGAGTTGATCCGCGAGATCGTGGTCGAGGCCGGGGCGACGGCCATCACCATCACCCATGACATGTCCTCGGTCCGCGCCATCGCCGACCATGTGGCGATGCTGCACAACGGGGTGATCCAGTGGACCGGCCCGGTCGCCGAGATGGACGAAGCCCCCGACCCCTGCCTGCAGCAGTTCATACATGGCCGCGCCGAAGGGCCGATCGCCGGGGTCCGCTAGGCGCAAGACCATTTGACGCCCCGAAAATCACCGCTAGGCTGGCCATTGATCCACAGCCGCACGAGACCGCGATGACCGCCAGAGAAAAAACCCGCCCGCTGGACAACCAGCACTGCTTTCGCGGCGCCGGTCTGGTTTACTGGGGAGCCAGGGCAAGCGGCCTCCAGCCGAGCCGTGAAACCCGGCCCGTCCGCGACGGTCATAAATTCGACTTTGTCAGGGACCACGACGGTTTTCCGATGAACAACGGCGGCATCGAGTTTCCCAAGATCAAACACTTGTCGCGACGCAAGCTGATCCGGTTTTTTCCCCTCTCCGGCTCTGTGCAAACGGCGATGACCGGTAACTGGTGGCTCGATATCGACGCGCTTTCGGTGATGATGAGTTGGGCGCAGAACGCCGACATGCCCCTGTCCAAGGCGGTGGGGACGCTGCTGGTTGTCCCGCTGAAATGGGGCGATTGCCGCCGGTTTGTGGTGGCGACGCCGAAGGTCGATCTGCAGGCCTATTTCGGAAAGGGCAAGCGGGTCGCCCTGACGGCTGGCGGACAGGACATCAGTCCTGACGCCGCACGCAAACCCGGCACAATGGTCTACGGCCCACCGCCGGGCACCAATCTGGAGCACATATTCATTCCCGGCGAGCCGGACCTGCTGGCCCGGTGCATGACGAAAGACGCTGACTTCGCGATTGCGCAGGACGGTAGCATCGAGCCCCCGATCTATTAGCGGGTTCATGAGCGTTGACCTGGCAAGAATCCGGTCCACCCCGGATTGCAGGCTTGCTGCCATTTTCACGACAATCGCGCCTGTCCCGGATTTGACGGCCTGTCCGGGCCAGCCTGTCCGGGCCAGCCTGTCCGGGCCAGCCTGTCCGGGCCAGCCTGTCCGGGCCAGCCTGCTCGCGCTTCTGGGCAAAGTCGAAACCCTGCGCGCAAGGCTCGGACATCTGCGCCAGCCGCCAGCTTTCGCATCATGAGCCGGAACGGCCGGTGGCCGATCTCAAGGAAAACCTGCCGACGCTCGGCTCTGATGTCGACAGGCCGGAACCGTCGGATGCCAATGTCGTCAGCCTGCCGAAACAGATCGGGACACCCTTGAACCTGACGCGGTAAACGCGCAGCTAGGGGGCATGAAATACGCCAATCTTGCCCTGCTGATCCTGTTTCCGCTGTCGTGGTTTGCGCCGCTGATGCGGGCGGCCCTGCTGCCGGTGTTCGGCATGGACGAAATTTCGGTGATCACCGGGTTGCAGGCCCTGTGGCGCAGCGATGTGGTGCTGGCGCTGGTGGTGACGGTGTTCGCGATCTTTGCGCCTTGGCTGAAAACCATCGGTCTGGCGCTGCTGCACTTTGGCCTGCTGTCGCCAAAGACCCTGCCGGCGCTGCATATCCTTGGCAAACTCGCGATGGCCGACATCTTTCTGGTGGCGCTCTATATCGTGCTGACCAAGGGCATCGGCGTGGCCACCATCGAGGTGGCCTGGGGGCTTTATCTGTTCACCGCCTGCATTCTGGCCTCGCTGGCAATTTCGATCCAGACCGCGCGCCGCCCCTGATCCGCCACCAATGGTCTGCGAAAATTCGCAACCGACCCCCGCCGCAGGCCCCGAAACTTTCGCAGAAAATTTGCCCTTGCGGCGCATCGGCCTCGCAAGGCATCAAGACGCATGAGCAAAGCCCCCGCCTTTACCTGCACCGCCTGTGGTGCCGCCCACCGCAAATGGATCGGCAAATGCGATGCCTGCGGCGGCTGGAACACCATCGTCGAGGAAGCCCCGCTGTCCACCGGACCAAAGGCGCTTGGCGGCAAGGGCAAATCCATTCCGCTGACCGACCTCGCCACGCTCGAGGCCCCCACCCCCCGCGCCACATCCGGCATCGACGAATTGGACCGGGTGCTTGGCGGCGGTCTGGTGCCGGCCAGTGCCATTCTTGTCGGCGGCGATCCGGGCATCGGCAAATCGACACTGCTGTTGCAAGCCGCCGCGGCCTTCGCCCGCAAGGGTCTGGCC
>Ga0105048_10012434_pt1 | contig 13342 bp, 13 predicted proteins | sample MAT05_FD_78382 | JGI IMG/M metagenome (GOLD analysis project Ga0105048, IMG submission 78382) | Freshwater microbial communities from Lake Fryxell liftoff mats and glacier meltwater in Antarctica - MAT-05 | ecosystem: Environmental > Aquatic > Freshwater > Ice > Liftoff microbial mat | place...
CCGCGCAAGACCTCAATACGCTCAATACGTGACAGCGGCATGTTCTCGAACGATGAGCCGCCCGAAGTAGCCGAGCCCACGCGCACACCGTCTAGCAAAACCAGGGTTTGTGAAGAGCTGGCGCCGCGCAGAAAGATGCCGGTAGCGGAGCGATAACTGCCGTTGACCGTCATCTGCACGCCGGGCAACTGGAACAAAAGATCGCGCAACGAGGACTGGCCGGCCAGTTCCAGGGTTTCGCGGTCAATCACGGACACATCCGCGATGACATCGGTAATGGGTGTGGCCACGCGGGTGGCGGTTACCACCGATTGCGCCAGCTGAACCTGGGCGTGGGTAGGGAATGCAGCAGCCAGCGCCAGCGATAACGTGGCAAAGCGCACACAAGAAGTGCTTTTTTTCATAGTAGAAGAGGAACCATCGACAAATAGCCCTCACCGTCTTCCCCGACAGTGCATGGGCATACAGTTGCACGCAGGCGTGCAACCACGTTGTTGGCCGGTATCCGGGCTGGTGGAGCAACTCCCATCGCCTTCCCAGACGCTTGTTCAAGGCATCCAGTGGCTGTTGATGGGAGCGGATTCGGATTGCGAATCGTCCACTTACCGTTGCGGGGGCAGCGCAGGTTAGGCTTGCTGTGACCAGCGCACCCTCCTGCTTCCCGTTGAACTGCAGCGTGTGAACCACGCCGCGAGAACCAACGCGTGAATTTTACGTCAAGTTCCTTGCCCTAACCCTACAATGCCCAGTCTATGGCGAACCAGAACCACATCGACCAAATTGCCGAGCGCGTTGAGCGTCTGCTGGTGCGTTATGCTGAGTTGCAACGCACCAACGTGCTGCTCACCAGCCAGGTAGAAGCACTCACCCACGAACGCGATACGCTCAAATCTCGCCTGAACGCGGCACGTGCGCGAGTCGACGCTTTGCTGGATCGGCTACCGGACACGACGACTACGGTGCAAAAAAATCCATCATGAAACAGCTTGAAGTTCAAATCATGGGGCAGACCTATTTATTGGGTTGCCCAGAAGGCGGCGACGCCCGTTTGCTTGAAGCGGTAGAGCGCGTGGATACCGCTATGTGCAAAATTCGCGATGCTGGCAAGGTACGCGCCCGTGACCGCATTGCCGTGCTGGCAGCATTGAATCTCGCCTTTGATGTGCCCGAGCGCGCGTCTGTAGCGCCCGCTACCACCAGCCCCAATAATGCCGCGGCAGCGGCCGATCACAACCCCGATTCCGATGTGTTGTTGATCTCATTGCTGGAGCGCCTCGACGAAGCCCTGAGCGAAGACGGAAGATTGTTGTAGCACTGCCGAAAGGCCTACAATAACGAAGTCTGCAGTGCTTGCCGGGCTTTATATTTCCTTGTACCAATGCTCTTAGAGCTCGGGCTTGGAACATCGCCTCGCTGGCGTGATCATCTCGCGTTAGATGAACCCAAAGCTTGCGCTGACCTAGCCCACCTGAACCATGGTTCAGGATGCCGGTCCGGTGGCATTTGCAGACACCCTTGATCGTCGCCGGGCCGCCCCTAGACGACTAAAGCCCCTTTGGGGGGCAGCGCAGTACGCGCAGCGACAAACGTGGGGGCGTATTAATTTACCCCATGCTCTCCCCCCTTCTTATTGTTGAACTGGCCGCACTCGGCCTGGCCACCGGTTTTTTGGCTGGCTTACTAGGCATCGGCGGAGGCATGTTGATCGGTCCGTTCATGACCATCATCTTGTCATCGCTGGGTGTGCAGGCCGACCTGGCGGTCAAAATGGCGATTGCCACATCTATGGCCACCATCATGTTTACCTCCATCTCCAGCGTGCGGGCCCACCACAAACGCGGGGCTGTGCGTTGGGACATCGTCAAGGGCCTGGCGCCCGGTATCGTGGTCGGCGGCATGCTGGCTAGTGCTGGGGTGTTTGCGCTGCTCAAGGGCAGCTACTTGGCCATATTCTTTGCAGTGTTTGTCGGCTTCTCGGCAACCCAAATGTTCCTGGATAAAAAGCCTAAGCCCAGTCGGCAAATGCCCGGCACCGCCGGTCAAGTTGCGGCGGGTGGTGTTATTGGTTTCTTATCTGGACTAGTGGGTGCAGGCGGTGGGTTTATCAGCGTGCCGTTTATGGTGGCAAACAATATTCCCATCATCAATGCGGTTGCCACCAGCGCAGCGCTGGGTTTTCCTATTGCACTGGCCAATACGACCGGTTATGTGGTGAGCGGTGCACCACTGCCCAATTTGCCAGCCTACTCCTTGGGTTATGTCTGGTTGCCCGCGCTGGCCGTGATTGCCAGTTGCAGCGTATTGACCGCACCACTGGGCGCCAAGGTGGCACACCGGTTGCCGGTTGCCAAGCTTAAGAAAGTGTTCGCCTTGATACTGTATGTCTTGGCAGGCTATATGCTCTGGAAAGGCCTGGGCGCATAGCCCACACGCTCCGCCGCTACGCGGGTCGCTGCCCCCCGAGGGGGCGCATTTTGCCTTGGGGCGGCCCGGCGGCAAAACCTGTGCTGCGTTAGGTTGCGCTCAGCCCCATGGGAAGCGTTGCGTAAAGCTCTTCCAACTCTTTCGCCGGCAAGCCCGGAGAACACAGAAAACCTTGAAATGCCTCGCACTGCAGGTCATGCAGAAAGTCGCGTTGGGCCCCAGTTTCTACGCCCTCGGCGACCACGGTCATTTTTAGCGCCCTTGCCATGGCAATAGTTGCCCCCACAATGGCGCGGTCACCCTCGTCCTCGGGTAGTCCCATGACAAAGGCGCGGTCAATCTTGAGTTTGGAAATCGGGAATTTCTTTAAGTAAGCCAGGCTGGAATATCCGGTACCAAAGTCGTCAATCGCCAGACTGATACCTAAAGACGCCAAGGCATTGAGGCGCGCAAGGGTTTCATGGATGTCTTTGATCAGGATGGACTCGGTCAGCTCCAGCTCCAACAAGGCAGGGTCTAGCCCCGCATCTTGCAAGGCGTTGGCCACACGCTCCACAAAATCACCCTGCTGAAACTGCAGCGCCGAGACGTTGACAGACACGATCACCGGCCGACCAGCCTCCTGCCAGACCATGGCCTGGCGCACCGCCTCTGCCAGCACCCAGTTGCCAATATTGATGATGAAGCCCGACTCTTCGGCCAGCGGAATAAAGGTTGCGGGCGACACATTGCCCAGTTCGGCGTCGGTCCAGCGAATGAGGGCTTCCACACCCAACAAACGCCCGTCCAGCAACGAAATTTGCGGCTGGTAATGCAGGCGGAACAACCCCTGTTCCATGGCCAGGCGCATGGCATGGTCCATTTTGACCCGCGATAGCAGATCCACATTCATTTGCGGCTGGTAGAACCGGAAGTTGGCCCGCCCACGCTCTTTGACGCGGAACATGGCGGTGTCTGCACACTGAATCAACGTATCCAGGGTGCGGCCATCGGCCGGGTACATGGCGATACCAATGCTGCAACCCATAGAGAAATTCACACTGTCCAACACAAATGGCTGGGCCAGCTTTTCCAAAATACGGCGGGCCACGATTTCAGCACCAATGGCGTCAGCCTCCTGGCAAAAGGCTATGAACTCGTCGCCCCCCACACGGCAGAGCGTATCTACCTCGCGCAGGGTTTGCTGAATGCGGGCTGCGGCCTCCACCAGCACCCTGTCGCCAAAGGCATGGCCCAGCGAATCGTTGATATTCTTGAAGCGGTCCAGGTCCACAAACAGCAACGCAAAGGTCGACCCATTGCGTTGTGCGGTGCGCAACGCCACGGCCACACGCTGCCCCAACAACAGGCGATTGGGGAGGCCGGTCAATGCATCGGTATAGGCCAGCGCCTCGATACGCTTTTGGGCATCCAGTCGCTCGGTGAGGTCGCGGAAGGAGTAAACCCGCCCGACGACACGGCTGCGGCTGGTTTGGGGCAGCGTCACACGCTCCAGCATACGACCAGAGCGCAGCAGCAGAACGTCGGTGCATTCCACTTCTGGATCATCACCAATCACATTCAGGCGCGCCTGGTAACCCGCTTCATCTTTAACGCAACCGCCCATATGGGCCAGCAGTGCCGCATCGTCATGCTGTTCGAGCATGTCCGGCGGCACATTCCAGAGCTCGACAAAACGGCGGTTGTAGTGGCGGACTTCACCCGCCATGTTCAACACCAAAATACCGTCACCAGAGGATTCCAGCGTAGCCCGCAACTCCGACATACGGTTTTCCAGCTGCTCTTCGGTGTTGCGCTGGTCCCGCAGGTCCCGCAGGCCCACCAGAAAAGCAGGTTCGTTGGGTGCAAGCCAGACCCGACTGACCTTGCGCTCCACCGGAATGGCAACACCATCGGTACAGCGCAACAGCGATTCCGACAAAATATGGTCCGCCAGGCCGGCCGCCACATCTTCCCAAAAGAACAGATCTTCTGGCGAGCTGGTCAGCTCCACCACGGGCTTGCCAACAAACGCATTGCAGGGCAAACCCACCAACTTCGCCATGACCTGGTTGGCCAAGCTGATGCGCAGGGTCTTGGGGTCGACTAGGCAGACTGCCTCTATCAAGGCGTCCAGCAAGGGGCCACAAGCGGCGGGTGTCATGCAAGCGAACCCATTTGTGAATCAACAACCCGCTCAAAGAAATAACTCACGCGCTGGCGCGGTGCTAAAAAATCCATGGCTGCGCTGGGCAAGCCAGAAGGTTTGAGACTGCGGCGAATCCCGATATGGGGCGCGTGCTCCAGGTCAAGGATCAGCGCCTCGTCCCTGGGCACACCTGACTCATGCACGATGATGCGGGGCTTCAAGGGGCGGGTCGAGTTGACCGAAACCACCAAGCCATACCGCTCGTCAATCAGTTGCACGACCGAGCCGGGTGGGTACACCCCCATCATGCGAATAAAGGCACTTAGCGCTGTCGTGTCAAACCGGGTTTTGAGCTGCGCAAAAATAAGCGACAGAGACTCATGCGGTGTCATCGCCATTGCCGTCCGACTGGGGTTGCACAGGTTGTCGTATCGATTGACCAAAGCAAGAATGCGCCCTGCCATTGTCATGCCATCGCCCTTGGCGCGGGTGGGGAAACCACTGCCATCGGTCAGCTCATGGTGCTGGGCAATCGCCAGCAAGGCACCGGTGGACAGCTCCATCGCCTTGCCCACCTGCACGCTTTTAGCCACGTGCTCCTGGTAGAGCTTGAATTCAGCGGTCGAAAAATTTTCTTCGAGCCAGCGCACGCGGTCGGGCAGTTGGGCTTTGCCCACGTCATGCAAAAACGCGGCCATGCCCAGATCGACCAGCTCGGCCTGCGACAAGCCCATGGCCTTGCCCAACAGCAGCGAGACCACGGTGACATTGACCGGATGCATCGACGACTTGTCACCCGCAGCCTCGGACAGCAAGCGAATAGCAGAATCGCCCTCACACAAGATGTCGCCCACAAACGCGTTCACCAGCGTGCTGCAATGTTCTGCGGCAGCCTTGGGCTGGGTTGGTATGGCCTCCAGCATTTTTTTATATTGCCTTACAGCTTCGCCAAAACGCTTTTCACACGCCAGCAGACCGCGCTGCTGCGAGGCCAATTGCTCTGCACGTTGTTGGCGCAGCGCGGCGCTACGATTGGCGGCTTGGGCCCGCTCGGCAGCGGCGGCATCCATCACCGGCTTGGCAACTGTTTCAGTCACTTCGGGGTCGCTCTTGGCGAGATTGACACGCACACGCTCCAAACCCAAACCGCGAATGGTCTCGATTTGCTTGGCCGACGTGAGCTTGAAGCTGCCAACCGGAAAAGGGTGCGCAAGCCAGCCCACATCCAACTCCACATACAGGCCGATGCGCAGGGACTTGCAATCCACCAATTCGACGTTGTCGTCTTTGCTCTTCATGCGCCATCACCCTTCATCGATTCACCAAACCCGATCTTGCTGACCAATACCCTCACAAACCACAGCTGGGCTTGATCTAAATCGAGCATACCCCATGTTTTTGGCATATTTGGGCTGATAGTACGTGGCTTATGGGTGCACGCCATCCCATAAATATGTCAGTTTTAGCGCAGACGCAAAAAAACCCGCCAAAGCGGGTTCTTTTGACTCCATATTGCGACTTCTGGTCGCAAATAATTCAGCCCATGTGCAAGCCACCGTTGACAGAAAATTCGGCACCTGTTGCGTATCCGCCCTCATCGGACGCCAGCCACGCGATGATGGAGGCAATCTCACCGGGTTCGCCCAAGCGTTTGACGGGCACGGTAGCAATGATTTTGTCCAGCACTTCCTGGCGGATGGCCTTGACCATGTCGGTACCAATGTAGCCTGGGCTCACGGTGTTCACGGTCACGCCCTTGGTGGCCAGCTCTTGCGCCAGTGCCATGGAAAAACCATGCATACCGGCCTTGGCTGCCGAATAGTTGGTCTGCCCTGCCTGACCCTTGACGCCATTGACGGACGAGATATTGATGATGCGGCCCCAGCCCTTTTCCACCATATCACCGACCACCTGCTTGGTGACGTTGAACATGCTGTTGAGGTTGGTCTCGATCACCATGTCCCAGTCTTCACGGGTCATTTTCAGGAACATGCGATCCTTGGTGATACCGGCGTTGTTGATCAGCACATCGATGCTGCCATGCTCTGCCTTGGCCTTGGTGAAGGCTTCCACCGTGGAATCCCAGTTGCCGACGTTGCCCGCCGACGCATAGAAGGTAAAGCCCAGCGCCGCCTGTTCAGCGATCCACTTCGCGTGGTCACGGGTAGGGCCGCATCCGGCAATCACCGTGAAACCCTCTTTGTGCAAACGTTGGCAGATGGCGGTACCAATACCACCCATACCACCGGTTACATAGGCTACTTTTTGACTCATATTCACTCCTCTTTAGTTTTACCTGCTACAAAATATATAGCTACTAGCCCAATAAATACGGGGGCTAACAGCCAATTTAATCAGTTGGGGTCAGAGCACATTTGCTGCTCAAAGTGGTCTGACCCACAAATATTCGGCTTACTAGCGTTCAATAGTCAGGGCCACACCCATGCCACCACCGATACACAGGCTGGCAATGCCCTTCTTGGCATCGCGGCGCTGCATCTCGTGCAACAGCGTTACCAGAATACGGCAGCCAGACGCACCGATAGGGTGGCCAATGGCGATGGCGCCACCGTTGACGTTGACCTTGCTGGTGTCCCAGCCCATCTCGTTGTTCACTGCGCAGGCTTGCGCGGCAAAGGCCTCGTTAATTTCCAACAAGTCTAGATCTTGCGGCTTCCAACCGGCGCGCTCCAGCGCCTTGCGGGATGCCGACACCGGACCCATACCCATCAATGCCGGATCGAGACCGCTGGTGGCAAAGCTTGCAATACGGCCCATGGGTGTCAAGCCCAGCGCTGCTGCCTTTTTGGCGGTCATTACCATAACCGCAGCCGCACCGTCGTTGATGCCAGATGCATTGCCAGCCGTCACGCCACCGGTCTTGTCGAACGCGGGGCGCAGGCCAGCCAGCGCGTCGGCATTGGACTTGCGGTTGATGAATTCATCTGCCGCAAACACAATCGGGTCGCCCTTCTTCTGCGCAATGCTGAAGGGAACGATTTCATCGACAAACTTGCCTGCGTCTTGTGCGGCGGCTGCCTTTTGCTGGCTGGCCAGGGCCAGCGCGTCCTGCATGTCGCGGCTGATGCTGTAGGCCTTGGCCACGTTCTCGGCGGTAATGCCCATGTGGTACTGGTTGTAGACGTCCCACAGACCGTCAACGATCATGGAGTCGGTCATCTTCCAGTCGCCCATGCGTTGGCCGTCGCGGCTGCCCAGTAGCACGTGCGGGGCGGCACTCATATTTTCTTGGCCACCGGCAATGATGATTTCGCTGTCGCCCCAAGCCACGGCCTGGGCTGCCAGCATCACAGCCTTCAAGCCCGAACCGCACACGGCGTTGATGGTGAGCCCCGGCGTTTCATTGGCCAAGCCGCTCTTGATGACCGACTGGCGGGCCGGGTTTTGCCCAGACCCTGCTGTCAGCACTTGGCCCAGAATAACTTCACCAATCTGGTCCATGCCCAGACCGGTGCGCTCCATCAGCGCCTTGATGACTGCCGCGCCCAGCTCGGGTGCAGGTGTTTTGGCGAGCGAGCCGCCAAATTTGCCAACGGCGGTGCGGGCGGCTGAAACGATGACGATGTCTTCCATTTTTTACTTCCTTCAGTGGGTCAAAATTAATTGTGTGGGGGCATTCATTTCTGGGCTTTTGCCTTTACGTAGCTACCCGGCGCGGCTTCCAGGGCTTTGTACTTGCCTTTGCCGTAGGTCTTGGGAGCAGGAATTTGCTTGCCTGCATGGCCTTTGAGCCAAATGGACCAGTCCGTCCACCAGCTACCGGGATACTCCTGTGCGCCCTCAAGCCATGCGGCCTGGGTCTTTGGCAGTTTGCCATCTGCACGGATCCAGTGGCTGCGTTTGTTTTTGGCCGGTGGGTTGATGACGCCGGCAATGTGACCGGATGCGCCCATCACAAAGCGCTTTTTGCCCGGTAACACCTGGGTCGATGCATACGCGCCACCAATCGGCACGATATGGTCTTCGCGCGAGCCGTAGACATAGACTGGAATATCCACCGCCTTTAAATCGACCTTTTCGCCGCAGACCGTGAGCTTGCCAGGTTTGATCAGGTTGTTTTCAAGGTAGGTGTTGCGCACATACCAAGCGTAATAGGGGCCAGGCAAATTGGTGCTGTCGGAGTTCCAGTACAGCAGGTCAAACGGTGGTGGCGTCTCGCCCTTGAGGTAGTTGCCCACCACGTAATTCCAGACCAGATCATTGGGGCGCAAGAAGCTGAAGGTGCTGGACAGGTCCTGGCCCTTCATCAAGCCGCCCTTGCCCATTTCCTTTTCCCGGTACTCGACGAACGCTTCGTCAATGAAGACGTCCAGAATGCCGGTATCGGTAAAGTCCAGCAGGCTGGTCAACAGCGTTGCGCTGGCCACGGGTTCTTCATCGCGGGCCGCCAATACCGCCAAAGCCGTACCCAGCATGGTGCCGCCTACGCAAAAGCCCAGGGCGTTAATGCTGGCTGCGCCGGTGATCTCTTGGGTGACCGCAATAGCCTTGATAACGGCATGCTCGATGTAGTCGTCCCAGGTCGACTTCTCCATGGACGCATCAGGGTTGCGCCAGCTAACAACAAAGGTGCGGTGCCCTTGTGCCACCGCGTAGCGCACCAGAGAATTCTCAGGCTGCAGATCCAGGATGTAGAACTTGTTGATGCAGGGCGGCACCATCAAAAATGGCTTCTCAAATACCTTGGCGGTCAGCGGCTTGTATTCAATCAGTTGGAAGAATGCGTTCTCAAACACCACGGCGCCTTCGGTGGTAGCGACATTTTTGCCAACCTCAAACAGGCTCTCGTCTGTCATGGACACATGGCCTTGTTGCAGGTCGTGCATCAGGTTTTGCATGCCTTTGGCGATGCTCTCGCCCTTGGTGTCTATGGCTTTCTTTTGCGCTTCGGCATTAAAAGCCAAAAAGTTGCTGGGTGCTGCAGCGGCCATCCACTGCTCGATGGCAAAACGGATGCGGTTGCGAGTTTTGGTATCCGCCTCTACCGCATCAGCCAAGCCCAGCATGGTGCGGGCATTCAGTAAGTAAACCGCCGCAGTGAACGCCGCCACCGGGTTGCTGCCCCAGGCGTCGCCCGCAAAGCGCTTGTCGCTACCAGTAGAGGGCGCCGTCATGCCTTGGCTAAACAGACCCATCACATCTTGCATGTATTGTTGCTGCAGGGCTTGCATCTTGTCGGGTGCAAAGCGAATCTCGGGTGGTGCAGCGGTGTTACCAGTGGGTATGCCGGCCGCCATTGCGCCCAAGTCCATGCTTTGCAGTGACTGAACTGCCTTGCTCCAGTTGTCGGTCATGGACTGCTGAAACTGCTGGGCGGCCTGGGTCCAGAATTCGGGGGCTTTTTGGGTCACACTGTCACCTTTTCATTTGTCTGCATTCAGGCTGTAGTATCTCAGCATACGCCCTACGGTTACCTGACATGTGGTAAACCCGCGGTACTCTTTATGTACATCATTCCTATCGCCTGGCTATACGTCGTCGTCATGATGGCGGTAGCAGAAGCTACCAATTCCAACGGCTCTATTTTGGGAGCCATTGTGACCTTTGTTCTCTACGGTTTGTTACCAATAGGCCTCATTCTGTACTTCATGGGAGCGCCGGGGCGCAAGCGCGCCATCCGTGCCAAAGACGCGGCGGAGCTGGCAGCGGCGCAAGCCTCAAGCCAGCCAGATGCAGGCAGCCTGACGGCCACTGACGCGGTCCCGCCTGTGGGAAAAGAACCTTAGCGGATTGCCTACCGTGCACCACGGTGCACTGCCATCGTTGCCAAAGACCCGGCTTACTCCTAAGGCAGCCAGCCGTTGTCGTGCAAGCATGGGCAAATCGGCCAACCACTTGCCACCGGACAGAGGCTTGAAACAGGCTGCCGCTTGGGGGTGGCTGCGTGTGAACGCCGCGACCACATCTGCGCCCACCTCAAAGGCGTTCGGCCCTATGCACGGCCCCAGCCATGCTATCAAATCAATAGCGTTATCGCTATATTTTACGGGGGCTAGAGGCATAAATTGCCTATAGACACTCTCCAGAACGCCCTCCCCGCCGACTCCCGCCAATCCCCGCCAACCCGCGTGCACTGCGGCCACCTGGGTCCCATGCACATCACACAACAGCACGGGCAGGCAATCGGCCACCATGATGGTGCAGGCCAGACCAGGTTCGCGGGTTGCGACGCCGTCGGCCACCGCACCATCGGGTGTTTCAACGGCCAGTGTCAGCATGTCGGTGCCATGCACCTGGGTTAAGAAGACAGGCTTGGCACACAGGGCATCCTGCAGCACTGCCCGGTTGCGGGCCACGGCGTTGGCGTCATCGCCTACATGTGAACCCAGGTTCAGACTGTCATACGGTGGCACCGATACCCCGCCACTGCGCGTAGTGCAAACGGCCCGCACGTTGGGCGGCGCAGGCCAGTCGGGAAGCAGCCAATCAATGGTCTGAAGGGGTGAACGTGTCATGCGGGCAAGGATAAACCAAGCCCGTTACTATTCAACCCTGTACTTTGTAACCCCACCCGCACTGCACCGCACCGAGGCCAACACCCATGATTCTCGAAATCGCCGACATCCGCATCCACCCCGGCCAGAACGCCGCCTTTGAAGAAGCCATCCAGCGCGGCTTGGCAACCGTTATCACCCAAGCCAAAGGGGCCATGCGCTTCTCGGTCAACCGCGGCATCGAAAGCCCTGAGCGCTATGTGCTGCAAATCGAATGGGACACGCTAGAAGACCACACGGTGGGCTTTCGCCAGTCGGATGCCTTCAACCAATGGCGCGCGATTGTGGGTCCATTCTTTGCCGGCCCGCCCACTGTGGAGCACTTTAGTCTGGTCACCCAGTCTGCCTGAACACCAGGCCGAGGCATTCGTCAACCTTTTGTACCAGCAGCCCGCCATGTCTTACTTATTTACCCCGCCCGCCACCGTCAGCTTGCCCGTGGTTGGCCACAGCGACCTGTTTCCGGTGCACCGCATTTACTGTGTGGGCCGCAACTATGTGGATCACGCCCAGGAGATGGGCCACAGCGGGCGCGAGGCACCCTTCTTCTTTATGAAGCCGGCCGACGCAATGCTGCTGGCCGCGCCGGGCAACACGGTCGCCATGCCGTACCCCAGCCTGACATCTAACCTGCACCACGAGATCGAGCTCGTGGTCGCGATAGGTGTGGGTGGTGCCAACATCAAGGCAGCCGACGCGGCCAGGCACATCTATGGTTATGCAGTTGGCCTGGATATGACGCGGCGTGATCTGCAAAACGATATGAAGAAACAGGGCCGCCCCTGGTGCATTGGCAAAGGCTTTGACCATTCGGCACCCATCGGTGCCATCACACCCGCAGACCAAGTGCCCGGCATCGCCACTGCCGCCATTCACTTGCAGGTCAATGGACAGGACCGCCAGCGCAGCAATATTGCCAAGCTGATTTGGAACATTGCCGAGACCATTGAACAGCTGTCAGCCGCTTGGACCTTGCAGCCCGGCGACCTGATCTTTACCGGCACACCCGAGGGTGTCGGCGCCGTGGTGCGGGGCGATACTTTGACAGGCGGCATTGATGGGCTGCAGAGCATTGCGGTCCGCGTGGAGTAAGGCACTTGTCCCTTAACACTGCCACTGCCCTGCCCGCCTTCGCCTATGCGGCCCAGGACGAGGGCCGCTACCAATCCACTGAGTTAACGCGCGGCCCCTGGCACCCAGACCACCAGCATGCCGGGCCACCCGTCGCCCTCGTTTGCGGCGCGTTCGAGGCCGCAGCACAGGCGCATGGCCTGACACATATTGCCCGGCTGACGGCCAACCTGATACGGCCCGTGCCCATTGGTGAGCTGGAGGTGCAGGTCACGCCGGTCTATGTGGGGCGCAATGCCGGGCATTTTTCGGCGCAGTTGTTGGCTGATGGCAAAGAGGTCGGCATGTTCACCGCTCTAGCCCAGCGCGAAAACGCGCTCCCGTTGCCCGACGGCCTGCCAGGCCACCCGCTGCCCATGGCATCGAGGTCGCCCAACGATTCGCCCGAGGCCAAGTTCCCGTTTGCGGGACGCCACGTGGGTTATTCAGATTTGGTCGAAACACGCACCGCACAGGGCCGCATCTTCGGCGGACCTTGTGCGATCTGGTTTCGCCTGCGCCACCCACTGCTAGACGGCCACACGCCCAGCGCCTACCAGCGCGTGGCGGTAGCGGCAGATTCTGGCAATGGCATCAGCGCCGTGCTGGACTATGAACGCTACAGCTTCGTCAATTCAGACCTGACCATCCACTTGCTGCGCCCGCCGGTGGGCGAGTGGATTTGCCTGGAAGCACGCACTTTGTTGGGCAGCAATGGCTGCGGCCTGGCCGAGTCTGCGCTGTACGACGAACAGGGTCTGATCGGCCGTGCCATGCAAAGCCTGGCAGTCAAAGCCCGCTGAACCCCAAGCCCGCTAAACCATGCTGAATCTCTAATCAAGCCAAAAATCATCCACCCAACAAGACCATGCTGCGTAACCCCATCAAACATTGCAAAGAGTGCGGCACGGCCGTTTTTTACCGCCTGCCCGAGGACGGTGATGCCAAGGAACGCGCCGTCTGCCCAGCCTGCAAAACAGTCCATTACGAAAACCCGCTGAACGTGGTCGGCACGGTCGCCCATTGGGGCGACAAGGTATTACTGTGCAAACGCAATATCGAGCCCCGCTGGGGCAAGTGGACACTGCCTGCCGGTTTTATGGAGTTGAATGAAACCACGGCCGAGGGCGCTGCGCGCGAAACCGTTGAAGAGGCGGGCGCACAG
>Ga0105048_10012435_pt1 | contig 13342 bp, 10 predicted proteins | sample MAT05_FD_78382 | JGI IMG/M metagenome (GOLD analysis project Ga0105048, IMG submission 78382) | Freshwater microbial communities from Lake Fryxell liftoff mats and glacier meltwater in Antarctica - MAT-05 | ecosystem: Environmental > Aquatic > Freshwater > Ice > Liftoff microbial mat | place...
CGGTCAGGAAAAAAGGTCACGGCGATTGAGGTCAAGAGCGGGCGACGACGGGAAGCTCTGCCGGGACTGACTGCGTTCGATAAGGAATTCGGGGCGCAACGCAAGCTCTTGGTCGGCGGTCAAGGGATCCCTCTTGAGGAGTTCCTGTTGAAGCCTGCCGCCTACTGGTTGGAGTAGCATGCGCCGGTTATCCCTCGTTCACTTTTCCCGTGGCAATTTCGTGGCGCAGAGGTTCGGTTTTTTCGCATTGTGATGCACGGTGTTGCCGGATAGCCACGGACACATGCTCCTGCAATCCTGCGATTTACTAAAAAAAACAGCGAAATGCAAAAGGGCTTTCCCAAATTTTCTAGGGGGCTTTTCCTGCTGTGAGGTGGGCTTTGATCCGTTCGGCGAGTTTGGGGCCAATGCCGGGTCGGGCTGCGATTGTTGGGGTGGGGGCGGTGCGGAGGCGTTGGAGGGAGCCGAAATGTTGGAGGAGGGCGCGTTTGCGTTTTTCGCCCAGGCCAGTCAGGTCGTCGAGGACGGATTCTTGGATGCGACGTTGGCGGAGTTTTTGGTGGTAGGCGTTGGCGAAACGGTGGGCTTCGTCGCGCAGGCGCTGGATGAGGTGGAGCGCGGGCGAGTTACGGGGGAGGAGAATGGGGTCGAGCTGGTCGGGGACGTAGATCTCTTCCATTTGTTTGGCGAGGCCGATGACCGGTAGGTTGATTCGGAGGGCGGCGAGGGCGGCGAGGGCGGCGTTGAGTTGGCCGCGACCGCCGTCCACCATGACGAGATCGGGGAGGGGGCTCTTTTCGTCGCGGAGCCGGGTGTAGCGACGGCTAACAACTTCGGCCATGGAGGCAAAGTCATCGTTGCCGGTGACGGTTTGGATGCGGTAGTGCCGGTAGTGGGTTTTGTGCGGTTTGCCGTCACGAAAGCAGACGGCGGCGGCGACGGAGAGTGTGCCGGAGATATGGGAGATGTCGAATCCTTCGAGATGGATCGGTGGGGCGGGTAGTTGCAGGACGGATTGCAGTTCGGCGATTTCGGCTTGGCGGTTGATTTGTGGCGTGGGGTTGCGAACGAATTTGCGGTCGCGCGCGGCGCGGGCGATTTCCGCGAGACTGCGGATCACGTCGCGGAGTTCCGCCGCTTTTTCGTAGTGCCGGGCTTGGGCGGCGGTGCGCATTTGTTCTTCGAGTTCGGCGCGGGCGGCCTGATTGCGCCCCTCCAAAAACTCACAGGCCAGCTCGACGCGGCGGAGGTATTCTTCGTGGGGCATGTCCTTGAGCGGGACCGGGACGAGGTAGGTGGAGTATTTGAGATCTTTCGCTTGGGGGGCGCCGGTGCCTTGGACGAGGACGCCGTATTTCTTGCGAATCCACTGCATCGCTTGCCGGACCGCGCCGGCGTGCGCAAAGGGGCCGAAATAGCGGGCACCGTCGTCTTTCTTGAGCCGGGCGAATTTGAAGCGGGGGTATTCTTCGCTGACGTGGATTTTGACGAGGAGGAATCGTTTGTCGTCTTTGAGCAGGGCGTTGTAGCGGGGTTTGTAGTCTTTGATGAATTTGCTCTCGAGGAGCAACGCTTCCGGTTCGCTGTGGACGACGTAGGTTTCAAAGTCGGCGATTGATTCGATGAGCGCCCGCGTTTTGGGATCCCAGCGCATTTGCCGGGAGGGACTGAAGTATTGGGAGACGCGTTTGCGGAGTGACCGGGCTTTGCCGACGTAGATGACACGGCCCAGTTTGTCGCGCATCAGATAGACGCCCGGTTTGTGGGGCAGGGCGCGGACTTTGGCTTTTAGGTCAAGGTTCATGGGGCGCGATTGCCGATGCGGAGGATGGCGATGAATTCGGCCAGTTCGGCGACCCGCAATAGTTTGCACCCGGCTCCGAAGACAATGACGGCAGTGACAATGGCGATGGCAAGATTGGCGTAGCGGTTGATGTCGAGGTTCGCGTGGACGGCGGCGGCAGCCGCGCTCATGGCGGCGGCGGCCAAGGCGATTTTCCAGAGGGTCTGCAGCAACGCCCGGGCTTCGATGCGGCCAATCTTGCGGCGCATGAAAAACAGCAGCAGGAAGAAGTTGATCACCGCGACGCACGAGGTCGCAAGCGCCAGACCGGCGGTGCGCATGTCGAGGACAACCGCCAACACGTAGTCCAGCCCGGCATTGACGAGGATGGAGAACAACGCGACGTACATCGGAGTCCGAGAGTCCCCAAAAATGTAAAATGTGGGCGCGATCACTTTGATGGCAGCATAGCCGGCGAGACCGACGGCGAAGGCTTGGAGGCAGAGCGCGGTTTGGGCGGTGGAGATTGCATCAAATTTGCCGTGTTCGTAGATGGCCGAAATAATGGGGTGGGCAAGGACTGCCAACCCGCACGCGGCGGGGAGACAGAGGAACATCGCCAGCCGAATGGAGCGGGCGAGTGTTTCGCGGAACTTGTCCGTGTCGCCGCGGGCAATGTGAGCGCTGGCCGCCGGTAGCGTGACGACGCCGATGGCAACGCCAAAGAGGCCGATGGGAAATTGCATGAGCCGGAAGGCACAGTTTAGCCAGGCGACGGCGCCGTTGCCGAAGAAGGAGGCAAACCAGTTGTCCACAAAGACGTTGATTTGGACGGCGGCGACACCCAACACGGCCGGCCCCAGTAAGGTGAGAACCCGGCGGAAATCGGGGTCGCGCCAGTCGAGGATGGGTTGATAGCGGTAGCCGACGGCGAAGAGACTGGGAATTTGAATCAGGAGTTGCGCCGCGCCGCCGATGAGGGTGCCGATGCTCATCCCGATCATGGCGCGCGGGCCGAGGTGGGGGTCGAGCCAGAAAGCCAAGCCGACGCCGCCGAGAATGGAACCGATGTTAAACATCATCGAAGCGCTGGCCGGGATGCCAAAGCGTTGTTTGGCGTTGAGCATGCCCATGGCGAGTGCTGCAAGAGCGATGAGCAGTAGGAACGGGAACATGATGCGCGTCAGCATGACGGTCAGTTCCAGCTTACCCGGCACATCGGCAAACCCGGGCGCAATGAGCTTCACGATCACGGGAGCGGCGAGGATGCCGATGATGGTGATTCCGCTGAGAATCACGAGGAGGGCGTTGAGAACCAGATTGGCGATGCGCCACGCGCCGGTATCGCCGTCCGTGGTGAGTTTTTTGGTGAACGTGGTCACGAACGCCGCCGATAGCGCCCCTTCGGCAAAGAGGTCGCGGAGCAGGTTCGGAATCCGAAAGGCAGTCACGAACGCATCAAATTCACGGCCGGCACCAAACAACGCGGCGAGGACTTGCTCGCGGACCAGTCCCAGCACTCGGCTGCCCAGTACGGCAAGGCTGACCGTCCGGGCGGAGCGACCGATCGTATCAGCGGGTTTCATGAGGGCAGCCGGTCCGGTTCAGCGGTGAGAAATCTTGGCGACAGCATCATCAAAGTCCTTCGCGCCCGCGATGATCTTGATTTCCACACGCAGGAAATAAATCGGGATGTCCCGGCGGTCAATCTTGGGGAACCGGACGGCGTCTTTTTCCGTAGTGAGAATCGCCGTGGCACCGCGGCGCAAACTGCGGTTGATCATGTTGAGGATTTCCTGCTGGGTGTAGCGGTGGTGGTCAGCGTAGCGCTTGGCGTAGATCACCTGCGCGCCCAAATGGGTGAGGCCTTCCTCAAAACTTTCCGGGACGGCGATGCCTGAAATGGCGGCGACTTTCAGATCGCGCAGATGCGTGAGGTCCCGGCGTTCGCTAGAGAAGACGTCTTGCAGGTAAAGTGGTTGGTGGGCGCATTCAATGATTTCTGCCTTTTGGTTGAATTGGCGGATTGCTTTGCGGAGTGGTTTGGCGCCCAGCGCGCTAGATTTGGTAATGAAAATGTAGTCTGCCCGAGCAAGGTTTGTGATCGGTTCCCGCAGGGTCCCGCGGGGCAAGAGGTAGTGGTTGCCAAACGGCGAATTGCGATCAATCAGGCAAATATCGAGCCGGCTCTTGAGAGCCAAGTACTGAAATCCATCATCCAGCAGGAGCGTGTCGCAGCCGTATTTGGAAATTGCGTACCGACCGCTTTTGACACGATTTTTGTCCACCAGCACGACGACATTCTTCAAGTTCGAGGCCAGCATGTACGGTTCATCGCCGGCTTGATCGCTGTCGAGGAGCAAAGATTCGCCATCGGAAACGATTTTGGGTGGAAAGCGATACGCGCCGCCAGGCAGCTTTTCCAGCAGGCGTTCCCACAGCGGGCGTGGCGTGCTTTTATAACCGCGCGAAAGGATGGCAACCCGGCGGCCGCGTTGTTGAAGTGCCCGGGCAAAGATTTCGACGACCGGTGTTTTGCCGGTGCCTCCGACAGTCAAATTGCCGATGCTGACGACCTGACAGCCGAGCGTATGGTCGCGGAAAATACGTTGGCGCCACAGGAACAGCCGCAATTGGATCGCGGCCTCGTAAACTTTAGAAAGGGCGAGAAGTGCACCGCTGGTGACGCGCGCGCCGAAGTCCCGGCGGCGATCAAAGATCACATCGAGCACATACTGTTCAACATTTTCAGTCCACTGCCACATGGGCGACATAGTGACCGAAAGGGTGGAAAAGAACAAGCGCCTGACGGCGTTAGCCGTCAGGCGCTCGTCTGAATACAATGTTAGGTGTTATTAGCTGCGACGACGCGCGGTCATTGCAACGCCCAACAGACCCGCGGCAACAAGCACCACGGTGCTCGGCTCAGGAATCTGGGAGAACGTTTGGTCAATGATCGAGATCGACGAGTAGCTGAAGTCTTGACCAACGCGCTTATGCGCTTCGAGATCGGAGACCAAAAGCACATCCTTTTGGATGTACAATTTCTTCAAAGGCGTCGCGAGGTAGAACGTGTCTTCCAACTTCTGCGGAGGATTGTTCACGCTGATCTGGCCCAGCAAGTTGCCGATCGGATTGCCGCCGCCGTCGAAAATCTGTTCGACGACTTGGGCGAACGAATTACCAACGACTGCACCATTGAACCGCAAGTGAACATCCGAGATGTACTGCGAAGACTCTGGCGCCACTTCAACCGCGAACTCAAAGCGGAAGTCGGTGACATCATTGCCAAACGCAAAGAAACCGCCACGAATGCTGATGCCGTAACCATTCAGGTCCTGAATCGCCTTGATTACGACAGCGCTCGAGTTGATTTCGCCATCCACGCTGAATTCCGAGAAGATTTTGTCGCCGATCTGAATCGAGTCGCCATTAGCGATCAAATCAGACAAACCGACAGTCTGCCCCAAGCTCAACGAGATCAAATCCGCAGAAGCGGACCGCGCTCCAACTAACAGCAAAGCCGCTGCGACGAACGCAGCCGCCTTTTTAGCCACTCGGCTTGTAACGAGGATAGATTTATCCATGTTGTTTTGCACTTCTCCTTATTGTTGCCCTCACAGAACGGCGCACCCTCACGTCCCTATGAGAGTTAATTGTTAACCGCATTACCCTATACAACTAACCTCTCGTCCATCCCCTAAACTTCTGAATGAACCGTGCGCCCTTTGTATTACAAGTCCCTAGGGAAGTCAACAATATGAATAAGTTTTTTTTACTACGGGGCGATGGGGGTTCGATGACACTCGAAATGGAGGTTGAGCCAGTAAAATCCGCCAATGACAATCCCGTGCGTGATCTGGCCGGCACGGATCATGTCAGGAATTGAAAGCAATGGAAAAATTTGCACTGCAATATCTTCCGCGTTATCCAATTGGGCTACACCGACTGAATGGCAGCCGGTTGCCAACAAATAATGCTGCATGTTGCTTTGCAGGGCAGGATTGGGGTGCGTCGTGCCGAGTGAAATCAGATTCGTAGCAGCGTAGCCGGTTTCTTCGAGTAATTCGCGCCGGGCGCACTCAATCGGAGTTTCACCCGGCTCCAGTAATCCACCGGGCGTTTCTAGATGGACCGATCGCGTTCCGTGTCGCCATTGTCGGATCATGACGACTTGATTGTCCGACGTCAGCGGGATGATGTTGACCCACGGTGGATTTTCCAAGACGAACATGTCATGGGACTGGCCAGTGCGGGGACTAACAACGGTGTCCTTGCGGACTTGGAAGATGCGACAATCCGCGACGGGTTCAGAATGCTTTAGTACCCAGGGTCGGATCACGCGGTTGCCAATTGCGGTTGCGGTGCCGGCTGGGGATCAATCCACTTGCCGTGATCGCGGATGAGGGCGATCAGCTCGTCCACAGCGCGATCCTCGGGGATGTGTTGTTTGACCTGCGTCTTGCCGACCCACAACGAAATTTTTCCCGGGGCGGTGCCGACGTAACCAAAGTCGGCATCAGCCATCTCGCCCGGCCCGTTTACGATGCAACCCATCACGGCGATTTTCACACCCTTGAGATGCGCGGTGCGCGCTTTGATCCGGGCCGTCACCGTTTGCAGATCAAATAACGTTCGCCCGCAACTCGGGCACGCGACGTAATCCGTCTTGAATGTGCGTGACCCGGCGGCTTGCAAAATGTTGAAGGCCAGTTTGACCCGGCCGAGCAGATCGCCGGTGCCCGTGATTTCCACGGCGTCCCCGATCCCATCGCACAACAACGCGCCGATGTGGGTGCTGGAGTTGACTAACGACTGGCTGTGCTCGCGAATCAGGATGGGACGCTGGCCGGCGTGCGCGGCGAGGATGCGATACGCGGCAATCAGATCCAGTCCGCCGGCGTGCCCGACGGCGAGAATAATTTGCTGGTACTTGAAAGCGGACAGGGTTTCCGCCAGCCGTTGGCAGGCGGTCACGAATTGCGCCGGCGAATCCGCCGTTACTTCCAGTTGGACGGTATGTTTTTCCGCCGCCGTCAGGATGTCCTGCAAATCTTCCGCCCCGGTGTAAGGCAGGTTGAGTTTGTCCGCGACATCGAACACCGGCAGATGCGCGGGCGCGCGGACAGCGATCGGCGAAAAAATATTGTGAGCGCGCAGCCGGGGCTTCAGGTCGCGCAAGCGGCCGATGTCGGCCATGGTGGCGATTTCAAATTGGAGAATCTCAGCAAACGTGTCCGGCTCCGCCGTCGTGATGCGCTGGATGTCCGCGATGCTGGCGGTCAAAGGCAACGCCAGTTCGAGCCGGGGCGGATGTTCGTGGGCGAGACGGAGGCCGCCCACGACGTACTCGGGGGTCTTGCGCCGGGTGTAGGCAAACGGATCGCGCGGCTCGCTGACCGCGAGAGGGACAGGCGTGACGGCCGGTGTGGTGTTGTATTTATTTACCAACTCCCGGCAGACGGGAATTTCATGCACGCTATCTTCGGTGAGCGACACGCGGACCGTGTCACCGATGCCGTCCTCCAGCAGCGCGCCGATCCCGATGGCGGATTTAATGCGCCCGTCCTCACCCTCGCCAGCTTCGGTGACGCCGAGATGCAGGGGATAATTCCAATCCGGACCCTCTGCGTCCAAGCGCGCGACGAGGAGGCGGTAGGCCTCGATCATCACCTTGGGATTGCTGGCCTTCATGGAGAAAATCAAATCGTGGTAGTTGTTTTTGCGGCAGACGCGCGCGAATTCCAGCGCGCTTTCGACCATGCCGAGCGGCGTGTCACCGTAGCGGTTCATGATGCGGTCGGAGAGGGAACCGTGGTTGGTGCCGATCCGCATGGCGCGGCCCAGTTCCTGGCAACGGCGAACCAGCGGCGTGAACGCTTTTTCGAGGCGTTCGAGTTCTTCGGCGTATTGGTTGTCGGAGTATTCCCGCGTGGCAAATTTCTTCCGGTCAGCGTAGTTGCCGGGATTGATGCGGATTTTTTCGCACCACAACGCCGCTTCCATCGCCGCCGCCGGCACAAAATGAATGTCGGCGACGATCGGCGTTTGGAAACCGCGTTGACGGAGTTCGGTGACGATTCGCTGGAGGTTTTTTGCGTCGTTGATGCTGGGCGCGGTGATGCGGAGAATCTCGCAACCGGCTTCGATGATCGGGATGGCTTCCTGCACGCAAGCGGCAGTGTTCATCGTGTCCGAAATCAGCATCGTTTGGACACGGATCGGGTTGTCGCCGCCGACGCCGACGTGGCCGACTTTCACTTCGCGGGTGCGTCGGCGTTGGCGGAAGAAGGGGTTGGCGCAGTAGTTCATGGTTGGGTGGCGGGGACGACTTCATTGGTTTGGGCCGGCACTTTTGCGTCGCCAAAACGGAAGCCAAAGAAGCGTCGAAAATCAAACACCGTGACGTAGAGCATGAAACTGATCAGCAGAATCGCGAACGCGGTCGAGATCGCCTGCACGAAGCGGGCGTTCAGCGGCCGGCGGAAGACGGATTCAAAAATCGCAAACGTGATGTGGCCGCCGTCGAGCACCGGCAAGGGCAGGAGGTTGATGATGGCGAGATTGATGTTGAGCAACACGGCGAACCAGACGCCGCGCAGAATGCCGCCCTGTTTGATTTCGTGCCACCAACCGCCCATGATTCCCACCGGGCCGCTGAGACTGCGGGCGCCGACGCCGGTTTCTTTCGAGTGCATGAGCGCGTACACGGTGTCGCCCATCAAATGGAGAATGTCGCGAAACTGCTTCACGGGCGTTGGGCCGGGGCGGACGATTTCATACTCCAACTCATCGTCCAACAAGACGCCAATGCGGCCGACTTTTTCTTTCGGATTAAAATCGGGCGTCACGTGCAACGTCACCGGTTGACCTTGGCGCATCACGCGGATATCGGTCGGCAGATCGGTACGTTTGCCGATCAACTCGCGCAACTCATGCGCGCTGGATACCGGCACGCCATCCACCGAAAGAAATTTGTCGCCCATCCGCACCCCGGCCCGCGCGGCGGCGGAATCGGGTAACACATCGCGGGCGAACGGTCGGCCCGAGGGATACAGGTTGATGGTCTTGACCCCGAGCACTTGATTGACCTCCGACGGGAGGCTGTACTCCTTGCGTTCGCCGGCGCGTTCCAGCAGCAGTTTTACCTCCGGCTCGCGGCTGAGGGCCACCGCGCGGGTGATGTCCATCCACGTTTTCACAGGCCGGTCGTTCACGCTCACAATGCGGTCGCCGGGGAGAATACCGAGTTGCTCTTCCAAACTGCCGGGATCAATCCAGCCCACAACCGAGGGGTTGACGGGTTGGGGGAGGCCGGCGATCCAGACGATGCTCGCCAACACGGCCGCAAATCCGATGTTCATGAGCGGGCCGGCGATAGCGACGAGGATTTTGGACGCAGGCGAAGCCGGCGGCAATTGCTCGGCTTGGTTGTCCGTTTTGCCTTCGATGGTTTCCATCGGTGACATCTGCGGCAGGGCAACGTAGCCGCCAAACGGGATCCACGACACGCGGTAATCAACCCCGTCCTTCGTCCATCCGAAAATCTTCGGGCCGAACCCAATCGAGAACCGCTCGATTTTCATCCCCCGCCGCTTGGCGACCCAGAAATGGCCGAGTTCGTGGATAAAAATTGTCAGCGCAAAGAAAAAAATCACCAGCAACGCTGGATAAATTTTGGTGGAAACAAATTCGGTTATGATTTCAAATGACACGTTCGGCTTCCTTTCTGGCCCATAAATCAGCGGCCAGTATAGCATCGAGCGGAGCATGTGCAACCACCCGGTGGACGGCCATCACGCGCTCCGTCGTCTCGAAAATTTGGAGGAACTTGATTTGGCCGGCGACGAACCGCGCCACCGCCACCTCATTCGCCGCATTGAACACCGCCGGCATCGTGCCGCCCGCCCGGCCGGCCTCGCGCGCCAGTCGCAGCGAAGGAAACTTCACCACATCCGGGTTCTCAAACGTCAACGTCCCAATCCGCGCAAAATCGGTCGGCGGCATCGAATTGGGCAGCCGGCCCGGCCACGTCAACGCGTACTGAATCGGATACCGCATATCCGGCGTGCTCAACTGCGCCAAAATCGAGCCATCAATAAACTCCACCATCGAATGCACCACGCTCTGCGGATGCACCACCACGTCCACCCGGTCGATCTCCACATCGAACAACCACCGCGCCTCAATCATCTCCAGCCCCTTGTTGAACAAGGTCGCCGAATCAATCGTGATCTTCTGGCCCATGTTCCACGACGGATGCTTCAACGCCTGCGCCACCGTGATGTTCGCGAACTGCTCGCGCGGCGTCTGCCGGAACGGCCCGCCCGACGCCGTCAAAATCAACCGCTTCACCGACGCCGGCTCCCGTCCTTCGAGACACTGAAAAATCGCCGAATGCTCACTATCCACCGGCAACACCTTCACGCCATACTTGCGTGCCTCGCTCATCACCAACTCGCCGGCCATCACCAAAATTTCCTTCGACGCCACCGCGATGTCTTTCCCGGCGCGAATCGCCGCCAAGGCCGGCTCCAGCCCGGCGGTGCCGACAATCGCGATGAGCACGATGTCCGCCTCCGGCATCGTCGCCAACTCGATCAATCCCTCTTCCCCCGCCAACACCGGCTGGTGCAGACGCGTCGCCAACTCACGGGCCTTCTCCCGGTTGGTCATCGCGACTTTGAGCGGCTTGAATTGCCGGACGGCCTGCTCCATGCCATCCACGCTCTCGCGGGAAGCCAGTCCGACCAAGCGCACCTGGGCCGGTAAATCCGCCGCCACTTTCTGGGTCGAGACACCAATCGAGCCGGTTGTGCCGAGTAACACTACGTTCTTGGGTTTCATTTGAATGCACGGATGCTACACGATGCGCTCCATCACCCGCAAGCGCTGCCGCAGCGCCGTCAAGGCTGCAGCACGAGGCGTAGATAGACGTAGAGCAGGGGCGCGGTGAAAAGCAGGCTGTCCACGAGATCCAGCGCGCCGCCGTGGCCGGGGAGGATAGTGCTGGAATCTTTGATGCCGGCTTCACGTTTGATCAGGGATTCCGCCAAGTCGCCCACGACAGCCGCGGCACCGAGCAGGAGGCCGAGGATGACGCCGTGGGTCATGTTCATGTGCAACTCCGCTTGCAGAAAATGAACGCAGAGCAGGCTGCTGATCAGGGCGAACAGCATGCCGCCGGCGGTGCCTTCCCAGGTTTTATTCGGGCTGATGCGCGGGATCATTTTGTGCCGGCCCAGTGTGGAGCCGACGAGGTAGGCACCGATGTCGGTGAATTTTGTCACGACGACGAGATACATCACAAAGAAGCGGCCGGTAGGCGCGGCAAAGTTGATCCGGGTGATGAAGTTGCCCAGCCACGCCACATACATCAGGCCGAACAACGTCACGGCCATCGTCTCGATGCCTTGCGGATTGAGTTTTTGCGGGAATTGACGAATGAAGACGCCGAGCGTGAAGATCAGCAAAATCAGGATGTCGAAATCATACGAGAGCTGCACCACGTCCTGCCGGCGATGGATAAACCAGCTACCCGAAATCAGCGCCAGCGTGCCCGCCGTGCCCCAGACTTTGTACGTGCGCAGTCCTTTTGCCTCGCAGATGACGTAGAATTCCCACACGGCCCGGGCGAGCACGATATTGACGAACAGGTACAGCGCCGTCGGCGGCAGCCAAAACACCACCGCGACCATGACGCCCCAAAGGACGATGGAACTGATCAGCCGCCACCGAAATCCCGACCGGCTCGGCGGCAGGGTCGTGGCCGCTGCGATGCTGGGCTGCTCGGAACTCATGTGGTCTCCGGGGGGGCGACGCGTCCGAAGCGGCGATGACGTTGACTGTAGTCGGCCAGCGCGGCTTCCAACTGCGGTTTGCGAAAGTCCGGCCACAACGTTTCGGTGACGTGAATCTCCGCGTAGGAAATCTGCCACAGCAAAAAGTTGCTGACGCGCAATTCCCCGCTCGTGCGCACCAGCAAATCCGGGTCCGGAATCGCGCGGGTGTAAAGATGCTGACTCACCAAGGCTTCATCAACATCCGAAATGTCGAGTCGCCCGGCTTTGATCTCCCGCCCGATCTGGCGCACCGCATCCACGATCTCGGCGCGGCCGCCGTAGCTCAAGGCGAGCACGAGCGTCAGGCCGGTGTTCTTGCTGAGGGCGGCGATGCTTTTATCCAATTGTTTTTGTGCGCGGAGCGGTAATTCGTGGAGCCGGCCAATCGCGGCCAGCCGGACATTGTTCTTGTTCAACTCCGGAATCTCCTGCTGGAGATAGAACTGCAGCAGTTGCATGAGCGCGGAAACTTCCGCCTTGGGTCGGCCCCAGTTTTCCACCGAGAACGCGTACAAGGTCAGGTATTCGATGCCGAGTTCGCCGCAGGCGCGGACGATCTGGCGGACGCTTTCCGTGCCGGCGCGGTGGCCTTCAATGCGGGTGAGGCCGCGTTGTTTGGCCCAGCGCCCGTTGCCGTCCATAATAATGGCGACGTGGCGCGGAGGTTTGTTGGCCGACGTGGTCATGCGGAGGCAATCTTCCCAAACTCCCACACGCCGGGTGCCGTCACAGGAAAATCGTCTCCTCCCGGCGGGGACCGACGCTGATGATGCTGAGTTTCGCGCCACTCAATTGGGCGATGCGTTGCAGGTACACCCGGGCGCGTTTCGGCAGTTGGTCAAATTCCAGAATGTGCTTCGTCGAGGACTGCCAGCCATTGAACTCTTGGTAAACCGGGACACAGGCGGCCAGCACGTCCACATCGGTCGGCATGGTTTCCAGCATCTTTCGACCGTGCTTGTAGCCGACGCATACTTTGATTTTGGGCAGCGCGTCGAGCACATCAAGTTTGGTGACGGCGAGGTCGTCAATGCCATTGACCATCACCGCGTACCGGGTGGCAATGGCGTCGAACCAACCGCAGCGGCGCGGCCGGCCGGTGGTGGCGCCAAACTCTTTCCCCGTCTCGCGCAACTCGCTGCCCTGCTGGTCGAGCAACTCGGTGGGGAAGGGGCCTTCACCGACCCGGGTGGTGTAGGCTTTCATGACGCCGACGACCCGGTTCATCCGGTTGGGCGGGATGCCGGTGCCGATACAAGCGCCGCCGGCCGTGGCGTTCGAGCTGGTGACGAAGGGGTACGTGCCAAAATCAATGTCGAGATGCGTGCCTTGTGCGCCCTCGAACAGGATGTTCTTGTTCGCGCGCACCGCCCCGTTCAAGAGGGTGACGGTGTCGGCGATGAACGGTTTCAGTTTTTGGCCGACCGCTTCGTATTCGTCGTAGATTTTTTTGAAGCTCATCGGCCGGTGGCCGAAGGTCTTGAAGATTTCGTTGTTTTCCCGGACTTTGCGGCGGAGCCGGTCGGCGAAACGTTCAGGCGTCAGCAGGTCGCCGATGCGCAGGCCGGTGCGGGCGACTTTATCGGAATAGGCCGGGCCGATGCCCCGTTTCGTCGTGCCGATCTTGCGTTCGCCCTTTTGCTCTTCGCGGATCACATCGAGCAGCCGGTGGTACGGCAGGACCATGTGGGCGGTCTCGCTGACGTAGAGATTGTTA
>Ga0105048_10012437_pt1 | contig 13341 bp, 10 predicted proteins | sample MAT05_FD_78382 | JGI IMG/M metagenome (GOLD analysis project Ga0105048, IMG submission 78382) | Freshwater microbial communities from Lake Fryxell liftoff mats and glacier meltwater in Antarctica - MAT-05 | ecosystem: Environmental > Aquatic > Freshwater > Ice > Liftoff microbial mat | place...
ATGAAGCGGCGCCTGATGATTGCCCGCGCCCTGGTGCACGAACCCCGCCTGTTGATCCTGGACGAGCCGACCGCCGGCGTGGACATCGAGATCCGGCGTTCCATGTGGCAGTTTCTCCGGGACCTGAACGCTGGCGGCACGTCCATCATTCTGACGACGCACTACCTGGAAGAGGCGGAAAACCTCTGCCGGCACGTCGCCATCATTGACCGCGGTCGGGTGATCGAGCGGGGGTCCATGGCGGCGGTACTCACCAAGCTGACCGAAGAAGTGTTCCTGCTGACTCCCCGGGAGCCGGTGCTCGCTCTCCCTGCAGTGCCGGGCTTCGACGTCAGACTGAATGGCCCGCTGGAGCTGGAGGCTGCGCTGCCCCGCTCCCGGAGCGCCAACGAACTCTTTGCGGCCCTGTCGGCCGCCGGCGTGGAGATCACCAGCCTGCGCAACAAGGCGAACCGGCTCGAGGAACTCTTCCTCAACCTCACGGAGCGCAAGAGCCCCGCGCCCGGCCTTGAGGGGCCGCAGGCGGTGTCCCGGTGAGCCTGCGCCAGCAGTTCGTCGCCCTCTCGACACTGGTCCGCCGGGAGTACTACCGGGTGTTGCGGATCTGGGGGCAGACGATCCTGCCCCCGGTCATCAACATGGCGCTGTACTTCATCATCTTCGGCAATCTGATCGGTCAGCGCATCGGGCAGATGGACGGGTTCGATTACAAGCAGTACATCGCCCCCGGGCTGATCATGATGGCCGTGATCACCAACGCCTACGGCAACGTCGTGTCGTCGTTCTTTTCCTCCAAGATCAACCGCCATCTGGAGGAGATGCTGGTAGCGCCCATGGCGAACGCCACGATCGTTCTCGGTCACATGGCAGGGGGCATCGTGCGGGGCGTCGCGGTGGGGCTGGCGGTGACAGTGGTGGCATTGCTGTTCACGCCCCTGCCGTTTGTGCACCCGCTGATCACCATCTCGGTGTTCCTGCTGTGCGCCTCGATCTTCTCACTGGGCGGACTGATCAACGGGATCATGGCCAGGAACTTTGACGACGTCTCCATCATTCCGTCGTTCGTCCTGCAGCCCCTGACCTACCTGGGCGGAGTTTTCTACTCCATCTCGCTGTTGCCGGAACTGGCCCAGCAGGTCTCGCGTCTGAACCCGATCCTGTACGTGGTCAATGCGTTCCGCTACGGGATTCTGGGCGTGTCGGACGTGCCGATAGCAACGGCGTATCTCATGATGGTGCTGTCGGTCGCCGCGCTGTTCGGCACCTGTGTCCTGATGCTGAATCGCGGTTACCGCATTCGTGAGTAGGAGCGCCCTGTAGGAGCGCCTTCAGCCGCGATCGACAATTGGAATCGCGGCTGAAGCCGCTCCTACGGCCCGGGCGGCAGGTATTCCTGAACGGCGAGGACCAGCGTGCCCGGTCCACCGTGCACGCCGTAAGCGGGCCCGAGGTCCGCCACCCGAACCGACTCCACCTGCGAAAACGCCGCAGAGCACGCCGTCCGGAGCGCCTCGGCCGCCCCGGGGGAGTCGGAATGGGCGATTCCCAGGCGCAGCAGCGTGTCGCCGGACTTCAACAGCCGGTCCTGGGTGGCAACCCTGATGAGGGCAGACACCCGGTCACCACCCCGGCCCAGCACGCCGCGCACCCTCACGCCTTTTTGGGGATCGGTGCCCAGGATGTAACTGATCGGCAGCATCCGGGCCAGCCAGCGCCAGGGTTTGGGAATGCGCCCGCCCCGGACCGCGTAGCTCAGGTCTGGCAGGATGGCGTAGGTCCGGGTCTGGGCCACTGCCCGCTCCACTGCCGCGATGACTTCCGCGGCGGACTTGCCGGCCTGCGCATTCTCGGCGGCGCAGAGCACGATCAGCCCCTGGCCGACGGAGGCGTTCTTGCTGTCCACCACCGTCAGCTGATCCGGTTTGCTCACCCGGCCTGCCGCCGACATGGCCGCCTGGTAGGTCCCGCTGAGCCGCGCCGTGAGACTGATGGCCACGACGTGCTCGAAGTGGGACGACAGCAGTTCAAAGGCCCGGCGGAAATCCCCGGGCGGTGGCTGGGACGTCTTGGGATGGATGGGGTTGCGGGCCAACTCAGCCCAGAAACCTGCCGCCGTCATCCCGACCTTGTCGAGATGGCTTTCGTTACCAAAGGTCACCCGCAGAGGCACCATCTGGACCCCGAACTCGTCCCAGGTGGTGGCGGGCAGGTCGGCGCCGGAGTCGGACACGATGGCGACGCGCCGACCGTCAGCCTGGAGCGAGCGTTCCTGGCGGAGCATGTCGTCCGCCTTCTCCGCGGACACCCGTCCGTAGCGGCGGGCGATGGTGAAGGCCTGCGCGGGGTCATTGACATGCACGTGCAGTCGGGCCTTGGTCGCGCTGCCGACCACCACGACACTGCTGCCGACCTGGGCCAGCTCGGCGCGCAGTCCGTCCCTGTTCACAGCGCTGCCGATTACCAGACACTCGGTGCAGTAGCGGTGTTCCGGCGGACCGTCGTGGCTCAACTCCGCGGAGCTGCGGGCCGACGGGTCGCCGTCTTCGATAACGGCCACGGCGGGCGCCAGCCCGGGTTCCAGGGCATCCGCCATGCCTTCGAGCAGGACCAGCAACCCGCGGGCGCCAGCGTCCTCCACCCCGGCGTTGCGCATGGAAGCCAGGGTCTGGCGGGTCGTAGCTACCGCTTCCCGCGCCTTTTTCAGCAGCGACGTCAGGAGCGTCAGAAAGTCGGAATGCTCGGGTAGTTGCCCGGGCGCGACCGCGGCGGCGATATCGCGCATCACGGTGAGCACGGTGCCTTCGGCCGGATTCTGGATGGAGTTGCGCGCGCAGCTCTCCGCACTGGCCAGGGCAAGGGCCAGTTCATTGGGACGGACGCGATAGTGACCCGCCAAGGACTCGCTCAGGCCCTGCAGGTACTGGGCGAAGATCGCACCGGAGTTGCCCCGCGCGCCGTCGAGGGCGGCGTCCGCAGCCGCTGCCAGCAACTCGCCGGCGTGCCGCGTGCTGGTGTTGGACAGGCGCTCCCCGACCGCCGTGAAGGTCAGCGCCAGATTGGTGCCGGTGTCGCCATCCGGCACCGGGAAGACGTTGATCCGGTCCAGGTGGCCGCGCTCACCGATAAGCCGGGCGATACCGCCGAGCAGCAGCCGCTGGAAACGTCGGCCGTCCAGGTAAGCGACGCGGGGGGTGCGACGCATGCTCAGCGGCGGGCCAAAGTGAAACGGCGGCCCTGATAGGCCAGGACCACGCCGTCCGGCGTAATGCGTTCAACGGTAGGCCCTTCGCTGAGCTGGCCGCCTTCCTTGTACCTGCGGGAGCCGATGACGACAAAGCGGCTGCCCGGTTTCTCGCTGTACACGTGGAGATCAAGATTGAGCAGCGGAATGTTCAGGGCCCCGGTGCCGATCAGCGCTTCTGCCGTCGGCAGGTCCTCGCTCACCACGAATCGCGAGGGCTTGGTGGGCGTCACGACGGGGGCGACCGCTGGTGCTGAAGTCAGGGGTTGGGGGACGGCCGGGGCAACCGCCCCGGGTGGAGTTTCGGGCATGAACTCAAGACCGGCTTCTGGTTCGAGCAGTGGCTCACCGAACTCGGCTTCCCGCGCCAGAGGCCGGATGGCCTCCGGCGAAGCCGGCGCGGTCGCCACGGTTGGCCCTTCCACTGCCTGGCCTGACGGTGCGGGGGCCGACGCCGCTGTTTCCGGCTTTGCACCACCGCGCCAAAACCACTGGACACCCATAAGCACCACATTGGCAGCGAGGATGGCCGCGAGAATGGGGACCCAGACGCTCTGGCGAACCCGACGGCCGGCGTAGCGCACGTCCGCGAGGCCCGGCGCGGCGGTTCTCTGCCGCTCGGCATCGCTCTTGCGTAAGGCATCGAGAATGAAGGACATGGTGCTTTGGGTGCTCGGGTCAGTCAGCGCTGCAAAGGGGAGTTCAGTTGGCCAGGGCCAGGCGGGGCATCTCGCCGTCCCCCAGGTCCGAGTTGATGGCCACCTGAGTGGCATGGCCGGCCATCCCGTCCACCGGGAGGCGGCGATCCCGCTGATAGTCGCGAACCCGGCCGGCCAGCGCTTCGTCATAGAGATCCGAGTCAATCGGTTCGGCGGGTTTCCCCTGAATGCGGGCGAGGCTGGCGCGCAGCCAGCGGACGTCCGGATCCCGCATGCCGGGCAGGAACGACTTGACCGCCGTGGTGCCGGGGCGCCACAGGAGCAGGGACTCGCCAAACCACAGTTGCTCAAGCTCCTTATTGGCTACCCGGAACTCGGTGCCGCCGATATTGAGCACGGCGGTCTGCGGACCGAGGCCGGCCAGCACGACCTGCTGCGGATCGTTGTTGCTGTCGCGCAGGGTAAGGATGGCCGGCAGGCCCAGGGTGCGGACCTGGTCCAGCGTGCCCCGCTGGTAAAGGCAATACAGACCCCGTTCCTCCGCCTGCACGCAGGGCCGTTTCGTCTGGCTGCTCAAGTCCACGTTCCAGAGCCGGAACAGCGAGCTGAAGGCCGTGTCCGTGCCGGTCTTGCCGAAGTTCGCCTTCAGCAGTGGCGCCAGCGGCAACGCCGGTGTCCCCGTGTCCGGCACGGCCAGCGGCACTGAGGCTTGGCCGGCCTGGTCGTCCACAACCACCGCTGCTGCCGGGCTAGGGCCCGGGTCCCGGTTGATCCGGAACCACTGGAGACCCGCGAACCCGGAGGCCAGCACAATCAGCAGGCCCGCCGCGCCGAGGCCCAGGAGTCCCGCCGGGTGAGCCCACCAGGGCCGTTGCCAGCCGCTGAACCCGGTCGGGGGCCGGTCGTAGACTTCCGCGACGGCTGCCCGGACCAGTTCGGGCGTCACCTCGCGCTCTTCCCGGGTATAGGCGCCGAGCAGCGCCCGGTCGGCAATCACATTGATCATCCGGGGGACGCCGCCGGAGAGGCGGAACAGGTCCCGCTTGGCCGCGGGGGAGAAGATCGGGCCGATGGCCCCCGCCACCTTGAGGCGATGGTCGATATACGCAGCGGTTTCGTCCCGCGTCAGCGGCTCCAGGTGATAGCGGCCGGTGATGCGCTGGGCCAGCTGCCGCATGTCATTCCGGGCCAGGAGCTCCCGCAGTTCCGGCTGGCCGATCAGGATAATCTGCAGCAGCTTCTGCTTGGCGGTTTCCAGATTCGTCAGCAGCCGGACCTGCTCCAGAACATCGACCCGCAGGTTCTGGGCCTCGTCCACGATCAGGATCGTGCGCCGCCCCAGGCTGTGATTTTTGAGGAGGTAGGCGTTGAGGGCGTCGGTCAGCGCCTTGATGCTGTTGCGCTGCTCCGGCAGCTCGACGTGGAGTTCCTCGCAGATGGAGCTCAGGAACTCGACGCGGGATAGCTGGGAATTGAGGACCACCGCCACGTCAGCAAAGTCCGGCAGCTGCTGGAGCAGGCTGCGGACCAGGGTGGTCTTGCCCGTGCCGACTTCGCCGGTCAGCTGGATGAAGCCACCGCTCTCCTTCACTCCGTAGATCAGGTGGGCAAGCGCCTCCGCGTGCCGCTCACTCATGTAGAGGTAGCGGGGGTCGGGCGTGATCGAGAAAGGCTTCTCGTTAAGGCCGAAGAAACTGCTGTACATCCCCGCCCAGCCTAGCAGCCTGTCAGGCCCGCTGGCGCAGCACGATATAGCGGGCCGCCCAGCGGAGGCCGTCGTACCCGGGGCCAAAGGAAATGAGCGCGTCCAGGGCTTGCTGCAGCAGCTCATCAGCCCGTTGCCGGGCCCGGGGCATGCCGAACAGGTGGGGATAGGTGGCCTTGTCCTTGGCCAGGTCCGAGCCGCCAGTTTTGCCGGTTTCGGCGGTGGACCCCTCAATGTCCAGAATGTCGTCTCGCACCTGGAAGGCCAGGCCCAGGGCATCCACGAACCGCTCGAGGGCGTGGAGGGTGGCGTCCGGCACCTCTGTGGCGCAGCTCGCTGCCGCGAGCACGCTGGCCCGCAGCAGGCGGCCGGTCTTGAGCCTGTAGATGTGTTCCAGTTCGGCGGGATCAAGCCGGCGGCCTTCCGCGGCCAGGTCCATGGACTGCCCGCCGGTCATGCCGTTGGAGCCGCAGGCATCCGCGATCAACGCCACCAGCTTGACCTGAGCGGCCGGCATGCCGATCAGCGCCGGGTGGGTGGCCAGCATTTCGAACGCGAGGGGCTGCATGGCATCCGCAGCGAGGATCGCCGTGGCCTCATCGAAGGCCCGGTGCGCCGTGGGCCGCCCGCGCCGGAGGTCGTCGTTGTCCATGGCCGGCAGATCGTCGTGGATCAGCGAGAAAGCGTGCATGAGCTCGATAGCGGCTGCCGGGGCATCGAGCACCTCCGGTGGGACCAGCAGGGCTTCACCGGTCGCGTAGACGAGCAGGGGGCGGATGCGTTTGCCGCCCCCCAAGGCGGCATAGCGCATGGCCTCGTGCAGCCGGCGGGGTGCCACTTCAGCCGCCGGCAGGTGGTGATCAAGGACACGTTCTATGCGTGCGACATAGTCATCAGCGCGGGTGGCGAAGCTCATGAACAGGGAGTCGCGATCGGGAAACGGTCTACAGGATAGTGGGTCGCGCGGGAGCGAGCCAACCCTCGGGCTATAATTTGGCGCTTGTCGCGGCACCCGCCGCGGTCTGGCAGCCATCAACCTGGCGAGGAGTGCCGATGCGGGCGGTAGCGATCGCGCACCCCAACGTGGCCCTCGTCAAGTACTGGGGCAAGCGGGTCCGCGCGGGCAATCTGCCGGCCACGGGATCGCTGTCTCTGGTCCTCGGTGGACTTTCGACCGAAACCAGCGTGACCTTTGACCCGTCCCTCGGCCGCGACCGGGTCCTGCTGGATGGCCGGGAGGATCCGGAGACTACGGCCCGGGTCAGCGCCTGCCTTGATCTGCTGCGGCAGGAGGCCGGGGTCAGCACCCCGGCGCTCGTGGAGTCCCGCAATGATTTTCCCACGGGCGCTGGTCTGGCGTCGTCGGCGTCCGGGTTTGCGGCGTTGGTCACGGCAGGGGCGGGAGCCCTGGGTCTGCACCTCCCTGCCCAGCGCCTTGCCGAGATTGCCCGGCTGGGCTCCGGCTCCGCGCCCCGCTCCCTGCTGGGTGGCGTGGTCTTGCTCCGGAACCGGGAGGCAACCACTGTCTGCGAGCAGATCGCTGCGGCTGCCGACTGGCCGCTGCAGATTGTGGTGGCAGTGACGACCTCGGGACCGAAGGCGATCAGTTCCCGGATCGGCATGGCCCGAAGCGAGCAGACCTCGCCGTTCTACGCCTCCTGGGTAGAGACCCATGCCGCGGACCTCGACACCGGCCTCGTGGCCGTGCGCAACCGGGATTTCCCGGCGCTGGCCGCGATCGCTGAGCACAACTGTCTGAAAATGCACGCCGTAATGCTGACCACGCGGCCGCCCCTGCTCTACTGGACGCCGGCAACGCTGGCCTGTCTGCACAAGATCCAGGAATTGCGCCAGGACGGCGTGCCCGTGTTCTTTACCGTCGACGCCGGTCCCCAGGTGAAGGCCGTCTGCCTGCCTGGTGCCGCGGACGACGTCGCCGCGGTGCTGGGCAGGCTGCCGGGCGTACTGCAGGTTCTGCGCAGCCCGCTGGGCGAGGGGGCCCGTCTGCGTGCCAACGCTGATTGAAGCCCGGGCCCCGGGCAAGCTGGTTATCGTCGGCGAGTACGCGGTGCTGGCCGGCGCGCCGGGTCTGGCCGTTGCCGTGGACGTGCGGGCGGAGGCCCGGATCACGTCACTCGCGGGGTCTGGCAACCAGCTGGTCATCCCGGACACGGGTGAAAGCTTCCGGTTTCGCTGGGTACCGGGGAGCGGTCCACGCTGGGAGGGGATTTCGCCCGGCGCCCTCGGCCTGCCGCTGGAAGCCTGCGCGGAAATACTGACTGTCCGGGGCCTGTTGCCCCGCGCCTCGGAACTGCCAGCCTGCCGGATCGAGCTGACCACGGCTGCTTTTCACCAGACCTCCAGCGACGGTCAGCGCGTGAAGTTGGGCCTGGGCTCGAGCGCGGCCATAGTCGTTGCCCTCACCGGGGCCCTGTTGCGCTTAGCCGGAGATCCCGTCCTCAGCCAGGAAGCGCTCACCGCCATCTGTTGTGAGGCCCACCGCCGCCTCCAAGGCGGCAGCGGCAGCGGGGTCGATGTGGCCACGGCGATCACGGGCGGCACGGTGGCCATCGCCTTTAATCGCCAGTCCGGACCGGAGGCCCCGGTACCCCAGGCCCAGCCCGTCTCCTGGCCCCGGCGGCTGAGTCTTGTAGCCGTCTGGTCGGGCGAGAGTGCTTCGACGCCGGCGATGCTCAGCCGTCTGCGCGCCTTTCGCGAGCGCGATCCCGGGCGTTTCGCGAGCCACATGGAACGCCTCGGAGCAAATGCCGGCCAGGCCGTCGCTGCCTGGCGGGCTGAAGACCTCAGTGGTCTGTTCAGCGCAATCACGGGTTATGAGTCCGGACTGCGGCGGCTGGATGCAGCGGCGGGCATTGGCATTTTCTCGCCGAGCCACGAACGGCTGCGCGAGATCGCCCTGAAACACGGCGCGGTCTACAAGCCCTCCGGCGCCGGCGGGGGAGACTTCGGGATTGCCCTGACGGACTCCCGCACGGTGGCCCAGGCGTTGCGTACCGGGTATGCGGCGGCCGGCATCGCAGTGCTGGCGGCGGAACTGTGTGCGCCGGGACTCAGCGTTCGCGGGGGCGGCACACGCCGGGATCTGCCCGGCCCGGGCTAGGGGCCGAGGTCAGTGGACGTAGCGGTAGTACTCCACGCCCGCATCCTGGAAGGCGTGGCCAACCTGTGAGCCGATGCGCTCGATGACAAACTCGTCGGCTGCCGTCACCTTGAGGCCTGCCGGCACGGCGCCGTCCCGCAGAGCGAGGTATTGCTCCACCGTGACGTCGATAGCCGGCCGCAGCGCTTCTTCCAGACGGATCCGCCGCGCCGCGCTCTCCCAGCCGGCAACGATCTCCAGGGGGATCGCGTCGGCGGCATTGCCGCTGCCATAGCCGATGGTCAGGAGTTCACGCCCGGTCAGATCGGTGCCGCGACTCACGGCATCCGCCAGGCCTGCGGCAAGCCAGGCCGGCAGCGCGCCGGTATAGAGGTTGCCGACTTCCCGCATCCACTCGGCGCCCAGTTCCATCTTGGCGTGCACGTGGGTCTGGAAGGCTGCGCTCTGACGGAAGACCTTGAGCACGGCCATCGTGAGCGGAAAGACTTCATCCTGAATGCGCTCACTCACCGCGAGCAGGTTCAGCTCCGGCGCCGTATTCATCTCCGCCAGCACCTCAGCAATCAACACGCCAGCACCCCGGCAGTAGGTGGCCAGTTCTGCCTGATCCGGCGCCCCACCCTGGGCCAGGGCGAACAGATAGGCCACGCCAAATCCGGTTTCCGGCATCCGTGCGTAAGGCCGATGGATGAAGATGGCTTTGAGCTTGCGCAGGTAGGCGGCCGGGTCAAGCCTGCGCCGGAGGTACATGTCGTCGAGCGCGCGCCGGACCTCGTCGACGTAGCAGTTCGTCGAGTAACGCCCGTTGTAAACCGGGATGTCGAAAGCATCGGCGTGGCCATTGAGCCGGCCGGTAAGCGGTTTGCGAAAATCGATACCCCGGTACTCCGAGGCCGTGCCGGCGTGGCGCAGGTTGATGGTGGCCAGTCGCGGTTTGGCCTCGAGTAGCATCGCGACAGCGCCGGCGCCCTGGGTAGGCTCGCCGCTGCTACCCCGTTCGTAGAGCGCCTTGTCGGCACAGACCACGACGGCGAGGCTGTCGTCGCCGTCCGTACTCAGGAAGCGCACCGCGCTCTTCAGCGCGTAGATGCCCCCGAGGCAGGCGTGCTTGAACTCGGGGACCTCACAGTTGCGGGCAATCGGCGGCAGGCCCAGCGCGCGCAGGGCCTCATCCAGCATGCCCTTGACGATAATGGCACCCGCCGAATTGTCCGTGCTGGATTCCGTCCCCAGGGCCAGATAGCGGATGCGCGTGGGGTCTATCTCGTAGTTGCGGATGAGGCGCAGCAGGGCGTTCGCCGCCATGGTGTAGACGCTCTGGTCGGGACCGAGCAGCCGGAAGCCGTCGCCCACCACGTGCTGGATCTTCTGCCAGTCCGCACCCGTCCACTCACACCATTTCTGGAGGTCTACCCGGTAAGGAGGCAGGTACAGCGCCATCCCGCTGAGGCCTGGATGACCGGCAGCGGTGTGGGGGGATGCTGTGGGTTGGCTGGTTGGCGCCATGCGTGTGCCGGGGGGCCGATTGGCGGGTGATCAGCCCGCCGTCGCAGCCTTCATTGCACGGTGATGGTGATGGGAACGGAAAGCACCGGCGGATTGTGGGGAACGTGGTTGATGTCACCCAGCAACAGCTGCAGCGTGTGCTGGCCAGGAGGCAGCATGATTTCCGCTTCCGTCTGTGCCTGCCCGAAATTCAGATGCTGCGCGTCTTTCGGCAGCGGTTGTCCCAGGTCCGGCGCGGGCACATCGACGAGGAGGTGATGGTGGCCCGAATTGGGGGTGGGATCGCCGGCAGGGGCCAGGACCATGCCTTGCAGGTCGAAGACCACCTTGACGGGCGAACTGACGACAGCGCCGTTCGCCGGGGAAAGTATCGCCACACTGGCACCCTCCGGCGACGGATTGCGGGGGACGGGCGCGGCAACCGGGCCGGCGGCGTCTGCCGTTGCTGCCTGAGCCTGGGCCGCCTGAGGTGCCGGAGGCGCAGTGGCCTGAGTCTCCGCCGGAGTTCCGCCGGCAGGGGCGGGCGGCTTGCCACAGGCGGTCAGGCAGAGGCCGAGCACCGCGACGGACAACAGCGTTAGCGAGGATTTATTCATCGGGAGATACTAACCGACCAACCCAGCGGTGTCATGAAGCGGCAACGCCGCCGGACGGGCCACCCGCCGTAATTCCGACGGATCGAAGTCGTCAACGGCCGTAAGGGCCAGCACCGTCGCGTCAAACTCCTGCATCAAACGTGCTTCGTCCACCGTGATGACCCCGCGCTCCCGGGCCTGCTCCAGGCGTTCATGCACGGGACCCGGCTCCAGCAGTCCGGCCCGGATGGCATCCCGCACTTTCGTTTCCACGGGCGCCAGGCGCTCTGCCGTTTCCAGGGCCACCTGCAGCTGGCCCAGGGGGGAGTCGGGCTGGCGTGCCGAGAAAATCCCGGCGCACAGCCGGTTCCGGGTCTCGGTTGGCCGGGTGATCAGTGCGACCACCTCGCTACCCAGTTCGTCGGCCGGTGCGGAGTACATGCGTCCCCGCGGGAAGATACAGACCCGGAGCACTCCTGCCACGAACTGGTTCGGAAAGTTCCGGAGAAACCCGTGCAGCTGTTCCTGAGCCTGGTAAAGCAGGGTGCGGCAGGCCCACTCCACCAGGGGCAGGTCACTCGCCTGCCTGCCCTGGTTGTCGAAGTGCTTCAGCACCATGCTGGCCAGGTACATGCTGCTGAACACATCACCAAGCCGGGCCGAGAGTGCCTCCTTGCGCTTCAGCTGGCCGCCGAGCACCAGCATCGCCACGTCCGCTGCCAGGGCGAAGGCAGCGCTATAGCGATTGACATGCTGGAAGTACCGGGCAGTCGGCCCGTCCACCGGCGCGCCGCTGGCCTGTGCGTTGGTCAGCGCCAGCACGAACGAGCGCGCGGCATTGCTGATCGCGAAGCCTATGTGCGCGAACAGGTAACGATCGAAATCCCGCAGTCCGCGGTTTAAGTCGGGGTCCTTCGCGGCCTCCATCTCCTTCAGAACGAATGGATGGCAGCGGATCGCACCCTGCCCGAAGATGATCAGGCTGCGGGTCAGTATGTTGGCGCCCTCGACCGTGATGGCGATGGGCACGCCTTGGTAACCGCGGGCCAGGTAGTTTGAGGGCCCCAGCATGATGCCCTTCCCGCCGTGGACATCCATGGCGTCATTGACGACCTTGCGCGCGAGTTCCGTGCAGTGGTACTTGAGAACCGCTGATGGCACCGAGGGCTTCTCGCCCCGGGCGATCGCCGTGGCCGTGACCGTCATGCCTGCATTGATGATGTACGTGTACCCGGCGATGCGCGCCAGGGCCTCCCCGACGCCCTCGAACTCACAGATTGGTACGTTGAACTGCTTGCGCAGACGCGCGTAGGCGCCCGTGGCATAGACGACGGCCTTGCTGCCGCCCATGGCGCTCGCAGGCAGCGTGATGCCCCGACCGGCGGAGAGCTGTTCGACCAGCATCTTCCAGCCCTGGCCGGCCCGTTCCGGCCCGCCAATGATCGCGTCGAGGGGGACAAACACATCCCGGCCGCGGGTGGGTCCGTTCTGGAAGGGGATATTCAAGGGCAAGTGCCGGCGGCCGATCTCAACGCCCGGGGTCCGTACCGGAATCAATGCGGCGGTGATGCCGCGCTCCGTTTCTTCGCCAATCAGGTGGTCCGGATCGAAGAGCTTGAACGCCAGTCCCACCAGGGTGGCCACCGGCGCGAGCGTGATGTAGCGCTTGTCCCAGTTCAGACGGATACCGACAATCTCCTGCCCCTGCCACATACCCCGGCACACCACACCCCGATCCGGAATCGACGCCGCATCCGAGCCGACCCGGGGACCGGTCAGGGCAAAGCAGGGGATCTCGTCGCCGGTGGCCAGCCGCGGCAGGTAGCGTTCCCGCTGCTCGTCCGTGCCGTAATGGAGCAGGAGTTCCGCCGGTCCCAAGGAATTCGGCACGCCGACGGTGGAGGACACGACAGCGCTGCGACTCGAGAGTTTGGCCAGCACGGCGGCCACGGCAATCGGTGAGAACTCGAGTCCGCCATAGCGCTTCGGGATGATCATCGCGAAGAAGCGGTGCTGCTTGATAAATGCCCAGACGTGCGGTGGCATGTCAGCAAGTTCGTGCGTGATCTGCCAGTCGTCAGAGATGCGGCAGAGCTCTTCCGTCGGGCCATCGAGGAAGGCCTGCTCTTCGGCCGTGAGCTTCGGTGGTGGCAAGGCCATGAGCTTGCCCCAGTCGGGCAGGCCCGTGAAAAGTTCGCCGTCCCAGCCCACCGTGCCCGCCTCGAGCGCCTCCCGTTCGGTGTCGGACAGACTGGGGACTACCGTGCGGTAGAACCGCAGCAGGGGCAGGGTGACCCGTTCGCGGCGGAAGCCCGTCGAGTTCAGGACCACCAGCCCTGCAAACAGTACCCAGAGGACCAGCTTCCAGGCCAGCCAGCCAGGTCCGAACAGGGAATAGACGACCAGGGTGAAACCCAGGACGAGGGTGGAGGTGGGGAGATCGACGCGCCGGTAGGCCAGCGCAATGCCGACGCTCAGCAGTGTGGCCGTCCAAACCAGCCAGATCAGGAAATCAGCCATGGCCAAAGCCCTCA
>Ga0105048_10012438_pt1 | contig 13341 bp, 8 predicted proteins | sample MAT05_FD_78382 | JGI IMG/M metagenome (GOLD analysis project Ga0105048, IMG submission 78382) | Freshwater microbial communities from Lake Fryxell liftoff mats and glacier meltwater in Antarctica - MAT-05 | ecosystem: Environmental > Aquatic > Freshwater > Ice > Liftoff microbial mat | place...
CACCGCGTCCGGCTTGCCGATCAACCACCCGCTCGCAAAGCGGCGCGGCAGCGGGGCGTCGGCGGGGTCGCCCTTCTTGAGGTCGCCGCCGAGCCACGCGAGCAGGTCGGCGCGATCGGCGGGCGGCAGGGAGCGGTCGGTGAGCCAGGGGCTGTGGCTACCGGCGGCGGGCGGGGCGGCGAACCACGGCGGCATCGCCCGGTCCTCGACCGCCCGGCGGATCGCACCCTTGCGGGCGACAACTTGCGCAAAGGTTTCGAGCGCGAACGGGGCCGACCCGCCGGCCCGGTGGCACTCGACGCAGTGCTGCCCGACGATCCGCTCGACCCGGCCGTGGTACGTCACAGCCGTCGCCGGCGCGGGCGGCGTGTCGAGTTCGCAGCCGGGGGCGGTTGTCGCGGCGACGGTGGGTTGCTTATCCGCGAGCAGGTCGGCGAGGGCCGTTGCGAGGTACGAGTTGCGCGGGGCGTCGAGGGCGTAGCCGATGCCGTACTGGTCGTCCACCGCCCCGCGGTACACCACCGACCGGGCCGCGTCGAGGACGACGACTTCCGTGGTCGAGGTCGCCCCGAGCGCCGCGGTCAGGGTGCCCTTCGCGTCGTGGACGGTGCGGCCGGCGAAGCCATGAGCGGCGACCGCCTTGCGGATTTCGGCGGGAGCGTCGGAGGCGGTCGGGTTGACGTAGAGGAACGCCACCCCCTTCGGCCCGAACTCCTTCTCCAGCCGGGCGAGCGTCGGTGCGTACTTCTTGCACAGCGGGCAGCCGGTGTCGGTGAACGCGACGACGAGGAACTTGCTCGCTTTGAAGTCGGCGAGCGCCCCGCCCTTCCCCGCGAGGTCGGTGAACGTCGCGTCCGGCACCAGCCGCCCCACACCCGCGTCGGCGGCGCGGAGCACGCGCGGGCCGCGCTTCGTCGGGTCGGGCTTCGGCGCGGGCGGCGGCTCGGCGGTGGCGACGCCGGAGCCGTCGCGGAACGGGTTCCGCTTCGGCTCGGCGGCGACGGCACCGGTCACGAGGGCGGCACACAGGACGACGGCGAGCATGCGCATGGCGGAACCCGTAACCGGGAATGCGTTCATCCGGGAGAAGTACCCGTCGCCGTCTGCTCGGGTTTCAGTCGCTTCGAACTCCCGCACTGGCAGCGGTTCGAGGTCCGCCGCACTTGTTCCGGGTGGCACGGGCGGCTCGTCCGCCCGTGTTTCCCCACTCGGCGCGGCCATCGCTTTCCCCTTCTTGACGATCCCCCAACTCTTTTCCGGAAACATCTCCGCCGCGAGTTGCGCGAGTTCGTCGTCCGTCTTGGAATCGAGGTACGCGGCGTACTCGGCGGCCGGGCTCGCCTTGTTCGCTGGTGTAGCGGGAGCGACGGCCGGGCGGTCGGGCTTCACCTTCTGATGGTGGCGAATTTGGGTCATGCGGAGTTTGAGGATGATGTCGGCGGCGAAGCGGCGGACCTTCTCGTCGCCCGACCGGAGTTCGCGGCGGAGAGCGAAGAGGGCTTCGGCGCACGCCTCCTCGGTCACGTCGCGGCGGGCGGCGAGGTAGTGGCGGCGGTAGGCGGGGCCGGCGGTGCGGGTCTGGTCGCGGATGTCGTCGGGGTCGGCGTCGAGTGCGACGGCCGCCGCCTCCCACGACATCCCCCGGGCGCGGCACTCGGCCGCGCGGGCGAGGAACGGGTCGTCGGGCGTAGGAAGCGTGGACATGGGACACCGCGGGGGAAGGGAGAAAGTGGCACGGAACTGGCCGCGCGATGTGTCTCAAGAAGGCATAACTTCCCGTTGGCGTGATGCAAGGAAAAGGGGACGAATTGAACCACGCGATCATCAATTTTTGGTCGCAAGGTCGATCCGTTCCAGCGTCAGAAAGTGCGGGTCCAGGCGGTCGAAATCTCGATCAGCGGTGAGCAGGCGGGCACCCGTTACGGACGCAGTTGCGGCGATCCAGGCGACGTTCTTACCGAGCGTATGGCCGGCCCGTCGTGTGTGGGCGTCGAGAACGGCGTAGGCTTCGATAATGTCCGCACTGTCGATAGAGACACGTCGGAAGTAGCCGAGGCAGAATTCCGTCCGGTCGACCTTCCCGGACTGCCAATCGAATTGGATCGCGAGCGAGCGGAGTTCACCGACCGTCACGACCGAGATGATTGGGGTCGGCTCGATCAAGAGCGGGTGTATAGATTGCCCGCACCCGCGCCAAAACTTCGTCACCTCGGATGAAGTGGACGAGGATGTTGGTGTCGAGCAAGTAAAGGGACGTGGTTGGTGGCACTTACGACATCCGTTCGAGTGCCTCACGAATCTCGGCGTCGGTTTCGTTGCCCGGCCAAGTACCTTCGACCGCTTCAATCAGCGTCTTTCCCGGAGGGAGCGGGCGAGGGATCGAAGCAGTAGCGAGGACGCGCGCCCGGGCTGCCGCGATTTCCTCCGGAGTGCGGTTCGTCAACCAGGCGACGCCCCGCGCCAGCGCGTCGGCGGGTTCCGGCGGCGCGTCCGCCTCGCGTGCGACGACGCGGTGGAGGTGCGCGTCCAACGTCTCGCCACGAGAGGCAGCGCGCACGCGGAGCCGCGCCTCGGTATCGTGATCGAGAGTCACGGTCACGCTGCTCATGATTCCCCTCAAATCAGCCCGTGGTGGCCCAGGTAGCGCTCGGCGTCGAGGGCGGCCATGCAGCCGGTGCCAGCGGCGCTGATCGCCTGCTTGTAGTAGTCGTCGGCCACGTCGCCGGCGGCGAACACGCCCTCCACACTCGTGTACGTCCGGCCCAGCGTCGTCCACTTCAAGAAGCCGTGCGGAGTCAGCTCAACCTGGCCGTCGAGGAAGCCGACGTTCGGCGTGTGGCCGATCGCCAGGAACAGCCCGGCCGCGGGCAGTTCGTACTTCTCGCCGCTCTTGTTGTTCCGCGCCCGGATCGCGGTCACGCCGCGCTTGTCGTCGCCGAGTACTTCGTCGAGTTCGGTGTGCCAGCGCATGTCGATCTTCGGGTTGCTCAGGGCGCGATCGGCCATGATCTTGCTCGCCCGCAGCGCGTCGCGGCGCACGAACAAGTGAACTTGGCTGGCGAACTTGGTCAGATAGCTCGCCTCCTCGACGGCCGAGTCGCCGCCGCCGACGACCACGATCGGCTGGTTGCGGAACCGCGGGAGGAAGCCGTCGCAGACGGCGCACGCCGACACGCCCTTGTTCTTGAAGGCGTCCTCGCTCGGCAGCCCGAGGTAGTTCGCCCGCGCCCCGGTGGCGACGATAATACTCAGTGCTTCGACCGTCTCGCCGTCGTGCGTCGTCAGGGTGAACGGCTTCTTTTTCACGTCCACCGACACCACGTCCTTCGACTCGACCCGTGTGCCGAAGTTCACGGCCTGCTGGCGCATCAGGGCGACGAGTTCGGGGCCGTTGATGCCGTGCGTCGGCTGCGGCTTGTCGCCCGCCACCCAGTAGGGGAAGTCCGGGTCGTCGGCCTTGAGCGCCGTCTTGAGGTACGCCCGCGTGTCGCCGGCCGGCCAGCTCGGGAAGTTCTCGACCTCGGTGGTCAGGGCGAGCTGGCCGAGCGGCAGGGTGCCGTTCTGCCGGTTCTTGTCGTCGAACGGGTTGCCCTGGATGACGAGCGGTTCGAGGGTGGCCCGGGCGGCGTAGATGGCGGCGGTCCAGGCTGCCGGCCCAGACCCGATGATGACGACCTTTTCGGGCATGGTTTTCCGGGGGGCTAAGTGCGAGGAGGGAGTCGGGCCGCCGGCGGTATCCGGTTCCGGCGCGTCGGTATATTGTAGACGGCTGCCGGGCGTTGGCCGGATCGGTCGGGCACGGCCGCCGGATCGACAGCCCCGATAACCGGACCCCCGATGGCCGAACGCCTCACCCACTTCCGCGAAATCCTCCGCTACGTCCCGCGCTTCCGGGACCGGGTGTTCGTCATCGCCGTGGACGGGGCGGTGGTCGAGGACGAGAACTTCCCGAACTTGCTCCTCGACATCTCGCTGTTGCGCAGCCTGAGCATCCGCGTCGTCCTGGTCCACGGGGCGGCACACCAACTGCAACGGTACGCGGAAGCACTTAAACTTACGCCGTCCGACCTCGACGGGACCGGAATCACCGACAAACCGACGCTGAACGTGGCCATCACCGCCGCCAACCGGGTGACGCACGAAATCCTCGAGGGGCTGCTGGCGAACGACCTGCGGGCGGCCTGCCCGAACGCCGTCGTCGCCCACCCGAAGGGCATCCTCGCCGGGGTCGATCACCAGTTCACCGGCCGCGTCGAGCGGATCGACGTGGCCTTCCTCCAAACGCTCCTCGAACACGACATCGTCCCGGTCGTCCCGCCGGTCGGGTGCGACGGGGTCGGCAACTCGTACCGTCTGAATTCCGATACGGTCGCAGTCGAAGTGGCGAAGGCGCTGCGAGCGGTGAAGCTCGTCTACCTCACGACCGAAGGCGGCGTCCGCGGGCCGAAGGGGGTGGTGCGGCAGTTGACCGTGGAGGAGGCCGACGCTTTCCTCAAAAAGCACCGAGCCGACCTCACGCCGGGGGCGGTGACGAAGCTCGGCCACGCCGTCCGGGCCGGCAAGGAAGGCGTCGAGCGTATCCACATCATTGACGGCCGCGAACACGAGGGGTTGCTCGGCGAAGTGTTCTCGAACGAGGGGATCGGCACGCTGGTGTACGCCAACGAGTACCAGTCGATCCGTCCGGCCCAGAAGAAGGACGTGCGGGCCGTCTTTACCCTGATCCAGCAGGGAGTGAAGGCCGAGGAGTTGGTGAAGCGGACGCGGGCGGATTTGGAGAAGCAGATCGGCGATTACTACGTCTTCGAGGTGGACCGCAACCCGGTCGCGTGCGTGGCCCTGATCGGCTACCCCGAGCAGAACCAGGCGGAGCTGGCGAGCGTGTTCGTGGACGAGCGCTACGCCAACCAGGGGATCGGGGCGAAGCTGATCCAGTTCGCCGAGAACCAGGCCCGGGTGCGCGGCTTCCGCGAGCTTTTCTGTCTCTCGACGCAGGCGATCAACTACTTCGTCCAGAAGGGCGGGTTCCGCCTCGGCACCCCGGCCGACCTGCCCCCGGCCCGCCGGGAGCGCTACGAGCAGAACGGCCGCCGGTCGCAGGTGCTCGTGAAGCCGCTGGTCGAGCCGAAATTGTCGGTGTGATCTGTCTTGTGGCACAGGTCTCCAGACCTGTGTAGGCCTACACAGGTCTGGAGACCTGTGCCACAAGAATTTCTGTCACTTCTTCGGCGGCGAGGTCGGGGCGTTCTGCTGGATCGTCGCCCCGCTGCTGCCTTCGACGCCGTACCCGCCGGACATGCGATCGTAGGTGATCTTCCGCCCGGTGTTCTCGTTCCCCTTGAACCGGCTGTAGATGCGGGCCAGGGCGTCGCCGCTGCCGTACAGGACGACGAACCGCCCGTCCGACGTGACCGTCTCGCCCCACCCGTCGTAGTCGTCCGAGCGGATGTAGGCGTTGCCGTAGGCGTACATGCTCTGCACCGGCGGGGCGGCCGGGTCTTTCCGGTAGGTCGAGACAACGAGCTTGTTGGCGCACGTCAGCCGGACCGCCCCGTGCGGCAGGCGGTGCTTGTCGATCTGCTCGGTCGGCGAGTCGGCCGGGGCGTGGATCACCTCGATGGTATCGTAGAACACGCCCTCCTGGTAGATCTTCGCCTTGTCCTTCACGACCATCCGGTTGCCGAAATGGACGATGGTGAGCTTCATCTCCGTCTCGGGTTCCTTCGCCGGGGCGGGGGTGGGCGGGCGGGCGACGCCGGGCTGGGCGGCCGGCGGCGGCGGCGGGGGTGCCCCGGGGCCGGCGGCGTCCTTCTGCCCGGCCTGCCAGATGCGCACGGTGCCCGGCCCCTCCCCCTCGACCTGCTGGTATGGCTCCCCCCGGGCGTCTCGCTCCTGGGCCTTCATCGTCAGGCTGCGGGCGGTGACGTGCTGGGCCTTCGCCACTCGCCCGGTCGGGTCGCGGGTGACTTCGCTGTAAATCACCACGTTCGCCCCGGCCGGCTCGTCCTTCGCCTCTTCGGGGGCCGGGTAGCAGTACACGATCTCGATCTTCGGGTTGTTCGCGTCCTTGCCGTCCTTCGTCGCCGGGCGGGGGGTAGCGGCCTTCGGTGGCGGGTCGTTCGGCCGGCGGACCTGGTTGAAGTAGATCGGGCGGTCGAACACGACCTGCATGGTGTGGCAGATGACGTAGGAATCGCCCTGCAGCGCCCGCACCTTGCCGATGAACTCGGCCCGCCGGTCGGCCCCGCTGAACTTCATCTCGTCGCGCCAGTGGACGACGACCTCGGCCGGAGGGCGGGCGTCGGCGGCCACGACGCCGGCCTTCGGGGGCGCGGGCGGCTTCAACTCGCCGCCGTTCAGGTCGCTCCCGGCCGGCATGACGAGCGACCCGCGGCCCTCGACCTCGACCCGGTTCAGGAGTTGGTCGATGACGACCTTCGGGCCGAGGATCGACGTGCCCTCGTGGTGGACCTGGGCGAGCGTCTGCTCGGTGCCCGTTACGGTCATCACGCTGCCGTCCGGGGTGTGATCGACGAGCAGCACTTGCCCGAAGATGTCTAACCCGCGCGGCTTCTCCGGGGCGTCGGGGTCTTGATGAACAATGGGGTGGGTGCCGACCGGCCCCTCGCACCGGGCTTTCTCCAGGTCGTACTTCATCGACCCCTCGCCGGGCCGGTCGGCCGGGGCGGCCGCCCGCGGGACCGGCGGCACCGGGTAGCGCACGACCCAGGTGTCGATCACCCGCGCCCACAGGCGCATAGGCGGCTTCGGCTTCGCCGGCTCGGGCGGCGGAGCGGCCGCGGACTTCGGCGCTGGCCCGGCGGTCGCTTTCGCAATCACCGGCGTGGGCAGGGGTGCGGCGACCGGCGCGGGCGTCGCGGCGCGGGCCGGCGCGAGGGGGGCGATGCCGTCGCGGAAGAGGACGTTCAGGTGGTCCGCGTGTTCGACCTCAATGTCGGTCGAATGGCTCGTCACCTGGCCGACGGCCTGGAGACGGTGGGGCAGCGGCTGCGACCCGCCCGCCTTGCCGCCGGCCTTGCCGCCGCCTTCGAGCCAGAGCTTGAGCACCCGGCCCTTGAGCCAGTAGTCGGCGCTCGTGTCCTCGAACTTCGCCCCGTCGGTGAAGGTGTACAGGTCGAGTTCGCGGTGCTGGATGAACTCCTTCGTTTGGGCGAACGAAGTCTGCCAGGTGGCGTGGACGGTATTGCCGCCCGAGCCGGAGTCGAAGAGTTCGATCCGCCCGGGGCCGTGGACGGTCGCCGTCATCGCCTTGTCGGGCGTGTCGTCGGGCTTCATCACCAGCGTCGCGGGGGCGTCCGGGGTGCCGGCCATGAGGACGTGCGTGCCGCCCGGCTTGCTCACCCCCGGCTTGTCGCCCGGGCGCGGCGGGTTCGACCGGCGGACGTGCAGCGGGGCACCGCGCAGCGTCGTGTAGTTGGCGGCCTGCTCGTGGACCAAGTCTTGCCCGTAGGCGAGCAGCCCGCCGGTGTTCTGACCGTACTCGTCGCGGTCCGACGACGAGACGGTGAGGAGACGCTTGGGTGTATACGTCCAGGCGTGCAGGCGCTTGAACGCCGGGCCGCCGTCGGGGTTGGGGGCGGCCGGCTTGGGGGCGGCGGGGCGAACCTCGTCCTTCGGCCGCTCGCCGGTGAGCGGGCCGTCGAACTCGATCTCCAGCACCTGGCTGAACAATTCTTGCGACCCGCCGCGTGGCAGGATGCGATACACTTGCACATCGTTAGGCTGGTCCGTGTCGGCACGCGGCAGCACGTCGAACCGGGCGAGACTTTTTTCCACGTCGTAGGCGAACGGGCCGAGGGTTTCGACTTGCAGCAACGCCTTGTTGAGGCGCGACAGCACCTGCACGCCGACGAACGGACCTCCGACGACCGCAGCGGTCGCGGACGGGGGGTCGGCCGTCGCCACGACCGCCACCGGCGGTTGGCCCGGCGCGGCCTTGTTCGCCGCCGGCCCCGCTGTCGAGAGCATCCCCTGGCGCGGGTCCACCCACAAGTTGAACAGCACCCGCTCCAGCAGTTCGATGCGCCGCACCCCGCCGGTACCGCCTTGCGCTTTTTTCGGCGCGGGCTTGCCCGGCGTCTTGTCATCGGTTTCGAGGTAGATGCGCATGCCGACGGCCGTGACCGTCGGCGGCGGCAGGCGCTGGCCGAGCAGGATTTCGGGGACGGCGGCGGCCACTCGGAGTTCCGGGCCGCTGGCGGCAGCCGTCGCCGGGGCGAATGCCGCGCCGGCCCGCGGCAGGTTATACTTGTCCACCAGCGCGATCGCGGCGTCGGTCCAGATGTCCGGACCGGCGGCCGGCTTCGTCTCCACGTTCTTCGGGTCGCGGTAGAACACCGGCCCCGGGGTGTTCAGGACGATCTGCCGGTTGGGGTCGGCCGAGCGCTGGTTGTTGGTGACGTGGACCAGCCCGCGCCGCTTGTCCGGCACGGCCAGTTCCGGCTCACTGATGAGTTCGAGGCGGAGGAGCTTCGCCTTGTTCATGTCGGTGGGGCTGTGGATCAGGCGGTCGAATTCGAGGATCGCCTTGTCCGCGTGGAACGTGCTGATCTCGACCGCCTCGCCGGGCTGCCGGAGGTGGGTCGGCTTCGGCTTGCCGAACACGGCGAGGCTGAACGGCGTGAGGGTGACGCGGTTCGAGTTCGGGTTGGCCGGCGGCGGGCCGGACGCGAGGACGACCGACGACTCGCCGGTGCGGAACTCAAGCCGGGTCTCGTACACCTTGTCGTCGCGGCTCTCGGGGCAGTTCGGGCCGAACGCCTCGATCAGCCGCTGAACGGTCGGCGAGACGGGCGCGACCGGCGGGGCCGGGCCGTCCTCGTCCTTCGCGAGCATCGCGGGGGGGAGCTGGGGCAGGCCGTCGAGCCACCCGAGGAAGCGGGCGTACACGCCGTACACCCCGCCGAAGAACAGGATGCCGCCGAGTAGCAGCAGGACTCGCCGCGGCGTCCACACAGGCACCACCCCCGGGTCGAAGACCGCCTACGCTCGGAATCGGGCGACGATCGGCTCCCACGCCCCCTGGAGCTTGAGCAGCCATTCGATCGCGTCGCGGACGGCCCCCGCCCCGCCCGGCACGGCCGTGACGTAGTGGGCCGCCGCCCGCACCTCGGGGCAGGCGTCGGCGACTGCGACCGCCAAGCCCGCCCGCAACAGCACCGGCAAGTCGAGCAGGTCGTCGCCGATGGCGCACACCTGGTCGGGGCGGAAGCCGGTGGCGGCCAGAACCTCCTCGAACGCCGGCAACTTGTCGCCGCGGCCTTGCAGCACCGGGGCCAGCCCGAGTTCGGCCGCCCGCCGCTCGACCACGGGCGTATTCCGGCCGGACACGACGGCGGCCCGCTTACCGGCGAGCTGCCAGAACTTCAACCCCGACCCGTCGCGGACGTGGAAGCGCTTCGTCTCGCTCCCCTCGTCGGCGTAGACGATGCCGCCGTCGGTCAGCACCCCGTCCACGTCGAGGAGGAGGAGTTCAATCCGGGCGGCGCGGGCGGTCAGGGTCAATGGGGTTTAAACCTCGCGATGCCTTGTTGAAACCGTCGCCCCACGCCGGGTCTTCTCTTCCCCCTCTCCCCTTGAGGGAGAGGGCGGTGAGCGGCGTCAGCCGCGAGCCGGGTGAGGGGAAGGCGCTACCCGAGTGGGAGACGCTTGAACCCATCAAGGTAGCGCCTTCCCCTCACCCGGCCGTTCGCCTACGGCTCACGACCGCCCTCTCCCTCAAGGGGAGAGGGAGAAGCGAAGAGCCACCCGGACCCATCCCCACGAAATCCTACGCGCTGCGGCGGTCGGGCAGCCTCAGCACCGGCAGGGTTTCGGCCGCCGTCTCGGGCGGGTCGAGGCCGATCAGGTCGGTGATGTCGAGCATTCCGACGGGCCGGCCGTCGTCGTCCACCACCGGGAGTTCGCTGAACTTCCGCGCCCGCAGCAGGTCGAGTGCCTCGCCGACGCGGGCGGCCGGGCCGATCACCACGGGGCGGGTCGTCATCACCCGCGCGATCGGCTCGTCGAGGGCGGCGTCGGCGCGGGCCTCGAATAACCGGGCGAGGTCGCTGTCGGTGAACAATCCGGCGAGGCGGCCGGCGGGGTCCACGAGCATGATCGCCCCGGTCCGCCGCCCCTGGTGCCGGACCCGGGCGAACACCCCGCGGACCGTCTCGGCCGCCGGCGCGACGCGCAGCTCCCCGCCCTGGCGCATCACCTCGCCGACGGTCGCAAGCTTGCGGCCGAGGCTCCCGCCGGGATGGTATCGGGCGAAGTCTTCGGCCGTGAACTGCCGTTGTTCGAGGAGCGTGAAGGCGAGGGCGTCGCCGAGGGCGAGCATGACGGTCGTGCTGGTACTCGGGGCCAGGGCGAGCGGGCACGCCTCCGTCACCGGGCCGTACACGACGGCGGCGTCGGCGGCGCGGGCGAGGGTGCCGGCCCCGTTCCCGGTGATCGCGGTGATCTTCGCGGCGAGGCGGCGGAGCGGGCCGAGCAGGCGCAGGAGTTCTTCCGACTCGCCGCTGTGCGAGAGCAGCAGGGCAACGTCGTCGGGGTGGACGGTGCCGAGGTCGCCGTGGACGGCCCGGGTCGCGTCGAGGAGGTAGGCCCGGGTGCCGGTCGAGTTGAACGTGCCGACGATCTTCTGGCCGATGTCGGCCGACTTGCCGATGCCGGTGACGGCGACCCGGCCGCGGCAGCCGAGGAGGGCGTCGGCCAGGCGCTCGAACGAGTCGTCGAGGCGGCCGGCGACGACGGCGACGGACGCGGCTTCGGCCCGGAGGACGCGGCGGGCGTAGTCGAGGCGGTCGAACGGCGGCGTCGCGCGGGGCGGGGGCATGGCACGTCCCTGTGCCGGGCGAGGGGGCGGTTTCGTCGGTCCGGGCGGTATACCCGGCCGTGGCCGGGAATGCAATTCCAACGTCCGCCGGCCGGACTTATCGTAGGCGACTCGCTCCGCGAGTCGTCGTTTCCGGACGGGCGTAAACCTCGCCGAAACGACGACTCGCGGAGCGAGTCGCCTACTTTGGACGACCCGGGCCTTAAGGGAACTGAGGGTGCGGAGCACAGCCCGCTCGTGTATCCTGATCGGGATGATTGCCGTGACCCACCGGATGATACCCGCCTCCCTCGGGCCGACCCGGGGCCGTCGCACGCCTACGACCGGCCGGACTCGTCCATGACCCTTTCCCCCTTAACGTGTCCTTGCGGCCACACCTGGGCCTACGCCGGTGGCTCGCCCCCGGCCGACGTGCGCGCGGTCTGCCCCGTCTGCGCGCCGGACGGCTCGGACGGTCGCACCCGCGTCTCCACGGGCATGCCGACCGCCGATTCGGACACCACCGACTTCGCCCTCTCCCCCGGCCGCGTCCTCGCCGGGTTCGAGATCATCGGCGAGATCAACCGCGGCGGCATGGGGATCATTTACAAGGCCCGCCAGACCGGGCTGGACCGCATCGTCGCGCTGAAGGTCATCATCCCCACCCGGCTCGGGAATCCGGACGCCCTCAAGCGATTCAAGCAGGAAGTGAAGGCGGCCGCCCACCTGAACCACCCGAACATCGTAGGCGTGTACCACACCGACCTCGACGGCCCGCTCCCGTTCCTGGCGATGGAGTACGTGGCCGGGATCGACCTGTCGCGGCTGGTGAAGGCGAGCGGCCCGCTCGCCCCGGCCGACGCCTGCCACTACATCCAGCAGGCCGCCCACGGCCTACAGCACGCCTACGAAATGGGCCTCGTCCACCGCGACATCAAGCCGGCGAACCTGATGGTCACGCCGTCCCCGCTCGAGGCCCAGGCGGGCAAGACGGGCCGCCTGCCGCGGTTGAAAATTCTCGACATGGGGTTGGCCCGGGTCGTCGGCGACGGCGAGGAGGTCGGCGACCTGACCCGCGACGGGGTGTTCCTCGGCACCCCGGACTACGTCGCCCCGGAGCAGGCCGAGGACTGCCGCCGGGCCGACATCCGGGCCGACATCTACAGCCTCGGGTCGTCGCTGTACTACATCCTGACGGGGCACATCCCGTTCCCCGGCCCGTCGGTCGTCGCCAAGCTCCGACGGCAGATCGCCGAGCCGCCGCCGTCGCCCGCTGCGAAGCGGGCCGACATCGGCCCGGGCCTCGACGCCCTCGTCCGCCGTATGATGGCGCGCAGCCCGGTCGGGCGCCCGCAGACGCCGGCCGACTTGATCGACGCTCTGGACCGGGTGATGCGCGGCGTTCCGCTCGCGCCGGCGACTACCGCCCCACGGCCCGTCGCGACGGCGATGCCGACGCCGTCGTCTATCCTCCATACGCCACTCGCCGGGGCGGTGGTTAAAGCCCACGACGGCGGCGTCCGAGGGATCGCCGTGGCGAACGACGGCAAGACCGTTCTCACCGGCGGGCCGGACGGGGCGATCAAGGTCTGGAACGCACTGAAGATGAAAGAGGCCCGGGCGTTCGAGGGCGACATCGGGGCGGTCGAGCAGCTCACCCTGTCCCCGAACGGGAAGTGGGCCGCAACTTGTGCGACCCGGCTGACCGTGCAGGAAATGCGCGTCCAAATTTGGGAGGTCGGCAGCGGCACGGAACACGGCCGGCTGCGCGGCGCGGGTGACAACTACCGCTGCGTCGCCATCTCGCCCGACGGCAAGCGGGTGGCGGCGGGGAGTGGGGACAAGTCGGTGTGGGTCTGGTCGTTCGAGCCGAACGGCCCGAAGCCGCTCCTCCTCAAGGGGCACACCGCCGCCGTCGCCGGCGTCGTCTTCGTCGGCCCGGACTCGGTCCTCTCCGGCGGGGCCGACGGGACGGTCCGCCAGTGGGATTTGACGACCGGGAAGGAACGCGGGTCGCTCAATGGCACGGCCGGACCGATCGCGGCGTTGGCCTACGGCGCGAAGCGGATCGCGGTCGCCGGCAAGCACCTCGCGGTGCGGCAGAAGGACGGCTCGTTCCTGCGCTTCGTCGGCCACGACGGGCCGGTGTCGTGCGTCGCGTTTTCGCCCGACGGCCGTCTCCTGGCGAGCGGCGGGGCCGACGCAACGGTCCGCGTTTGGCTGGCCGAAGACGGCACAGAGTTGGCGTGCTACGCCGGTCACGCCAAGTCGGTATGGTCGGTCGCGTTCGGGCCGGACGGCGGCGTGATCTACTCCGGCGGCGAGGGCGGCCACCTCCGCCGCTGGCCGGTGGATGTGACGGGGTGAGATCGTCCCACACCGAGGAACCGCCGATGACCCGCCGCGACTTCCTCGCGTCCGCCCCCGCTCTCGCCGCCGTTCCGCATCTTGTTGCCGCCGACGCCCCCGCGCCGACGGCCTTCCAAATCGCGTGCATGACCCTGCCGTACTCGCGCGTCCCG
>Ga0105048_10012442_pt1 | contig 13339 bp, 15 predicted proteins | sample MAT05_FD_78382 | JGI IMG/M metagenome (GOLD analysis project Ga0105048, IMG submission 78382) | Freshwater microbial communities from Lake Fryxell liftoff mats and glacier meltwater in Antarctica - MAT-05 | ecosystem: Environmental > Aquatic > Freshwater > Ice > Liftoff microbial mat | place...
AGAGACACCAAGAGCATTAAGAAACACAAAGGTTAAACCTGAGGTTGGTAGTAATAACTTTTGCCGAAATTATTCAAAATGGTACCACACTATCTTTTCTTAGTGAACCCCATTGCCTTAATAAACTCAATACCTTAGAGTTTAAAATATCATTACCACTTATAATCCTTCACTACATCCACAAATAATTTCACCTTTTCTTTGTCTAGGTCTGGATACAGCCCATGGCCAAGGTTGCAGATATATTTATTTTTTCCAAAAGCTTTAAGCATTTCATGGGTATCGTAAATAATTTTTTTTTCAGGGGCGTACAATAAACAAGGGTCGGCATTGCCTTGTAAAGTTTTAGTGCCACTTTGACTTCTAGCTTTCAAAGGATCAATCGTCCAGTCTAAGCCTATCGTAACGCACGATGTTTCAGAAATTTTAGTCACAGCATAATGCGCATCTTTGGCAAACACTGTCACGGGAACCATAGGCGACAAGGCATCGCAGATTTTAGAGATGTATCTTAAAGAAAATTCATAAAACATTTTTTCGCTCAGCACACCTGCCCAAGAATCAAAAATCTGCAAAAGGTCGGCACCGGCGGCCACCTGACCTTTTAAATAATTGATGCTGCTTTGTGTTATTTTTTCAAGCAGTTGATGCGACATTTCAGGTTCGGTATATAAAAATTGTTTGGCTTTACTAAAGGTTTTGCTACCACTTCCTTCAATCATGTAAGCAAATAAAGTCCAGGGCGCGCCCGCAAAACCAATTAAGGGTACACGGTTATCGAGATTTTTTTTGGTTAACTGCAAAGCTTTCATTACATATTCCAGATCGCCGATTTCGGCAACTCTAAGCTTATCAATATCTGCCGCGGTTTTTATTGTATTTTCAAACCATGGGCCTTTAGATTCTATCATTTGGTAAGGCAGTCCCATGGCTTCAGGAATCACAAGAATATCACTAAAAATAATAGCGGCGTCCACGCCCAAAATATCAACCGGCTGGACGCTGACCTCAGCGGCCAGTTCTGGTGTTTTTACGAATTCAACAAAGTTTTTTGCTTTGGAGCGCGTGGCTCTGTATTCGGGCAGTACGCGTCCTGCTTGCCGCATCAGCCATACAGGCGCTCTTTCAACTTCCTGACCTTTAGCAGCGCGTAATAATAAATCGTTTTTTAACATCGTGTAAATTTACGGGTCAAATGTCGTTTAATTGTCATGTGTTTCGTTATATTTAGCCGTGAAATTGGGTTTAGCTTTACAACATTCACCTTTAAAAATTGTAATAAATTCAAATATAACCCAGGTCGCAACCTAAATTATTTTTGGATAGTTTGCCTTTCTTCGTTCGCGGTAAAAGTCCAGCCTACTAAGCAAAAAGTTGATTGGCAATAATTAATAGCAAAGGAAAATAATTAACGTGAATTATTTTTCCTATTGGTATAAAAGTCTACCTTAATTTGTTGAATCATTATTAGTAAAGCATTACGTGGTTAAAACTATTATTAACTGGCAATATTGGTTGACTTAAATCAAAGGGAAGTTGGTGTTAATCTTGCCCTGCAACGGCGAGTCGACGATACGAACACTAAGTAGTGTTTGGCCGAAAACTCCATTTTCGTCGTTGTGGCAAAAAAATAATCGCTCATTTACGCCAATAAACCTCACAATCATTTTTTTTAACACGCCTCGAAACTGAATTTTTACATCCAAACAACGAGTTTTCGAACAGACACTAAGTATAAAGCGCCCCGTATTTAAAAAGAGCCAATTTAAAACTTCTTACTACAGAACGTATTTGTTATTCATCTCAATTTGCTCAATTACTTCGTTAATTGAACTTATATAGGTAATGTTAATTCCGCTTAAGATATCTTTTCCATATTTTTGCAAAATTTCATGTTTACCAGCTTCGACGGCTTTAGCAAACCATTCTAAGTTGGGTAGAATTTTGTAATGGTTTACTAAACCTTTTGCGCGTAAGCTCGGCTTCCAAATCGCAAAATACCACTCCATACTGGGTTGGTGAAAAGTTCTCAAATTACTTTTATCAAAAACGAAATAAAATATTTTTGATGTCTCTATAAACTTAGAAATGAACTCAAATGTCTTTTTAAAATCATTAATAGGAATGTACTCAGCATCAACTTGGCAAATTGCTAGAGTCAGTTTTTCGTAGTAAGTAAGAGTGGTATATTTATCTTTAAAAATCACAATAAACTCGTTTTGGGCTTGCATGGCGTTTGGTATTTTAAAATTCTATTAATTTGAAGGATAGGTCGTCTGTTTGTTCATTATTACCTTTCCAGGTAAGGTGTTCCTGATAAATAATTTCTTTTAATTCTGTTACATTTTTATCAGGGTGATTTAATACGGTTTGTTTTAGCCTTGATGCTGTAAATTTCTTATCCTGCTCACCGCCAAATTGATCGGTTAACCCGTCGGAAAAGAGTAGAATTTTTTCGCCTTTTTTAAAAGGAAGTTCAAATCGAACAAATTCAGAATATGGGCTTTCTCCAATCGATATTTTGGAACTCGCGAGAGAAATTATCTCACCTTGTGAGTTTTGTAGAAACACTTTCCCTTTTGCTGAACTGTAAGAAAGTGTATTGTTTTTAGTAGAGTAGTAAAAAGCAGTTCCTTCGAAATGAGCAATTGACTGATTGTTATTGTTAAACGTGGTGTGAAGTCTGTAATTTAATAACTTCAATAACACAGAAGGATCATCTATCTCCAAAGAAGTAGTAATGTCATTTAAAATTAAGGAGCCTGAAATACTCAGCATTGCGGCAGGGATGCCATGTCCGGTTGCATCTAATAAACAAAATACGACCCCGCTATTGGTACTTTTGATAAAAATGGTGTCTCCGCCAATGCCGATTTGTTGTGACACTTTATATTCCGCATCGCTAAAAAATATTTTTAAAATACGTGGGTCTGGTAATAAAGATGTTTGAACTAATTTCGCGAATTCTATACTGTCAAAAATATCACGCTGACTTTTTAACAAACGAAGATTTTTTTCAACAAGCAGGTTCTGAGTTTGGCTTAAAAACTCTGTAGTTCGGGCTAACATATCTTCTTTGGCTTGTAGCTGCTCTCGGTAATAATTTATATCCATTCTTATTGGGACTATTCTTTGCTAGATACAACAAAGCTAACCAGATATTGAGCCGTTGACCATTGGTTTTCGTCGAATAAGTAAACACAGCCTTCCGAAAGGCAACAAAGCTTAAAATGGAAAAACTTTTCGCTCTGCCACTCGGTGGTTTTAATGTTATTTACCATAATTTGATCCTGTTTTTTTGTCTAAATTTTTCTTAAAGTAAATTTAAAAGCTACGCCGCACATTAAACCCGTGAGCGTTTCCAATCAATTTGAATGCTTGATCCTTCGGCTAAAAAAGTTGCTTCAGGTTGTAAGCTGCTTAAAAACCCAAACTCTTTGCCGTACATTTCGTCGAAGTCGCAACTTACTTTAGATTCTACAACCGCATTAATCATCCAGCTGGGGTGTTTAATGCTATACTGCTCTGTTATTGTGGCGTTTATTTTGGTATAGCCATAATAGTGCTCGAAAATAAAATTTTCAAAACTACCTGCGAGCATCTTTGTTTTCAATTCAAATGCTTTTACATCAATGCTATTCCATTTATTATTTAAAAACCATTTGTACTGAATATACTTGAAGTTGTCTTTGCTTAACCAAGTGTGTTGAGCAGACACCACACGGTAGTGCTCTTTATACATTTTGTTTGCTAACCAAGCCACCGCTCTGTAAGGAGCCGTCTCGCTAATAAACACTACACCGCGTTTCACAATTTCACCTTCAGTTTTCTTTACATAAAAACGCAAGTTAATTTCCTCAAAATTACCGAACCATGGCACTGGAATGTTGAATAACTTGATGTTTTGAAACATAAAACCAACCAAACTCACGTAAGCTTGTCCCTGAAACAAATCCAATTCAACACCCTTTGGTAAAAAGGGCATTAATAAGGTCTCTGGCACTGGATAATTTGCCATAATAATGTTTCGCCACTGCGCTTTCAAAAAAATTGCCACTGCGTTAGTTATTTAATTATTTTTTGCAACATAGATTTAATAAAATATTTTTTCGGAACAGCAAGCATGATTTGAAGATCTACTTTTAAATTGGATTCCTCGTTTAAAAAAGCAAGCAAGTATTTTACTAATGTGTTTTTGAATAACCCAGTAAAAACAGTTGCGGCTAGAATTTCTTTTCTATTTATTACATCCAATAAAACCGAATCGTAAAGCAAATAGCGCCGCTTTCTTTTTTGTGGAATTATTTGTTTGCGATTTTCTTTTAACTGATCTACCAGGTAACCGATGTTTTTTTGGATAAAATAAAATGTATAGCCAGTGCTGGGTTTGCTACTGCCACCAGCGGTTCCAATGTTTATAACTCGTTTACCATGTAAATTTATAAACTCACTTTCAGCCATTGGAATCTCACCTTTTTCGGTAGATAGTATTCTATATTCCCTAATCCCTAGATTTAGTTCTATATATTTTTTTAATTCAGTATCGTAAACTTCATCTTTTAAAGCATGCGTCGAAAACCCGGTATACTCTATCAAAGCTTTACGATCAGAAAACGGAAGCACATAACAAAACCTACAATCGTGATATTGATCAATTGAAAAATCCATAAAAACCGGGCAATCACTTTTAAAGGAGGAGACGCTTGATTCAATAAGCCAGCCTTTAAAATGTTGGACATAATTAGTTTGATATGTTTTCTTATCGAGCTTTCTAAAAGCGCTATTAAAGAGATATTCGCAGCAAAAAGCGTTATTTTTTGTTTTTAAAAAAGCCAAATTTTCAGAAGTGTATATTTCTTCTATTGTATCTGTTACGATTTCAAAACGTGGATCTGATTTTAATTTAGATAAACAATAGTCGTAAAAATCAATTCCCTGCACCATCAAATAATGATAAGGCGCTAAGTCAAAAGTTTTTTCAAATCCATTTCCAGCAAAAGAAAATTTATCCCACCTCCTAAAGATGACTTCATCAAACCAATTCTTTTCTTGCTTCGTCCAAAAGCACCAAGTTCTGTCATTTTTATTTTTGAGATCTTTATCAATTAACAAAATTTTATTAAACGAAACCCCCGAAATTTTCAATTGCATGGCAAGCGATAAACCCGCACAGCCTGCGCCCGCAATAATGTAATCGTATTTATACTGGTTTTCAGTAGTCAATTTTCTTGCTGTTGTTTGTTCCACCTTTAAGTTTTCGGGCTTCCTTTAAATATTTAGGATGTATCAATAACATGCCAAAACTTTCTCCATCATATTTGCCGATATGTTTGTGGTGCATTTTATGTGCACGACGCAGCGCTAATACATAAACATTGGTAGACTTGGAAAGAAATTTAAAACGCTGATGGATAATGACATCGTGTACTACAAAATACGCGACGCCATAAAATAAAATGCCAAAACCGACCCAAGTGTACCAGGCATAACCGTTCATCATGCCAAACATAATGCATAACCAACTAGGAATAGCATACATGAGGAAAAACACGTCGTTGCGTTCGAACTTGCTGTCGTGGTCTCTTTTATGGTGGTCAGAATGGAAGTACCAAAGTAGTCCATGCATAATGAATTTATGATTGGCCCATGCTGATAGTTCGGTGAGAACGAAGGTGAACAAAATGATTCCGATAATTAAAAACTTATCCATTCAAAAACAATCTATTTAGGTTAATGATGCCGAAAAAAAATATTTGTAATCCCAAAATTATAGCAGAAATGCGCTTGTCTCCGTTTATTAGCTGTTTATGCAAAACCCATGACGCAATAAACGCCACAAGAAACCAACCAACAGAGTTGTGAAGAGCCGCTTTGCCGTTTTCAAAATACCAAAAATCCAACGAGCCAGCCACAGGTTCTATTAACAAATCAATAGCTGTAATTATTCCAGAAGATAGCAAAGCGGACAACAATCTGTTTTCAGTAAAATGGGTACTGAGCAATTTACCTGCATTAATGAGGAAAGCCCAATTTAAAGAAACAACAATCGGTACTGAAAAAAGTTTATATCCGAGACCATCACCATAATGGTATTTGCCGAAAACTAGACCAGTTTTTACACCGATCACTTCACTAACATATCCGATACAAATAAGGCTCAAAAAACTCATGAGGTATTCACCTTTGTGTAGCGGCTGATGGATTAAAAATATCAAACAGGTGAATAACAATGTGATGGAAGTAAAAGGATGAAAAAAAGATGGCTTAAAAATAAAACCTATGGCGCCGCTTACGTATACGAGGACAAAAAACCAAAGTAAATATTTCCTTAAATCTTTAAGCATTTGTTTTTTGTTTAATAAGATCCGCAACGATTTTTGCGCTATACAGGCACAATGGAATGCCGCCGCCCGGGTGAACGCTGCCTCCGCAAAGAAAAAGACCCTTTATTTTATTACTGTAATTCGAATGTCTTAGAAAAGCAGAGAATTTGTTATTGCTGGCGTTTCCATAAAGCGACCCACCAAAAGAGGATGTTTGTTTTTCGATATCGATTGGGTTGAGGGTGCTTTCTTCTTCGATCAAACTTTCGATGTCTACTTTAAGCATCCTGTTTATTTTACTTATGACGTTTTTTCTCAGCTCTGCCGCGTATTCGATATCGTTCGACGTTTTATTGTGCGGCACATTTACCATCACAAACCAGTTTTCACATCCTGCTGGGGCGTCATCCTTACAAAATTTTGAACTAATATTTATATAAATAGTTGGATCTGAAGAGGGTTTATTTTGCCCAAAAATATATTCGAACTCCTCTTCGTAATTTTCGGAAAAGAGAATATTATGCAGGTCTAATTGCTGAAATTGTTTTTTTATTCCCCAATAAAAAACATAAGCGCTGCTCGACTTTTCTTGGTTGAGGATGTATTTCGGACTGTAACCTCGGGGTAAAAGTTTTTTATAAACAACATGAATATCGGCGTCACTTAATACAAGATCGCTCTGATGAAACATTCCATTACTTACAATACCAGCAACGGCGCCATTCGACACTTCAATTTTCTCCACCGTTTCGCCAAAACAAAATTTAACCCCGCAACCAATAGCTTTTTTGTACAAGTGCTTTGTTATGTCATGCATCCCCTTTTCGGGTAAATAAGCCCCGAGGCCAAACTCTAAGTGCGGAATAATGTTTAAGAGCGCCGGCGCTTTGTAGGGATTTGAGCCGTTGTAAGTGGCATAGCGGTTAAACAGCTGAGTCGTTTTACTATTTCTAAACTGTTTTTTATTTCGTCCGTTCATTGTAGAAAACAAGTTCAACCTGCTAAGCCGAAATAAAGCCCTAAGTGTTTTAAAATTTGTAAAGCTCCGAAGCTGACTTATCGACTGTTTTAAAAACAAATCTCCAACGGTGTTATAATAAAATTCACTTCTTTTCAAGTACTCTAGCACCGAGGCTTTGTCCTCTCCTAGTTTTTCGGACAACTCATTCGCGAAGTCTTGCGTGGAATCATTTGCAACAACGCGGGTTCCGTCTTCAAAAAAATAGTGTGTAATGGTTTTAAGTTTAAAATACCGAAAAGACTCTATATTGTTTTGTAAACAAGGCAGTTCATCAATTAATTCAGGCATCGTTAAAAGAGAAGGGCCTTTGTCAAACCTATAATTACCGAGTTTAAGCGTGCTTAGTTTTCCTCCGGCATAATCGTTTTTTTCAAATACAGTCACGCGATGCCCCATCGCTGCCAACCTGATTGCAGCTGCCATGCCAGCAACACCCGATCCTATAATATTTATACTTTGTTTAATATTTTGTAGATTTGCGTAAACGAACTGAGGTATTCTACTTGCAATTTTCTTATTGATCTTAAAAACACCGTAAAAATATCTGTATGAAATTTCTTGGCAAAGATAATATGAAAAGATTTCTCTTTAAGATAAGTTTTTTATTAATTTTTGGCGTGTCGTTGTCATTTAAAGTAAGCGATGACCTTAAGAAGATGCGCGAGCTTTTCCCACAAATCAATAAAAATGAGGAGGCCGCAAAAGCGTTAAAAGAAATTGCGCGTAAAAGCCAAACTGTTCCCGTTGCTTTAAAAACAGCTTATCACGCTGCTGGCGTAATGGCTTCCGCAAAGTATAAAATAAATCCAGCTTCAAAACTTAGTTTGTTCAACCAAGGAAAAAAGGAGCTAGAAAATACCTTTGCTACCGATTCTAATAATATTGAAATCCGGTATATTAGGTTGGTAATTCAAACAAATGTTCCTTCGATTCTTGGCTATAAGAGCGATATTGCACGAGATAAGACGCAATTGAAGGCAAAGTTAGCTTCTGTGCGCACAGCAGATCCTGAGCTATACAGCACTATTTATGCCTATCTGTTGTATAAAGGTGATTTAACAGTCTCTGAAAAAAAATCGCTTCGTTAATTTCGTTCAAAACACTTTTTTACCTATTTCCTCTCAATACAAGAGGGTTAAGCGATTTTGGTTTAAATATGTTAAAAATACATAACTGGTTTCGTTTTCCAATTCACAATTTTTAAAAATTTGGAAGTGGGGTTTTTGTTCAATAAATTTGTAACAACTTTAAACAAAAAAATGTCCCACGTAAACGTAATAGGAAGCGGTTTTTCAGGTTTATCTTCGGCGTGTTACTTGTCAAAACAGGGAAACACCGTTAGCGTTTTCGAGAAAAATAATAGCATCGGGGGTAGAGCCAGGAAATTTACCGAAAAAGGGTTTGTCTTCGACATGGGGCCAAGTTGGTATTGGATGCCTGACATTTTTGAACGTTTTTTCAGCGATTTTGGAAAAACATCCGCCGATTATTACTCACTCGAAAAGCTATCTCCTTCGTTTCAAATATTTTTTAAAGATCAAGCGCCCCTTATTGTGCCAGCTGAACTAGACCAGTTATATGAACTTTTTGAGTCGATTGAGCTTGGGAGTTCTAAAAAACTGAAAACGTTTTTAAAAGAGGGAGAATTAAAATATAATGTCGCGATGGCTAGTTTAATTTACAAACCTGCCCTTTCGTGGTTAGAATATGCAACAGTAGACGTTATTAGCGGAGCTTTAAAAAGCGATCTATTTAAGTCGATGAGTAGTTACATCCGTTCGTTTTTTAAAGACGAGCGACTGATAACCCTTATGGAATTTCCTGTAATATTTTTAGGTGCCATGCCCGATAAAATTCCCGCGTTGTATAGTTTAATGAACTATTCGGCCTTTTCCGCGGGCACCTGGTATCCAAAGGGTGGTATGTTTGAAATAATAAATGCTATGCACGAGTTGGCGCTTTTGTTAGTTGTGAAATTTAATCTAAATAGTCCGATCGATAAAATAGTTGTGGATAAAAAAACAGCTATTGGTTTAAGCGCTGGTAAACAATTTTATGCCAACGATGCCGTGATCGCATCTGCTGATTATCACCATGTGGAACAAAATCTTTTGGAAGAAAATCAAAGAAATTATAAAAAAGACTATTGGAACAAAAGAACAATGGCGCCTTCGTGTCTTATTTTTTATTTGGGGATAAACAAAAGAATAAAAAACTTATTGCATCACAATTTATTTTTTGATACCGATTTTAACACGCACGCTTCAGAGATATACAATAACCCTAAATGGCCAAATGATCCCCTCTTTTATGTTTGCGCGCCCTCAAAAACTGACACAAGCGTTGCCCCCGAAGGCATGGAGAATATATTTATCTTAATACCTCTAGCAGTTGGCTTAAATGAAAGTGAAGAAATACACGAAACGTATTTTTCAAAAGTAATGACCAGGCTCGAAAAAATAACCGGCGAAACTATTAAAGATCATGTTGTTTATAAAAAAAGCTACTGCACCCAGGACTTCATTTCAGACTACAACGCTTTTAAAGGAAACGCCTACGGCTTAGCCAACACACTAAAACAAACTGCTGTATTTAAACCAAGCCTGAGGAATAAAAAAATAAATAACCTTTTTTATACCGGTCAACTTACTGTGCCTGGTCCAGGTGTGCCGCCGTCTATTATCTCTGGAAAAATCGCCGCCAATGAGGCCGCTAAATATTTGAATCAATTTATACTAAACAGCTAAAACGTGAAGCAGCTTTTTGATAAAGTTTCCTGTAAAGTAAGTGTCATTACTACAAAAGCATACAGCACTAGTTTTTCGCTGGGGATCTACTGCCTCGACAAAAAATTTCACGAACAAATCTATAATATATATGGTTTTGTAAGGTTTGCTGACGAAATCGTTGATTCTTTCCATGGATACGATAAAGCCCTATTGTTAGCCGAATTTAAAGAAGATACCTATCGCGCCATTGAAAGGAAAATAAGTCTAAACCCTATCCTAAACAGTTTCCAAAAAGTGGTACATGGTTGCAAGATAGAGTTAGAATTGATTGACAGTTTCTTACAAAGCATGGAAATGGATCTTGATAAAAACCATCACGATGCAGCGTCTTACGGCAATTATATTTACGGGTCGGCAGAAGTGGTAGGACTTATGTGTTTAAGGGTGTTTACAGACAATGACCAAGAAAGGTATTTGCAGCTAAAGCCCTACGCCATGCGGCTTGGATCTGCATTTCAAAAAGTTAACTTTTTACGAGATATTAAAAGCGATTTTAAAACACTTGAGCGTATTTACTTCCCCGGTGTTAATCTTGATAATTTTTCGGCTCGGGAAAAAAAGAAAATTGAACTGGAAATTGAAGAAGATTTTAGACTTGCATTAGAAGGCATAAAAAAACTGCCTCGTGGCTCTCGCTTTGGTGTTTATGTAGCCTATATTTATTATAAAAGCTTGTTCGATAAAATTAAGGAGACCGCTCCCAGCAAAATATTAAATAAACGGATTCGTGTTTCAAACTCTGAAAAACTATATCTTCTTATTGCCTCGTATTTTCGTCACACGTTAAGGCTTATTTGATCATCAGCCTTTTTATCGAAAAAAATCTCCCCATGATCTCCTATAAAGCATCTGTTTTTAGAAAAGAAACTTGTAACGCCACGCACCGGTTAAACAATCATGCTTTAAGCCCCGAAGAAAACCGGAAGTTATCCGGAAATTGCAATAATCCCAACTACCGCGGCCATAATTACACTTTAATTATAAAAACTACTGGTTTAATTGATTCAGTAACCGGTTGTGCGATGGGTTTGAAATATCTCAGCGACTTAGCAAAAAATGAAATTCCTGACCAGTTTGACCATAATAATTTACATCTCGACACTTCAGAATTTAAAGAAATTAACCCAACTGCTGAAAATATCGCGGAACGAAATTTTGTTACTCTTAGACCTGGCTTGGATGAAAAGTTTGACTTAAAAATCAATCTTTATGAAATCGAAAATAACTCTGTAAAATATCCTGCCTAAAATTAAAAAAATGCAGGAAAAGCTTACAGCAAAGAAAATAGAAAAAAACGGAGCCATTCCTTTTATTGATACCCGAGTAAAAGCTGATGCCCTTTTATTGAATAAATTAGAAAAAATCGATAAAATAAAATCCCATTTTCGTGAAATAAAGGAAACTTTATGCCTCGACTTGAAAGACGACAGTTTAAAAGACACCCCTGAACGCGAAGCAAAAATGCATGGTACGGAGTTGTTTAGAGGTCTTGACCCTTTAAATGAACCCGAAATTACTTTGTTCGATAATAAATACAAATACGACCAAATGCTTGTAGAAAAATGGATCAGTTTTTACAGCAATTGCGAGCATCATTTTGTGCCAATTTATGGTAGAGCCCATATGGTTTATAATTCTTCTGGCAACGTGATCGAACTATCGAAGTTAAATAGGATAGTTAACTACCCCGCAAAACGCCCCCAGATTCAGGAACGTTTAACAGTGCTGATAACCAAGAGTTGGCAAAAACTTTTACAAACTGAGGATGTTGCCGGGTGGCTAGATGCTAAACTTTTTTACGTGGCGTTAAGAGGTATAAAGGATACTGGTTCAATTACCATCACTTCATTTTATGGTGGGAAATTTAAGAATTCTGAAACGAACAAAGCTTTTTTCAATTATTTACAACACAACACCGAGTATTAAAATTTATTGCCGAATATATTTAAAAGAGCCATGATTTATTTATTTTATTAGATTTATATAAATTCAAATAAAAAATGAGATTATACCAGATAGCGGATTTAGAGAGGCATACGGGCATTAAAGCGCATACTATTAGGATATGGGAAAAAAGGTATAATTTAATAGAACCAGATCGCACAAGTACGAACTACAGGCGATACAACGACGCGCAGCTAAGAAAATTATTAAACGTTTCAACACTTTTGAAGGCAGGCTATAAGATATCGCAGATCGCTGCGCTGAATGAAAAAGAGCTTTTTAAAAAAATTACTGAAAATCAATCCGGACTAAATCATACCATTATTACAACGACTTTTATCAATGATCTTTTAACGGCCATACTCAGTTATAATGAGTCGGCCTTCGAGAAATCATACGCGTCGGTTGTTACGAGGTTGGGAATTTTTGATGCAATGATAACTGTTTTTTATCCCCTTCTCCAAAAGATAGGGATGATGTGGACGATTAATGACGTAGATCCAGCGCAAGAACATTTCGCCTCCTGCCTTCTTAAGCGCAAGATTATGGCCGCCACAGATGGGTTGCCAATGTGTAAAAAGAGAAAGAAAAAATTTTTACTCGTTTTAATACCTGGGGAGTTTCACGACATTAGTTTGTTGTTTGCCAACTACATCATCAAATCAAAAGGCTATGAAACTGTGTTTTTGGGCCAAGATGTACCCTACGAAAACATTGCCTTGGCGTTGAAACAAACACGATGCAATTATGTCCTCACCTTTTTTACGGTTGCTGAAGATCCAAGAAAAGTTTACAATGAACTCAAGAAACATTCTATTCTTACTAAAAATGTTACGTTTCTGGCTAGCGGCAATCCCTCAATTACTGAGCATTTAAAACTTAAACTTTCAGCGGAAGTGCTAAAAAAACCAGATGACCTCTTTCTTTTTTTGTGAGTAATTTGCAGCAACCAAACATTCTCCTCTTAACTTTTTGTTGTCATAGATGACTAAATTGCCCCGCGTTTTGGCGCCCATGCTACTTTAAAAGTACCGAATTCATTACTCAGGAGAATTGTTGTAGAAAGTGTTTAAATTATCATATTCGGAAGAAATGATTTCCCAAGTATGGTCACTTAATAGCTTAACGCTAGCAATAAATTCTAATGTTCCTTTGCTTGTCCTTCCCCACTCGTCTGGCCCAATTAACAAGATTTTATATTCTCTTTCTTGCTCATATACGTGATAAACATTTCCAACGAAAGGCTCGAAGGGCAATTTTGC
>Ga0105048_10012445_pt1 | contig 13338 bp, 13 predicted proteins | sample MAT05_FD_78382 | JGI IMG/M metagenome (GOLD analysis project Ga0105048, IMG submission 78382) | Freshwater microbial communities from Lake Fryxell liftoff mats and glacier meltwater in Antarctica - MAT-05 | ecosystem: Environmental > Aquatic > Freshwater > Ice > Liftoff microbial mat | place...
CCGTGACCCGTAAGCCGGGCCGAGTCAAAGGGCAGACTACTTGTCGGTGCCGATCGAAAACACCTGCTTTTCGTTCAGCGGCTGATAGATCAAAACCATTTGATCACCGGCAATAGCATCGACCGTGTAGATACCGCTGAGCACATCGCCAACCTTGGCGATCAGGTTCCTGTTCTGGTAACTCAGGAAAACACGGGTTTCACCGCCCTCACTGACCTTGCCGAGGTACTTGAAGGGCACAGGCGGGGCAACGGGTTTTTTCGGCGGCGGAGCTGGTGGAGCAAGGTACCAGCTCTTGTTGCGGAAAGGGTTGATCAGCTTTTCCCCGGGCGTTTCTTCAAGTACCGGCGGCTCCGGAAAATTGAGCGGAGTCAGCGCAGCATCGGCCGTTTTCTGGCGGGTTCCGGAACGGCGATCTTCGCCGGCACGGGACGACGCATCGGTTTTGGTAGCGGACGCGCTGCTCTGGCGCTTGCCATTTTCCGGGACGGTTTCATCATCGATCAGGTAACCGGCAGCCAGTGTGGCGAGCAGCAAGCTGCCGATGATCAGCCAGCGCTGTTTCGGTCTCATGATGTTTTGTTCCTGCCGAACAGGACAAAACGCAACTGCACCTCGACGTCAGTACTGGCAATGGTCTCCCGGCGCAGGGTGAGGTCGTCGATCGCCAGATCGGGAAATTCCTTTCGTACCGCTCTTAAGTAGCTGCGTATCGTCAGGTAACTACCCTTGACTGGCAGATTGAGTACATAGCGGTCGAACAGCCCGTCCTTGCCGGGCATCAGTCGGTAGTCTCCACTCGGTACCTGCAAGCCCTGCCGGGTTGCCATCTCGAGCAGGCGACCAAGTTCGGCGTTGAGTTGATCCTCGCTCGGAAAGCGCTCGAGCAGGCGTTGCCGGGTATCTTCGGGCGAGACGCGCTGGTTCTGACGCTCGATCAGGGCGCGGCGGGTGCTGCGTTCGAGTCGTGTCAGATGCTGCTCGGCATTCTCGATGGCAGCTTCGCGGCCGGGCAGCAGGAAAATATGGGCCAGGGCGGCGCTCGCGATCAGCGTGCAAGCGATCAGCGGCAGCACGTGCAGGTTGGCTGCAGCAAAGCGCAAGCGGGCCAGCAGGAGTTTCAGGTACCGGTCAACCATGTCGCTGTGATCTCGAAAATAATAGGATTCTGCGGGTCGTTCTGCTTGATCTGGTGCGAGAGCAGCGTAACCCGGGCCAGCGGCTCGCGCTTCAGGGCTTCGGCAAAGGCCAGCACCGCAGCCATGTTGCGCGCCTCGCCGGAAATCTGTACCGACTTGCCGGTGGCGCTGGGTCGAATGCCGAGCAGGCTGACCTCCTCGCTAACCGCCGTGTCGATGCAGCGGAAGAGCGCTTCCCAGTCAATCCGTATGGCATTGATGGCCAGGCGCAGTGCCTTGCTTTCGGCTGCCGAAAATACGTTTTCCGGGCGGCTGTCGCGCTGTCCGGCTTCCATCCGCTCGGCACGTTGCCTGGCCTGGGCCAGCCGGGATTCGGCTTGGGTCTGCTGCACGCGAAGTGCGCTATCTTCCAGCCAGACATCGGCGCACAGCAGCAGACCGGCGAACAGCAGTACGACCGAGAGCAGGCTCGATCTGCACGGCTGAAAATCGAGAGCGATTTCACGCATGGATTTCACCACAGACGGCGGCTGGCCAGCGGACCGTCTCCCAGTCGCTGGACAGGGTTGGAGCGGCTACTTCACAACTGGAAATGAATAGTTTCTTGCCATCCACTGCCGCACTTTCGGCGATCAGCAAGCCGGCAAGTTCGCCCGCGAGCATGGGTGCGTTGCCTGTGTTGGCACGGTGGCTATGCAGACAGCCGATCTCGCCGCGGCGCAGGCCGGCCAGAGTAAGCCAGTCGCGGTCGATACAGGCAAACCAGCCATCAGGCAGTTGTTTTTTCCGGGCCGCCAGCTCGGTAATCAGGCGCGGCCGCAGACTGCTCAGGTGCAGTCGGTGTAGCTTCGCGCTGGTGCGCAGAGCCGCCAGCAGACGGCGATCAATTCCGGCAGCGATGCCGCTTCTGGCGAACTCCGGTCGATCCACGGTAATTTCGAGTCCGTGGACCTTGTCGCCCAATGTGTGCTTCAGCAATGCGAGGGCCATTGACTGACGTGCCTTCGGACTCGACAGGTTTTCGCTCCACGGTAAAATCGTGTAGCGCACAAAATGGTCGGCCACCACGATGCGCAAGCTACCGCCCCGCGCGCCATGGACCCGCAGCAGCGCATCGGCGGCAGTCAGTGCCGGCTGCCAGTCGGTTTCAGCGGCTGTCGGCAAGGCGACGTCGGCCTGGTGGCGACTGGCTGTTGCGCGCCACGGCTGCCTTTCCAGGACAACCCGGTGCGGATGAATCAGGAGGGTCAGCCGGTCAAGCCACGAAAGTAACACGGTTGGCTTCCTCAAGACTGGTGATGCCGTCGCGCACGAGATCAACGGCACTTTCGCGTAACGAGCGGGTACCGCCGCGCCGCGCCGCATCCTTGAGCTGGCGGATGGGCGCGCGGCCGATAATCAATTCGCGGATTTCGTCGTTAAGTACGAGCAATTCGGCAATCGCTCGCCGGCCCCGATAACCGGTCCCCCGACAACCGCCACAACCGACGGCGTTGTGGAATTGCCAGTCACGGCTGGTTTCACGATCAATGTCGGCGTCGGCCAGTTCCTTTGCGGACGGTTTGAAGACCGTATTGCATGACGAACACAGCGTCCGGATCAGACGTTGAGCGACGACGCCGTTGAGTGCAGAAACGAGGTTATACGGATCGACCTCCATGTGCAGGAAGCGGCCAATGACATCGAAGACGTTGTTGGCGTGTACTGTGGTGAAAACGAGGTGGCCGGTCAGCGCAGCCTGCACGGCAATCTGGGCGGTTTCCGCGTCGCGGATCTCGCCGACCATGATCTTGTCGGGGTCGTGACGCAGGATAGAACGCAGACCGCGGGCGAAAGTAAGCCCCTTTTTCTCGTTGACCGGGATTTGCAGCACGCCGGACAACTGGTACTCGACCGGATCCTCGATGGTGATGATCTTGTCCTTGCCGTGGTTGATCTCGCTCAGGGCGGCGTAGAGCGTGGTCGTCTTGCCGCTACCGGTCGGGCCGGTAACCAGCACCATGCCGTAGGGTTCGCTGGACAGGCGGCGAATGCGCTCCATGATGTCGGCGTCAAAACCCATGGCGTCGAGGCGTAAGCCCTGCAAATGATCGGTCAGCGCCTGCTTGTCGAGCACGCGCAATACGGCATCTTCGCCCCAGATGCTGGGCATGATGGACACCCGGATATCGATTTCGCGCTCCTGCCAACTGACCTTGAAGCGTCCGTCCTGGGGCACACGACGTTCAGAGATATCAAGCTCGGAAAGCACCTTGACACGGGAAATCATCTGCTCGGCGATGTCGCAGCCATCGATCGGACCGGCGTAGTTGAGAACGCCGTCAATCCGGTACTTGATTGCCAGGCCGCGATTGTTGGCCTCGATGTGGATATCGCTGGCGCCAGCTTTCAGACCGTCATGGAGGGTAGAGCGCAGCAGCCGGACAACCGCGCTGCCATCTTCCGAAATGCGTTGCAGCGACAGATCCTCGGCCACGGAACCGATGGCCATCTGCCCGCTTTCGTTGCCCAGGCTGCCATCCAGCGCTCGTACCCGCGACTCCTCACGGGTCAGATAAGCGGCGAGAACCGACGCCGGAGCCATCCGCCAGTGCAGTGTCCTGCCCAGTGGCACCAGACCCTCCAGCCAGTCGCGCAGGAGCGGGTCGAAGGGATTGGGCGTCGCTATCATATAAGCGTCGCCGGCCTCCAGCACCAGCGCCTGGCGCCGGATGAATTCCGCGAATGGAACCAGCGTCAGGGCCAGCGAGTGTTCGCAAAGTTCGGTCAGAGTGATCGCGGAAAGGCCGAAGACCACGGCCGTCAGATCGCTCGCGGCCTCGTCGCTCAGTTTGAAATCGCTTTGCAGACCGGCCATTACTGCCGGCAATCCACCACCCGCTGCAGCCAGGCGATGTGTTTCGGCAAGCAGAGCCTCCCGGTCACGATGGTCGATCAGAATGTGTTCTTCCAGGGGAGAATTCATGGCGTCTCCTACTGAAAATTGCCGGCCAGGTCGAAGATCGGCATGTACAGCAGCAGCACGATGCCGCCAATGATGCCGCCGATGAAGGTCATCAGCAACGGTTCAAAAAGGCGGGTGAAGGTATCGACAAGCAGGTTGATTTCCTCATCGTAAAAGGTGGCGACTGCTTCCATCATGTCGCCGAGCTGGCCGCTGCGTTCGCCGACGGCGATCATGCGCAGGGCAACCGGAGTCGTCAGTCCGCCGCCCTCGGCGGCTTTCGAAAAGGGTTGGCCCTGCTCGATATCGGCCACCGCCTGATGCAAACCAACGCGCAACGCGGCGGGCAGAATGTCGGCGACCATGCCGAGCGTGGATCTGAGCGGGATACCGGAGCGCAGCAGCATGCCGGTCGTACGATAGAAACGGGCCAGATAAACAAGACGGATACGTTCGCCCAGCGCCGGGATTCGCCAGGCAGTCCTGGCACACGCAGCGCGGATGGCAGGCAACGACAACAGCCCGACCAGGCCGGCCACGGCGAGCACGCTGCCGACTCCCAGACTGACGGCGTGGTTGTTGATAAATCCGCCCCAGGCAAACAGCAGGCTGGACAAGCCCTCCGGGTCGCGTCCGCTGTCGGCAAAGATAAGGCTGAAGCGCGGCACGACGTAGCCGAGCAGAAAAAGGGTGACCAGGCCGCCCAACGACATCAGCAGCACCGGGTAGATGGCAGCACTGACGATCTTTTTTTTCAAATCGGCCAGCTTCTCGTGGAAGACGATGTAGCGCTGCAACGCTTCCGGCATGTCGCCGGTCCGTTCGCTGGCCTTGACCGTTGCGATGTAAAGAGCGGGAAAGGCCTCAGGATGTCGCTGCATCGCCGTCGATAGCGACTGGCCCTCGCGCAGAAGCGAGAGCAGGCTGTTCAGAACATCCGAAGTGACTGACCCCTTATCCTGGGTGGCCAGCGTTTCCAGCCCTTCGACCACGGTTAGCCCGGCCTTGAGCAATGCCAGCATCTGGCGGGTAAATAGCGGCAACGGGAATTTGCCACCCCGACGCCGGGCCTTGTCCTGGCCGAGCGGACGGAGCGAGACGATGACACCGCGGTGCAGGGCCGGAGCCAAAGCCGCCTGATCTGCCGATTCGGCGCTCACCAGCAGCCTGGAAACGCCGTGGCCGGGGAACACGGCCATCACTTCATAATCCATCTTCGCTCCGAAACTCACCAGTTGGTGATATCGGCGTTCTCGCCATCACCTCCGGGCTTGCCGTCCTTGCCGAAAGAGAAGAGATCGAAATCGCCGTGCTCGCCGGGCTGTCGGTACTGATAGGCAGTACCCCACGGATCGTTTGGAACATTCTTCTTGAGATACGGGCCCTGCCAGCGGCTTTCACTTGCCGGACGCTGATTCAGCGCAACCAGACCCTGCTCGGTGGTCGGATAACGGCCGACATCCAGCCGATACTGGTCAAGTGCCTTCTCCAGCGCGTCGATCTGCGCCCGTGTTGTCTTGATTTCCGATTTGCCGATCTGCGAGAAATATTTCGGCCCGACATAGCCGGCCAGCAGACCGATGATGACCATGACCACGAGTAACTCAAGCAGGGTAAAGCCTTTTTGGCGCAACAGCAGGACGCCAGGGAAACGTGAAAGGTTAGCAAGCATGAGATCGCCGAAAATCGTTGTGGGTACAGGCCATAGTAGGCAAGCAGCGTTACAAAAACGTGACGGAGGAGTGCCCTTGGGGTGCCGGGGTCCAGAAGGCCTTTAGTCGTCACCCCGGCGAAGGCGCCCCGCAGGAAGTGCCCTTGGGGTGCCGGGGTCCAGGTGATAATCCACCGGTTGCACTGGATACCGGCCTTCGCCGGTATGACGACAGACACAGCACTCTGCACTTCCTTCGGTCGCCTTCGCCGGGATGACGCTAACTTTCTACTTCTTCAGGCCTGATCAATAGGGCGATATCTCAAGATCAGGATCGCGGGTCATCGAGTTTTTCGCGCAGATCTTCAACGGCATTTTCGATCTCGACCCGTTTCAATCCGGTAAACGGTTCGCGCTGAAGCGTACTGTCAAGGCAGGACTTCTTTTCATAAAGCGCCAGGACCGTAGCGCTGACCTTGCGCAATTCCTTGTCACGTTCGACGCAGGCGGCAAATTGCTGTTTTTCACCGGCAAGCTGCTGTTTTTCTCCGGCGAGAGCCGTTTGCAGGCGTTTCCCCTCGGTTTCCGCCAGACCGAGCTGTTCTTTGGTTCGAGCGACTTCGGCGACCGTTGCAGCCAGCTTTGCTTCGCTTTCCGCCAGTTTTGCCTGGAGAGACTCGCGCGCCGATCGCAGGGTATTCAGATTCCGCTTCAGTTCGGTGGAACGAAGTGCTTCGATTTCGACCTTTTTCTTTTCCTCTTCAAGTTCGCTGGCAACGGCCGCTTTTTCCTCTTCGAGCTTGCGCTGAACTTGTTGCATGCGGCGAATCTGCGCCTTGTTCGGGTCGGCTTTCTCCTTCTTGTCGGCCGCAAACGCCGGCGAAACGGCGAAGATTGCGGCCAGCAGCAAGGCAGCGACCGAGGGCTTAGAAGCGCACATTGACATCCGCCTGAATGACATCCACCGCATAGCGCTGTGAAGGAACGAGCGAGAAGGAGTCGATGGACTGGGCCGACAGCCAGCGCAGGTTCAACGAGGCATTCGGGTCAAGGCCGTAGCTCAACCCCAGCACATAGCCTTTGAGATTCGTCCCGCCCAGGCCGAAATCGGAGTCCGTGAACGCATCGAGTGTGGCATCGGAACCCAGGTAGCGGTACGCGAAGGAGGCTTGCCAGTCATTCCGTTTTTCAAGTTTCGGCATGCCAACGACGAGTTTGTAAAGATAGCCGTAGTCTTTTCCATCGATCAGGTTGAGTCCGGTACGACGCTGGATTTCGCTACGATCGAACGCCGTGTTCTTGACGTAATCCGCCGTCAGGACGACATGCACCGGATCAAAGTGAGCCAGATCAAGTGAGGCGGTCAGGTTGATCGGACGGAATTTTGAAGCAAGTCCCCAATGCTGCGATGGCGAGCCATCCGTGCGATTGAAGTCGGTCAGGAACAGCGTGTTGCCCTTCTGCCGCAGATTGCTGCTGTACTCATACTGACCAAAACTGGGAACCGGACCCAGGCCGGGGTCTCCATCCGGGCGGCCTTCCAGTCTGGAGTAGTCGTACCAAGCGGCGCCAAAGTTCAGGCGGGTGTTTTGCGCCAATTCCCACCTGGCACCGGCTTGGGCTCCTTTAAGCCAACGGCCAGTGGTTTTTGGCTGGTTCTCTTCCTTGAGAGGGAAAGCGCCAACAGTCAGGAAGGGCCTGAAGCTGCCGTCACCGAGGGCCGGTTTGAACGTGGCTGCGAAGCCCTCGAAGTTGAGGTCTTCATCCCAGACGAGGTCCGTAGAAAACCAGGGATTCGGAATGCGTCCGCCGGAAACCGAGAACCATTCAAGCGGATCGTACTTGACGTAAGCGCGGTCGACCATCAATGCATACTTGTTGAAGTCCTGCCCAAGAGTCTGGTTGGTCGATACCCGGTCGGCCGAGTTGCCAGTCGATAGGCGGATACCCGCACTCCAGTCGTCCGAAACCTTGGCCAGCATGCCCAGGCGGGCGCGCAGGCGAAAACGTTCCCGGTCGTCAGTGGTCGTGGTATTTGGCCCGGTCAGAGTGCTTGTCGTCAGGAAACCGGCCGCGCGAGTCGTGCCAAAACCCGATGCGGTGATGTAGTCGAGAGGCGGCGCATTATTCTTGTCGTATTGATCGGTCTGATAGCGTACCCGCACGTCGCCTTCCCACTTGATGCGGTCCAGCCACGACGGCACCGCATTGGGTTCGGCCCAGCGTTCGGCCTTGGCCTGGGCCAGCACCTCCTGGCGGAGCTGATCACGGATCTCATTTTTTACCGTCTCCGGCACGTACTGCACGCGTACCGGCGCCCCCGCCTTGGGTTTCTCTTTTGCCGCCGCTTTGGCGGCCTTGGCCTGGGCAGTCTTGACCATCGCATCCGCTTTATCGCGGCTGAATATCCCCTGTTCGACCAGCGCGTCGATCAGGTTCAATGTCGTTTCGCGCAGCGTTTCCAGCGACTCGCGATCATCAGCCTGGGCCGGCTGCCCCGCAACAAGGGCCATGACAGCCAGCCCGCTCATGATTCGGTAGGTGTTTTTTGAATTGGATTTCATTGCTTTCTCTCGTTTATTCTTCATCTCTTTGTCAAGCAGCACCGCGGTTCGTGATACGAATCTTGAGCGGTTGCACGAGGTTTTCCGGCGGGCCTTCACGCATCGGAGGACTCTGCTGCAAGGATTCCTGCAGCAACTCATCCAGTTTTTCACTGCCCGTACTCGCGGCAAGTTCAGCCCGCTCGATTGTGCCATCGCGTTTCAACCAGATTTTCACGGTGACCCGATAGTCCGATTCGCGCAGTTTCCGGTTGCGGCTCAACTGATCCTGGAGATGCCGTTGCAGTCGACCGGAATACATGCTCTGGGCAGCGCCGATGCTGCCGGTCCCACCAACCGCCCCGCCCGCATATTCGCGACCGACCGTGCCGGAACCGAAGGGACTGCTGCCCTCGCCGGCGGCACCTTCCATCTTGAGGGGCTCGTTCTGGGCCGGCTGCGGCTGTTCATTCTGGACGGCTTTCATCTGCTGCTTGTCGTCCTTGGGTGGTTCCGGCCTCTTTTCTTCCTTGGGCGGCGGTGGCGGTGGGGGTGGCTTGTCCGGCAGCAAGGTAACGGTCGATGGCTTGCGCGGCTTGCCGGACTTGCCGCCCGTCAGGCTCTTGATGCCCGTGGCGATCAGTCCGATCAGCAGCAGGCCAATCAAGGAAATGACGAGTACTTTCAGCCAGCGGCGGAGCGACGGTTTACGCGGTTCCATGAGCGTCAGTTACCAATTTTCGCGGTGATCAGTCCGACCGAACCAATCCCCATGGCGCCGGTGAGATCAAGGACCTCGACCACGCGCGCGTAATTGACCGCCGGATCGCCCTTGAGCACGACCGAAGCTTTCGGATCGCGCGCCATCGTGGCCTTGAGCTGGACTTCAAGCTCGCGCACCGACACTCCGACACCATTCAGGTGCAGGGAACCGTCGGAGCGGATCTGGATGATCTTGATCTCGTGCTTCTCGGTACTTGGCTTGTTCGAGGGCTTCGGCAGGTTGATCGAGAGGCCCTGCACCGATGCCGTAGTCATAAGGATGAAAATGACCAGCAACACGTAGGCGAGATCCAGCATCGGCGTGACGTTGATGCTGTCGTAAGGCTTGCTCTCCGCTTGTACGTGCATGGCCTACCTCGCTGCCCGGGTGGTCGCCAGGCCGAGATCGGTAATGCCGTTGCGCTTCAGCAACTCCATCACCTCCATCACTTTGGCATACTGGACGCGGGCATCGCCCTTGATGACGATCGACAGCGCCGGATTGACTGCCTGATACTGCGCCAGGCGCTGATCCAGTTGCTCCATCGTGACCGGGTAGGCATCGAGAAAGACATCGCCATTCTGGACGACGGTCACTGCCTTGGTTCCGCGCTTGGCCAGACTGGCGGTAGTCGAGGTTTTCGGCAAATCAACCCTGACCCCTTGTACCGAAGCGGTCGTCATGATGATGAAGATGACCAGCAACACATAGGCAAGGTCAAGCATCGGCGTGACGTTGATCTCGTCGTAGGGCTGGTTTTCTTCCTGAACCTGCATGCGGCGTGTCTCCGCTTCAGACGGAGTAAAGTTCGGCGGATTTGGTCAGGAACTCGTCGGCAAAGACCTGCGTATCAGCCGAGACGTTCTTGATCTGGATCGCCAGCCAGTTGTAGCCGAACAGCGCCGGAATCGCCACCGCCAGACCTGCGACGGTCGCCACCAGCGCCGCGGCAATGCCCGGAGCAATCGAGTTCACGTTGACGTCGCCGGCGGCGGCAATCGCCGCGAAGGTGATCATGACGCCGACCACGGTACCCAGCAGACCGAGGAAGGGGCCGCCGGAAATGGCAATGGTAAGCAGTACGATCTGGCTGTTGAGGCGCTGATTCTCGCGCACCATCGCCGCGTCCATGGCCGCCCGGATTGAGTTAAGCGCGGCGGCTGACAGGCTGATTTCCTTGCCGCTCTCGGTCTGGCTCTCAAAACGGTGGCGCATTTCCTGTATGCCGATCTTGTACAGACGGAAAATCGACGAATGGCGCATCGCAGCGTCAGCGCCGATGGCCTTGGTATCCAGTGACTCTGGCCGCAGTAACTGGCGCGGATTGTCGCGAAACTGGCTGATGAAAGCTTCGTTGGCCTTGCTGGTACGGCCGAGAAACAGCGTCTTGCCGATCATCACGGCGACGCTGATAACGGCCATCACGGCCAGGATGCCGATGACAATCCAGCCATCGACCGTCAGCGCGCCGAGCAGTATCCCGATGTAGGAAGCGCTTTCGCCAGCGCTCTCCTCGGCCATGAACATCAGGCTGTCCGGCTGCTGGCTGCCATGCAGTGCCTTGATGTAATTGGCCGAACGCGCCGTAGCGGCGAGCGTTACTTCATCGAGTTCGCCGCGGAGACCAGTACCGATCTGCAGGTCGCCGCCCATGTCGGCCATCGCGACATCGGCACTGCCGGCTTCCGCACCATCCAGATAGAACGAAAGCTTGCCACCGAGGACGGTCAGCGCGACGTGTTGCCAGCTATCGGCCAGCAGCGTCGCTTTCGAGGCAAATTCCTTGCCGTTGACCAGGGCTGCCAGCTTGCCACCCTTGATCACCAGCGCCAGTTCCTTGTTTCCTTCGGTCTGCCGGAACAGGGTGCCAGACGCATTGCCGGGCGGTTTGATCCAGGCCGTGAAGGTCAGGCCGTTGGCGGCAACCAGTTTCAGCGACGGCGCGGCCGGGATGCGCAGCGCAGTGTTGCCGTCCAGGCTGGCGGCATCGCCCAGCGGTCCGGCCACGGTTTTCACCGAGATCTCACTGGGATGGTTGCCGTTACCCGTTGCATCGCGCAGCGGGCCGCTATCCGAAAAATGCAATACCAGGTTCTGGGCTGCATCGTAGCTTGCCTTGGCATCACCGCTGGCGGGCGCTTTTTCGTTGCCCCACATCAGCATGAACGCATCGCTCTTCGCCGACGGAGTCAGCTTGGGCTGCTGTACCCAGACAATCGCCAGTTCGTTCGCGGCATCATACTTTTCGATATGGAAACGCAAGGGCGTTTTGCCATCGCCGGTGGTTACGCGCAGATCGCTGCCATCGGGCTTGGCGTCGGCAAACGAATAATTGCCCGAGTGCAGACGCAGGGCGAGCGGTACTTGCGTTGCCCCCTGCTTGAGTTCCACGCCTTCGGCCGTGGTGTCAATCAAGGTTTTCTGTTGGTGCTTCCAGTCGTCCGGATTAAAGCCATCCGCTGCGTGCGCTGTCAGGGCAAGCAGGCTTGCCGTTACAAGCATCCAGTGTGCAATCTTTCTCATCGTATCCAGGTTCTTGTCAAGTTGATCGATTATCGATTTCTTGTGTTACAGCCGTGCTAAATCCATCAGGTTTTCAGACGGCGTCACACTTTTCTTTCTTGGGGTCACATTTCTTCTTCGAGTCCGAATCCGTTCCGGTTTCCACGCCTTCAAGAACCTCTACGGAAAGAATGCCGAGCGTTTTTGCATCACTCTTGCCGGCCGCCGTGGCTACGTCGTCCATTACCCTGTTTTCATTATTGGTTGGTGAGGCCGGGGTCGCTACGGGCGCCGCCGCAGCGACTGGTGCCGGAGCCCCGGCAACGCTGCCGCCGGCCTGGATGTTGCTGGCGTTGAGGATGGTGCGTGCGCCCAGGGTGATGTTGCCGGTACTGCGCAGGCCGGCATCACCGGCATCGATGGCACCTTGTGGCGCGAACAGATCCATGTCACTGACCCGCGTGTCGTCGCGCGAAGCCAGCACGCCGATGCCCGAGCCGGAAACCGAGTTGGACGTATCGAGGACGATCTGTCCGTTGCGGATGACCAATGCGGGCGGCGGTGTCGAGCTGACGGTCTTGGCGCCGCTACCGGCGTCGATGCTGCCGGTATCGGCCCAGACCAGAATATTGCCGCCGTCTAAAGTGAACACCCGCGACTGGTTGACCAGGAAATTGTTTGCCGTGTAAGCGCGGATGTCGCCGTCGCGCAGTGTGAATAGACCTTGCGCCGACGGCTTCTTCTTGATCGTCGGTTCGGCCACCCCGACCACGATGCTGCCGCCGGGGGCCAGCAGATCGATGCCCCCGCCCTGCTCGGTCTTGATCTGGCTGGCGAACAGGTTGATATCCCCGCCTTTGATGTTTTTCTGCGGGAAAAGGGCGTGGATCATGGCACGACCCTTCTCGTAGCTGGTCTCGCCGCCGCCTGCTTCGGCTTCGCGACCTGCATCACGAAGCTGGGTATAAAAGCGATCACGCAGTTCAGAATCGCCTATCTCCGTGCCAACCTTGAAATAGCTGCGTAGCGCATCGTAGTCGGGTGTTGCTCCGGCCAGGGCAAAGATGCTGGCGCCGTTTTCCGGCAGATAGGGGTTGTCCAGGTTGCCGCGCGTGACGATGCCCCGGCTGTCGCCGAGATCGATGCTGCCGCCGGCGGCAACTTCAAGACGCCCGGGCCCGCTGACAGTGAGACCCAGGCTGGGGAACAGACCGCCATTAACGTTGTATCTGATATTGTCACCGGCAGTAACCGTGCTGATGTCATTACTGTTGTTATGCTGGGCGACTATGCTCAGATCGGTAATGCTGCCGCCGGCTTCGATACGCGCTGCTTCGTTGAAATCGGCGAAATTGGATTCTCCGCCCTGGCCCGTGATGTTTCCCGCAAGCGCAATGACACGGCTCGGTTCGCTGTCGCTGCTGTGCCAGCCTGTAGCCGAATGCTTTTCGATGGCGGTGCCTTCGTTCAGCAGCGAGAGCAGTTTGAAATTCCCGCCCGGCAGAGGGTTACGTACGCTGGGCAGGGCGGCGACCGGAACGTCGAGTTGCCGTACGGCGGTGTTGCCGAAATGGATCGAGCCGGCGGCCAGCAGATCGATCTGGCCGCTTTCACCCGGAGCCTGGGCGACAGTACCGCTGATATCGCCGTTCAGCGCTGCCACCTTGAAGCGGGATGGAGCCAGAAGGAGCGTTTCCTTGTCGTCACCGGCAAAGAAATTCTCGCTGGCGTTGAGCGCCACGTTGCCATTCACTGCCACAAGGCCGAACGAGGTCGTCGAACTGTAGGTACCGAAG
>Ga0105048_10012446_pt1 | contig 13338 bp, 13 predicted proteins | sample MAT05_FD_78382 | JGI IMG/M metagenome (GOLD analysis project Ga0105048, IMG submission 78382) | Freshwater microbial communities from Lake Fryxell liftoff mats and glacier meltwater in Antarctica - MAT-05 | ecosystem: Environmental > Aquatic > Freshwater > Ice > Liftoff microbial mat | place...
TGCTAGGCAAGTCGATGCTGCGGCCCAGCCAATCGGCCAAGGTGGGCAGGTCGGTGCGGGTTGCGGCGCGGATGGTGCAGGGGCTCATGCGGCGTCTCCGTCGAGTTCAGCCACGCGCAGTGCGCTGTCGGCGTGCAACTGCAGACGGGCGCCCGTGGCGGTGTCGATTGCCGTGGCCAACGTGCCGCCATTCGCGCGCCGCAGCACGGCCGCAAAGCCGTCGCGGCGGGTGTTGCTGACGAGCTGCCAGGCGTCGTGATCCACTGCGCCGTCCGACAGCCGCACGCGCCGTGAACGCGCCACGCTCTTGAGCATGCCCACGCGCGCATCGACCGTGGGCCCGCCGTCGAAGATATCGACATAGGTCTCGGTGTCGACGCCTTCGTCGAGCAGAATCGAAAACGGCAGTTCGCCCACCGGGTGCAGCTGGCCGATGGCCCACTGTGCGGCTTCGGGCAGCAGCGGCACGTAGATCGGCGAATGTGGCATCAGCTCGGCGATGAAGCCCTTGCTGCGGCCGCCGGTCAGGCGCTCCACCTGCGGGTAGTCCATGTCGAAGAAGCGCCGGCCGACGGCGTCCCAGAAAGGGCAGCGGCCGTTTTCATCGCTCAGTCCCGGGCTTTCGGCGGCGATGCGGTCTGAAAAGCGGTCGGCAAATTCGGCGATGAACAAGAGCCTGGCGCGCGACAGCAGCTGCGGTGCCAGCGTGTCCTCATAGCCGGGCTCGATGTAGAAGCTGGTCAGCAAGGTGTAGCCCGTCAGGTCGTGGCACAGGTGCAGGGTGTGGATGCGGTTGCTGGCCTGCAGCGCGGGGCTGGCGTGCACGATCATCTCGTTGCGGTAACTGTAGAAGCGGTCTGCAAAACCCGCACTCGCGGCGATGCCGCTGGTGCCGACGACGCGGCCACCGCCTGGTGCAGCCAGGTCTTCGACGACAAAGAGGTAGATCTCTTCGCCGCTGCTGTCGTCCAGCGACGCGAAAGCCTGGGCCGAGCGCTCCAGCTTGTCGCGCAGGATGGCGCGGTCGGCCGGCAGCGTGGTGATGCCGGTGGCGCTGGCGGTGGCAATGCGCTCGAAGGCCTCGATGTCGGCCGGGCCGGCGGCACGGAAGAGCAGCTGGGTGGGGTCGGTATGGGGATCGGTGGTGGTGGTCATGGTCACGCTCCTGCTCTCTACTCCTGGTCGCGCCACGCGGCGGCGCGCTGGCTGCGTTCTTCACGCGGTGTGCGGTCGAATCGGGCGCGGTAGGCATTGCTGAAGTGCGAGCCCGATGCAAAGCCGCAGCCCAGGCCGATCTGCAGGATCGACTGGCTCGTCTGCTGCAGCAACCGGCGCGCCCGCGCCAGCCGCAGTTCGGCGTAGTAGCGGCTGGGCAGTTCGTCCAGGTGCTGTTTGAAAAGCCGCTCCAGTTGCCGGCGCGAAACGCCCACCAGGCGCGCAATGTCTTCGGTGGGCAGCGGCTCGCCGAGGTTGGCTTCCATCAGCGCAACCGCTTCGGTCAGCTTGGCGCTGGCCAGGCCGGTGCGCGCGGCCACCGGCGCGCGCTGGCGTTCGTCATGCGCGCGCAAGCGTTCCAACCCGAAGTGCGCCAGGAGTGTCTGGCCCACCCGTTCGCCATGGCGCTGGGTCAGCCAGGCGAGCATCAAGTCCAGACTGGCGGTGCTGCCAGTGCAGCTGAGGCGCCCACGGTCGATTTCATAGACGTTGCTGGAGACCACCACCTCGGCATGCGCCTGCGCCAGCTGCGGCCCCAGCGCCCAGTGCAGCGTGGCGCGGTGGTTACCCAGCAGCCCCGCCTGCGCCAGCACGGCCGCACCGGTGCCGATGCCACCCAGCAGGCGCCCTGCGGCGGCCTGCGCGCGCAGCCAGTGGTGCAGTGCGGTGTGGCCGTCGCGCAGCGGCTCGGGGTAGGGAAGGTCGCTGACGACCCAGGCCGCATCCAGCAGGGGCGCGGCAGCCAGGGCGTGCTGCGGCGTGACCAGCGTGCCGCAGGCGGCGCGCACCGGCGCACCGTCCAGTGACAGCGTGTGCGTGCTGTAGGCTAGGTGTTCCAGCACCTCGTTGGCGGCGGTCAGCGCATCGCTCGCACCGGCAAGTGCCAGCAGCGAAAAGCGCGGAAGCAACAAGAAGCCGTGGCGCTGCGGCGCAATCACGGCGGTGTGCTGACGACCAGGCTACTTCTTGAGTTCTGCGCCATAGACGTCGAAGTCGAAGTACTTTTCGTTGATGCGTTTGTAGGTGCCGTCGGCGCGGATGACCGCCAGCGCCGCGTTCAGCTTGGCCTGCAGCGCCTTGTCGCCCTTGCGCACCGCAATGCCGGCGCCTGTGCCGAAGAAGGCCGGGTCGTTGAATTCAGCGCCGCGAAAGGCAAATCCCTTGCCGGAAGGTGTCTTCAGAAAGCCCTGGTCGGCGGCGACGGAATCGGCCAGCGTGGCGTCGATGCGGCCGTTCACCAGGTCCAGGAACACTTCGTCCTGTTTTGCATAACGCACGACTTCCGCGCCCTTGAAAGTAGCGGTGGCGTAGCGGTCATGGACCGTGATGCGTTGCACGCCGATCTTCTTTCCCTTCAGGCCTTCAGCCGTGGCCTCAAAGGTGGCGCTGGCCTTGGTGACGATGCGCGCCGGCGTGTTGTAGTACTTGTCGGAGAAGTCCACGGCCTTCAGCCGTTCTGGCGTGATCGACATGCTGGCGATGATGGCGTCGAACTTCTTCGCCCGCAGCGCCGGGATCATGGCGTCGAATTCGGCCTGCACCAGCGTGCACGTGAGCTTCATGCGCGCGCACAAGGCGGCGGCGATGTCGATGTCGAAGCCCTTCAACTTGCCGTCGCTGCCCATTTCAGAAAAAGGCGGGTAGGCGCCTTCCACGCCCAGGCGCAGGGTGCCTTCCTGTGCCAGCACGGGCAGGGCAAACAGCGCACTCAGGAACAGGGGCAGCAGCTTCATGGCGGCCTTCTAGGGTTGCACAGGTCGGTACAGCGGGCGCTGCAGCCGTACCGGCACGATATCCAATCTCACGCCGGCCAGCGTGTAGGCCTCAGGGTTGTGGACGAGCCAGCCGCGCGTGCCGGCGTCCAGCCAAAGGCGCCATTCGAAGGCGAGGTCGGGCGCCGGGTCGTCGGCGCCGGGGGGGGCGGCAAAGGCCAGGCCACGCTGTTCGCGCTGGTCGCCGTCCACCAGGCGGGTCATGGCGTTGACGATCGCCGTGTCGCCCAGCATGTCGGCATAGAACCAGGCGCCGGGCAGGTAGCCGCGGTGTGTTGGTGAAAGCGGCAACAGCGTCGTGCCCGTCAGCTTGCGCGCCGACGGCATCGGCGTTCGCGTCGCCAGGTCGAAGCTGTCGCCGCTTTCCAGCCAGTGCAGCGTGGCGCCGTTCAAGTTGAAGGCGCCAGGCGTTGGCGGCGGCGCAGCGGCGGAGTCGGCTACCAGCACGCCGCGGCCGCCAAGCACCTGCATCTGGTTGGCCTGAAAGACCGCGGCCGTGTTCTCTTCCACGGCCATGCCCAAGGTGCTGCCCTGGGCCTGCATCAACGGCAGCAGCCGCGCGATGCGGCCGCGGCGCACGGCATGCTGGTCCACGATCAGCCCGGCCTGAACAAAGCCGAAGCCGCGGTCCCATTCCTGGCCCTGGCGCAGCTGGCCCTTCATCACCCGCAGCGGCTCTGGCGCGTCGCGGAAGACCACATCGCTGAGCACCGCCGCGCCCGCGCTGGTGCCGGCCACGACACCGCCGGCGCGCCAGATCTCGCGCATGGCCTGCAGCAGCGGCGTGGGCTGGCCCTGCGGCTGCAGCACGTCCAGCAAACGCGCCTGCGCACCGCCCGTCATGAAGATCCCACGGCAGCGCTGCAGCTGCAGAAGCCACCGCGGGTCGGCCACGGCGGCTTGCACATCCTGCCCTGCAATACGGGGCCCGACACGCAGATGTTCACCGCGCCCGCCGTGGCGGGCCAGGTTGGCGGCGACGCGCGCAGCGGCTTCTTCCGGCTCGCCCGAGGCGATGGTGATGAGGCTGTAGCAGGCCTTGTCGTCGGCCGCTGTCTGCATCGGCTGCACCCGCTGCACCCGCTGCACCAGCTGCACAAGCCGCTGCCAGACCTCGGCATTGCCGTCTTGCAAGGCGCCGCCGATCGCCACGGTGGTGCCTTGGGCCGGCGCGGCGGCACACCAGAGCCCCGTGAGCAAGGCAGCCACAAAACGAATAGTCCAACTGTGCATGCAACCGATCTTGTCACCTGCGCCCCACGCCTTGCGCAGCCGACTTGGTGCCAAGCGACACCGACTTGCGGAGGCGCGACCGATGCGCCCTGACCCCGTAGGCAAGGGCTGGGCAGCTGCCTAGAGTGCGATTCGTCCGTTGCCATCGGCGACACACCGTCGCCCTCCCGCGCCAATTCCGGCGCGCCACCAGGAAGTTCCGCATGCCCGCTGCCCACCCCGTCTTGAAGCCTCTCGCATGGGCCGCGCACGCCGCCCTGTTGTCCTTCACCTTGCAGGCTGCGGCGCAAGAACCGCAGCGGGTGGAAATCACCGGCTCGTCGATCAAGCGCCTGGCCACAGAAACTGCACTGCCGGTGCAGACCATCGAGCGCGCGGACATCGACAAGGCCGGTGTCACGACCGCCGCTGAATTGCTGCGCAACATCAGTGCCAGTGCGGCGTCGCTCACCGACGGCGCCAGCATCACCGACAACACCGGCGGCCAGCGCGGCTTCAACGGTGCCAACCTGCGCGGCCTGGGTGTGAGCAGCACGCTCGTGCTGCTGAACGGCCGCCGCCTGGCCAACTTTGCATCGCCCGGAGACGCGGCAGGGGTGGACCTCAACAGCATCCCGGCCGGCGCCATCCAGCGTGTCGAAATCCTGAAGGACGGCGCATCGGCCATCTACGGCACCGACGCCATTGGCGGTGTCATCAACTTCATCACGCGCCAGGACTACGAAGGTGTCGATCTGGGCCTGCATGCCGCGCGCACGCAGGAAGGCGGCGCGGGCAAGACCACGGGCACCATCAGCGGCGGCTACGGCAACCTGTCGCGTGACCGCTTCAATGTCTTTGGCGTGCTCGACGTGCAGCAGCTGGATTCTCTGCGCTCCACGCAGCGCGACTTCCTCAAGGAGCGCCCGCTGGCCGACACCGTGCCCTTCTACCTGTCGAGCCGGCCTTACCCCGGCAACCTGCGGCTGCAAAGCAACGCCGGCCGCCGCGCCGCGCAGCTGGCCGCCATCAACGCGGCGGGCTACAGCTTCAGCGGCACACCCTACAACCAGCGAACGGTCAACTTGAGCGCACCTGGCTGCAATCCGCCGGCCAGTGTGTTCGCTGCCAGCTTCCTGAGCCAGGCGTGCGGCTACGACTACATGGCCGACACGGAGATCTACCCCGAATCGAAGAAGTTGTCCTTCCTGGGCCGCGGCGTGTTCCAGATCAACGCCGACACGCAGGTCTTTGCCGAAGTGCTGAAAGCCCAGGCCAAGACCACCTACATCCTGTCGCCGAACCCGACCACGCTGACGGGTGTGACTTTTGCGCAGATCAACGGCTTCCTGCCGCGGCCCATCAACGACGCCAACAGCTTCGACATCCGCTTCCGGGCCACCGAGGCCGGCAACCGCAGCAATGAAGTCACGAGCGATGGCGACCGCATCGTGGTGGGCATCAGTGGAGTGATCGGCAAGGACTGGGACTACACGGCGGCCATCAACCGCGCGTCCAACACCAGCACCGACCGCTACGTCAACGGCTACTTCCTCTTCAATGAGTTCGATGCCGGCGTGCGCGCTGGTTTGATCAACCCCTTCGGCCCTTCGTCGGCGGCCGGCCTGGCGCTCGTCAACTCGCTGCGCGTCGACGACGAGGCCCGCAAGTCCAAGGGCGTCACCGAAGCCATCGATGGCAAGGTGACAGGCACGTTGGCGCAACTGCCCGGCGGCAGCCTGGGCGTGGCCGTGGGCGCCGAGTTGCGCCGCGAGACGCAGCAGTTCACGCCGTCGGCGCTGCTGGTCAGCAACAACATCGCCGGCGACCGCCGGGCCTCTTTGGCACCAGGGCAGACCGACCCGACGCTGATTGCGACGAACAATTCGCGCGACATCGTGTCGGTCTATGGCGAGCTCAGCGCACCCATCAGCAAGCAGCTTGAACTGCAACTGGCGCTGCGCTTCGACAAGTACGAAAACGTCGGCAGCAGCACCAACCCGAAGCTGGGCCTGCGCTGGCAGCCGAACAGCGCCGTGCTGCTGCGCGCATCGGCCGGCACGGGTTTCCGGGCGCCATCTTTCAGCGAGTTGTACCGGCCGACGGTGAACGGTTCCAGCTCGGCCTTCATCTTCGACGCGGTCATCGGCGACTTCGACCAGTGGGCCACCACCAAGCAGGCGAACCCCAATCTCAAGCCGGAAAAGAGCAAGCAGTTTTCACTCGGCATCGTGCTGGAGCCTTTGCGCGATGTGAGCCTGAGCCTGGACTACTGGAACATCCGCAAGACCGACGTCATCAGCGACCTCTACGAAAAGACGATCCTGGAGAACCCCGCGCGTTATGCCGCCTACATCACGCGCAATGCCAACGGTGAACCGACTGTGCTGCTGCGCAAGGAGAATCAAGGCCAGCTGCGCACGTCGGGGCTGGACGTGGAAGCCAATGTGCGCGGTGGCGCCACGCCTGCGGGCCGTTTCTCGGCCAGTTTCAGTGGCACCTACATCCTGGAATACAAGCGGCAGTTTGGTGCGCTGGAGCCCCTGGTCAGCAACCTGGGCCGCTTCCTGAACGACCAGGTCATTCAGCGCTGGCGCCACCGCGCCAGCGTGGACTGGAGCCTGGGCGCCTTTGGTCTGACGCTGGGCAACACCTACTACTCCGGCTACACCGACGACAGCTACCTGCCGAGGACCGCGCCGCGCAAGGTCGAGGCCTACACGCTTTGGGACCTGTCGGGTTCGTGGGCAGTGACGAAGCAGTTCACGCTGCGCGCCGGCATCAACAACCTGGCCGACAAGGCGCCGCCTTTCTCCAACCAGAGCTACTACTTTCTGTCCACTTACGACCCCACCTACACCGACCCGCGCGGCCGCAGCTTTTACGCCAGCGCAAAGTACAGCTTCTGACCCTCTTTGCTGTCGTCCAGGGCCCCGGGTTGCTGCCCAGCAACCCGGAGCCTTGTGCTTGGTGGCCTGGCTGACGTGAACTGCGTCACAGGCTGCGCGCCGTGTAGGAATTTGCCAGACAGCGGCGCTGGAAGAAGCGGGACTGAAGCCACGGAAATGGGCTGATGGGCGGGGTCAATTCAACTCTCTACAGTTCATTCCATCGACTCGCCCCCCGCAACAACCGCAAAGCCTACGACCATGACCTCTGACCAGATCCTTGCCGAAATCCGTGAAGCCAACCTGTCGTACCTGATGCTGGCGCAAAGCCTGATCCGCACCGACCGTGACCAGGCGCTGTTCCGCCTGGGCGTGAGCGAAGAGACCGCGGCGCTGATCGGCGCGCTGACGCCGGCGCAGATGATGAAGATCGCCGGTGGCAACACGCTGCTGTGCCGCTTCCGCATGGACGACGACATGGTCTGGAACCTGCTGACCAGCCACGGCAAGGGTGCTGCCAACGACGGCATGAGCCGCCTGCATGCATCGATCCTACTCGCCGGCCGCCACCAAGAAGCCGCCTGAATCTGGCCCACCCCCGGAGCGGCTGCGCCGCTGCCGCCTCAAGGGGGCAACCCCAGCGGCCCGGCAAAGCCGGTTCCGCGGCGTTCGCTTGATACGACCAACTGACAGGACGGAGACACACCATGGCCCGCAGCAAAAGCATCCTGACCGAAGCCCGGCAGATCGAACGCGCCGTCACGCTCATCAACCTGGGCGCGCGCCTGCAGGTGCTGGAAAGCGAGACGGACCTCAGCTACGAACGTCTCCTGCGCCTGTACAAGGAAGTGGCGGGCAAGAGTCCCAGCAAGGGCCAACTGCCCTTTTCCACCGACTGGTTCATGACCTGGCAGCCCAACATCCATGCCAGCCTGTTCTTGAACACGCACGAATACCTGAACAAGGTGTCGGCCATGGACGAGATCGACACCGTCATCAAGGCCTACCAGCTCTACCTGGAGCAGATGAAATCCGAGGGCCTGGAGCCGCTGCTCAGCGTCACCCGCGCCTGGCGGCTGGTGAAGTTTGTGGACAACGGCATGCTCACCATGACGGCCTGCAGCAAGTGCGGTGGCCACTTCGTGACGCATCCGCACGAGATTGCCCGCCACTACGTCTGCGGCCTGTGCAACCCGCCCGCCCGGGCGGGCAAGGGCAAGTTGGCGGTGTCTTTGCAGTTGGGGCGCGCAGCGTCCGAAGTGGCCGACGTGGCGCACGCACACTGAATCTGCCGCCAAAGCGGACCGAATTCACGACCGCCGGCTCAGGTTGGCTGGGCCTTGGCCGAAGATGCACCTGAGAGTTGAATGTTTGTCTCCTCCTGGCACAGTTCTCTGTGCTTTCAGCGGGTCCTTCGGGACCCGTTTTTTTTGTGCGCTCGCCACAGCTCGACTTCAGTCGCAGCGCGCCGTCGCCGATATCCGTTCAAACCGCCAGACACCTGGCGCTACAGGATTGCCCGCCGCACCGTGAAGCTTGTCCCCTTTTCGCCGCAGTACCTGCGCCTCAACGAACCGCTGCCCTTCGGCGTGCGCGACGCTGCCGGCCGCCTGCTGTTGAGCGCGGGCAAGACCATCGACAGCCGCACGAGCCTGGAAGAGATTGCCAAGCAGCCGCTCTTTGCCGACGAGAACGAATCGGCCGACTGGAACCGTCGCCTTGGCGCAGCGATGGACCAGATGATCCGCCAGGGCGCGTCGCTGAAGGATGTGGTGGCCGCGCGTCCCGAAGGCACCGTGCGAGATGCCGTCGCGCCCAAGGTCCAGACCCTGGCTGAACAGTGGCAAGACCTCGTCAGCCAGCTCGATGCCGCGCTGCGCGACGTGCGGCCGGGCGGTGACTGGCGCAGCCGGCTCTTTTCAGTCCACGTGCGGGCGCGGGCGCTGGCACAGAAACGCCTGGACGCGTCGCTCTACCACCTGGTGTATGAGGCTGGCCACTCGACGCAGAAGTACAGCTGTCACCACGCACTGCTGAGCTTCCTGATCTGCGAACAGGCGGCACCGATGCTGGGCTGGGACTCGGCCATGACCGACAGCATCGGCCGCGCCGCGCTGTGCATGAACGTGGCCATGCTGCGCCTGCAAGACCAATTGGCGATCTCGCAGATGGCACCCACGGCAGAGATGCGAGCCGAGATCGACGCCCACGCTGCCGCCGGTGCACGCCTGCTGCAGGAAGCGGGGTTGGGCGACATGTTGTGCTGCGAAGTCGTCGCCATGCACCACGACGCCACGATGGCTGAAGCGCCGCTGTCCGGGCTGACGCCAGAACGCCAACTGGCGCGGCTGCTGCGGCGGGTGGACATCTTTGCCGCCAAGATCAGCCGCCGCGCCATGCGCGCTCCGATGTCACCGGTGCAGGCGGCGCGCGAAGCCTGCCTGGGTGCCACCGGGGTGCCCGACGAGATTGGTGGCGCACTGCTGAAGGCCGTGGGCCTGTACCCGCCGGGCAGCTTTGTCGAACTGGCGAGCGGGGAAGTGGGCATCGTGGTGGCCCGTGGCCGTCGCGCCAACTTGCCTTTTGTCGCCTCTCTCGTGTCGGCCACCGGCAACCCGCTGGGCGAACCCGCGCTGCGCGACACCATCGACAGCCGCTACGCAGTGCGTGCCGCCGTGGCTTCGCATCTGGTGAAGGTGCGCCCGCAGCATGAAAGGCTGATGGCGCTGCGCTGAACGGCGCCCCAGCGCCAGACCTGAAGGGTCTTTGCCCGCTTGATCCGCCCTTGGCATGGGCCGGCAGCGTTCGACACTCGGGTATCCATCCCGTTGCCCACAGCCGTGTCCACGATCACCCCTGCAACGCCCCACCGGTTTTCTCCCTTGCGTTGGCCCTGGCCCCTGCCTGCGCTGTCGGCATGGGCCTTGGCCTGGTTGGCGTGGACCCTGCTGCTGCGCGCTGGCGCTGCGCCAGCCTGGGCACTGGGCGCCGGCGCGGCGGTCGGGGCGCTGCTGGCCATGCGGTGTCAGGGCCGGTGGCGTCGTGGCATCGTCTCTGCAGGCTTCCCGCTGTCGGCCTATGCGCTGGGTGCGGCAGCGGCGTGGCCGGCCTGGGCCTGGCTGCTGTTGCTGATGCCCTTGCTGCTGCTGTACCCGCTGCGCGCCTGGCGCGACGCGCCTTTCTTCCCCACACCGACGGGCGCGTTGGCAGGCTTGCAGGGCGTGGTGGGCAGCCCGGCGCAGGTCCTGGATGCCGGATGCGGCCTGGGCCACGGTTTGCGCGCGCTGCACCGCCTGTGGCCGCAGGCGCGTGTGCAAGGCGTGGAGTGGAGCCCGCTGCTGGCCTGGCTGGCCCGCGCACTCTGCCCGTGGGCGCGCGTGTCGCGTGGCGACATGTGGGCGCAAAGCTGGGCTGGGCTGGACCTGGTCTATGTCTTTCAGCGCCCCGAAAGCATGGCACGCGTGTGGGCCAAGGCCGTGGCCGAAATGGCCCCCGGCGCCTGGCTGGTGAGCCTTGAGTTTGCGGTGCCCGGGGTGCTCCCGCATGCGTTGCTGCAACTGCCGGGGCAGCGTGCGTTGTGGGTCTATCGCCCGGCCACGCAGGCTGCACAGACCCGCACGCGCTCAACCGTCGCGTCCGGCGGCCGATAACACACGCATGCCCTGCAGGGCGCACGCTGACGGCGTGCATCTGCAGGTCGCAGCACACAGCAATCCTCGCGGAAACCTCAGGACATGTTCGTCATCATCGGTTGGGCCGTGGCCCTGGTCTGCATCTTCGGCGTGTACATCGCGCACGGGGGCAACATCAGCGTCATCCTGAAAGCGCTGCCGTTCGAGATGATCACCATCTGCGGCGCGGCGGCCGGTGCATTCCTGGCCAACAACCAGATGAAGGTCATCAAGGCCAGCCTGAAGGGCCTGGGCCTCTGCTTCAAGGGCAGCAAATTCAGCAAGGCGCGCTACATGGAACTGCTGGCGCTGCTGTTCGACATCTTGCAGAAGGCGCGCAAGGAAGGGCTGATGTCGATCGAAAAAGACGTTGAAGACCCGCACAGCAGCCCACTGTTCCAGAAGTACCCGACGGTGGGCAATGACCACCACGTCACCGAATTCATCACCGACTACCTGCGCATGATGGTCTCGGGCAACCTGAACGCGCACGAGATCGAGTCCCTGATGGACAACGAGATCGACACCCACACGCCGAGGAACACGCCGCCGTGGCGGCCATTGCGCGTCTGGCTGGCGGCCTGCCCGCCTTCGGCATCGTGGCCGCCGTGCTCGGCGTTGTCAACACCATGGGCTCTGTCGGCCAGCCGCCTGCGGTGCTGGGCGGCATGATCGGCTCGGCCCTGGTCGGCACTTTCCTGGGCATCTTGCTGGCGTACGGATTCGTCGAGCCGCTGGGCGGCCTGCTGGAGCAGAAGGTCGAGGACGCGGGCAAGGAATTGCAGTGCATCAAGACGACGCTGCTGGCCAGCATGCAGGGCTACGCCCCGCAGGTGGCCATCGAGTTCGGCCGCAAGGTTTTGTATTCGGGCGATAGGCCCAGCTTCACTGAACTCGAGTCCCACGTGAAGGGCAAGAAGTAGTGGCCCCCCCCCGTAGCGCCTTCGGCGCTCCCCCCCAGGGGGGCGCCGCCCCCAGCGGCCCGGCGAAGCCGGTTCCGCGGCGGCTGCTTGATGTCGGCCGGGCTTCGCTGGCCGGCCCTTGCGGAGGTTCGTAATGGCCGGCGACGCCAAGAAGCTTCAACCGATCATCATCAAGCGCGTCAAGAAGGGCGGCCATGCAGTGCATGGTGGCGCCTGGAAGATTGCATACGCCGACTTCGTGACGGCGATGATGGCGTTCTTCCTGTTGATGTGGCTGCTGGGCTCGACGACGGAAGGCGACAAGAAGGGCATTGCCGACTACTTCAGCGCGCCGCTGAAACTGTCGCTGATGAATAGCGGGTCGGGCGCGGGCGATGCATCGCACGTCGTCAAGGGCGGTGGGCAGGACCTGTCGCGCACCACGGGCCAGGTCAAGCGCGGTGACATCGAAGCCAAGCGCGACACCGTCAACCTGCACCCGCTCAAGGCCGAGCAGATCCGCGCCGAAGTGGCGCGGCTCGAGAACCTGCGCAAGAAGGTCGAAGACGCTCTGGCCGGCAACGCCGAGCTGAAAGGCCTGGCGTCGCAGATCCTGATGGAGATGACGGGCGACGGCCTGCGCATCCAGATCATCGACCAGGACCAGCGGCCCATGTTTGCCAGCGGCAGCGCCACGGTGCAGCCCTACATGCGCGACCTGCTGCGCGCGGTGGGTGGGCTGTTGGCCGAGGTGCCGAACCGGCTGACGCTGGAGGGGCATACCGATGCCTTGCCTTTCGGCTCTCGCCCTGGCACCGGCGGCCATGAACGCGGCTACAGCAACTGGGAACTCTCCGCCGACCGTGCCAATGCATCGCGGCGTGAACTGCTGACGGGCGGTTTGCCGGAGGACCAGGTGCTGCGCGTGCAGGGCCTGGCGGCCAGCAACCCCTTTGACCGCAAGGACCCGACGGCGCCACCCAACCGGCGCATCAGCATCGTTGTCATGACACGCGAGGCCGAAGACCGCGTCTTCCGCGGCACGCCTTTGGAGCCCACGACCGAAGCGGCTACTGCAGCGGCCGTGCCGCCTGCTGTGCCAACTGCTGTGCCAACTGCCGCACCCGCAGCCCCCGCGACAACGCCAGCCGCTGCAACTGCCTCAAGTCCTGCGGTCGGCCTCCGATAAGTCCGCCAGTTACCTCTCACTCTCTCGCCACATCTCTCTTTCACGCGCCATCCGCCTGAGGCCAGCACCATGAACAACACCGACCTGAAGTTCCTCATCGTTGACGACTTCTCCACCATGCGGCGCATCGTGCGCGGCCTGCTCAAGGAGATGGGCTGCAACAACGCCGAAGAAGCCGAAGACGGTGCCGTGGCGCTGAACATGCTGAAGAACGGCAAGTTCGACTTCGTGGTGTCGGACATCAACATGCCCAACATGAATGGCTTCGACCTGCTCAAGGCCATCAAGGCCGATGAACAGCTCAAGCATCTGCCGGTGTTGATGGTGACGGCCGAAGCGCGCAAGGAAGACATCGTGTTGGCCGCGCAAAGCGGGGCGGCCGGCTACATCGTCAAGCCCTTCACGAAGGCGACGCTGGAAGAAAAGCTGCAGAAGATCCTGCTGAAACTGGCCGCCACGGCTTGAGGGAGCGAACAATGAAAATGGAAA
>Ga0105048_10012448_pt1 | contig 13338 bp, 13 predicted proteins | sample MAT05_FD_78382 | JGI IMG/M metagenome (GOLD analysis project Ga0105048, IMG submission 78382) | Freshwater microbial communities from Lake Fryxell liftoff mats and glacier meltwater in Antarctica - MAT-05 | ecosystem: Environmental > Aquatic > Freshwater > Ice > Liftoff microbial mat | place...
ATAAAGTATAAAGTATGAGCAATCCAATGTATATAGATCTTCTAAAGAAAGTATTGGTAGATTTTCATCGCATCGAATTTGGAGAATATAAGCCATTGGATGGCACTAATTCCAACTGGAAATTAAAGCTCTTTCATGCATTCGACCGTATTCTTAGGAAAAAACAGTACGCCATTTGCAAATACAGTAAAAGCAATCCAGAGAATAGAATACAAGGCAAAGATTGGCCCTGTTATGCGGATACTATGATTGGGCTAAAGCGACTTGACAATATTGAATATTGTGTTGGAGAAATACTGAAAGACACAATCCCGGGAGATTTTATTGAGACGGGCGTTTGGCGTGGTGGAGCAACCATTTTTATGAAAGCCTTGCTCAAGGTATCAAATATTACTGACCGAATCGTTTGGGTGGCGGATTCATTTGAAGGGCTTCCCAAACCAAATGAAGAAAAATACGCAGCGGACAAAGGCGATAAACATTACAACAAAACTGCACTGGCTATATCAAAAGAACAAGTAGCAAATAATTTCAAAAAATATGGTTTGCTTGATGATAATGTAAAATTTCTCAAGGGCTGGTTTAAAGACACATTGCCGACAGCTCCAATTCAAAATCTCGCTCTCGTGCGGCTGGACGGAGATATGTATGAATCGACCATGGATGGATTAGTAAACTTGTACCCCAAACTTTCCAAAGGTGGGTTTATTATTATTGACGATTGGGGAGCAGTAAAAGGCTGTAAACAGGCGGTAAATGACTATAGAAAGGAACATGGAATTACCGGAGAAATAGTGACTATTGACTGGACTGGAGTGTTTTGGCGGAAAGAAAATTAATACCACTATTGGCATAAATAATAGACATTGTACTTGTATTCATGTTGGGAATTTCTGTACTACCAGGAAATCTTTGTTACTAGTTGTTAACCGCTGAAAAAGAACATCCCCGGCACTGCCAGCGACTTTGCAAAACGAAAATCTATTAGCCATCAATATTTTTTAATTGCAATTCAGCATTAACAACAATTGTAGACATGATTCACATTCCAGGTGACAGATCATTTTTACTAACCTGAATTTGTTCTTCTTTTCTATACGATGATAAGTTTACTTTTTTGCAGATTTTTCCGTGCAAATCATTAATCACGAATGAAGAAACTGAATTACTATTTTCCAGCTTGTATTGAAACCACCGATCACTTAATAATGAGTTTGTGCCTGCTTACAATGATTACCCGATAATCATCCAGTTGTATTACCCTGTATTATTGTGTCATTACCGATTGCAGGGTCCCAATAAATTATCCCCGGTGATCAGCCCCATGGTTGTTTTCAAAATTAGCCCTGTTGGCACTTGTACTGATGCTGTTCAAATCCTGTTAAACTGCTATGGCTTTTCATTCAATATTCTGTTAAACAAAGCCCTTGAACGGGTTGTTATAATTTTATTGTATTTACCTATTTAGCCCAATCATATAATCGCTTTAAGCTTAATACTAAAAAAAATGCTATTTTGCCACAGAATAGGATATCCCATTTCCATTTATCATGAAAGTAACCATTATAACAGTAACATATAATTCTGCAAAATATTTGAGGGATTGTATTGATTCAGTTGTAAGCCAGTCATACCATGATATAGAACATATTTTGATTGATGCAGCCTCTACCGACGGAACCATTGATATCATCAAAGAATATGAAAATAAAATAGCCAGTTGGGTAACAGAAAAGGATAATGGCATGTATGATGCCATTAATAAGGGCATGAGCATGGCCACGGGCGATGTGATCGGTATTTTAAACAGTGATGATATGCTGGCCTCCAGGGATGTAATCGCATCCATTGTAACCTGTTTTCAGGAAAGTAAAGTTGACTCATTATATGGCGACCTGGTGTATGTAGACCAGCGCAACACAAAAAAAGTGATCCGCTACTGGAAAGGTTTTCCTTACAAACGGTACCGGTTTAATTATGGATGGATGCCCGCTCATCCTACTTTTTATTTTCGCAGGGATTTGTTAAAAGAACTGGGCGGCTATGAATCGCATTATTTCACAGCGGCTGACTATGAGTTTATGGCAAGGTATCTTTACCGGTACCGGATCAGTTCAAAATATTTGCCGATGCTGATTGTGAAAATGAGGGTAGGGGGCCAAAGCAACCGGAATATCGGCAGCAGGCTACGGGCAAACAGGCGGGATTACCTCGCTATGAAAATAAATAATATCCCTTTCCCTCATATAGCATCCATTCTAAAACCCCTCATTAAATTACGCCAGTATTATTATACCCTTTTTCAAAAAGTGGTGGACTAATGAGGTGGTCATCCATGTAAATTGTTACCGGCAAATGTTTAATTTTTTTAAAAAGATAACCAACACTAATGATAAAAGTACCGTCAGGCAACTACCGGTAACCACGGATATACATTCACATATCTTACCCGGCATCGACGACGGGTCGCCGGATATTGATACGTCGCTCCGGCTGGTAAAAGGAATTTACGATTTGGGAATAAGGAAAACGGTAGCTACTCCGCACATCATTGCAGATCTATACCGCAATACGCCCGCTACCATTAGTTCAGCATTGGATCAATTAAAAGCTGCTGTTCAAAATGAAGGCATTGATATTGAAATCACTGCCGCAGCAGAATATATGCTGGATGATTATTTTATCAAAACAATGCGGTCGGGTAATGGGTTCCTCACAATACATAAAAACATTATTTTAACTGAACAATCTTATGCCACACCCACTTCCAATTTGAATGAAATTTCATTTGAGCTAATGACTGCAGGCTACCGCCCTATTATGGCTCACCCGGAGCGCTATGGTTTTTATCATGGAAAGTACGATGAGTACACCCGGTTAAAAGATATGGGCTTTTTATTACAGGTAAATCTCTTGTCACTGACCGGTTATTATGGCAAGCCTGTAACCCGGGCGGCCAAATATATACTGGAAAATGGGCTTGCGGATCTTGTTGGCAGCGATATGCACCACGAGAGACACCTCGCAGCAATGCAAAATCCGGGCAATCTCCAGGTTTTCAGTAAATATTTATCCGGGCGGCAGTTTAACGACCTTTCTGTTTTTTAATCTCCCTCATCCTATCAAATTTGTTTTGCTGTTTTATCTGCTTAAATTTTCCCGCCCCGGGATGATTCCGCCTGCGTATAACGTTAAAGTTTTTAAAATACAGCAATTTATTTGTTAAACAATTTGAGAATTCTGCCCGTAAACTGTTAGCTTTGCAACCGTTCACTATGCAACTATTGATATATGACCTGTAATGAAATGCCCGATACATTAGGATTTATGATTGTTCATACGGGTAGGCTGTTGCTCAAAACGATCAATGTCACTTTTTCTGCTATCAGCAAAGAGATAACTTTTGAGCAAATGGGTGTGCTATATTTCATTTCCAGAAATGCCGGTAAAAAGGATATGATACAACAGGATATAGCAGCAGTAATGGATAAAAACAAATCAGCCGTACTCAGGTCGATTGATATTTTAGAGCAGAAGGCATTTGTTAAAAGGGTACCTGCACCTGGAGACCGGCGGAAAAATGTGATAGCGCTTACGGAAGCGGGCAAAAAAATAATTGACAAAATGCACCAATTCTTTTTGGGCCAGGACCAGGTGCTTAAAGATGGAATCAGTGAAAATGAGCTGGAGACTTGTATGGCTGTATTATCGAAAATTCAACGAAAGTGTAGATAAGTTTACATAAGTCATTGATGATTTAACCTACCTTAGATAACATTTTGATAACTTTGGCTTAAATTTAAATTTATTTACCAAAACCTAAAACGAAAAGATGATCAACAACGCATTGAAGAAGAAAATTGATGCTTTCAAAACTGTAGATCTTTTAAAGGAAGCTGATATCTATCCGTTTTTCAGGCCATTGCAGTCTGATCAGGATACCGAAGTAATTATAGGATCTAAACGCATATTAATGTTTGGTTCGAATAGTTACCTGGGGTTGACAACTCATCCCCAAGTGAAGGACGCAGCAAAAAAAGCCATCGATAAATATGGAAGCGGGTGTGCAGGATCAAGGTTTTTGAATGGCACACTGGATCTTCATATTGAACTGGAAGAAGCGTTGGCCCAGTTTGTGGGAAAGGAATCAGCCCTGGTTTTTAGTACGGGTTACCAGGTGAACCTCGGTGTGATATCTGCGTTGGCCGGCAGGAATGATTATCTATTTTTAGATGAGTGGAATCATGCCTGCATTATAGACGGAGCAAGGCTTTCGTTTTCCAAAATGTATAAATATGCCCATTCGGATATGGCGCATTTAGAAAAATTATTATCACAGGCACCGATTGATGCTTTCAAATTGATTGCCACCGATGGTGTGTTCAGTATGGAAGGCGACCTCGCTAAACTGGATGAAATAACAACACTGGCAAAAAAATACAATGCTACGGTTTTTGTTGATGACGCCCATTCGTTGGGAGTATTTGGACCAGCAGGTCAGGGCACCGCCGCACATTACAATATCACACACAAGGTGGACTTAATTATGGGTACGTTCAGTAAGTCACTGGCTTCTATCGGTGGATTTATTGCCGCCGACAAGCGGGTGGTAGAATACCTGAAGCATCATGCCCGCTCTTTAATGTTCAGTGCCAGTATTTCTCCGGCAGCGGCTGCAAGTGCGTTGGCTGCCTTAAATGTGTTGCAGAATGAACCGGAGCGTATAGAAAAGTTGTGGCAAAATACCAACTATACATTAGAATCTTTCAAAGCCGCCGGCTTTGATGTAGGGCCTACCGAATCTCCCATTATACCGATCTATGTCAGGGACAATGAAAAAACATTCCTGATGGCGAAGATGTTGATGGACGAAGGCGTTTTTGTAAACCCGGTTGTTTCTCCTGCGGTAGCCAGCGAATCATCTATGATCAGGTTTTCATTGATGGCAACTCATTCTTTTAAACAGATTGATTATGCTGTAGAAAAATTGAAAAAAGTAGCGTATAAACTAAAAATACCACAGTTAACTACTGTAAAAGATACGGTAAAAGTATGATGCAGGTAAAGCACGTGGTTTCAAAAAAGGAGTTGACCGCATTTATTGATTTTCCACACCAGTTGTTTGAAGGAGACAGTAATTATGTACCAGAATTGCATATTGCCCAAAGGGATTTATTAACTCCCGGCAAGCACCCCTTTCATGAGCATGCTGAGGTTCGGCTATTCCTCGCCTATAAAGATGGGGAGATAAAAGGCAGGATAGCTGCTATTTATAACCTGAACCACAACAAGTTTAAAAATAGAAAAGACGGTTTCTTTGGTTTTTTTGATGTGGTGAACGATCAGGATATTACCAACCTTCTTTTACAGGAAGTGCAACAGTGGTTAAAAGCAAAAGGAGCTGATACGGTGATTGGACCCGTTAATCCCTCTACCAATGAGCCTTGTGGTTTACTGATCGGGGGTTTTGATTCGCCGCCGGTGGCCATGATGACCTATAATAAGCCTTACTACCTCTCCTTACTGGAAGCCGGGGGCTTTCACAAAAATGTAGATTTACTGGCATACGACTTACCCACCACACAGGTAGATAAACGAACGGTTCAATTAAAGGATACTTTGCTGAGAAGACTAAAAAATAACGGCATCACCATCCGCAACATCAACCTAAAGAATTTTAAATCGGAAGCAGAAAAAATGCAGGAAGTATATAATAATGCCTGGGCTGAAAATACAGGCTTTGTACCCATGACTGACAAAGAGTTTAAGTACCTGGCCAAAGATTTAAAAATGATCCTTGACAAAGACTTTTGCCAGCTTGCAGAACACAATGGTAAAGTGGTTGGATTTGCATTGGCGATACCTGATATTAACCAGGTGCTGATCAAAATAAAAAGGGGCAGGCTATTACCCTTTGGAATATTTAAATTGTTACTTGGACTAAAGAAGATAAATTATGTGCGGGTGCTGGCGCTTGGTGTGGTAGATGGTTACCGGAAGGCTGGCATCGAGGCATGTTTTTATGCGCAAATGATTGAACAGGCTGCTGCTAAAAACATGAAAGGGGGCGAAGCATCGTGGATATTGGAAAACAATGAATTGATGAACAATGGGCTGGTGAAATTGAATGCCCGGGTATATAAGCGGTACAGACTTTTAGAAAAAGCATTATGAGACAGAAAGTACTGATCACTGGGGCAAGCGGTTTTCTTGGGTATCATCTGATTAATGCTGCAATTGAAAATGACCTGGATGTGTATGCAGCAATAAGAAAGGACAGCAACGTTCAGCACCTGCAGGAGTTGCCAATCAAATATGTAGTTTTGAATTACGCGGATGTAGATGAAATGGCAACTATTTTCTCTAAACACAAATTTGATTATGTAATTCACGCTGCCGGCACTACCAAAGCCAATACGCAACAGGAGTATGATCTGATAAATACTACCTATACTCATAACCTGGCGCTGGCAGCCGAAAAAAATAAAGATGCCGTTAAGCGTTTTGTTTTTATCAGCAGCCTTGCAGCAATAGGGCCACTTGGGCATACATCGGGAAAAATAACGGAAGGTACCGCCCCCAACCCTGTTACCGCTTATGGAAAAAGTAAACTAAAAGCTGAAAGATACCTGGAAAATATAGATATTCCTGTCACCATACTGAGGCCAACAGCTATTTATGGCCCGCGGGAAAAAGATATTTTTATCATCACCCAGTACTTAAACAAGCGGTTTGAACCATACATTGGACGGGCGGCACAGAAATTAAGTTTTGTTTATTCAAAAGATGTGGCAGAACTGGCGGTAAAAATTCTTCGGTTGAAAAATGTGAACGGGGCCTATAATATAACAGACGGGAATGAATACAGCCGGTATGATTATGCTGACATTGTAAAAAATATTTTGGGAAAAAAATCACTCAAAATGCACCTGCCGGTTTTAATGATAAAAGGAATTTTGTTTGCAGTGGAAAGAATGAGCCGGGCAATGAACAAAGTGCCAGCCGTAAGCAATGAAAAGTTAGGTGAACTGATGGCCGAAAACTGGATCTGTGATATTGATAAGGCCCGGCACGATTTAAATTTTACACCTGCTTATGATTTGCAAAAGGGCCTTAAAGAATCGATTGAGTGGTACAGAATGAATAAGTGGCTCAAATAAAGCACGATTTAAACAACCATAAATTAACTATTAAAAAAATTACACATGGAACAACAAATAAAGCCGGCAGAAGGAAAACTCGGTATCCTGATACCGGGGCTGGGTGCAGTAGCCACCACTTTTATTGCAGGCGTTGAAGCAGTTAAAAAAGGTATCGCACAGCCAATCGGTTCATTAACACAAATGGGTAATATCCGGGTGGGAAAAAGAACGGAAAACCGCAACCCAAAAATAAGTGAGTTTGTGCCGCTGGCAGGCCTCAACGATATCGTATTTGGTGGCTGGGATATTTATGAAGATAACGTGTTTGAAGCAGCAGCCAATGCCAAAGTACTGGAACCCGTATTGTTGCATGCAATCAAAACAGAACTGGAGGCTATCAAACCAATGAAAGCCGTTTTTGATAGATCGTATGTGGCAAACCTGGATGGTAAAAACGTAAAAGAAGCAGCCACCAAATACGACCTGGCGATGGCACTGATAGCCGACATTGAAAATTTTAAAACAGCCAATAATTGCAGCCGGGTAGTGATCGTTTGGTGTGGCAGCACGGAAAAGTATATTGAAGTATCCGACATTCACCTTACAATCGAGGCTTTTGAAGCAGCATTAAAAAATAATGACGATCGCATTGCACCGAGTATGATCTATGCTTATGCAGCTATTAAAATTGGTGTTCCATTTGCCAACGGAGCTCCTAATCTTACCTGCGATATACCAGCATTATTAGACCTGGCAAAAGAAACCAACACCCCGATAGGTGGTAAAGATTTTAAGACCGGCCAAACACTGATGAAAACAATTTTGGCTCCCGGCCTGCATGCAAGGGCGTTGGGAGTAAGGGGATGGTTCTCTACCAATATCCTTGGCAACAGGGATGGTTATGTACTGGATAATCCTGAAAATTTCAAAACAAAAGAGGTTTCCAAACTGAGTGTGCTGGATGAAATTTTTAAACCGGAACTCAATCCTGAATTATACGGTGAACTGTATCATAAAGTGAGGATCAACTATTACCCTCCTCATGGCGATAATAAAGAAAGTTGGGACAATATTGACATCTTTGGCTGGTTGGGTTATGGTATGCAAATTAAAATCAACTTCCTGTGCAGGGATTCAATCCTCGCAGCGCCCATTGTGCTCGATCTTGCTTTATTTCTCGACCTGGCAAAGCGTGCTGAAATGAGCGGTATCCAGGAATGGTTGTCTTTTTACTTTAAGTCGCCACAAACATTACCAGAACTGGCGCCGGAACATGATATCTTTAAGCAGTTGATAAAATTGCAAAATACATTGCGCCACATGATGGGAGAAGACCTGATAACACACCTGGGATTGGATTATTACCAGGACCTGGTGGAAGCGATGTAAATGACGCAACTGCATAAAATAATAGCTGCTGTCGCCGGTATCGGTCATATCAAAGGAGGTGGTACTGTAGCTGCAATGCTGTATTGTGTAGTTTGGTTTTTGCTGCCTGAACGGTTTAGCAGTTCCTGGTGGCAGTTGCCGGTGATAGCAGGCATTCTCGTGGTAGGTGTATGGAGTTCAAACCGGGTGGAGATTGGTTGGGGGAAAGACAGCAGTAAAGTGGTGATAGACGAAGTAGCTGGAATGGCCATTACGTTAATATATGTACCAGCCAATATTATTTTTTTGTTAACCGGCTTAATCCTGTTCAGATTTTTTGATATAGTAAAGCCGCTGGGGATAAGGAGTATGGAGAAGTTGCCGGGAGGATGGGGCGTAATGGCCGATGATGTTTTGGCAGGGGTATATTCATTGGTTGTGATGCAGTTGATCATTTTTTTTCAATTGTTTGCAACGGCTAAATAAGTAAGCAATGAAAATGTTTTTTAAGGCTAATGTTGCTTCAGTTGCGGCAAGTTTTTGTGATTATTTATTTACCATAATATTAAAAGAGTTCTTTAATATGGATGCGGTACTGGCAAGTGTTTGCGGTACCACATTGGGAGGAATTATCAATTTCTTTATTTGCAGGTACTGGGTTTTCAATACAGATGCCAGCATTCATTTGCAGGGCAGGCGTTACCTGTTAACATGGGCAGGTAACCTGTTATTAAACTTCGCCGGGGTTTACCTATTGATACAGTATGCAGCACTTAATTATATAATTGCCAAAGTGGCTACTTCTTTAACAGTTGCTGTTGCTTATAATTATCCGTTACAAAAAAAATATGTTTTTAAAAATAGTCAATACTAACATTACCCCGCGGAAAATAAATAAGTGCATCCTGCTTTTATTGTTGCTGGGTTGCAATACATTTTTCTTACAGGCACAAACTGTTGTAAAAGGTTTTGTAAGGGATGCAATTACAAAGCAACCTATGCATTTTGTAACGGTCGTGTTTAAAGATGGAAAGGGTGTATCCACAGGCGATAATGGAAGCTATTCTATCGAGACCAAAAATCCCAAATTTAATACGATCATTTTTTCTTACGTTGGATATATTGCTGTTACAAAAAAAATAACCCCCGGCACTGAACAGAACCTCAACATAGATATGGAAATGACTTCTTCGCTGAAGGAGATTGTTGTAAAAAAAGGAAGGGGAAAGTACAGAAATAGAAATAACCCTGCGGTAGAACTGATTGACAGGGTAATTGCCAATAAAGAAAAGAACCGGATAACTGCTTACGACTATGTACAGTACCAGCAGTATGAGAAGCTGGCACTTTCGCTGGCCAACAAGCCGGAGAAGCTGATGAAAAACCGGCTGTTTAAAAACTACAAGTTCATCATGGAAAATGTAGATACCACTACATTGGAAGGTCGCTCCATGCTGCCGATTTATATTGAGGAAAAATTGGCTAACAGGTATCTGCGCAAAAACCCGGGTGCCGATAAGACCTATCTTTTGGGCGAAAAAAAAGTGAACTATGGCGAATTCCTCGACAATGCAGGCATCAGTTCCTATCTTAACTCATTGTATGCCGACATCAAAATTTACGACAATAACATCGCTTTACTTAACCAACAGTTTTTAAGTCCCATCGCCGATATCGGTCCGGCCTTTTACCGGTATTATATCATCGATACAACGGAGTTGGAGGGCATTAAACTCATTCGTTTAAATTTTACGCCTAAAAATCCCAATGACCTTATTTTCAGGGGTACTATGTTCATTACCCTGGATGGTAATTATTCCATTCAGAAAATTGATATGACCATCAGTAAAAAAGCAAACCTTAACTGGACAAAAGGGCTCAGAATAAACCAGCAGTTTGAAAAAGGCCCCGATGGCAGGTACCATGTTATGAAGAGCAGGATGCTTACTGAATTCGCAATAGTGAACAGTGCCACCGGTGGTATGGTGGGAGAAAGATTAGTAAGTTATAAAGACTTTTTAATTAATGTACCGGCTCCCGACAGTATTTATAAGGGAAAAGACATAGTAAACCTGGTAACGATTGCCGCAGCGACCGACAGTTTCTGGATCAGCAGACGACATACGCCGCTTTCGAATGTAGAAGCTAAAGCTTATACCAATATTGACAGCCTGCATAATATGCGGTCGTTCAAAACATTTATGACGGTTGCTACCGCACTGTTTACAGGTTATGTTGTGCTGGGAGCTTATGAAATCGGGAATACGAATACCTTTTATAGTTTCAACCCGGTTGAAGGATTCAGGCTGAGACTGGGTGGAAGGACTACGCCAAAATTTAGTCCTCATATTTATACCGACCAGTATATAGCTTATGGTTTTAAAGATAAACAATTCAAATACGGTATCTCGGGTACTTATTCATTCAATGGTAAATCTATTTATTCATTTCCATTGCATTACCTCAGGGTAGGGTATCAATATGATATGAAAATACCCGGACAGGAACTACAGTTTGTTCAGGAAGATAATTTTCTATTGTCTTTTAAGCGGGGCAATAACGACAAATGGCTTTACAACAAAACATTTAAAATAGATTACGTAAGGGAATTTGGAAAGAACGTTACATACACACTCGGTTTTAAAAATATCAATCAAACCCCGGCTGGAGTAATTGTGTACCAGAAGCAGGGACCGGTAAATGTAATTACGATACCAGATTTAACTACGTCTGAGTTGTCTGCAGAAATCCGGTGGGCACCAAATGAACAGTTTTACCAGGGTAAAAATTTCAGGATACCCATCATCAATAAATACCCTATTTTCAAGCTCCGGTTCATTTCAGGTATCAAAGGTTTGGTGGGAGGAGAGTACAATTACCAGAATATCAATTTCTTTTCAGAAAAGCGCTGTTATATGTCGCAGTTGGGTTATACAGATGTTACGCTGGAGGGTGGGTACATTTTTGGACAGGTGCCTTTTCCGCTGCTTACGGCACACAGAGCCAATCAAACCTATGGTTACCAGCTTGGTTCATATAACCTCATGAACTTTTTAGAATTTGTTAGCGATAAATATGCCGCAGCCAATTTCGATGTCCATTTCAATGGTTTTTTCTTTAATAAGATACCTTTGTTAAAAAGGTTGAAATGGAGAGAAGTGGCCAGTGCAAAAATTTTGTTTGGGAGCCTGAGGGATGAGAATAACCCTTCTTACAATAGCGAATTATATAAGTTTCCAACCGATTCTACAACCGGGCAGAGTTCTACTTTCAGCTTAAATAGCGGGCCATATATCGAAGTAAGTGTAGGTATTGCAAATATCTTTAAACTGATAAGGGTAGATTTAATCAGAAGGTTGACTTATCTTGATAATCCGTATGTGACCGACTGGGGCGTCAGGTTTAAAGTGAAGTTTGAATTTTAACAGACAAATTAATAACCACCACTAATGGCAAAGGAGCGGTTGAGGGACAGGCTTCAACAAATGATTTATCTTGTTCTTAACCCGCTTGTAAAGGGGTTGATAAAGATTGGCTTTACGCCAAACTTAGTCACTATTACCGGCCTGTTTTTAAATATAGGCGTTGCAATTATATTTATTAAAGGTGCGGAAGAAGGAAATCGTGGGGATCTTTCTTATGTAGGCTGGGCAGGGGTTTTGATACTGGTAGCCGGTTTGTTTGATATGCTGGATGGCCAGGTGGCCCGGCTGGGAAATATGAGTTCAACCTTTGGAGCCCTATTCGATTCCGTGCTGGACCGGTACAGCGAACTGATCATGTTTCTCGGAATATGTTATTACCTGATCAGTCATCATTATTTCATCAGTTCTTTGTCTGCCTTTATTGCCATGATAGGCTCTATGATGGTGAGCTACACCAGGGCCAGAAGCGAAGGGCTGGGGATAGAAAACAAAGGTGGTATCATGCAGCGGCCGGAGCGGGTGGTGCTGATGGGCTTATCAGCGATTGGCTGCGGCATCGCCGGTAATTATATAGGGGGCGATTATAAAATTTATGTTTCGTTTTTCCGTTTTCACATTTTCGAAACCATGTCAATATTTATCATCCCCATTTTTATTATGGCGGTGCTAACAAATATAACAGCACTGAAAAGGCTCTTTCATGCAAAAAAGCAACTGGAAGGAAAGTAGAAAAGTATGTGTTTAAGCAGATATATTGTAGTGACAATCGTTTTTTTTTTGCTGGGAGGTCTAAATTTAGTTTTAGCACAACCTGCTGACTATCCCACACCTGCCGGCAATCCAAATCAGTTGTTTTACATGCAGCGTACTCTTAATAAAAACACCATCGTGTACGAACTGAATTATAAAAATGGACAATTTAATAAAGAAGACCCTGTTCATGTATACTGGATAAGATATCAGGAAAAAGGGCAGAAAGCAGAATTGAGTTTTGTACAGCGTAAATTTGCGTTTGGTATTAAATCTAAAAAAACGGCGGAAAACCAGTATGAACTGAGCCTGATATCGCAAAAGCATTTTAAAATGTATTTACAAAAGGGGGCTGATGGAAAGTTTCATGTGTATACATTGATCAACAAAAAAATGTTGATACTTACAAAGATGTATATCCATATGATAGGAGGTGCTTTATGGTCGCCTAACGTAGAGTATGCAGAGATCACTGGTATTGAACCTGTTAGCGGGCAGGAAGTAAAAGAAAAGATTAAAATGTAAGATTTCCTAATTTTATGTTTTTAATACGATGTAGTTTAGTTAGCAAAATCTCAAGCGGCGGGTGGGGACGCCCGCCACGGCTGACGGCCAAGGTTGGTGTCCCCACCAACCTTAACTAAACGAAATTG
>Ga0105048_10012449_pt1 | contig 13337 bp, 9 predicted proteins | sample MAT05_FD_78382 | JGI IMG/M metagenome (GOLD analysis project Ga0105048, IMG submission 78382) | Freshwater microbial communities from Lake Fryxell liftoff mats and glacier meltwater in Antarctica - MAT-05 | ecosystem: Environmental > Aquatic > Freshwater > Ice > Liftoff microbial mat | place...
AAACGGTCGAGTTACTTGCGACGAATCCAACGGACGGAACAAAGAAGGCTTGTATACTGTTGTACGAACCCAATGGGATCGTTGTGGAACTGGCACTGTAGGTACCATTAACGCCGCTGCCGCCAATCGATGCTGCGGTCGCGAGAAGCGTTCCAGCCGCACCGCCGTTTCGAATCTCAACGGTCCCCGCAGGCGTTACTGTACCGGACCCAGCGACGACTGTGCCAGTGAAGGTAATGGCGCCTCCGACTGCAGATACCAAGGGACTGATGCCCGTGAGGCCGGTCGTGGTCGTCGCTCCTACTGCATTGACTGTTAGAGTCGAACCGAAGACCGAAGAACTACTGTTTGAAAAACCTGCACCCGCTACGTAGAAGGCCTGAACGTTGTTGTAGGTGCCAGGCGGTATTGAGGTTGAGTCAAAATTAAATGAGCCATTGATGCCCGAACCACCAATCGTTGTGGTGCTGGCAAGTAACGTTCCTGCCGCGCCGCCGTTGCGAATTTGAATCGTACCGGTTGGGGTACTAGCTCCTGATCCAGCTACCACGGTTCCAATAAACGTTACTGCTGCCCCTTGGTTGACTGTCAAGGGCGAAATCGAAGTCAGCGAACTCGCCGTCGTCGCTCCCGAATTCACATTAAACGTCCAAAGGTTTGGAGTTAGCGTATTCGTCTGACCAACGGTGATTGACTCCCAGTTGGTCGTGGCATCGCTGATTGCGGAAGATAAGTTGACCGCAGAACCAGAGTAAGTTGCACCGGCTATTTTATACCGCGACGCAGAACCCGTGGTGTCAACTGCGTTCGTTCCCAAAGCCAACCCGCTCGGCACGTTACCGGCCGATGTACCGAGCTGCCCAAACGTGATAAAACTGGTGGCGGTCGTCGAAGTGATTAAGGATGCATTGTAGAAATACAACTCGTCGTTAGCATTGCCGAGTCCCGCACCCGACGTGCTTGTCCAATCATATTCAGCGACTGAAACTGCAGCCGCTCCCCACGGAAGGTTGATGACCGTTCCTGCTGCTATCGTCTGACCAGCCTTTACGGTGAATTGTGCTTCCATCTCATTCAAATCCGCAAAAGTCGACCCACCAGCCGCTGAAATTTCGTTGTCATTGACAAAAAATGTGGTTCCCGCGTCGAGCTCTCGAAGAGCCACAATCGAAAAATTGTCTTGCGGCGAACCACTGGAGTCGTACCCTACCAAGGCCAAGTCTCCTGGGCCGAGCACTGCCATCATGGCTCGGCCTTCTAGTTGCTCAAACCGCGCACCCAATCCACGCCCACGTGGATCGAAGCGATATGACTTTGCCTTACTGCCGGACGAGCGATTGCTTTCCAGACCAAGCATCTTAAGAAATGCATTTCGGAGACTTCGCTTTTCTTCACTTACTTGATTCTTAACAAAGCAATTTCGGATCGAGTTCAGAACATTGCTCAAACGCCCCTTGGCCTTGACGCGATTTGGACGCGATGTTCCTTCGCTAGGTGATGAGAACAGATCGCTTACCATCGAAGCGAGCATTTGGCGACCTTCCAGTACGCGATCCAAAGCAATTGATACAAATCCGCGGCGAAGCTTGCTTCGCGACTTCGTTCCATTCGTACGCGCACCGGTGATGTTTAATTTCGCCATGTTCTTTTGCTCCGCTAAAAAAGGGAAATAGAATGTGTTGTCTGTTGTCAGGAATTTTTAATCGTGTGGGCCTATTGAGGTGATGCAGATTTTACAAGTACGTGCTTCGCTAGCAACTGCTTTGGCGTTAACGTTGAATGAATGTTAGATGAAGCTGCATGAGTCGCAGACCGCAATTAAATAGTGCCCATTAAATTCACAATCGGCAGACACAATCGATACGCAACAAACAACAAGTTGGACACGAGCGATGGCTATTCCAATCAAAAGACTGCGATTTTCATACCGACGGTGAGCTGAAAAGCCTGCTTCGAAACAGAAGTCACGGAAATGGATCCTCGCTTAAGGGCTCCATTGCGCAAACGCTTTTTACGTCTGGCTACGCTCGACCGAAACGTGCTCGCGGTCTGCTGCAAATGTCGATCCTGGATCTTCACAAACCAAGTGTTAGCAGCCTGCCTTGTGATGCAGTTCACTCGAATGGAACGGAACACAATGTTGGACACGAGTTGCAAAAGGTAGCCACTTTGTTAATTCTTTTGATCCCCTCTTGCAGGAATGAATATGCTCAGTTACCAGCAGTTCGTTTGAGGATCCGCAACACAATTCTGCAAGTTTGATCAAACGAGGAGGCTCTGTGTGCTGATTTCTTCCAGCCGGTCTGGAGATGGCGAAACGGACCAATTTTTAAGATTTCTATCAATGTCACGTACTCGTTCCCAACGACTTACCAAACCCTAGTGAGGATTTTTTCGCGACTCCGATGCCACGGAACCCAATGGCCCTGGGAACGCGAAATGACCACAAAAATGGAAACCGGCGGTTCGACCCTAGAACGTCACTAAATTTGGCTCGGCCAAAACCGTGGAACAGGCGCTTTAGAAAATCGCAAACCGCGAGCAAACGCAGAATTTTTCAATGACCTGTTGACGACACGTATATGATTTGCATTAGATATCGCAAAACGAAACGATGCGCCCGAGTGGATTGACGGATGGCCCATGAAATTCAATCAACGACGAACACAGAACGATTGTCAATAGACGATTTGGATGATTGCGGCGAAGCAGATCGAATGCTCGATTGTCATTCGGAGACAGGCTGCTTGTAGATCGATTGCAAGAATCGATTGTCGTACGGATTCTTGGGATCGCGTCCTGATCGACTTTGCCTCGTAACTTCAGAAATTTGGTATGGGCGAAAGAAATAGCTATCTTCCATCGGACTTTCGTATGGAATGTGCTGCGAAAGTTGCGTTGCTCTGCCGCCCAAGTCCGCCAATTTTTTCGACCGATCCTCAAAAAACGGGAAACGGACGTTCTCCGGGCAATTTTCCCTTGCAGGTTGACATCCGCGGTCGCAATTCTTGGTTTGTACCCGCGTGGATTGTGAGTGGACTCTCCCGCAGCTCGCCGTTGGTTCGTCGCCGAACGTGCATTGAGAAACTGCTACTATGCAAAACATCGCAGCGCCAAATCGAACCATGATTGTCCCCCCAGACGATCGTCGTTTTTACTCGTTTCCGCTCTCTATCGGTAACGTCGTCGAAATTCCATGAGATGAACTTGTCCCGTCAACGAAAAACCCAAACATTCGTTAAAAACGAAAAAGCTCCCGGAAGCGAACGAGTCCTAAGGGGGGATAAGGACGAGTACTGGCATTTCCGGGAGCAAGACGATTGTTGGTGTACGTTTGTAAACTAGTCACACGCTTCGATAGTGGGAAACTAGCACCAGTTCGTTTTTTGAGTCAACAGCAATAGTGTTGCGTCAAAATCTAATTCTAGGATTGCGATGCCCGGAACGATCACGCGGAGCGTGATGAGTACTTACTCATCACGCTCCGCGTGATGTCGTGAACCCTAATTCTTGATTTTGACGCACAACTTGCTAAGCCGATCGAAGCACTGACGCTGGCAGCGTCAGCCACGATACCAAGTCATGCAATGCTATTGCGTTTTTTTGATTTTAGGCAAAGCTAGCCAAAATTCATTTTCAAGGTTTGAGGCTTTGCTATGTCAACACCCTTTTGGCTTTTCGTGATTCGCTTTCTGGCTCCATTGCTCGGTGGCCTTCTCGCGATGATCACCGACATTCGCGATCGACGAATTCCAAACGCGCTGAGTGTTTCTCTCTGCCTGCTAGGTCTATTATTTCGAACGGCGACTGGTGGATGGCCTGGTTGCCTTGACTCTTTTTTGGGTTTCGCAGTCGGCTTCGCCGTTCTTTTTTTGCTGTACGCAGTTGGTGGTGGCGGAGCGGGGGATGTTAAGTTTATGGCAGCCGTTGGGACTTGGCTCGGTCCCTATCACATTGTTTTCGTGTTTGTACTTAGCGCAATAGTTTTGTTGTTCTTCACCGTTTCCGTGTTAATTTGGCGACTATTGCTGGGTGAAAAAGTAACGCGTTCTGCAAAAGCTCACTCACAAGTCGAGTCAAAGGAATCAAATCGCTCTGTGTTAAGATCGCGATTACCGTACGCTGTACCGGCAACGATAGCGATTGCTATTCGATTGGCTTGGTTGCTTTTCATTGGTCGAACGGCATAGTGGTTCGTTTACAGGTGAGCGGTCTGGCGGTTTAGGTCCTATGTTCGCCATATTAAGATCCCATGAACCCAGTAACTCCTTCATTTGCAGTGATCGACTTGATAGCTATACTCGGTGACTCGAGTTGCTTATGAAGTTTGGATGAAGCGTTGATGATCAGGATGCGAATGGATTCACTGAGACTCGGTCGTGTCGTTAGTGGGAGTGGTGCTAGTGAATCGAATGGGTCCGGGCATTTTGCTGATTCTTTTCTTTGCAATCCTAGCCGGATTGGCGGGCGTCTACGTCTGGAAAAAGAATTCGCAGAAAGCCGTCGTCGTACAGCCTTCCGCCCCTAAGCCGCGAGTCTTCATCGTTGCGAGTACCGATATACCAAGCGGACGCGTTGTGCATTCAAGCGATTTCATGAGTGTGACGATCTCGCCAAAGCAACTGTCCGAAAGAGTGAAATCATGGCCGGCTTTGCTGCTGAGTGATGGTCGTCAGATTGTGAACCGTCGTGTCAAAAATCCAGTCAAACAAGGCGAACCGTTTGCACCTGAGACGTTCTATGCTGAGGGAATAGAGCCCGATCTCACGGAAAAATTGGAGCCAGGGATGCGAGCTGTCTCTATCGGTATTCCGGCCGATGGTTTGCCATCCAAGGCGACACCGGGCGCCATTGTTGATGTTCTTTTCCGGACCAAACCGGACAAGGATTCGGACTTGCCGGAGCTCTCACGAACGCTGATCGAGCGAGTTCAAATTTTAGTGATCGGAAACAATGCAACGTTTGGTTCAATAGGTTTACCAAAAGTCGATGTTCAAGATCGGACGGTGACCTTAGCCGTCACTCCGCAGCACGCACTTTTGTTGAAGGCTACGGAAGGGCACGGAGAATTTTCCGTTGCGCTCAGGAGTATCGAAGACAACGTTAGCTCAATAGCCATGCGAGATTTGACATTGAATGACATCTTTGACCTTCCAGAGCCAGAACCCGAGCCGGTCCCGTTTATTGCGGAAGTTTTTCGGCGTGGACAACGACAGACGCTGACGTTTGCTCCTCAAGGCAATCTCATTGCTCAATCCACGCGAACCGTCAAGCCTAAGAAACGTTTGACTCCTCCGAGGGCAAATCCGTTGCCCTCTGATGACGATTTGCCAATCGATCCGGACTCCGTACCTACCGGTCCACCAGACGAACCTACCGATCCAACCGACATGGATTATCGGCCTCGAAATCCGGCAACAAAGGGAAGGCCCTACCAGCGGTCTTCACTGCCCTCATCGAGAGTAACGATGATGGAGCCAGGGCTGTGATTTCTTTGTGGAACCCGTCGTACGGTCGAGCCAAGTCGCATACCGTGGATTCGATGACCGACGACGAGTTCTTGAAAATGGTCTTGTCGCTGCATAGCGAACTGGTGGAGTCGCTCGAGTGGTCTTCGGTCGCGGACAACGATGAGCAGTGTGCCCAGGAACTGCCTGATTTGATTCGACAGTTGTGTCAGAAACGCGCATCGGAACTCTCGCATGGGCTACAAGAGGCGGTTGCTGCTGCTGTCATGGCAGAGTCGGTCGGACTTGGGCCATTGGAGCCATTGCTTGCCGATCCTCAAATCAGCGATATTTTGGTTAACCGATTCGATGAAGTCTACATCGAAAGCAACGGACAATTATCGCGAGCCAACGTTCAGTTTGCGGATGATGCGCATGTGATGAGAATTATTCAGCGAATTGCGGCCCGCGTCGGTCGACGTCTCGACGAAAGCAGCCCAGTTGTCGACGCACGAATGGCTGACGGCTCGCGAGTTCATGCGGTTGCGCCACCGCTTGCCGTACGTGGCCCGACGATTTCGATTCGGCGATTCTCGGCTAAACCGTTGCTGCTGGGCAATCTAGTTTCGTGCGCTTCAATGAGTGGCAACATGGCAGCATTTTTGGCTGCGGCGGTTGTTGCCCGAGTCAGTTGTCTCATTTCGGGTGGAACCGGTGCAGGAAAGACGACGCTACTCAACGCAATGTCTGCTAACATTCCAACGGACGAGCGTATCATCACGATTGAGGATGTGACCGAACTGCGATTGGTGCATCCTCACGTCGTTTCATTAGAAGCCCGCAACTCAAACGTCGATGGTCGAGGCGAAGTTACTATCCGAGAACTGGTCCGAAATAGCCTGCGAATGCGTCCCGATCGGATTGTCGTTGGCGAAGTGAGAGGGAACGAAGCCATCGATATGTTGCAAGCTCTCAACACGGGTCACGAGGGTTCGATGACAACGATTCACGCCAACGACACTCGCGACGCACTTGCGAGACTGGAGCTGTTGGTAGGAATGTCAGGCTATGATTTTTCCTTGCCGGTATTGCGACAGTATATTGCGACGGGAGTGAAGTTGTTGGTCCATGTTGGAAGGCAGAAAGGGGGAGCTCGGCGAGTGCTTCGCGTGGCCGAGTTGCTGGGGATTGAGAATGGCGAATACCGTTTGGAGGACATCTTCCGGTTTCGGCAAACGGGACTCGATAGTCAAGGTCGAGCGACGGGTGAGTTTTCTGCCACAGGCTATCAGCCAAAGTGCATCGAACGAATTCGTGAAGCGGGCACTTCGATATCGGATTCGTTGTTTACCTCGGCGGCATCCCCTTTAGAAGCGCGGGCGGCGAATGAACAACGTTAGTCCAGCGATTGCGCCTCCCTATTTGGTATGGGTTTCACTTAGTTGCTTTGCTGCAGCATTTTTGTGGATGATGTTTCGAATTGCTCAAAAACTACGACCTCGGCGCGTTCAAGTATCTGCAAATGCCGGAATGCGATTGAAAGAGGATTTTGATCGTTCACCTTCGTTTTTCGATCGATCATTAACGAGGCTTGTTGAGCAAAGTGGAATATCGATGCGATCGCAAGCCTATACCATTCTTTCGCTCGGCTGCAGCAGTGTAGCTGGGATGTTAGCTTTGATCCTGACCGACGATGTTGTGCTCGGCTTTTTGAGTGCTTTGGCGACTCTGGGAGTGATGGGGATAGTCATCTTGGTAATGCGATCGCGACGACGCTCCCAAGTTTTAGCCCAACTGCCGACGGCGATAGACATGATCGCGCGGGGTCTTCAAGCTGGGGATGGACTCGAGAAATCATTGCAAACTACCTCGCAGCGCTTGCAAGGACCACTCAAACAAGATTTCGGATGGTGTGCAAGCCAATTGCAAATGGGGCTGCCTTTGAAAAAAGCCTTGCGGCAGCTTGACGATCGAAGTGAATTGTTTGAATTGCGCATGTTCAACAGCGCTTTGATTATCCATCGCGATACTGGCGGCGATTTAGCACGAATGTTGGAAAGGTTAGCGAGAGTTTTGCATGCAAGGTACGAGTATCGAAGGCAGATTGCAACGGCAACCGCTACAGCGAGACTGGCCGCGATTATTATTGGATTGGCCGGGCCGGGTTTGCTCGCTTACTATGCTTTTCAGAAAGACTATTTTGGGGAATTGTGGCAAGATCCATCTGTTCAATTTTACATTCTGCTCGCGCTGGGACTTGAGGTAGTTGGAATAGTATGGTTGTTTGCTTTGACAAAGAGCGAGCTCTAGTATGTCCAACGAACGCGGAGGTCGAACGCAAACCCTTCATGGCAGTCCGGCCATGTTCGGTATGCTAACGAGCAGCTTCGCGGGCATGTTGCCAGACGTTCTCGCGAACAATGCGCGGCGTGATATTTGGCGTTGTGGATTTTTGCATCCCCAGTCTTATCAAAACTATTTAGCTTTGCGAAATTTCCTTTTCTGTGCAGTTGTACTATGTTCGGTATGTTGGCTCGTTGCGATCGAGAATGATGCTTATTTGACTCGGGTAGTCTTGATCGTCGGCGTCATTATGGCCATCATATCTTTTGCATTGCCGAGAGTGGTTATTAGCTTGCTTGGCGAAGCTCGCGCGCGTCGCGTTGTGGCTGCTCTACCCGATGGGCTAGATTTGCTAGCGATGGCCATGAGTGGTGGATCACCCTTTCATAGAGCGTTAGAACACACCGTCGAGCAACTGAGGTCGGCACATCCTGATTTGGCGATGGAGTTTGCATTGATCGGCAGGCAAACGGGCGCGGGTTCGCTAGAGTACTCGTTGCAACGATTTGCGGATCGAATCGATATGTTGGAATCAACGTCTGTTGTTGAATCTTTGTCACAAGCGGTGCAGCTTGGAAGCCCGCTTCGAGCGATCCTGGAAGCCCAGGCAGACCGAATGCGGACAGAGCGGATGCAACGGGCCACGGAGCGTGCGAACAAGAATACGCTCAAAATGCTTTTCCCTACCGTTCTTTGTTTGGCTCCCGCTGCGTTGATCATCGTCCTGATGCCACCCTTGTTAAAACTGAAAGAGTTTCGCACAAAATCCAATCAAGAAGGTGGTGTTCTGTCTCAACGCAACCTAAAGGGACAATCGACTGGAAACCGGTCAACAAATGCAATTCCTCCGTCCGCTCCTTTACGTTGAGTTCAGTTTGGTTCGACGCTCGGCGTCACGATGCAATGAGAACGTCATTCCACATTGTTAATGTTTCCGGTAATCTCGAATTGCTTGGCTTCATCTGGCTCGAATTCTCGTTCAAAAAACGGTTCTATTTGCAGGTTTAGTTTGTTTTTGACTCAAGATTCAGATCGTTTCAAACCTGAGTCGTGCCCACATTGCTCTTGCATCACCCTATTCGCGATTGCTAATACTCCGCTCGACCATGTATTTTCAGCCGACATCGTACACAAAAGAAGCGATCGATTGCTACCGAAATGATTGTTCGTGCCTTGCCGAATCTAAACTCCGTGGTAGCCAAGATTCTGTGTCGCATGGCGTTGGTATTGTGCGTGATCGCTGCAAACCGATCCTTGGTCTATTCGCAAGTTCGAATTGAAATGAATGATTCGATGCAGCAGACAGCTAGGGAACGGGAGCTGATTTCGGAGGTCCTGGACTCGGACTTGAAACTGGAGTTAGAGCAAAATCATTCGAAGTTACTTCGAACGCGAAGCCCGGTTTCCCGGACGTCGATTACTGACTCGAGTGTGATCGAAGTAACCCAATTCGATCCAGAGAATCTTGAAATCATTGCACTGAAAGAAGGCTCGACCGACTTAACCCTGTGGTTTGGTGAAGACAACAAGGCCAGAAATATACTCCGGTATCGAGTTCAGGTTTCGAAGGCTACCGATGCAAGGCGTAGGCGCCAGAACGAATACAAGGAACTCGAAGAAATGCTGAACGAGTTCTTTCCAAATAGCTCAGTTGAGCTGGTATTAGTTGCTGACAGTTTAGTTGTTCGAGGCCAGGCACGCGATTCGGAAGATGCCGCCAACATACTCGCTTTGATTCGAAGGCAGATAGGTAGTTTCTACGGTTCCAATGCGGCGGGAACGGGCAATACTGCCCAAGATATGAATGGCGGAAGTGGGCTAAGCAACAATCGCGGGTTCGCCAACTTTGGGAACATAATCAATTTGCTGCGAGTTCCTGGTGAACAGCAGGTATTGCTCAAAGTACGTGTCGCAGAATTGACCCGGACAGCTCTTCGCGAATTAGGAGTCGACTTCAGCGTTAGGAAAGGAGGCGGCTCTTTTTCTAGCAGTTTCGGCAATGCCGGAAATCTCGTCTCGCTTTTGGACAACAACGATGTCTCGTTGATCATGAAAGCAATGTCCTCGAACGGATATTCCAAAGTATTGGCAGAACCCAATCTTGTGACCTTGAGTGGTCGAACGGCAAGCTTCATTGCAGGCGGGCAGTTTGCTGTGCCAACGGCGGTCGGAATCGGCGGTGTTCAAGCCGCTTCAACTTCCTTTCAGGGATTTGGGACCCAGTTGCAATTTACGCCGACAGTCCTAGATAAAGATCGTGTGCGTTTGCAGGTCGCCCCCACGTTCAGTTCACTAAATAGCGGGAATACGGTCAACGGCATTCCAGGGCTGAATACTCGCTCAGTGTTTACGACTGTCGATATGCGAGAGGGGCAATGGCTTGCAATCGCAGGACTCATTCAAGACCAGCAAGAAGGATCGCGTTCGCGACTTCCATTCCTAGGGAGTGTGCCATTGGCAGGCGCAATATTTGGCAACAATCGCATTCAACGCGATGAAACCGAATTGCTCATTTTGGTGAGTCCACAATTGATACATCCATTGGAAGATCGAGCTGCTCCAGCAATTTTGCCTGGCATGGAAATTACAGAACCAAACAACAAAGAGTTCTTCTTCAACAATCGAATCGAAGGAAACCCTGAACACGATTTTCGGAGTACGGTTTGGCCAAATGAAGTTGCTGATGTTCAACGAACACGTCGGGCGAAAAAGTCTCAGTCGCAACATCGTCAATCCCAACGCTTTTATCTCCAAACGCAGCATGGATTTGTAGATGACAATTGAAAGCAATCACTGCGACTCAGGGAAAAGTTCTAAATCAATCGCGCCCAAGTTGGATGGGTCTAACTTTGCTAAACAGGCTCTCGTTGCATATATCGCAGGGGCGACAATTGCCGTTTCAGGTTGCATGGATTTAAATAATCGATCGCGACAACAATCAACGCAAGCAGCACCACTTGGAACTATTTCCGACGGGGTTTGGTTCGACCAAGAGCAGCGCGGCGAAGCATCCGAATTTGTCATGTACGCGCACGAATTCGGGCTTCGTTCTGAGCGATTGACTCTGGACGGAGAGGACCATGTCAAAAAGATCGCAGCCCGACTATTAAGTGGCTCGGATTCGCCAGTGGTCATCGAACGAAGCATGAACAACAATCGAGTTGGGCGTTATAAGTACCCTGTCAATCCCGATCCGGAACTCGATAATTTGCGTCGCGACATTGTGGTGTCGGTACTTATGGAGTTAGGGATAGCGGACGCTGACGAAGTGGTTGTGGTCGCGCCTGCTTTTGCAACACCGGCTAGTGGTCAGGAAGCCGAGTCTACATTTTATGGGACACTTGGTGGCGGGAATTCTAGCGGTTCTTTTGGCGGAGGCTTTGGAGGCTTTGGAGGCTTCGGTGGTGGTGGGGGCATCGGAGGCGGTGGAGGCGGTGGCGGTGGAGGCGGTGGAGGTAGTTTTATAAGTACAAGTTCCGGCGGGGCAGCTAGCGATGCTTCGTCAAGTCCATGAGTACTGCAATGCGATATTGTAAACATGCTTTTGTTCTTCGTTGTTTAGCGTTCGGGATCGGTTTTGCATTCAGCGGTTGTGCTCCGCTTCCAATGGGCGCTTTCCGCCTGGCCGGCGGCAAAGGTCGGTCTTTAGAGAGCCAGTTAGCACTGGCGATGTTAAGTGAAAAGCACTCCGACACGGACCGAGCGGAAGAACTTTATCAGAACATGTTGATTCGTGACCCGAAAAACGTAGAGAGCCGTCGAAGGCTTGCCATCATCGCGTCGCGAAAAGAGAATTTCGAGGAAGCCGCCAAACTTTTTGATGAATGTGTTGAGCTCGAACCGGATAATGCGGATCTGCTAAACGATTTTGGCTATGCATGCTACGAGGGCAACGAATTGGAAGGTGCAGAGAGACACTTGAGAGCAGCGATTCATCTTCGTCCCAACTTCCCGTCCGCTTGGACTAATCTCGGACTCGTTTATGCTCAACAGTCCCGTTTTCAGGAGTGCCGTGAGGCTTTCTCGCGATCTGCAGAATCTCCCGCTGACGTGCACTGCAACATGGCTTATGTCTATGCGCAAAGCATGCAGTTAGATCAAGCCAAGAACGAATTCAGCAAAGCGCTTTCTATGGATCCCAACTGTGCAGCGGCAGCAGAAGGTTTAATGCAAATCTGCAAACAGATTCCAGGTAGTGAACCGAAAACCGTCGTATCGACCTTTGCTTTTTCCAAGCTTGCAAACCCAAGTGATCCTAAGGAAGCGCAGAACGAAGCCAATAATTCGTTCGATCTTCAGCGGCCAAATTCAGGTACGGTATCCATCGATCATGCTGGCAATAGCCAAGGCTCAAACTCTAAGAACTGACATCATTGCCCCGAAACTACCTCCAGGGAGACAAAAGTCAGATTGCTCCGATATAGAATTAGCTTGCTGAATACACAGATTTATGTTATTTTAACAGAATCTTAACCTATTGTTGATTTTTTGTAAGATACCTGGAGGTTGAAAAATTTCAACCACAACACAAATCGACTTGGAAAATCGACGAAAAGTTCTACGGTCGGATCCGAATTGTCGCTTCGTTAGCTGGGCTGTGTTTTGCAAGTTGCTGGTCTCTCGTTCGCTTTTTCAACGAAATGACGATGTGGAAGCATATGTTTTTGGTCTTTTGAACGTGTCAAGTCGTTGTCGATATCTAGTTGAGCGTGAAAAAGCTCACGCGGATTCAGGATGTATTGCCCCAGTAACCGGTTTACCAACAAAGGAGGATTTACTCTGATGTAAGACATCCGCTTTCAGTAAATCCAAAGATTCTCGATCCGTGTGGTAGTTGGCGACTACTTCAGTTGTGATTTTACACGACGGATCAACTTGCGATTGACGATCGGCAGACGTTCGAGCACCGGTGACTCGCCGAATTGCTGTCGGTAACTCCTGTAACGTGCAATCACTGTTACCGACGACCTGGCCGTTTTTCGAACCCGAACGTCGACCACCGGCAATCCAACTTCTTTGGCCAGCATCGAAACTAATGTTTCATTCTCTGGCAGATGGGAATAATGCGGCGATGAAAACTTCAGAATGGTGGTACTGGGTGTATTGCCGAGCGGAATCAAGATCTGATCTCCATCGACATGAATGGGCAGCTTGTCCTGTGCACCGGCTAACGAAAGGCGAATTTCACTGTGGCCTGTTACCGCTGCGAAGGCGTTTGGAGTTCCTACCGACCACAACGCAAGTTGCTCCTCCGTGACGGGTTCGTATCGAGGCACTAATTCTTTTGAATCGATGCTGCACGAAGCGGTGATGGTCATAGCGCCGGCACAGTCGCCACCAATGGCCTTCAGCAATTCAAAATCATTGTTAGGCGAAATCTTAAGCGACTTGCAGATCTGCTCACGCACGATGCCTACGGGTAGCAGATTGGCAAAGAAGTGATGACTGGAGGCGTCTGCGAACGATCCATCCAACGGCAGCGAAAGCGATATGGGAAAATTGCTGGAGGACCGTAACCACGAGTCGTCATACTCGAAATGCATGACG
>Ga0105048_10012450_pt1 | contig 13336 bp, 12 predicted proteins | sample MAT05_FD_78382 | JGI IMG/M metagenome (GOLD analysis project Ga0105048, IMG submission 78382) | Freshwater microbial communities from Lake Fryxell liftoff mats and glacier meltwater in Antarctica - MAT-05 | ecosystem: Environmental > Aquatic > Freshwater > Ice > Liftoff microbial mat | place...
AGTGGCAGACGACCAGCCGGCGGAGGCTCGAGCTCAGGCCGAGCAGCACGAAGCGGGCTTCGCTCTCGGAGTGCGCGGGATCGTCGATGACGAGCCGACGGCTCCCAACAGCCACCGCGGCTCGCCCGCCCTCCGCCGGCTCGCACTTCAAAACGCTTAAGCACCGACCGCGTTCGCACCGAGCACAACGAAGAGGGTCTGTTGGGCGTCGCGTTCACCTCGAACTTCGCGCGCACGGGCCACTTTTTCGTCTACTACAGCGCGTCGCGTCCACGCCGTGTCGTGATCTCGCGGTTCACCGTGTCGAGCGATCCGAACCGCGCGCTACCGGACAGCGAGAAGGTCGTGCTCGAGGTCGAGCAGCCGTACGGCAATCACAACGGTGGACCGCTGTTGTTCGGTCCCGATGGCGATCTCTACATCGGCCTCGGCGACGGGGGCAGCGCCGGTGATCCGGAGAATCGTGCGCAGGATCTGTCGTCGCTGCTCGGCAAGATGCTGCGCGTGCGTGTCGGTGCCGATGGATCGTTCACGGCGCCGCCGGACAATCCGTTCGTCGGCCAAGCGGGCGCGCGCCCGGAGATCTGGGCGTACGGCTTGCGCAATCCGTGGCGCTGCAGCTTCGATCGCCAGCAAGGCACGCTGTGGTGCGGCGACGTCGGTCAGGACTCACTCGAGGAGATCGACATCGTCGTCCGCGGTGGCAACTACGGCTGGCGATGGATGGAGGGCACGAAGGCATACGATCCGCCGGGCGGTGGCATCCCAGCGGATGCTGCGCTCGTCGCTCCGGTCCACATATATTCGCGGCGCGATGGGATCAGCGTCACCGGCGGGTACGTGTATCGCGGCACGCATCTGCCGGCGTTCCGCGGCGCGTACTTCTTCGGCGACTTCGGCACCGGCAACGTGTGGACGATCGATCACGATGGCACGCGCGCCACCGGCCATCGTCTCGTCGCGAAGGTGCCGATGCTCGCGTCGTTCGGTGAGGACGAGAGCGGTGAGCTGTACGCGGTGTCGCACGAGGGGCGCATCTATCGCTTCGAGCCCGCCGAAAAGACTGGCGCGAAGCCGGCGTTCCCGACGCTGTTGTCGCAGACGGGTCTCTTCACGGACACGGCTGCGCTGACGCCGAATCCGGGCCTCGTGCCGTACGAGGTGAACGTCGAGCTGTGGTCGGACGGCGCGAAAAAGACGCGATGGCTCGCGTTGCCGAACGGCACGACGATCGACTTCGCGAACGAAGGAGCGTGGACGTTCCCCGTCGGCACTGCGGTGGTGAAACACTTCGAGCTGCCACTCGCGGACAGCACGATGCGCCGGCTCGAGACGCGCGTGATGGTGCACGAGCGTCGCGGCTGGGCCGGCTACACGTATCGATGGAACGACGCGCAGACCGACGCGGAGCTCGTGACGGCGCCGCAAGAGGCGACCTATCGCGTCGAAGGTGACGTCGATCTGCGCTGGTACTACCCGGCGGGCAGCGACTGTCTGCGTTGCCACACGCGCGCGTACGGTGAGGTGCTCGGCATCCGCACGCGACAGCTCGTCGGTCGCAAGACGGCGACGGGCGATCTACTCGCGGAGTGGATCGCGGCTGGGCGACTGAAGGGTGCGCCTGCGGATCTCTCGACGCTGCCATCGCATCCGGCACTCGGCGACAAGGCGGCGTCGGTCGAGGAGCGTGCGCGCGCGTATCTCGATGTGAACTGCGCGATCTGTCATCTGCCCGACGGCCCGGCGCCGTCGACGATGGATCTGCGCGCCCAGACGCCGCTGGCCGCGGCGAAGCTCGTCGATGCGATCCCCGACGCGCCGACAGGGCTCGTCGGTGAGCGCCGGCTCGCGAAGGGAGCGCCGGATGCGAGCGCCGTGCTCACACGCATGTCGACGCGTGCACGCGGCGCGATGCCACCGCTCGCGAGCAATCGCGTGCACGACGATGCGGTGACGCTCGTACGCAGCTGGATCGCGTCGCTGTAGCTTCGCGCGCATGACGTCAGTCGTACGCGCAGCTCGAGACGCGCTCGAACACCGCCTCGCCGGATCGAGCTCGACAATCTGCCACGTCCCCGCTTCGAGGAACGGGAGAGCGGAACGCGTCGATCACTTGTCGTCGGCGGGCGGATCGTCCCCACTCGAGCGCGCGCGACCCTTCGCTTCCGCAGCAGCGAGCTCGGCGCCCTCTTCTTCGCTGTCGCCGGCCTCGCGCGCCTCTTCGGCGGCCTGCTCCACGCGGCCGGAGTGGGCGAAGCTCGTCGCCTCGCGCTGGTATCTCTCGGCGGACTCGTAGTCGCCTTCGCCACCGCGAGGATTCGCGGTCTCGGGCGCTTCGCTCGAGGTCGGCGCCTTCGCGGCGGTCGCCTTCTTCTGCGGGGGCGGGGGCGGCGTCGTCTTGCGCTGCGTCATGCCCCGGTGTGGCGCATCGGGGCCGATCGGCAAACGCAGCGATTGCACGCGCCGTGACCGCGCGTCGATCACCGCCAGCGCAGCGGACTGCGACAGCCGTCGAGCTCGAGGCGGCGCGGGCGGCGAGGGTTCACTCAGCTCCAGGTCAGATCGATGCGCGCCGCCGTCTCGCCGAGCGTCGTCATCCCGAGGTGGACGGTGCGCCGTCCCGTCAGCGCGACGAACCGCGATGGGCGAACAGCTGGAGCAGCGACCACGTCGGGTGCGCGAACAAAGCGGCGCCTTCGCAGCGGATCGTCGCGTGGCTCCCGACGATCTCGGCACCGACCTTGCCGACGTCGTAGAGGCTCGGGTGGATCTGCTTCGCGCGGCCGAGGATCGGCGCCGGTCCGACCGCGCGCAGGAACAACGCCGTCGGGCGCGAGAGCGTGCGCGTCACGTCGGCCGCGAGCAGTGGCTCGAGCGCGAGCGCATCGCCGCCGAGCAGCTCGTCGATGACCAGCTCGGTCAGCCGCAGCTGCAGGCCGACCGGAAACCACGCGTCCTCGGGCGGATCGTCCGGTAGATCGCGGGCCCACTCGGGGAGCGCGTCGCGCAGACGATCGACCGCAGCATCGCCGAAGTGACGGCGGCAGTTCTCGGCCCAGCGCGCCATCATCGTGCCGCGACAGCGACCCGGTAGCGCGAGCGTGCGCTCGGTCGACCAGCGCGGACGACCAACGACGCCGAGCACACCTTGCTCGCGCGGCTTGCACAGCGCACCGTCACCGCAGGCGACGACGAACAGGAATCCGCCCGCGTCAGTAGTGGCGCTCGAGTACATCTGGAACGCGAGACCGAGTCCCTCGAAGAGCTCGCCGACCGCATCGATCTGCGGATCGCTCCCGCCACCGGCGACCATCGATCGGGCCGGCGGCCGGCCAATCGTCGGGACGGACCACGGTCGCCGCGGGGCGGGACCACGCGATCTTCGGCTCGACCCATCGCTCGGTGGGGGACTGCAATGCTCGCGTGCTGTCCCGATCGAGTGCGCCCTGCATCCCAGCGGAGTAGCACCCGTGCACGTCACGTCGCGGTGGTCGTGGAAGATTGTGCACCTCTGGCGCCCGGTTCGTGATGGATCGACGCCCGTCGCGACGCATCATCCGGCGATGGGCGTCGAGATTGTGCAACTCGCACAGCAGCCGATCGCGACGGTGCGCGATCGGCTCGGCGGACGCGGAAGGTGCGCCCGTCGGCGCGCCTTCGGTCACTCTTCGTTCAAGCGAACCGAGTACGACAGAGTGTTCGTCGCCGCCTTCGAGTCGAGGTGGACGACGATGTTGTGACCCTTGACGCGGTCGAAGGTCTTCTTCCACACGCCCTTGTCCTTGCCGTTCTCGATCTCGAACGACCACAGCTTGGTGAACTTGCCGCGGTGTTCCTTGCACACGGTGACCGCGGTCTTCGCCTTGCCGTCGAGCTTCCTGATCCGGATCTCGGCCGAGTCCGAACCGAGCGGCATCGGCGTGATGAACATGCGACCGCCCGTGCTGACGAGCTTGCCCTCGTGCGTCTCGCCCGAGTCGAGACGACGCGGACCGATCTTCGCCCAGCTGTTGCCGGCGGCCTTGTTCCAAAACGCGATCATGTCTTGGGCGACCTTGGCGGCCTTGTCGGCGGCGTCGAGGCATTCGTTGGGGGGCACCGAGCCGGACGACGCGATCGCCACGACCGCGCAACCGGCCGCCTTGAGCTCGGCGTCGTGCTCGCGCCAGATGTCTTCGGCGACCTTGGTGCCGGACTCGCAGCCCCCCGCCTTGGCCTCACCGAAAGGTGCGATCGCGAAGAAAGTCGCAAGAAGTGTGAATGTCGTCAGCTTGATGAACATTGGATGGGTTCCTCCTGCCCAGTCCTTGGCCACGGCGAAGCGAGCGATGACACGCCTTTTCTCGTTGTCATTTGCCGACCCGCGAGCGCCAAGGGGCTGGTCGACATGCACCACTTCATCGATCTCGTGGCAACCCTACTCACCACTCTCACCCTCGAAGGGCCCCCGCTCGAAGGCCCCGCTGCTCCGGGCGACGGGGACAAGAAGCAGCAAGCGAAGGAACGGTTCGAAGAGCTCGATCTCGACGCCGACGGCCGGCTCACCCTCGCCGAGTACGTGCATGGCCGTGAAGGCAAGCGCGCGCTCGCGGCCGCCAAGCGCTTCAAGAAGATGGACACCGACGACGACCGCAGCGTGACGCCCGAGGAGTTCGCCGCCGCAGCGAAGCGCGGTGCGGCAAAGGAGGAGTAGTCGTCATCGGACGAGCACGCGAAACGCCTCGCCGCCGGCGGTGCCGCTCGCGGCGAGTCGATGCTGCGCACGCGAGAGCGCCCGTGCGAGATCCTCGGGCGCGCCGAGCTCGTACAGGGCGCTCGTCATCGCAGCGGTCAGCGTGTCGGGGACCTCGGTGTCCGTGACCAACACTTCCTCGGCACCTGCGAGGAGGAACGCGCGCCCGAGGCTGAGCCCACCCGTCAGGCTCTCGGGATCGCGGGCGCCGGTGTGGCAGCCGGCCAGCACGACGCGCGGCGGCACGATCGGCAACAACAACACATCGCCGACGCGCAGCGCAGCGCCGTCGTGCAGACGCAGCGCCGCGTCCCACGGCTTCGCTGCACGCTCGCCGTGACCGGCGTAGTGGAACAGCGTCACACCCTCGAGCCCGACCACCAACGCTTCGAGCGTGGCCGCTTCGCGGCGGTGGATCTGCACGTTCCATCCGCGCGGCACCAAGCTGTGCTCGACCACGTCGGCCTCGTGCTCGGCGGCCGACAGATCGCCGCTCGGATCGGCGAAGATCAGCGCCGCCCGTGGCGATTCGATGGGCGTGCGGCGTGGCGCGAGGTCGAGTCCATACGCGAACGGAAGCTCGGGCGTGATGGGATCGTCGGCGGATCCGAGCGCGTGGAAGCGGATCGCCGCCGCATCGCCCGCAGCGACGACGGTGAGGCGCTCGGCGTCTGTGAGCGCGGCCAAGGCCGGTCGCAGGTGCTCGCCGAGCACGGCTGCGTCGGGTCGGCCGGGCGCGCGTACGAGCCGGGTCGAATCGCCGGACGCGACGAACAGCAACGTCGCGTCGTCGCCAGGGAATGCGACGAGCAACGGCCGTGCGGCGGTCGGTGCGATCAAGTCGTCACAGTTGCGCGGCGTCGGTGGAGCCCCGAGCAACGTGTCGACGCGCGCGTCGGCGTCGCGCATGCGATCGGCCCGGGCAAGGCGCGCCCGCTCGAGTTGATCGGCGGGGAGAAGCCAGTCGTCGACCGACTCGCGCTCGATCGATGCACGGAGAACGGAATGCTCGCGCAGCGCGGTGCTCCACGCCTCGCGCTCGTCGGGTGTCAGCTCCGAGGCGCGCGCACGTCGATCGACGACGTGCACGCCGCGAGCAGCGGCCAAGCGCGCGCGACACAGCGCGAGGTCGATCTGACCGTCGGCGACGAGCAGCTCGACGAGACGCACTGCGCTGACTGCCCGCGCCGTCAGCAGGCGCTCGTGGTCCGCGGCCAAGCCCGCGGAGCGCACGGCATCATCGAGGCGCGCTTCGAGCGAGGCGTAGGCGTCGATCGCGGCATGGTTCAGTCCTTGGCGCTCGAGCTGCTCGGCCCAGCGTAGCGTCGAGATCCACGTGAGTGCTGCGTCGCCTGTGTTCGCCGGTCCGAGCTCGGACACGTTCGCCCAGCGACCGAGCGCGACGTCGACGTGCGCGGCGACTTCGTCGATCCATGCCGCGAGTCCCGGATCTCCCGCGACGAGCAGACCGTCGATGATCTCGGCGGCTTGCTGTGGCTCGTCGTCGAGGAGATACGACAGCGCGAGATTGACCCGCACGTTGTCGGCATCGTAGGCGCTCGGGCACGCGCCGCCCGGCGCGAAGTCGGCGAGCGCAGCCTCGAGCAATCCGTAGGGGAGCTCGCCCTCGAGCCCGGCTTGCGCGAGCGTGATCGAGGTCCACGCCGCGTTGTTGCGCATCAGTGCGCGCTCGGTGCACGAGAGTTCGGGTGCGTCGGCAACCACCGCGAGCTGCTCGACGACGCGTTGCGCGTCGACCACCGCACCACTTTCGGCCAGGACCCTTGCCCAGTCGCCCCCGACATACGCGAGCAACTCCGCGTTGCCGACGCGAGACGCGAGGCGCCACGCATGCTCGAGCGCGCCTTGGCTCGTGTGCGTGTCGCCGGCACGCGCCGCGAGCAGGCCGTCGTAGTAGCGCGCCGTCGCGGCGAGTGACGGCTCGTGCTCGGCGGCCTCCGACAAGCGGCGGCACCACGGCTCGGCACGGGCGAGCTCCGCACGCTCGTAGTGGATGTGGCACGCAGCCCCCGCGGCACGCGCGGCGATCATCGGCTTGCTCGACGCGCTGGCGAGCTCCCACTCCTGCGTCGCATGGACGAGCGCAGCATCGGTATCGGCCGCGCGCCAAGCGAGCTCTCGCCGGATCCGCAGCAGCTCGAGCGTCTCGCGCGTGTCGGCGCCGCGAGCTTCCGCCAGCACGCGCTGCGCTCCCGCGAAATCCTGGGCCGCGGCACGCTCGAGCGCGACCGCGATCTCCGGCACCTGCGACGCGCGGGTGATCTCGAGCAAGAGTGGTTGCTGCCATGTCGGATCGAGCCCGCGCACCTCCACAGCGCGGGTGGTCTCGTCGATCGCGATGCGCACGTGTTGGCCGCCGTCGACGCCGCGGATCTCCGCTGCGGCCGTCTGCCCATCCACCGCGACCTCGATTCGGCCGCCCGCCGGGTGGTCGATCCACACGTCGAGGTGGTGGACCTCTTCGAGCAACACGCACGCGTCGCCGTCCCGTTCGTTACACCAGTCGACGACGACCGCCGGCCGATCGATGATCGGAATCTCCGGCGGTTCCGAAGGCGCGCAGGCCTCACACGCGAGCAGACCGAGCAACGCGAACACCGTCGCCGGTCGCGTGCAGTGGCGGGGCCGATCGTTCACGGCGCGTCGATCGTCACCTGCAGCGTGGCGATCGGCCAGGGGTGCTTGCTGTCCGCGTCGATCACGGTGCCGACGGGGCTGATGACCACGTCGATGCGCCACGTCCCGACGCCGAGCGCGATGAAGCGATCGAGCGGCGCGCGCATTCGAATCGCGCCCTCGGGCGCGTGCTCCACCCGATCGGTCACCACGCTGCGCACGACGACGCCGTCGGGCGTGCGCGCGACGAGGGTGACGTCGACGGTGGTGCGTGTCGCGGTCGCCGGCGTCACGACGACATCGATCGCGTCTCGCGGCGTCGTGAGCTGCAGATGTTGCAGCGGTTCGGCGGGGCGAGAGCGGACCTTCGCATCGCCACCGTCGGCGCGCGTGATCGTGTACGAGGGCAGCGTGAGCGCGTCCGAGCTCGGGCGTAGCAGTACCAACAGCAGCGCCGCGGCGAGCACGGCACCCAGTACGGTCACCCATCGACGCGACGCGAGCGAGACCACCTGTGCCGGTGCTTGGTCGTGTCGACTCGCCGACTCGGCGTCGAGCCGCTCGAACATCCCTGCGAGCACGCGCTCACGCGTCGGCTCCGCCAGAGCCTCGGCCGACCCGCCGGCCGCATGTTCCTCGCGCCGCAAACGAGCGAGCGCCTGCATGAGCTCATCCGCCATCAACAACTGCTCCTTTGCCGGCGACCCCGGCCAAAGATGACGGTCGATGCGTCAACACCTCGGCTGCGAGCCGGCGCGCGACCTTGCGAACGCGGTAGCGCCAGGCATTCACGGCGCCGAGACTCATCCCCATCCGTCGACCGACCTCGTCCGAGTCGAGCTCGTCGACGAACACGAGCTCGAACAGCTCGGCGTCGCGTGATTCCATCCCGGCGTACAGGCCGTCGAGCACGGCCTCGAGATCCGCGCGATCCTCGAGGCGCACCTCGGGTTCGTCGAGCCCGTCACCCGCCGCGTCCACTGGCACGAGCGACCACGGATTCCCGCGGAAGCGCGTCAGCAATCGCGCAACGCGACGTCGCGCCACCAGCCGCGCGAAGCTCTCGAGGCTACGACCGCGCGCGGGATCCCAGCGGCGCAGCTCTTGGCCGTCCTTCTCGAAGAGGGACACGAGCACCTCCTGCACGAGGTCGATCACGTCTTGGTGCCGATCGCGTCCCCGCGCCGATGCATGCCGCCCCGTCACCGTCGCAACCTCGCGGTGGATCGCGTCCAGCAACCGGGCCGCAAGACGCCGCTGACTGCCGCGGTCCCTCGCCAGTGCCAGCCGAACCAACTCCACGTCGTCGGCGTCGGTCACCGGCCGGAGGATACGCGGGACCGGTTTGCCCGGCCATGTTGCGATCGCCGTGATCCGGGGAGCGACTCCCGACTCTACCGCCGCGGAGTCACGACGATGAGATACAAAGGACGATTGTTGGTTGGCGCGCTCACCGGCCTTGCAGCCGCATGTGTGGGAGACGCGCGCGAAGACGACGAGGAGGTCGACGCAGAGCCCGACGTCGAGCTCCGCGCGGACGATGCGGTCGCCGCGGCGTGCCCCAGCACGCACATCATCGGTCGCCGCGCCGCGCAGGCCCAGGCCTGCCCAAACCCGAACCAAGACCCGAACCAGCCACTTTGGCGGGTCACGAATCTCCTGCAAGCAGGCACGGACTTCCTCGCGGCCAACCCGGCCGTGCTCGCGGGGCCCTTGCGCCGCTACTGCAGCTACGAGTGGCTCGGGCAGGGCACACCGCCGCCGCAGCAAGTCGCGGCGGTGGAGAGCTCGCTCGAGGAGCCGTCGCGGGATTGCCAGGCGGTGTTTCCCGCCACGGGCGTCGGACTCGACGACCTCGTCAATCCGGTGCTGACCGACATCTGGGCCGATCGCATCGGCGTGGTGTTGGCCGACGAGATCGCCACGAGCGATACGTCGCGGCCCGTCACGGTGATGGTCATCGACACGCAGCCATTCGCGGCGCCCGCTGACGGACCGACGATGCGTCACGGCGAGACGATGGCGCGCGCGATCGAAGACATCGCGTGCCCCGACGGCGATGCGTGTACGGTGTCGGTGAACCGCGTGCTCGGGCTGCCGCGGATCGAGGACAAGAAGCGCGACCTCGTGCACGGCGGTTTCGCGGGGACCTACGGCGATCTCGCGGCGGCGACGATGGAGGCGATCCGCCGCTGGGAGACGACGCCCAACGCGGGGCGACTGGTCCTCAACTACAGCGTGGGCTGGGATCCCGAGGTGTTCGACGAGCCTGGACCGACGCAGCTCGCGAACCTCGACGCGATCCGCGACGCCCTCGACTACGCGCGCTGTCGCGGCGCGGTGATCGTCGCCGCAGCAGGCAACGCCGTGGCGGGCGTGTGCTCGGAAGGACCGATCGCACCGGGGCTCTGGGAGAACGCCGCAGCGCCTTCGCTGCAGCGCTGCAGCAACCTGGGCGTGGCGGCGGCGCCGACGGGGCCGCTGGTGCACGCCGTCGGTGGCGTTGCGCTCGACGGTGGTGACTTCGCGTCGTCGCGGCCCGGCGGAATCCCGCGGCTGGTCGCGCTGGCGGATCACGTGGTCGTCCCCTCGGCGCCCAAACAGGTTGTGAGCGGTACGTCGATCGCCGCCGCCGAGCTCACCGGTGCACTCGCACTCGCGGGGCGCTTCGCCCCTGATCTGACGCCGGCGCAGCTCGTCGAGTCCGCATATCAGGGCGGTTGGAGCACCGGCGACATCGCAGACTTCGGTCGCGGCGTACCGCAGCCGGTGCGCACCCTCGACGTGTGCGGCGCGTTGCTCGAGGCGTGCGACACGAGCCAGACGTGCACGTCCTTCGCGAACGCGTGCACGCCGGGAAGCACCGGGGTGCCTGCGCTCACCGACCTCGTCGTCGACGAGCCCGCGGATCACACCCCGAACATGTCCCTCAGCGCGCAGACGAGCTGTGCGATGACCTGCGGCGAGACGACGTACGCGTCGCACACGGGCGCGCCCCTCACAGCGTGCGCCCAGACTGCGACGGATCCGCTGTTGTTCTTCGTCGATCCGCAGCCGGGCCGCAGCGGCTGTCCCACGTGCATCCTCAGCGAGAACAAGCTGCAGGCGACCCTCGGCAAAGAAGTCGAAGCCCAGGAGGTGCAGGAGCTGTCGGTCGAGCTCACCGCGGGCGACGGCACGGTCACGCGCATCAGCCTCGGCGACGTGCCGCTCGAGCACGACGCGATCACCGAGATCGAGCTCGACGCCGCGCTCGTCCCAATCGAGCTGAGATCCGCCGAGGTCATCGTCACCACCGTGACCGCGCCGCTGCGCGGTGACTTGTTGGTGCAGTGACGCGGTGGCGAGCGTGGAGTCGAGCGAGCACGATGGCTCGCTCGACTCCCGTTCGTTCCACCGCGTGGGTCCCCGGCTCACGGCGCCTTGTGGCGGATGTACATGCGCGGCACATCGTAGGCATCCCAGCTGAACTTGCTGATCCCGACGCTGCTGCTGCCGCTGTTGTCCCAGAACGTCTCGGCGTCGATCACGATCCCGACGTGGCCGGACGTGCCGCCCGAGCCGAGCTCCGGCCGCCACACGACGAGGTCACCGGGCTGCGGCGTCTTCACCTCGACGAACTGCCCATCGCCGAGCTTCGACAACCCCTCGGTGCCGGTGAAGTCGTAGTCGATCCCCGCGTGCTGGTAGACCAGCCAGACGTAGTACGAACAATCGAACTTCTTGTTTTCGTACTCGTAGATCTCCTTGCCCTCGGGGAACACGACGACCTGGTTGTACTTGTATTGCTTCCACTTCGCGTCCGCAGCGTCGGCGAGGATGCGCTTTGCCACATTCTTCGCCCCTTCGGCATCGCCGTTCTTCTTGTCCTTCTTGTCCTTCTTGCCCTTCTTCTTCCGTTGCAGGCCGTGCGAAGCGATCGAGAGCTCGAAGCTCGCCGCCTTGCCATCGACACCCGACGCGACGAGGACCAGCACCGAATCATCGGACTCGCCCTGCGTGTCGTTCAGTGCGAATCCTCGGCCGAGTGTGCCGACCTCAGCGGGCATGCGCTTGGCGAGCTTCCCGTCGAGCACAAGATCCGCGGTGCCGACACTACTCCACGCCTTGGTCGACGACCGGCGATAGCGACACATGATGATGTCCGTCGCCGCGCCGGCGCCCGAGCGCACGAGCCTCATCACGCTCGGCGTTCCCGATGCGCCGGGCTGCGACACGAACGAGGTGGCCTTGCCCACCTTCACCGCCGTCGCCTTTGCGTCGTACACCAGCTTGCCGCCACCGGCTTGGATCGCGTTTGCCTGGTACGGCGCCGAGCCCGGGCCCAGCGCGCGCACGACCTGTGCCTTCACGGCGTCATCGTTGCAGCGATGTTGACCGCCGTACTCCTCGAGTCGCGAACCGTCGTGCGACGGCGCGTTCGCGAAGACCGCCGCCGCCCACAATAGACCCATGGATGTGATGCTCATGGCGGTTCCTCAGTTGACCCGGATGGTCAGCTCTTCGCCGTCGAGCGAGCAGCCCTGCGCGAGCGCGCCCGCACCCGACTCGTCGGTCTTGGGCTCGGAGAACTTCGGGTTCTTCCCCGCGGTGACCTGCGTGCGATAGGTGACCTTGGTCGAGATCTTGTGCCCCGCCGGCACCATCACGTCGAGCATCGGCGTCGACACCGTCGCGCCGACGACCGGGCGATAGCGGCTGCCCGACAGCGCGAACTCGGAGAAGAACTTGCCCTCCGTGCTCGAGCTGATGCGCACGCTGTCGAGCTGCATCGTCTGATCCATCCCGTTCACGAGCTGGAGTTTCACGCGGCAGAACACGTCCTTGCCCGACTTGGTCGCGGCGAGCTTCGGCTCGTCGCCGCCGGCGTGCGCGGACCCGATGCTGATTCCGGTAGCGGCGACGAGCACCGCGAGTGCAGTGAACAGGGGCTTCTTCATGGCTTTCTCGTTTCGTTTCGTTGGCTCGTTCCGAGCCGGGCACGATGCGCCGTCACGACCTCGCCCGCGGGTCGAACATCGACCTCGCGTGGGCCAGCAGGCGCCTCTGTCCGGTCCTTGTCGGCCCGACGCGCCGCCATGACACGCCGTGTTAAGCTTTCGAGCACCGGTGGACGACGACTTCGTGCTCCTCGATGCGTGGCGTGGCGGTGATCGCACCGCGGGTGACGCGCTGCTGCGGCGTCACTTCGACGGCATGTACCGGTTCTTCCGCAACAAGATCGATCACGGCGTGGACGACCTCATCCAGCGCACGTTCACGGCCTGCATCGCGGCGAAGGGCGACATCCGCAAGCAGTCGACGTTCCGCACCTACCTGTTCACGATTGCGCGCCACGAGCTGTACCACCACTGGTCGCGCACGCGTCGCGACGACCAACGCTTCGCCCCCGCCGAGACCTCGGTCGCGCAGATGGGTGGAAGCGCGAGCTCCATCATGGCGCGCGAGCAAGAGCAGCGGCTGTTGCTCCGCGCGCTACGCATGCTGCCGCTCGAGCTGCAACTGGTGATCGAGCTCCACTACTGGGAGCAGCTGAGCACGCAGGAGATCGCGGAGATCCTCGACGTTCCGCAGGGCACAGCGAAGAGTCGAATGCGACGCGCGCGCGAGCAACTCGACGACCTGATCCGCGAGCTCGAGGAATCGCCGGCGTTGATCGAGTCGACGTTGGCGGCGTTCGACGACTGGGCAGCATCGGTGCGCGACCTCTTGGTCGCACCTCAGTAGTCACGGCGCGTGCGTGGCGAGCCAAGCGTCGACCTTCGCGCGCAGCTCGTCTCCGCCTTCGACGTCGCGCAACCCCTCGCGCACCTGCTGTGCGAGACGGATCGCCTCTGCGCGTCGCTTCTCGACGATCGCCTGCGCGAGGTCGAGCTCGAGCGCTGCGCAGATGGTCCGACTGCCGTCGCCCGCGCGACATCCCGCGACTTCCGGCTCGAGCAGTGCCTCGACCTCGGTCTTGCGGTC
>Ga0105048_10012451_pt1 | contig 13336 bp, 10 predicted proteins | sample MAT05_FD_78382 | JGI IMG/M metagenome (GOLD analysis project Ga0105048, IMG submission 78382) | Freshwater microbial communities from Lake Fryxell liftoff mats and glacier meltwater in Antarctica - MAT-05 | ecosystem: Environmental > Aquatic > Freshwater > Ice > Liftoff microbial mat | place...
CGGATTTCCGAATGGCCCTTTCTCGGCGGCGACAAGGCGGCGGAATGGATGGCGCAAGGTGCGGCAGAAAGAGGTTCACGATGACGCCCGCACGACGGACCTTCCTGTTCGGCGGCTGCGCGCTCGGGGCAAGTGCCGCGCTGCGCAGCCCGGCGGCGCTCGCGCAAATCATCGAGACCTCGAAAGACCGCGTCGTGACCAATCTCGACGTGAAGCTGCCGCGGATCGGGTCGGTCCGGGCACGGACGACCGCCGAGATTTCGGGGTCGAATTGGCTGCTCGGTTGCGAGACGCTGGACCGCGATTTCGCCGATTACGACCAGTATAAGGAGTTCATCGCCCCGCTGGGGATCAAGCGGCTGCGGATGCAGGCCGGCTGGGCGAAGACCGAAAAAGTCCGTGGAAGCTATGATTTCGCGTGGCTCGACCATATCGTCAACGATGCCACCGCGCGCGGTTTTCGGCCCTGGCTCCAGACGTCGTATGGCAACACCATCTATCCCGGCGGCGGCGGCGCCAATCTCGGCGCCGGGCTGCCCGTTTCTGCCGAAGCGCTCGCCGCTTATGACCGCTGGGTCTCAGCACTCGTCACGCGCTACAAGGACAAGGTGTTCGATTGGGAGGTCTGGAATGAGCCCAACTTCGGCGACAACACGATCAATTCGCCTAAAATGACCGCAGACTTCAACATCCGTACCGCGCACATCATCAAACGCATTCAGCCGAACGCCAAGATTTCAGGCCTGGCGCTCGGCCATATCGGGCTCGACTTTGCCGAGAGCTTCTTCAAACGTCTTGCCGACCAGCGCGCCTTCGGGCTGTTCGCCAGCATGACCTATCACGATTACGCCTATAACCCCGATGGTAACCGGCACGAAGTCGCCTTGCTGCGCGCCGCGCTCCATAAATATGCGCCGGATATGCCGCTGCGCCAGGGCGAGAACGGCGCGCCGTCGGCGGGCGGCACCGGGCGTGGTGCGCTGTGGGACTATCCGTGGAGCGAACTGACCCAGGCCAAATGGGACGCGCGCCGGATGCTCGGCGATCTCGGGCTCGACATCGAGTCAAGCGTCTTCGGTCTGGTCGAGATGAACTATACCAGCGGCCCGATCAATCGGTTGAACTATAAAGGCATTCTCAAATCCGATGCGAGCAAGCGGGTCATCCGACCGAAGACCGCTTATTATGCGATCCAGAACGTAACCTCGATCTTCGACGACACGCTCGAACGGATCCGGACGTTCAAGCACAGCTATCGCGCCGCCGATGCCGCGCCGGGCGAAACGGTCTATTCGCTGACCACCGACCGCCGCACCGCCGCCTTCGGCTTTCGGCACAAGACGACCGGGAAACACCTTTACACCTTCTGGCTGACCGAAAATATTCCGATGGATTCGAACGAAGTGCGCTTGCAGGACGTGGTTCTTGGCGGTGCCGAATTCGATCAGCCGGTATGGGTCGATTTGATCAGCGGAGCCGTCCACGACGTTCCCGCCGCGCAATGGCGCAAGGTAGGCGGCGGCGTCCGGCTTTCGGGCATCCCGATCTATGACGCGCCGATCGTCATTGCCGACAAGAGCCTTGTAAGCATCGCGAAATGACCCTTCGAGGTGCGGCTTTCTTTGCGTTGATGGTCGCGATGTCACCGATCCCGGCGCACGCGCAGACCGTCGGCCCGCACTTCGATCCCGTGTTCGCCGATCACGCCGTTCTCCAGCGCGACCGACCGTTACGCTTGAGCGGGAGCGCCGCGCCGGGACAGGCGCTGAAGCTGAAAGTGGCGGAGCAATCGGTCGCAGTCGTCGCCGATGCCAGCGGCAATTGGGCGGCAACGCTTTCCCCGCTCGCGGCCGGCGGCCCCTATCGCATGACGGTGACCGGCAGCACCGGCAACTCTGCGGCGATCGACGACATCATGATCGGCGATGTGTTTCTGTGCGGCGGCCAATCGAACATGTCGTACCTGACGAAGTTCGCGACCAACGCATCGAACCAGCTCAAAACGCCGGCCGACCCGATGATCCGCTTTGCGACCATCCCGATCGATCAGCCGTCGCTCGAACGGATGAAGCTTCGTGAAACGATCGGGTGGCGCATCGCCGCGCCGGACACGTTGGGCGAGACGTCGGCGGTCTGCTATTACATGGCGCTAGAGCTGAAAAAGGCGAAAGGCGTAACGATCGGTCTGGTGCGCTCGTCGCTCGGCGGAACGCGCGTCGAGCGCTGGCTGAGTGCCGACGCCTTGCGGCAGGTGCCGCCCTTTGGCGATCGCGTCGCGGCGTTGCAGGCCTTTGCGAAATCGCCCGAAGCGGGCCGTGCCGCATCGCATCTGCCGCTCGCACCGCGCGCGCCGTGGACCGGCGGAAATGGCCTCGGCACGCTCTATAACGGCATGATCGCGCCGCTTCGCAGCTATGCGTTCAAAGGCGTTATTTGGTACCAGGGCGAATCGAACGTCCCCGATCCGTTCACCTATCGCCGCCTCTTGCCGATGCTGATGCGCGACTGGCGCCGGACCTTTGCCGATCCGGCGCTGCCCTTCGTCATGGTACAGCTTACCGCTTTTGGCCCGGTCGCGACCAAGCCGGTCAAATCCGACTGGGCCGAAACGCGCGAAGTCCAACGCCAGGTCGCATTGACCGAACCGAAGACCGCGCTGGTGGTGTCGATCGACTCTGGCGATCGGTCGGATATTCATCCCGCGCAGAAGAAGATCGTCGGCCAGCGCATCGCGCGCGCGATGCGCAATCTCGCCTATGGCGATCCGGTGAGTGTCGGCGGCCCGCGCCCGACGGCAGCGGTTCGCAAGGGTTCCGATGTCGTCATCCGCTTCGACGACACCGATGGCGCGCTGCTGACCTATTCCGCCGATCAAGCGATCGGCTTCGAGATTTGTGATCGCGCGCGTGCGTGCCGATATGCCGCCGCGCGGGTCGAGGGCGACAGCGTCGTGCTAAACGGTTCCAACCAGCCTGCGGCGGCGTTCGTGCGCTATGCCTGGGCCAACTCCCCGGTCGTCAATCTGTACGGCAAGACCGATATTCCCGCGATCCCGTTCGAACTGGCAATTCCGTGACGCCGCACCTCGGCGATGCACCGGCAGGGGCCAGCCACGCGATTCTGACTGGCGCTTTCAGAGGCGTGTTCGGCGAATCCGCCATCTGGTCGGCGACGGACAAAGGTATCTGGTGGGTCGATATGCATGGCCATGCCGTTATTTTCACGCCCGAAAACGGTGAGTCGCGGTATTGGAAGACGCCGGGACCCTTTCTTCCCTGGGCACGCGCTGTCGTCCTGCGGGAAAGCGGCGGGGTGCTCGTCGCGCTTTCGGACACGATTGCCGCGTTCGATCCGGCATCGGGCACGTTCTCCGTTCTGCCGCTCGACCTAAAATTGCCGCCGGGCCATCTCTTTAACGACGCGACCGTCGATACGAGCGGACGGCTCATCATCGGCACCATGCTGCCGGGGCGGGGGAATGACGGAAAGGCTGTCCTTTACAGCATCGACGCCGATCTCGCGGTTCGCGTGCTGGCGGAGGGCCTGAACACGACGAATGGCCTCGCCTTCAGCCCCGATGGCCGCACGCTGTATTTCTCGGATTCGTTCGCCGATGTCCGAAAGATCTGGTCAGCCTTTTACGACACCGCAACCGGCACGATTGGAACGGCGCGCCTGTTCGTCGATTTCGCCGCGCTCCCCGGCAAGCCCGACGGTGCGGTTATCGACCGGGATGGCGGCTATTGGAGTGCGGCGATCGGCTCGCGCTACCTCCATCGCTTCTTGCCCGACGGCAGGCTCGATCTCAGTCTGGAACTGCCGCTCGATACGCCGACCCGACCGACCTTTGGCGGCGCGAACCTGCAAACGCTGTATTTGACGACCGCCGGCCTGAAGAACGGTGAAACCGATGACGGCCTCAAGGGCGGGCTGTTGGCGATCGCGACCCGCTTTACCGGGATGCCGGCTTGGCCGACCCGAATCTAGCGTTAGAGCGCATCTCGGTGATCGATCTGGGCCGGTCGGTTCGTGGCACGAAAGCGGGTTTTCGGCAGCTAAATCCCGTCGAACACCCGCTGCATCGCGTTCGTAAGGTGCGTCCGCATCACATGGCGCGCGGCATCGGGATCATTCGCCATAATCGCGACAAAGACCGCACCGTGCTCGCCGTGCAAGGTGCTAAGACGATCATGCGGGCGCGCAGCGATGAAGTTCGGCGTGATCTGCATCGCGGTGATGATCGTCTCGCGGATCGAAGCCATGGTTTCGTGGAAGAACCGGTTACCCGTCGCCAGCGCCACAGCATAATGGAACGCCAAATCATTCTCGGGTTCCAGAACGTTTCGTTCGAAGTCGCGGTCGAGCCGATTCATCGCTTCGGCCAACGCAACCCGGTCTTCCTCGATCCCACGCGCCGCATGCCAGGCGGCTTCGCCCTCGATACTGATGCGATATTCGAGACACCGTTTCATGTCCGAGATCGACTTTAGCGGCGGCAACCGGTTGGGTGCGACCTCCTGCACGCGCTGAACATACGTCCCCGAGCCCCGCCGCGAAATGACGACGCCATCGTTGCGCAACCGCGCCAACGCTTCGCGCACAATCGGGCGCGACACGCCCAGTGCCTCGGCAAGATCGTTCTCGGTCGGCAAACGGCTATCGATCGAATATTCACCCGATCGGATGCGTCCGGCAATCTTGGCGTAAACAATATCACTGAGTTTGACTGCGCCAGTCTCGCGATCGACGCTCTTGCGCGGTTCGCCCAACATGACCAGTTCGCTTTGCGGCGCATCACTCAAAGTTTTGAACCAGCGCTGTTGTTGTTGGTATAAAGTTAAGCAGCAAATTTGTGCCGATGCAAATCATATACTGGGCAAGATGCGGGAACGCGCTCAATCGGCAACCCGCTTCCCGTCGATCAGGCGCGGAATGCCTGCGCTGCCGGCATTCCCGAGCGCATCGGGAAGCAGCGCCCCCGGCATGTTCTGATAGCATACCGGTCGCAAGAAGCGATCGATCGCAAGCCACCCGACCGAGGTGCTGCGCCCGTCCGAGGTCGCCGGAAACGGCCCGCCATGGACCATTGCGGAGGCAACTTCGACACCGGTCGGCCAGCCGTTCGCCAGCAAACGTCCGGCCTTGCGCTCAAGCATCGGCAACAAGGCGGCAGCGGCGGCGTGATCGACCGCAGCGATCTGCACGGTGACGGTCAATTGACCTTCGAGCACCGCTAGCGCGCTTCGCAACTCGGTCGCGTCCGCGCAGCGCACGATCAGCGAGGTAAAGCCGAAAATCTCCGCTTGGGACCTTGGTTCGGCGATAAAATCCTGCGCCGAAATGGCGAACAATCCGGCCTGACCGTGACAATCGCTCGAGCCGACCGTCCCACGGGCAATCTCAATCGCCGGGGAAACACCGACCAAATCTGTGACACCCGTGCGATATGCAGCGGCGATACCGGGCGTGAGCATGGTCGCGGGCGCCACGACCGCCAACGCGGCGGCGGCGGCGGCGGTAAAGCGCGCGAGGTCGGGCCCGTCGATCGCGAAGATCAGCCCGGGATTGGTGCACAGTTGCCCTGCGCTAAACGTCAACGACCCGATGAACTCGGTCGCCAGCTGCTCGGCCCGCTCGGCAAGCGCTCCGGGAAACACAATCACGGGATTGACGCTGCTCATTTCGGCATAAACCGGAATCGGCACGTCTCGCGCGGCGGCAAGCATGGCCAGGGCAAGCCCCCCGGCCCGCGACCCGGTAAACCCAACAGCGGCGATCCGCGGATCGCTCACCAGCGCAGCACCCAGCGCATTCGAAGGCCCCCCCAGTAGTGAGAAGACGCCCGCAGGCAGACCAGTCTCGGCAACGGCGCGCGCGATCGCGCCTGCGACCATGGCCGACAGCCCGGGATGCGCCGGATGGCCCTTCACGATAACGGGACAGCCGGCCGCCAGGGCCGAAGCGGTGTCCCCGCCCGCCACCGAAAACGCCAGCGGGAAATTCGATGCGCCAAAGACTGCGACCGGCCCGAGCGGGCGCTTGATCATGCGCAATTCGGGCCGCGCCAGCGGCTTGCGCTCGGGTAGCGCCGAATCGATACGAATGTCCTGCCAGCCGCCCTCTCGCACCACAGTGGCGAACATGCGTAACTGCCCCGCCGTCCGCCCCAATTCCCCTTCCAGGCGCGCGCGCGGCAAGCCGGTCTCCGCCATCCCCCGCGTGACCAGCGCATCGCCCAGGGCTTCGATCTGCGCGGCAATCGCTTCGAGAAGTCGCGCACGCGTCTCGAGCGGCGCGTTGGCAAACGCATCGAACGCAGCGTCGGCGGCCGCACAGGCAAGCGCCACATGGCGCTCGTCCGCGACCGCAAACGGCGGCTCGATCTCAAGCCCGAGCGATGGATCGAACGCCCGGAAGGCTTCGTCGGTCGTGACCGGTTCGCCCGCAATGATGAATGCTTCCACGCTATGCACCTTGTCGTTGGGCAGCCATTATGCTGCGGAGTTTTTTTGGCCTGCGAAAATCTTGCCCGGATTGAACAGCCCTGCGGGATCGAGCGCCGCCTTGATCCGCCGCATCACCGCAACAGTCTCTTCGCCAAGCTCGTCGATCAGCTTGTCCTGCTTGCCGATGCCGATGCCATGCTCGCCCGTGCAGGTGCCGTCCATCGCCAGCGCGCGATCGACCAGGCGGTCGTTCAGGCGACGGACCCGCTCGACCTCGTCGCGATCGTCCGGATCGACGCTGAGGAACACGTGGAAATTGCCGTCGCCGACATGCCCGACAATGGGGGCCACCAACCCTTCGCGGGCGATGTCGGCATGTGTTTGCGTCAGGCAATCGGTCAATCGCGAAATCGGAACGCAGACGTCGGTGACTACCAATTGCGAGCCCGGCCGGATCGCCTGCGCCGCAAAATAGGCGTTATGCCGCGCCTTCCACAAGGCGCTACGCTCTTCGACTAGGGTCGCCCATTCGAAGCAGCCACCGTCGAATTCGGACGCGATCGTCTTCACCAGTTCGGTCTGCTCGCGCACGGCCGCGTCCGAGCCGTGAAACTCGATCATCAGCGTCGGCTGTTCGGTCAGATCGGTATGGCTATAGGCATTGATCGCGGCGACTTGCACCGCATCCAGAAACTCGATGCGTGCGAGCGGAATGCCCATTTGCATCGCCATCACCACCGTCTCGACCGCGCCCTTCACGGTTTCGAACGGACACACCGCGACCGCAATCGCCTCGGGCACGCCGTGGAGCTTGAGGCCGATTTCGATGATGATGCCCAGCGTCCCTTCGGAACCGACGAACAGCCGCGTCAAATCATAGCCCGCCGCCGATTTGCGCGCGCGCCGCGCGGTGCGGATCATCGTCCCGTCGGCCAGCACTACGCTCAGCCACAGCACGTTCTCACGCATGGTGCCATACCGCACCGCATTGGTGCCGGACGCCCGCGTCGCGCACATGCCGCCGATGGTGGCATTGGCGCCGGGGTCGATCGGAAAGAACAAGCCCTGATCGCGCAATTCGGTGTTGAGTTGCTCGCGCGTGACCCCGGGCTGGACGACACAATCGAGATCCGACGCATTGATCGCGAGCACCGCATCCATCCGCGTCAAGTCGAGCGAAACACCACCATATGGCGCGGTGACATTGCCCTCGAGCGAGGTGCCTGCGCCGAACGGAATTACCGGAACACCGTGCCGCGCGCAAATTCGGACGATTGCGGACACCTCTTCCCCCGAAATCGGAAAGGCGACTGCATCGGGCAGCATATCGGGATGAAACGCTTCGCCGCGTCCATGTGTTTGGCGGACGGATGGGTTGATCGTCAACCGGTCGCCGATCGTGGAGCGGATCGCGTCGAGCGCGGCATCGAGTGCAGACGGCTCCAGATCGACCACGGCACCCATTTTACCAATCCTCACTAATTTCCACTATTTTCTTACAAGTTGACAAGTTTTCCGCAAGCCTTGATTGCGGCACCGATCTTTGGGAGCAGCCTACGATGCGGATTTCCAGCATAACGCCCTATCTGATGGCGGCCGGGCCGCCGGGCGAGACGGCGTGGTCCGCAGGCGGCGGCGGCATGAGCAGCGCCGGATCGCGCCACTGGTGCTTCGTCAAGGTCGAGACCGATGCCGGGATTACCGGCGTTGGCGAGGGCAGCGGTTGGCCCAAGCTCGTGGCGGCCGGCATCGAAGATCTGGCGACCGTGCTCATCGGCGAGGATCCGCGCGATATCGATCGGCTGTGGCACCGCATGTTCGTCGCGCAAATGGGTCACGGCCAGACCGGAACGCCGGGTTCGGGCGCGATGGCGGCAATCGATATGGCGCTGTGGGACATCAGCGCGAAGGCGCTCGACGTGCCGGTGTGGCGGATGCTCGGCGGCAAGTTTCGGGAACGCGTGCGGTGCTACGTTCATGCCAGCTCGACCGAATTGGCACATAGCGCCATTGCCGACGGCTATGATGCGCTCAAGGCCGGCAACATCCGCACCGCGGTCGATAAAGTCGCCATGCTGCGCGCGGCGGTCGGCCCCGATATCGACATTGCGGTCGACCTTCACGGCCCGCCGTGGCTCACCGCGCCCGATGCGATCCGCATCGCGCGCGCGCTCGAACCGTACGACCTGCTGTTTCTCGAAGAGCCGCTCGCGCCGGAGGACGTAGCGGGTCTCAGGCGCTTGCGCGCGGCGACCGACTTGCCGCTTGCGGCGGGCGAACGCGCGGCGCTGCTCTGGGGCTATCGCCAGCTAATTGGCGAGGGGCTGGTCGACATCGTGCAACCCGACATGGGCCGGGTCGGGCTCACGCAAATGCGCAAGATCGCAGCATTTGCAGAGGCACATTTCGTGAGCGTCGCCCCGCATTCGGGAACGCTCGGCCCGATCGCCGAATATGCCGCGATCCATTTGCTCGCTGCGATCCCGAATGCGCTGATCCACGAACGGTTCCTCACCGATTGGGAGGGCCGCGCCCGCATCGTCAGCCAGCCACTATGCTTTGCCGACGGTCATGCCAGCGTCCCAGACCGACCCGGCCTCGGCGTCGATCTGATGATCGATGAGGTCCTGAAACACCCCGCAGGCACCAATGTCGCAGCATATAGCGACAAATATCTTTCGGCCTATGAGGGCGGCACGGGCAGCGAAACGCTCTACACTCAACCGCGTCGCCACCGCGCGCGGCTCGGCAATCCCGCGACAGACCGACCGATCACAACAGAATAGTATCCGACAAATCATGACGAGTGCATTCGATCATCCGCACAGACGTGCCAATCCGCTGAATGGCGGACACGTTCTGGTGTCCCCGCATCGCTCGCAGCGCCCGTGGCAGGGTGCAGCCGAAGCCCCCGCAATCGCAAGCGCGCTGGCGTACGATCCCGATTGTTATCTCTGCGCAGGCAACACGCGCGCTGGCGGATCGATCAATCCTGCATATCGCGGCGTTCATGTGTTCGACAATGATTTTGCCGCACTCCTCCCGGACAGTCCTGCGCCACCGCTTTCGAACGATTCGCTGTTCGTGGCCGAAGCTGTAACCGGCACGAGCCGCGTGATCTGTTTCTCACCCGATCACAGCGCGACATTGCCCGACTTGGCGCCTGAAGCGATGCGCGCGGTGGTCGATATGTGGTGTTATCAGACTGCCGATCTGGGACGGCGCCACCCCTGGGTCCAGCTCTTCGAGAATAAGGGCGCGATGATGGGGTGTTCGAACCCCCATCCGCATGGCCAGGTCTGGGCGACGAGCTATTTGCCCGATGAGGCGGCGGTCGAGGACCAGCGCCAGCGCGCATACTTCACGCACCACCGCCGTCCGATGCTGCTCGACGTGGCAGAGCGCGAACAGCAATGCGGCGACCGCGTCGTCGTGAGCAATGATCAGTGGATCGCGATCGTGCCCTTCTGGGCAAGCTGGCCGTTCGAAACCCTGCTGCTGCCCCGTTTTGCAGTTGCGCGCATGCCCGATCTCGACCACGCAGCGCGCAGTTCGCTCGCCGAAATCGTTCAGCGTCTAACCGCGTGCTACGATGCGCTGTTCGCGACCTCCTTCCCGTATTCGATGGGTTGGCACGGGGCGCCCTTCGATGGCCGCCCAACCGACGGGTGGCAGCTTCACGCGCATTTCTACCCGCCATTGTTACGCTCCGCCTCGGTGCGCAAATTCATGGTCGGCTTCGAAATGCTTGCCGAAGCGCAGCGCGATCTGACCCCGGAAGCGGCGGCGGCGTGTCTGCGCGACGCCTGCAGAAACGATAACAAGCAGGATGTCGCATGAACGCAGATCGCGCAAGACACGCCTATCGTCGGCACTTTGGCTGTGAACCGTCGGTCTTGGTCCGCGCGCCGGGTCGGGTGAATCTGATCGGCGAGCACACCGATTATAATGACGGCTTTGTCCTCCCCTGTGCGATCGATCGCGAGACCGTGGTCGCGGGCGGCCCTGCGGACGATGGACTGTTGCATGCCATCGCCGCCGACTTTGCGAACGAGACCGACACCTGCCCGATCGGCGCGAATTTCGTCCCCGCCGCGGCCGAATGGGCGAACTATGTTCGCGGGGTGACGACGGCGCTGATCGACGAGAACATCGCCATTTCGGGCGCGCGGCTCGCGATTGCGGGCGACGTTCCGCTGGGCGCGGGTCTGTCGTCGTCGGCTTCGCTCGAGGTTGCCGTCGGCACCGCGCTTGCCGCACTTGCTGGAACCCATATCGATCCAGACCGCATGGCCCGGATCGCGCAACGCGCCGAAAATATCTATGTCGGCTGCCAGTGCGGCATCATGGATCAACTGATCGCAACGCGCGGCGTGAACGGACATGCGTTGCTGATCGACTGCCGCAGCCTCGCCTGCCGCCCCGTCGCACTTCCGCGCGACGTGCTCGTGATGATCGCGCATTCGGGCGTCCACCACACGCATGCCGGGGGCAAATACAATACCCGCCGCGCGCAGTGCATCGAAGCCGCCGCGCACTACCGCGTCCCCATGCTGCGCGACCTGGATTTCGCGGGCCTCGAACGCGGGAAGACCGGCCTGAACGACATCGCTTATCGCCGCGCACGCCATGTCGTCACGGAAAACGCCCGCACACTCGCCGCTGCCGATGCGTTAGCGGCCGGCGACTTGCGTACGATGGGTCGCCTTATGGGGGAATCCCACGCGTCGATGCGCGAAGATTTCGAAATCACGGTGCCAGCGGTCGACCGGCTGGCCGACATCATGGCGGGCGTGCTCGACGGAGCGGGCGGCGCACGCATGACCGGCGGCGGATTCGGCGGCTGCGTCGTCGCCGTCGTCCCGGCCGAGATGGTCGGTGCCGTGCGGGAGGCTGTCGCGCGCGACTATCGTTCACCCGATGGTAGCGCCGCCGACGTCTTCGTCTGCAAGGCGAGCGATGGCGCCGGGCCAGTCTGACGCCGCTTGCTGCCAGACGCGTCGCACTGCCGGGCGAATAGGTTGGCTGACCATGTCAAACCCTAGTTGTAAAAAATTGTTCTATCTCTTAGGCGGGTCATAATCGGGCGCGGACCCGGCATGAGAGGAATTTCGGCGGATGAGCCAAGCGACCATCGCATCTCCCCGTGCCGACGCGAGGCCCGATACCATCCCGGTCAAGGCGTGGTTCGTCCTGCTGCTGCTGTCGCTCGAGAGCATCATCGCGATCATCGACCGGCAGAATATCTCGGCGTTGAAGACCACGTTGAAAACGGTCTTCACGATTAACGACATGCAGTACAGCTATGTCGTCAACGCGTTCCTGATCCCCTATGCGATCTTCTATCTGATCTGCGGCCATCTCGTCGACCGCTACGGATCGCGGCGAACGCTGTCGGTCTTCGTCATCATCTGGTCATCGGCGACGATCGCCTGCGGTTTCGCGCAATCGCTGCCCGAACTGATCGCATATCGCGCAGTTATCGGCGCGACCGAGGCGGGGCTGCTCCCGGCGTCGCTCTACGCTCTGGTGCGCTGGTTCCCTAGGGGCAAGATGGGCACCGTCGGGTCGCTGCGCAGTGCGCTGCAATCGGTCGGACCGATCATCTGCACGCCGCTCGTCGTGTACATCACGCTCACCTATAGCTGGCGCTACGCCTTTCTGGTGCCGGGCATTATCGGCATCGTGTTCGGCATCCTATGGTATTTCACCGACACCGACCCGCCGATCTATCGCGACGCGCAGGCAGTGCCGAAGGACAAGCCGAGGCTGATCGCGCTATTCCGCAGCAAGGCGCTGTGGGGTATCCTGATCGCACGGCTGATCTCCGATCCGTTGTGGTTCTTCATCTCCTATTGGCAAGCGGGGTACTTACAGGAGGAACTCGGCCTCAGCCTGGCCGACCTCGGGCGGCTGCTGTGGATACCGCCGCTCATCGCGTCGCTGTCGATGGTCGTCGTCGGGCTTTTTTCCGATCGGCTCGTCACACGCCGAGGGCTGTCGGGCGCGGCGAGCCGCATCCGCATCATGCAGGCGGCGGCGCTGCTCGGGCCACTCGTCGTGATCATTCCGTTCGTACGCGATCTGACGACGGTGATGGTTTTGCTGACGCTTGCCTATTTCATGAGTTATTTGTGGCTGGTGCTCGCCAACATCCTCGTCACCGACCTTTTTCGTGGTCAAAGCATGGGTGCAGCGGTCGGGGTGGTCAATATGTGCGGCACGGTCGGCGCATCGATCTTCACCAGCTATGTCGGCGGCGCGCTGGACAGCGTCGGCTATCTGCCCGTCTTCATCGTGCTGGCGTGCTTGCATCCAGCGGCGGCGATCGTGCTCCAGATCGCGTACCGCTCAACCCACCTCGCCAAGCCGGTCGATCTCGACCACGGTCATCCAATCACCGCATGAAGACGTTGACATCGACCGAACACTATGAAAGTTGTCATACTCAAATTAACAAGGCGGCCCTACCGCTTGCGGCGTGAAATGGAGAGCGGATGAGCGACGACCGGCTATCGAAAGTCCACGGCAAGCCGGTGTTGCGCCGCGATGTGTTCAGCGGACTGCTGGCCTTTGCGGCAACGGCGGCGCTAGCCCCGAACGCCTGGGCGGCAGCGGCAAAACTGTCGTTCGTCACGCCGTCGCAAACTGCGTTCCTCGAATCCTTCGTCGATACGCTGATCCCCGCGACCGATACGCCCGGTGCCAAAGCCGCCAAGGTCCATCTAGAGCTCGCCGCGCTGATCGGTCGCTGGGCCTCGCCCAACACCCGCGCCGGTGCCTTGGCTGCCATTGCCGCGCTGCAGACCGATCTCGACCGCCGCGTCGGTGCCACCTTCGTAATGGCGAGCGCCCCTGCCCGCCTCGCGGCCCTTGCCGCGCTCGATGCC
>Ga0105048_10012453_pt1 | contig 13336 bp, 1 predicted proteins | sample MAT05_FD_78382 | JGI IMG/M metagenome (GOLD analysis project Ga0105048, IMG submission 78382) | Freshwater microbial communities from Lake Fryxell liftoff mats and glacier meltwater in Antarctica - MAT-05 | ecosystem: Environmental > Aquatic > Freshwater > Ice > Liftoff microbial mat | place...
TCACCTCGCCAAAACGAATCGTCATGCTGTCCGCAGGCAGCATCTGAAGTTGTTGCATGGCGCGATCATGATTCGGAGAACTACAGATCCTGCTGTGGCAGGATGACAGTTGCGGTACTAAAATTCTAATTGGTTGTTTGACCAAATTGAATTAAGTCTTAGAATAACGCAGTGATTGTAAGTTGTGGTTATAAAATTTTACAACTAAGCGTGACTGATCGCAGCGTATATCCTCCAAATGCAGCGTAGCGCAGTTGGAGATAGGAGCGGAGAGCAGGACCCAATTGGAGCAATGCGGATTTTCTTGTAAGAAGAGAATTAGCTCCAAGAGGGGCACGCCCGAATGAAAACTATACTGAATTTCGTTGTTATTTTCAATTTAATTGGGCACAATAAATAAGTTGTGTAATTAATTTGATCAACGCACTACAACTTTAATTGCACGATTGTCGAAGCCATGCACTTTGCACTGCAGCAAATAATTTCCTGATGAAAGTTTGGTTGCATCAATTGGTCGTTGGTAGTGCCCTGTTGGCAAACTTATATCTTCGTTTATGATCTGTCGGCCTTGCATATCAGTGAGCATCAATGATCCTTTTCCGGGCATTGCAATGTGAAAATTGAGGATAATAGGTCCGTTAATTGGATTTATAGCAAGTTCGAACCAATTGGCAAATTCCTCTTTCACTTCGCTGACATTTACACCAGGCTGTGAGAATAAATCGTTTTCCCAAATCCCACGCCCGAACGTTCCTGCTCTCAATTTGCGTGTGTTGTATTGAATCTCTAAATCAGTTACGGATGTATTTGGCATCGCTGCTCCGTAATAAATCCATTCATCGCTATTGAAAGGACGCACAAATACTCCTGCGTCTGTGCCAATGTATAAGTCGTATTGAGGACTTTCTTTATCGATGATAGCGCAATTGATGGGTGTATTGGGAAGATTAGCATTCCAGCTTACAAAAGTATCTCCTCCATCGTCGCTGTATCTTACTTTTTTGGAGGCTTGGTAGCCGCCTATGGTTACCCACAACTGCAATGGATCTGTGGGATGCACAACGATGTATGTCACCTCAGCACCGCTGGTTCCACCAAGAAAGGCATTATGGGATACCCAGTTTTGCCCGCCATCATACGTTGCGTAAAGTTTATTGCCACGCGCTGCGTATATATAATTTGAATTACCGGGTGCCACCGCAATGGCTGCAAGTTTGTTGTCTTCGTTGCCGGTCAAACCATTGGATATCATCTCCCAATCATCACCCTTGTTGTCTGAGCGAAATACATCTTCATAGCCAGCAACAACGGTATTGGATTCATTTGGATCGATTACATAAGGTGTAACCCAAGCACCACCTGTTGTTTGCGAGGGTGTGATTTCATAGTAAACATCATCGTACCATTGATCGTTGCTTCTGTACAATTGTCCATATATATAGGTGGTATAGATAATTTGATCATCATGCCAGTCGATGGCAACTTCCATTGCGTCTCCGCCATTTATCGCTGCCCATTGATTGTTGCCAATTCGCTTGCGACCACCATTATCTTGAGTGCCACCGATCATAAAAGTTTCGTCTTGTTGTGACACTGCTATGCGGTAGAATTGTGTAATGATGAGACCATTGGATAAATCGGTCCACTCATCATTTTGCTCATTGTATTTATACAAGCCGCCATCGTTGCAGAAGTAGATATCGTTAGTAATGGGATGAAAGGCTACATTGCGCTGATCGGCATGCACCTCGTGGTATTCTGGATCAAAATACCACAAAGAGTTTTGATCCCATGTCCAACCGGCATCATTGGATTTCCAAACGTTCATGAATCCGCAGTAAACTTGGTATTTATCTATAGGAGAAAAGAACACAATTCCATTTTCGGGCATGTCGGAGGGACTTTCCCACGTGTAACCACCATCAGTACTCAACTCAAATTGAGAAGTTCCATTTGTGTTGTATTGTATGCCAAGATAATTGGGATCGTTGGGTGTGACAGTGATCTGCATACTTGCATACGATTGATCGAAATCGGATAGTTGCAACCATGTGTCACCATGATCGTACGAAACAAATAATTCGCTGCTTCCCCAATAATCATCGGTGCAGGCATACAAGGTTGAATCATTGCCCGGTTGATATACTACATCGTTGTGAGATCCGGGCCTTACTATTTCCCAATTCTCACCACCATCTTGAGTGCGATACAAACCGTTGGTTTGAGCCACAAAAAGTTCCTGACTATTGCCAGAGTTCATGACCATTCTTAAATACGCAACTTCATTGTTGAAGGTTGAAGTATTGGAAGTTGGTTGCCATGTTATGCCGCCATCTATCGATTTAAATACACCCAATCCATAATTCCACCATCCCATGTGATCGCCTACAGTGATGTACAATATATCCGGATTCTGATGATCGACGCATACTTGTCCGACTCCTATGTAAGGCAACGAATCGCCAAGGGCTGCCCATGTTTGGCCACCATCGGTTGTTTTCCATATTCCACCAATTGGAGCACCGACATACATTATCTCCGCATTGGTTGGATGAAAAGCAACCGACGTTAACCTGCCCATTCCATTGTAACCGCCATCGGCCACTGTTTGGTTAATATTAACCCAGTTATTGGAACGCTCGCCACGCTGCGACCGCTGTAAATCTTCATAGACGGCTCTTTGCTCAAGTAGATCGGGGAAAGTTCCATCTTCGAGAATACGGGTTGACCAATACCATTCCCAACGTTTGAAGCGATGAAAATCATTGTCGTTATATGGATTTCCTGATGAATAAATCTTGTCGGAGAAATACTCATTCGCCCGATCCACAATGGCCGGGAAAGAACCAGTGTATTGGCTGTCAACATGGAAAGGTATGTACTGAGAATAACTAGAAGTTGTGAATGAGAATATGAGGAGGACGGTAAAAATACGATTCAGTGCCATAGAGTGCAATGTTATGATGTGATTGCCGGAACAGTAAGCTAATTTTTATTGAAACTTGGGGTTCTGAGGCAATTGAGCAAAAAATCCAGATTACATTATATAACAAGACTAGACATAAAAAATATGCAGAAAACGGTACTTAGCCTTAAAGAGAACGAAAATTTGTGTGAAATGTAACCAATTCAAAATTGTTCAAGTATAAACCACAACTTTCTAATTTACTGCATGATGAAAACAAGTGTACTGGGTGCTTTGGCATCCGTTAATAGCGAGAGTACGAAGTACTTTATGACTGCTGAAGACCTCAGCGGAAATAATGCTCAGTTGGTTACTTTTCCCAACACATCATCAATGCATCTCTCAATAGAGAGTGAAATTCCTATCCTCTGTAAGGAAATCCATCATATTCTTAGTCAGACCTTATGTTCTGAAAGAATTTCTCTTAGCATTCTCCCAACTAATATATTATACAACCTAACCTTAAGTACAACTCATTTAAAACTTAAAACCCTAGGCCAAATCTTCTGAGTTTATTAGAAGACAAGCCATTGATTATCCACCTTTTTTTGCTTAAGTTAACATGAAAACCTTATTTAGTTTAGTATTCACTACCATTCTTGTGCTGTCTCTGCAACAGAGTTTTGCCCAGACAAACTACACTTGGAATGGAACCTCATCCACAGCTTGGACAACGTCAGCCAACTGGACTCCCGCGGGGATTCCGGGTGCGATTGATAATGTTGTAATTCCGGCAGGATCTAATAACTGCTTTATTGGAGCCAACACCCAAGTCACTAACATCACCATCAGTACTGGTAATCTGAATCTCGGTGGATTCACGATTACTTCCACTGGAGTTGCTGTAAGCAATGGTGGTTCTTGTAATAATGGTACTTTCAATGCGACCGGTACAAGTGCAACTTTTGCTGGAACCACGTTTGGCGCAGCGGTCAGTACCAATACAGGAGCTCTTCTTTTCAATGGAGGAATTTTTAATAGCACTGTTACTTCGACAAAAACAGGTACCAGCAATGATGCTGGTAATGGCGGATGTGTGTTTAATGGTGTTTCAAATTTCACCAACACAGGTTCCGGTTTTCTTATGTTTGGTAACAATGTTGGCACCCCGGATACTTGGAATGCCAATGTAACTTTTACAAATAGTGGAACAGAAAGAATATTGCCGGGTTGGAATGCCGCTGGTAATCAATTTAACGGAAATATAGCAGTCAATACATCGGGTAGTGCTCAGGGTGTACATTTCTGTGGAGGTTCGGCATCTGCATCTGCAACGCTTGCGGCAGGAAGAACGATTGCAGCCGGAGTTTCAGGTTTGAACGCAGGTTATTTGATTCTTCAAAGGTTTACCCAGTTGGGATCGACAGCGGTGAATATTACAATGGGTGCTTTATCCAATTATTTACAATTTGGTCCTAACTCAACCATAGGTGGAGCGGTTGTAACTAATACGCCTGGCCTTGTTCTCAACGGATGTAATTTTCAGAGCACAACAGACTTAAATAAAACAGGAGCTTCAGGTAATACAGGTATTGGTGGCAACACTTTTACGGGTGCCTCAATTATAACGAACAGTGGCATTGGAAATCTTAATCTTGGAAACGGATTACCGGATATTTGGATGACAACGGCCACTTTTAATAATAGCAATAATGGAATACTTTATATAGCAAATAACCACGTTTTGCCTGGAACATTCTCAGGAGCTGTAACAATAAATAATACAAATGGAGCGGGTGGCAATTCGGGAGTTCGGTTTGCAGAATCAAGCGGCGGTGGAACTTTGAATTTTAACGGACCTGTAGTTGTAAATAATGGCGGAACAGGAAATGCGAACTACGTATCATTTGCCAATGGTGGTGGAGTGAATGCGATCAACTTCAATTCAACACTTACAGTAAATCAGACAAACTCAGGTACCGGAGCGATTACATATATAGGTAACAATTCAAATATCACTTTAAATAATAATGTTGTTGTTACCAATGCATCGGGCACTGGCTCTTGGGTTGGTTTTTCAATGAATGGCGGTTCAACTACGCTCGCTGCAGGTAGAACCATCACTATCGGAGGATCAGGATTTAACAATGGAAATTTGTATTTGAGAAGATTTACTCAAGTAGGCGCCACGGCTCAGTCATTGACATTGACAGCAAATGCTGCTATGAATATTGGACCGGCATCTACTTTTAACGGAAATCTTACGTCGTCTTCACCTAGCATTTACATGCAAACAACGGTTTTTAATGGCGTAACAACGATCACAAAAACAGGTGGATCAGGAGATCACTCTTTTGGTGGAAATACTTATAATGGTATTACAACAATTTCTAATGATGGTACAGGATTTTTCGCTTTAGCACAAAATCTTCCCGATACATTTAATCAGGATGTAACTTTTGGTAATACAGGAACTGAAAGAATGTTACCGGCATGGACAGCATCTGGAAATACTTTTAATGGAAATATCATTTTAACCACGACAGGAAGTGGTCAAGGAATTCACTTTTGTGGTGGGTCGGGAAGTGCTTCGGCAACTTTGGCTGCTACTAGAACTGTTAGCATTGGCGGTCCCGGATTTAATGCGGGCTACGTAATTTTACAACAGTTTACTCAATTGGGAAACGCAGCAATCAATCTAACTTTTAATGCCAGTGCGAATTACATACAGTTTGGTCCGCTTTCATCGATAGGGGGAAGTGTCACAATCAATTCGCCACGAATTTTATTGAATGGGTGTAATTTTCAGAATACGACTAATTTTACTAAAACAGGAAGTGGGAATGACAATAGTAATGGAGGAAATATCTTTGCCGGTTCATCAATATTTATAAATAATAATATTGGTAATTTCTTACAGGGCAATGGATTGCCTGATCAGTGGCTTTCTGATGCAACATTTCAGAACAATGCGGGGGGTATAATTTATCTATGTCACTCTCATAGTGGCAGCGCTTCAAATTTTGCAGGGCCGGTTACAATAACTAATAATGCGAACGTTTCCGGTACAGCAGGTGTAAGATTTGCCGAAGGAGGCACAACGGCCATTGTAAATTTTAATGGCACTGTATTGATTAACAATAATGGTTCAGGTACTAATAACGCGGTCTTGTTTGCCAATGGTTCTGGTGGAAATATCATTAACTTCAATTCGACGATTACAGCAAATCAAGCAAATACTGGCACAAGTGCGTATATTCAGTTTGGTGCAACTGCTATAATTAATTTGAATGAAAATATTACTGTTTCTAATACTTCGGGAAATGCTTCATCGATTGGATTTACTACATCAGGCGGTACAACCACCCTTGCTGCCGGTAAAACAATAACAGTAGGTGCAGGTGGGTTTACAAATGGCTCATTACTGGTGCGTAGATTTGTTCAGCTTGGAACTACGCCAATAAGTTTGACGTTGACCGGAATTGCTAATTTAACTGTTGGTCCAAACTCGGTTTTCGGTGGGGCTTTTACTAGTTCGAGTCCATCTGTGCTGTTGAATGGGGGTACTTTCAACGGGATTTCTAGTTTTACAAAAACAGGAAGTATTGGCGACAATTCTGTTGGTGGAAATATTTTTAATGCGGACTGTTCAGTCATAAATACTAGTACTAATTATTTTATGCTTGGTAATGTTGCACCTGATATATGGAATGCAGATGTAACTTTCACAAATAGCGGGTCAGAACGAATATTGCCTTGCTGGAATTCATTGGGTAACCAATTTAACGGAAATATTTCTGTTAACAGCATTGGTAGTTCAATAGGTACACATTTTTGTGGTGCGGGATCTTCTAGCGCCACTATGGCAGCTACCAAAACCATTTTAATCGGCGGACTTGGTTTCAATAGTGGTTATTTGATTTTGCCTAGATTTACTCAACTTGGTTCAGCGCCAATTAATCTTACTCTAGCATCCGGTGCAACCTATGTTCAGTTTGGTCCAACTAGTAGCGTAGGAGGAAATGTGATAGTTAATTCACCCGGCATATTTATGCATGGATGTTTTTTTGGTGGATCTACAGATTTTACCAAAACAGGAACTTCAAACGACAATAGTAACGGCGGTAACACTTTCACCGGACCATCGGTATTTAATCACAATGGAACTGGTAATTTCTTACAAGGCCAAGTTACTTCAGATACTTGGATGTCTAGTTCGGTATTCAATAATTTTTCTAACGGCATTATATACTTGGCACATTCGCACGCAGGTGCTACAACAGTATTTAATGGTACTGTAACGATCAATAATCTTTCGTCAGGTTCAGGTAATCCGGGATTTCGACTTGCTGAAGGAGCTTCAACAATTTCATTGATATTTAATAGTGAGTTGACAGTAAATAATACAGGGACTGGAAACAGCAATTATATTAGTTTTTCTGCGGCTGGCGGCGCAAATACACTTACCTTTAATTCTAAAGTTTATTTGAATCAAAGCAATACAGGAACAAGTGCACTTACCTACATGGGTAATTTTGCAACGTTACAATTTAATGATGATATTATAGTAGGCAATACATCAGGAACAAATTCATGGATTGGATTTTCTATGGGTGGAGGCTCTACTACACTTGCTGCAGGCAAAACAATATCAATTGGAACACTTGGCTTTAACAACGGAGATTTATTTTTGAGACGCTTTAATCAATTGGGTGGTACGCCGCATAGTTTCACATTAACAGGAAATGCAGGTATAACTTTTGGTCCAAATGCCAACTTCACAGGTAATGTAATTTCTGTTAGTCCATCGCTCTTTTTTAACGGTTCAGTTTTTAATGGTACTACCAATTTTACAAAGAATGGGTCGGCCAATAACACCTCAGTTGGAGCCAACAACTTCATCGGTAGTTCTGTTGTTTCAAACACTGCCGGTGGTTCTTTGGTATTTGGTAACACTTCATCTGACAACTGGCAATCGGATGTTGTATTTAATAACAGCGGGACAGGTATTCTTTATGTGGCGCACAATCACAATGGTTCTACTTCCAATTTTAATGGTCCGGTTACAATCAATGTGACTTCAAGTGGAACAGCACAATCAGGAATAAGATTTGCTGAGGCTTCAAGTTCAGGTATTGTCAATTTTAATGCTCCTGTTATTGTAAACAACGGAGGAACTGGAACAAACAACTTCATAGGATTTGCCAACAGCACTGCTGGCAATACGATTAGTTTCAACTCAACATTAACGATCAATCAGACGAATAGCGGAACTTCTGCTATTATTATTGTAGGTAATACTTCCTCTATCTTCTTGAATGAAAATGTTCTTGTCAATAATAGTTCAGGAACAAATTCATACATCGGATTTTCCATGAACGGAGGAAACACATCGCTGGCCAGTGGAAAGACAATCTCAGTCGGATCACTTGGATTTACAAATGGAATTTTATACTTGAGAAGATTTGTTCAGAATGGCGTGCTTGGTCAAAATTTGACACTCAGCGGAAATGCTATGATTGCTGTTCAGAACGCGAGTTCATTTGCTGCAAATTTATGGTTTTCAGCTCCGCAAGTTGTTGTTGAAGGAAGCAATTTTAATGGCACTTCACGATTTATAAAAACAGGTGGAACGAATAACTATTCTGCAGGAGGAAATGTCTTTAACGGACCAACGCATTTTATTAATACATCTATTGCCGAATTCGGATTGGCCAATGGAATAGCCGATGACTTCAATAATTTGGCTCGATTCGTTCAACGTGGCACTGGTGCAATGAGACCTATTCATAATGCGAGTTCAACTTTTAGCGGTAACATCGCAACTGACAGTTGCACAACAGCAATAAATTTCTGCACAGCCGGTAATGGAAATATGATCATTGATGGAAACATCGGACAACAATTTAATGGTGATGCAGCATTTAATCCTATTGTGAACAGACTAACGATGAGTAATGGACCTCTTGGATCTCTTATGCTTAATGTTTCTGTAATCAATGGTATTTCTACTACATTTTTGAATGGTGACATCTTCACTTCAGCAACCAATTTTTATGGATTCAATAGTGGGACAACATATACAGGAGCATCTTCCGCATCGCACGTTGCAGGATTGGCAAGAAGATTAGGTACTGGTGCTTTCACGTTCCCAATGGGAGACGGACTTGTTTATGAACCTATCATTGCGAATTTGGCTGCAAATGCAAGCGGAATGTTGGCAAGATATTTCGCTGCTGATGCCGCTGTGGCAACATTCAACGGCGGAGCAGCATCTCCTCCAAATTTAACTTCATACAACACACTTGAACATTGGGATTTGAGACCGGTAACAACTGCAACAGGAACTGTTACCTTAAATTGGAATGGAATCAATGATACAGGAGTTATCAGTTTGTCTGAGGCTCGTGTTGGAAATAAAGTGGTTCCTAATTGGCGCAATGAGGGTACCACAGGCACAGGAACAATTGCTGTTGGAACTGTTACCAGTTTATCAATAAATAACTGGGGCCTCTTTGCTCTTGCTGCAGCATGTTCGGTTCCTCCAGCAATTACATGTCCGGCTAATGTAACAGTGAACGCTTCATCAAGTACTTGTAATGCAACAGTCACGCTTGCTCCGGCAACGGGGTCTGGTGGTTGTTCAACTCTAGTAATTACCAATAGTTTTAATACAGGTGGGGCAAATGCTTCCGGTGTTTATCCAATTGGAGTCACTACAGTCGTCTTTACAGTAACAACCGGATCAGGAGTAACTGCTACATGTTCGACAGTTGTAACAGTTGTTGACGTTACTATCCCAACTATTATTTGTCCGGCGAATGTTACTGCGAATGCCAGTTCAAGTTTTTGCAGTGCAGTTGTAAATTACTCATTAAATATTTCTGACAATTGTTCATCGGGAACTTGTGCTCCACAGAGTATTCCAGGTTTTACAAGAATAGGAACGTTAAATGGACACACCTATTTCAGATCAACCGCCAGTATTTTGTGGCCTGCTGCCAATGCTCAAGCAATAGCACTCGGAGGTCAGCTTGTAACAATATCAAGTGTTGAAGAAAATACTTTTCTTGGTGGTATTGGTAGTCATTGGATGGGACTTACGGATCAGGCAGTAGAAGGAACGTGGGTTTGGGCCAACGGCGAACCGGTTGTTTACACTAACTGGGCTAGTGGTCAGCCTGACAATGGTGGAGGTAATCAAAACTATGGTGTCATAAACTGGTCTGGTCTTGCATGGGATGACCAAGGAACAGCGACATCTGGAGCGCTTAGATATGTTGTTGAGTTCAATTGCACCTACAATTTAATCTCTGGTCTTGAGAGTGGTTCAACTTTCCCTCTTGGAATAACTACAAATACATATTCTGTAACAGATGCATATAACAATACATCTGCAACTTGTTCTTTTAATGTGAATGTTGTAGATAACATAGCCCCGACAATTACTTGTCAGTTAAATGTTACAAATACAGTGGTTGCTGGAACTTGCACTAGAAGTGTCGCGACAACAAATCCTGTCAACGCAGACAATTGCGGAGTAACTGCACTATCATGGACAATGACCGGTGCAACTGTTGCTAGTTCTTCACCAACAGGAATTAACACAGTGGGAACTCAAAGCTTTAATGCTGGAGTGACAACAGTTACGTACACTGCTAGAGATGCAAGTGGAAATTCTACTACTTGTTCATTTACAGTAACAATCAATGATAACATAAATCCGGTAATTACTTGTCCGGCAAATATTTCTCAAAACACTTCAATCGGTGGATGCAATGCACTTGTAACAACTTTGTCACCTGTAACATCGGATAATTGTTCGGTAAGCACATTGAGATGGGTATTGAGTGGCGCTACTGTTGCATCAGCTCCAATTACAGGTATCAACAATCTCGGATCTTATTTATTTAATACGGGTGTAACTACTGTAACTTATACGGCATTTGATCCTTCAGGAAATCAGTCTAGTTGCTCGTATCTTGTTACTATTTTAGATACTACAGCACCTTCAATTACTTGTGCGGCTAACATTACAGCTTCGACTGGTGCCATTGGATGCAATGCAAGTGTACTTACGGCCGATCCAACTTATAATGATAACTGCAGTGTTACAAGACTTACCTGGACAATGTCAGGAGCAACAACTGCTATTTCACCACTAACAGGAATAAATTCAATTGGTACTTATACTTTTAATTTAGGAATAACTAACATCACTTATATAGCACAAGATGCTGCGGGTAATTCTACGAATTGCTCATTTACTGCAACAGTTACAGATTCTACTCTTCCAACCATTTTGTGCGGATCAAATGTTACAGGAAGCGCAAGTGGAGCTGGTTGCACGTCTTCAATTGCAACAAGTAATCCAATCACCGCAGACAATTGTGCAGTGAACAGATTGACCTGGAGCATGTCAGGAGCAACCGTTGCAAACTCACCTACCACAGGTATTAATAATATTGGTACATATATATTTAACGTTGGAGTAACGACAGTTGTATACACTGTGCGTGACGCAGCGAATAATTTCACAACATGCAGTTTTACGGTTACGATAACTGATATCGTACCTCCTGTTGTCAGTTGTCCTGCAAATATTTCTCAGAACACTTCGACCGGAGGATGCACTGCGGTTGTGGCCACATTGGCACCAACAACCTCTGATAATTGTTCGGTAAGTATATTGAGATGGGTATTGAGCGGCACTACGGTTGCATCATCACCACTTACCGGGATCAACAATTTAGGATCTTATTTATTTAACGGCGGTGTAACAACAGTTACTTATACAGCAATAGATGCTGCCGGAAATCAGTCAAGTTGCTCATATACCATTACCGTATTAGATGCCACAGCACCTTCAATCACTTGTCCTGCAAATATTACAGCTTCGACCGGTGCTGTAGGATGCAATGCAATTGTAATTGCGACTGATCCAATTTATAGTGATAACTGTAATGTTGTTAGACTAACATGGACAATGTCCGGAGCAACAACTGCAATTTCACCATTAACAGGAATAAATACAACTGGTACTTATACTTTTAATATAGGTGCCACTAACATTACTTATTTCGCTCAAGATGCTGCGGGTAACACAACGAGTTGCACATACACAGTAACAGTTGCAGATTCTACTGCACCAACTATTTCGTGCGGAACAAATCTTACCGGAACAGCAAGTGGAGTAGCATGCTCGTCTTCAGTTGTAACAGGCAACCCAACTACTACAGACAATTGCGCTGTGACTAGATTAACTTGGAGCATGTCCGGTGCAACCGTTGCAAACTCACCTGCTACAGGTATTAATAACATCGGCACTTACACATTCAATGTAGGAGTTACTACTGTTATTTATACAGTGCGTGACGCTGCGAATAATTTCACAACATGCAGTTTTACTGTGACAGTAACCGATGTTGTATCACCGGTAATTACTTGTCCAGCAAATATTTCACAAAACACTTCGATAGGATTGTGTGCTTCAAGCGTAGCAACTTTGACACCTACAACATCTGATAATTGCTCAGTGAGTATATTGAGGTGGGTATTGAGTGGCGCTACAGTTGCATCTTCACCACTAACAGGAATCAACAATCTTGGAACTTATTTATTTAATACAGGTGCAACAACTGTTACTTATATAGCAATAGATGCTGCCGGAAATCAGTCTAGTTGCTCATTTACTGTTACCATATTAGATGCCACAGCACCTTCGGTTACATGTCCTGCGAATCTCACTGCTTCGACCGGTGCTTCAAGTTGCAACGCGAGCGTAGTTACTGCCAATCCTACTTACAATGATAATTGTAACGTAGTTATACTTACATGGACAATGTCAGGAGCAACAACTGCTTCATCACCGTTAACAGGAATAAATACAATTGGCACTTATACTTTTAATTTAGGTATAACTAATATAATTTATACAGTACGAGATGCCGCAGGCAATTCAACGAGTTGCTCTTTTACGGCAACAGTTTCCGATTCTACTATTCCAACTATTTCATGCGGATCAAATATTACCGGAACCGCAAGTGGATTAGGATGCTCGGCTTCAATTGCAACAAACAATCCAACTACTGCCGACAATTGTGCAGTGAACAGATTAACTTGGAGCATGACCGGTGCAACGGTTGCAAACTCACCTGCCACCGGTATTAATAATATTGGTACATATTCATTCAACGTTGGAGTAACCATTGTTACATATACTGTGCGTGATGCAGCGAATAATTTAGCAACATGTAGTTATACAGTAACAATAACAGATACAGTTCTTCCGGTTATTACATGCCCGGCTAACGAAGCGGCTTCAGCTACAGCAGGAACTTGTGAGGCGCTGTTAACTTTAACTAATCCAACATTTTCTGATAACTGTGTTATTTCTAGATTGACTTGGGTGATGACCGGAGCAGTTATAGA
>Ga0105048_10012454_pt1 | contig 13334 bp, 11 predicted proteins | sample MAT05_FD_78382 | JGI IMG/M metagenome (GOLD analysis project Ga0105048, IMG submission 78382) | Freshwater microbial communities from Lake Fryxell liftoff mats and glacier meltwater in Antarctica - MAT-05 | ecosystem: Environmental > Aquatic > Freshwater > Ice > Liftoff microbial mat | place...
AATTTGAAGAAGTTGATGAACCTGCTGGCCGCACTGCGCGCCGAACAATGCAAAACGGCAAAAAATGAAATATGATGCGAATCATGGGGGTTCTGCGCAAAGTTAAATCCGCCATGGTGCGGTTCCGAATGTGATGCAAACGATTTTTTTCATCACCTCTCCGCAACTTTAGAAAATTTTCGATGGGGTTCAACCAGAAGCTCTGCCCTATGACGACAGCCTGCAGGGTCGGATGGAGAGCTTAAGTCCACGCCATTGGGCATAAAGCCGGCTGGGGTCGCTGAATTCCAAAACTTGAATCATCTACAACATGTTTTGAAAAGTAAGCGTAGCTACAGTGGTAAGCCACGTCTGGGGATCCTATGTCGGAATGAAATTCCTGAGGAACGTGTGACTCTGGCGAAGAGATTTCAATCGTTCGTTCAGACTGCCTTCGTAGGCGCGGTCTTCGACTTCGACGCAGACCGGGCCGCGATAACCGCAGTCTGTCAGCGTCGAGAAAAACTGCCCCCAATTTACGTCACCCAGGCCCGGCAGTTTCGGTGTGTGAAACTTCGACGGATGTGCCATGATGCCAACCTGATTGAGTTGATGTCGGTCGATCCGGACGTCTTTGGCATGAATGTGAAAAAGCTTGTCACTGAAATCGCGCATCGGTGCCAGATAATCCATATGCTGCCAGATCATGTGCGATGGATCGTAGTTCAAGCCGAAACAGTCGGAATGAATGTCCGAAAACATTCGCGTCCAGATCTCCGGCGTCGTGGCCAGATTCTTTCCGCCCGGCCATTCATCCGCACTGAACAGCATCGGGCAGTTTTCAATGCCAATTCGGATACCGCGATCTTCAGCCAAATCGATAAGTGGTTTCCAGGTCGTCAGGAACCGGGGCCAATTGTCATCGACCGACAACGTCCAGTCGCGGCCCACGAACGTGTTGACATGGGCCAGACCGAGCCGATAGGCCGCTTCGATCACCACATGCAGATGTGCGACTGCCGCGTCCGCTTCCCCTGAGACAGGACTGAGTGGATTGGGATAATACCCCAGAGCACTGATCAGCACGCCGGTGGCGTCGATGGTCTTGCGAATGTCCGACACAACGTGCTCGGTCATGTGAACGACATCAATATGACTTACGCCCGCATAACGTCGCTCCGCCCTGCCAGCAGGCCAGCAACAGACTTCGACGCAATCGTACCCAATCTCCGACGCAATCTGAAATGTGCGGTCGAATGTCTGTTCAGGAAGTATGGCACTTACAAATCCAAGTTGCATGGCAGTCTTTCATGAGGGGAGAGTTGATGGAGTACAGGTGCCCTGTTAATGGTTGCTTTTGGAGTACGATGGGCATTCTTGCCCGTCAAAACGCAGTCGGACAAGAATGTCCAACCTACATTTTAAGTCGGACAAGAATGTCCAACCTACATTTTAAGTCGGACAAAGCACTAGTTCCTGTTGACGAGCAAATTGCTGTCGATGAGCCATTCCCGAAGTCGCTGTGGCCATTCACCGGCGGCGTTGGTGGATTCGGGGCGAAAGCCAAAGCCGTGGCCGGCGTTGGAGTAAATATGCAGCTCAGCGGGGACTTTGGCTTCCTTATACTTCAGATAAAGCCTGGCCATGCCAAGCGAAATATCGTCGCGGTCGTTGGCACCAAGGGCGATAAATGCCGGCGGCATGCCGGTCTTGACGGTGAAGCGACCGGAACTACCCGGATAGATGAGGACCTGAAAATCCGGGCGGCAACCTGCGCGCTCGATTTCATCGGCAGCCCCAGGATCGCCATTGTCTGAATCCATCGCTGCCAATGCGGCCAGCTCGCCACCGGCGGAGAATCCCAGAATTCCGATCCGATCCGACTTGACCTTCCATTCGTCTGCACGACTGCGAACGAGCCGGATCGCGCGACGAGTATCGGCCATCGCGTGCTCATCCACAGTGTATTTCGATCCCTCTTCCCGTGCGAGACGATAACGCAGCACAAACGCGGCAATGCCATGATCGGCAAACCATACTGCCAGACTGTCTCCTTCATGTCCCAGACAGAGGACACGGTGCCCGCCGCCAGGGGCGATAATGATGGACGTCCCGGTCGCTGTGTCGGCATCCGGCAGAAAGGTGGTAATGGAAGGATGGTGCACGTTGGAGACGTTACATTTCCCCGGCCCTTCGTCGATCTTCACGGCTTCATTCATCCGCGATTCAGATCCGGGTGCCCCGTCCGTCCAGAGGGGAATGGTTGCTGATTCGGCTGCAGACGCCATTGTGCCAGACCGCGTTTCGAAAACCGCGGCAACGAGGACAAGCTGCAGAAAAAGATTTGCCCTGCGATGGATTTTCATAGAGAACTCACTTGCTCGGAAATTGGACAGTTGAATCGTCGAACGGACAACGCTGAATGGCCGCAAAGGAACGCAAAGATCGCAGAAAACACCCGGCGACGCAAGACTTCCGACGAAGTCGTTGGTAGTTCGCGGCGCAACGTACCGGTTGACTGACGCTGCACCGCTCGCGGACCTACTGACCCCGCCGCACAGGGATGCGGGAGACGTCTTCGACGATGCTTGATGTTGTCTGATCGCTCGAGCTGCGACGAAATCTGATCACCATGCCGGCAGAACCTTCCGCTTCGTAGCTCCACATTTCGCACACCGATTTCCGCGATGCGATTCTGGAGATTCTCGTGGGGTGGCCCAATGTCTGCACGACCTGCGGCACGCTCATTCCACGCACAACTCGACCCTCGCGAATCGCGAGCTGCACGTCATCCTTCGGCAGCGAATTCATTTGCGCGTTCGTCATCCACTTGTTGTTGAGTCGTTCCCAGCCCAGACGTTTCAGTCGATCGGAAATCTGATCGGCGTCAGTCGGCGAGGACTCACTGGCACTGGTCCATGCCTGCTTCAATAATTCCGCGCCTTGCTGTTGATATGCAGCCGAATGCAGCAGGTCCGCCACGAACAGATACTCATCAGCCGTCCGTAACAGTCCCGCGAGGTTCGACGTACCGAATTTTCGCTCCTGAGCCTGCAACCAGTCGCGAACGACATCCGGCACGTGCGAGGCCCGTTTGAGCGTCGTCAGCAATTCCGTGAGTCCCTTGAGATCTGCTCTGGAAAGAGTTGCCAGTTGTGTCAGCCGATATTGAACCTCGCGTTCTTCGAAGTCGGCAGCCAGCGGATCGTCATTGCCAAACTCCGTGCGAACCTGTTTGGCGACATCAAGACCGTTGCTTCCGTCTGTTCTGACCATCATCTGAATTTGACGCAAACGCAGAGACTTGTACAACAAACGATGCAAGCCACGTCGGTCTGCTTCCTGAGCTTCAAGAAAAGTAGTCACAGCATCTTTTGCGAACCCCAATTTCAGTCGTTCAGGAATCGGAGGAACGAGCCGATCCCAACCGTCGCATGACAATTTCATTTCCGCGACTAAAGCATCCACATCTGCAGTTGGTTCTTTGGATGCGGCATAGATTGATTCAAACTGCAGCGCCTGGATCAATTCCGGTTTGACGCCAAGTAACTTGCTCTGTCGCAGCAGCTCCCGCAGTCTTGTGACGTCGCCGCGAGCCATCGCCCTCAATCGGGAAAGGCTGTCGGTCCGTACGGCAGCGATTTCAGCCTTCAGCGTAGCATCGTCGTAAAACTCCGCGTCGGCCTGGTATTCCGCCGCCAGATCCAGGAGCTTTGCAGGCTGGTCAGCGGGAACATCTTTGATGCGCGAACGCAGCCGGTCAATATCCGTGTCCTTGATCAGAATTCGCGAGACCACGAAGAAGAGTTTTCCGTTCTCAGACAGGAATCGTCCGATCAATTCGATTCGCTGGCCACTCTTGATTCCGTCCGGAAACGAGCCATTCGAGGGAAGATTGCAGTTGATATCGAACTTGCTGATTCTGATGGTATTTGCCGAACGACCTTCAAAGCGGCCTTCGAACTGAAACTTTCGGCCATCAACTGCATACGTCGACCATTGTTCCTTGTTCGCCAGCAATTCCTGAAGCGTGACGGATTGCCCCAGAGCATCTGCAGATTGCACGAAAAGTAAGCCGAGCAAAGCTGATTTCAGAATGGCAGCGTTCATGGATGGTTGTCCTCCCCTGCGGACGCGGTCTTCAGAAACTCAGCCTGTCGTTCAAGCAGAGCATCAAGGCCGGGCGAGTTTGCCGCCGTAAAACCCATTTGAGCGGCGTGATACTGGGTCGTGATGAGTGTCGATGAATTGCGGCTGAGCCGGATTTGAAACTCCGGTCGACTGTCGACAACCCGGCAGGATTCTACCGATGCCACAAACATGAGTGGAGACTGCGGCATTGCCGTCGAGGCGCGTTGCAGCGAATCTGATGAAATCGTGATCGTCACGGGGACAGAATTCACAATCAGAGGCATGTCAGCCATCAGTCCGTTTTCCGAACGCAACAATGAGCATTCAAACACAAACCATTTTCCAATGAGCAATTCTGCGGCTGCTGTCGCTTTGGCCGTGTTGAAAACGCCATCGTCTGAGACGCAACCGGAAAGCATCGAAACCAGGTCGGTGGAACTCAGATTTTGTACGGCCTGTGTCTGCAGCAACAACGAACCCGCGCGACGCGATTCAGCGTCGTCGCGTTGCAGGGTGTGAGCCGCAACCATTGCTTTTGCAAGAGATTCGTGCAACGCCACCAGATCTTTGTCTTCAAGGGCTTGTTCTGCAACATCCATTTCGCGTCGCCATGTCTTGCGGGCGTCCTCCATGCGACGCTGTGTCACAATCCACCATCCAGTCAACGCGACGAGCACTGCGGCGCTCAGCATCAGCAGCCGAAAAGGCGTAAAGACCCGCCGCATCACAACCGACAGGCTCGGACGATGAACTCGGACGACTGGTTCTTCGACAAGAATTTCTTCGGCCGCAAGCGCCGCTGCCGCCGGTGAGATCCTGATTCGGGTGTTTGATTTTCGGGAACGCTTTCCCAACGCTTCTTCGCCGTCTGACCCTTCGTTCTCCGTTGGAGATGCTGCAGAGACGGCAGGCGGTCCGGAACGACGTGGTCCAGGAGTCGCTGTTTGCGTCGCGCATGACTGCAGTTCCGCAGTCGATTCATGTTCACCGACGACAAGATCCCGCACGATGACGCTGAGACGACTGCCGAAAGATCCATCCAGCACTTCACTGCGCACACGCTTCGTGGCAGGATACACGTTGACAGGCAGCACATAAATTCTGGCATCGCACGCAGTGCAGGTCGCGATCTGGCAGGTCGCCCGCCGAATCCCGGTCACGCGATGACCACAATCGCACGGCAATTCGAACGGCACTGCGATATCTTTCGCCGCCGAACCGAACAGGCGTGCTTTGGCTTTGTGCAGTCTGACTTTCAGGCTGGTCATGCGGGGCGACCGGACAGGAATCTGGAAACTGCGGTCGGGATTCCGTGCCGCAGATCCTTGATTGTGTCGATTCACCCTCCGCTTTGCTACCGCTCAAAAAAAAAGAGGCAGTGTGCTGGGACTTCACGCCACTTGATGTTCATGAAAAAACGGCATGATATAATCCACGCGGTCGTGAGAGAGAGAATTGGCGAGCGGCATGCGTCAGCTTGCCGGTACAAAAAAACGAGGTACCGGAGGGCTCACGCCGCTCCGCTCGCCGGACTCATTTCTGGCCGACCGAAGTATAATCCGGGATGCCGACAGATTACTTATGCATTTCGCCTGAATCGTTGCAAATGAGCATCATGTTTTGATCGCAGTCACATGCGTCTGGGCGGTCTCTGTAACGAGATCCGTATGTACGAGCCTTGAATCGACCGCTACCTTTTCTGCTGGCAAAGCCGGAAACCTGATACGACTGGTCCAGATTGCCAAACGCACTTGACAGGTCGCTCAACTCAGCGACGATTGAACACTGCAACTCAACCAGCCCGACAATCATCCCGAGTACGAGAATGGTTCCTACGAGAACGATTTCGGCCGACAGAATTACACCCGATTCATCATTCCAGAGAGTCTTCAACATGTGTGCTTCCTTTGTGTTTTTGAGAGAGAAAGACGAGAGGTTTGGAGTGGCATTGCTTATCAGTTTGCGACGAATTGAGAGGTTCGTCTTGCCGGAATTGATCTCTGCGTTCCGTCCATTGAGCAGAGGAATTCTGGCGTGTCCTGAGTCATGCCTGATCCTGGAGTCGTGAACAGCGAACGCTGTTCCGGGAGTTCGACTGGGCAACGGTTTTTGAATGCGGCGCTGAGCGGCATTTCGTAAAACGATGCCATCTATTGAGTTGCGACGACAGCAGTATTTCGCAAGGTCGCCAGGAAATCCGTTCGGTAATCAGATCGCGTAAAGCGTTCTATGCGGTGCGGATTAACAATGCGTCAACGTTGCGAGACATCAAGCAGGTGCTTCGAACGGCAAGACGGGAGGTTTTGGGGCAAGAAATATGGGCGGAGCCTCGGCTCAGCAAACGTTGAGAGGATTGTTTTTCTGAGGCGAGCGGCAGATTTCTGGTTACCGTCGAAAACCGGGGGCTAGCGCCCTGCGGCTAATAAAATCAGCCGCCACGCGCTAGCGTACGGTTGTTCGGCCTGGTAGTTCCGAATCTGCCGCTCGCCTGAGGAGATTGATCACGATCAGCCGCAGGCCTGCTTCATTCCTTCGTGAGTGCCGGACGTTCACTGCGTTGGAGGAGCGATCTCAGCCGGGACACAAGTGGTCCGATGGAATTGAGTGACCTGCCAAGGCGTGCCGCGACTTCGCGGTAAGACAATTCGTCCAGAAACAGCCACTTTGCCACCTGTTGCGATTCGTGAGGCAGTTTCATGAGCAGCGATTCGATCTGGTCGCGATGATCGAGTTGAGGCACAGTGCTGTTTTCCGACGACGCAAAATCGACAGCCGCACGATGTGCATTGATGTGCCCCATGGCGGACGAAAAACGATGTTCGGCCAGCTTGCGAACAACAATTCGCCGAGCAATCACACCCAGATACGTCGCCAGTGAACAACGCCCTCGGAAACTTCGCAAGGCCGCCATGTCCCGCAGCAACAACTCAGTCATCGTATCGGCACACAGGTCTTCGGTGTCGTCGGCGTTCAGTTTCAGGCTGTGGGAATGGGCCGTATGCTGAATTACCTGCACGACGAGTGGCGTGTACCGATCTACGAACAGTTTCCACGCCCCACTTTGAGCATTCAGCAGGTCTGTCAACAATTTGCGGTCGTGGTCTGTTAGTGGCACGATTTCAACTCACAAAGAATTATCATCAAGCCCTCGAAGGTTCGCCCTGCCGTTCGCCTGACTACGTCGAAAATCGTAATCTCGGCGAACCATTGACTGAAAAACGCACTCGTTGGAGTTTTTGGTCCATGAAAACGGTGAAATATCAACCGAAACCCGGAATCGATAGAAACTTCTTCCGGATGTCCAATTCCTGAGGATTTCTACAGGCTCATCCAACTTCAAAGCAGCCGTGCTTATATTGTTCCCGCTAAAGCCGCTTGAAACAACATGTGCATGCTCAGCTTGGTACGGAATCTGCCAACACGGGTTGGTTTAGCGAACTCTCGGCGACTTTTCGGGAGAAATGCCATCACTGCGTGATTCGACTCCCATTCCGTCGGACGCAGGAATCGCCGAAATCTCACTGTGATTTTTGAGAAAGTCTCGCCGAATCGAGTCTCCCGCTGGGCCTCGGGACCGGAGAATTCCGCCGGAGGCTGTCGAGACTCTGTCTCAATTTGCATCGTCTGATTTTCCTTGCCCGGCAACGCTGGAAAATGCTGGAAAGGATGTCATAAATCGCCGAAATTCGTAACAAGGTTCGACGTCTGACGACGAAGAGAGTATGTTTCGACTTCTGCGAAACAGACACCTTTATCTTTGAGGCGCATCGGGCGTGGATTCTGGTAGCGAATTCTGTTTCCAACGTGTCTTAAATCACTTCGATTTTGATGAATGGATCGCCAGGTCGACTGGCCTGAAAGGGTGTCACATGACTCATGTTGTTGCTGAGCCGTGCTTCAACTGCAAATACACGGACTGCGTTGTGGTCTGCCCGGTTGAATGCTTCTACGAAGGTGAAGCCATTCTCTTTATCCATCCGGAGGAATGTATCGACTGCGAAGCCTGCGTTCCTGAATGTCCGGTCGCGGCGATCTTCCACGAAGATAACCTGCCAGCGGAATGGTCAGACTATACCGCGTTAAATGCGGAAATGGCGTCGCAATGCCCGGTCATTACAGAACAGAAAACTTCCATGGCGGAGACTCACGGACTTTGCACAGCACCTAAGAGGTAAGCATCGAGCGGAAAATAAGTGTCGCCTTTCGCTCCGCGAAAGTTGCGAATACGCTGCTTTCGCGGAGCGAAAGGCGACTCTAAAAAGCCGCACGATGCTAAGCTGTCGTCCGTCGGTCTTTTGGCCTGCAAATTGAAATCCGGCGAGATAATCATGCGCCGGATTTTTTGCTGCGCCGCAATCAACCCAACGATGACGAATTCAGTCGCTTCCTCAGGTAATTCGCCCGCACATTGTTGCGTTCCGCCGTTTCAAGGGCCTCGCCATGCAGTGTCTGCAGATGTGCTGGTTGAGTGTGAATAAACAGCTCATTCACGGTCGCCAGATCCAGGTTGTCGATCAGTCCCTGCTGAATTCCCATTCGGAGGCTTGAGAGCAGGTGCATCGTTTCTTCAGAACTGATCGATCGTGCACTCGTCAATACACCGAATGCGCGGGCAACCTGATCGTGCAGTTCCGCCCGTTTGTCGCGTACCAAAAGATCACGGACGCGACGTTCCCAGCCAATGATGTTGGAAACAACTTCCTTCACTTCCGCGATCAACTGCACTTCTGACTTGCCGAGCGTTACCTGATTCGAAATCTGGTAGAAGTCACCCATCGCCTGGCTGCCTTCTCCGTACAAACCTCGCACCGCCAGGTTAATCTTCTGTGCCGCCTGATGCACCTTTTGAATTTCCCGCGTCAGGCGCAGTGCCGGAAGATGAACCATCACGCTCACCCGAATTCCGGTCCCGACGTTTGTTGGACAGGCTGTCAAATATCCAAGTTGCGGATGAAATGCATACGGAACAGTTTCTTCGATCTGATCGTCCAGAGCATCGCATTCCATCCAGCAGTCGTCGAGCGCAAAGCCACTGTGGAGTACCTGGATTCGCAGGTGATCTTCTTCATTGATCATCACGCTGTGTCGTTCACCTTCACTGATGGCCACTGCCCGCGGCCCATCGCTCCGGGCGAGTTCGCGACTGATGAGCTGGCGTTCCATCAACATCTGGCAGTCCAGCGCGGACAACGATTCAATATTGACGTGATGCACTGGGCGATGTTGAATCTCTTCCTGCATGGCAGATTTGACCATCTGCACAATCTGAAATCGTGCGTCGGCGGAGGCACGCGTCACAAACGCGAAGCCCGCGACATTGCGTGCCAGGCGGACGCGACTGGAAATGACAATATCTGACTCCGGCCCGTCACCCCTCAGCCATTCGCCACTTGTGCGTGCGAGTTCTGCCATGCAAAACGAGTTGTCGGGGCGTTCCGGACTCAACGAAAGGTATCCTTGAAAAGCATTGACACAGAATCGAATGGCGCTGCGAGATTCCTCAATTGTAGGGAGATTCCCGGTCCAGACAAGAAACTCCGTTGAGAGCAGCTTGTTCTGCCATTCAGAGTGAGCGGAATGGCGCTAGTTCCCGAAAACACAGGAGGGACCGGCGGCTAGCGCGCAATGCCACTCACTTTGCGAGCGAATGGTTCGAATTCGTAGTGGAAGTCGCCAAGACTTCCCTTGATTCAAGTGCGAGACAAGGAACTCTGGCGAGTCCCACTACCAAAGTGAGTTCCATTGGGCTAGCGCCGTGCCGCTCACTGTAAAACGCTTAATTCCGCACCATTGGGAACAGTCTACTCGGGTGGCGCAGGCTTCTTTTTCTTTCGAGTTTTTTTGGGCGTTTCTTCTCGCATGGCGGTTTCGAGCCCGGCGATTTCGTCACGAAGACGAGCAGCGGTTTCGTAGTCTTCCTCTTCAATTGCATGTCGTTGTGCGTTGCGCAACTGGATGAGTTGTCCTTGTTCCTGAGTTCCCACAACGGTACTTCGAGGTCGCTTGCCTTTGTGTTCGACGTCTTCGTGAATGTTTTCCAGAAGCGGCAAAAGCTCCGTCATGAATTCGGTATAGTCCTGTGAACAGCCAAAGCGTCCACTCTCACGAAATTCACTGAACGAAATTCCGCAGTTCGGACAACTTGCGGGCGAATTCGAGTCGCCCATCAGTTCGTCCAGTTTTGATGCCAGATCGGCAGCCATCGTTGGATTCTCGTTGTCTGCACTCGGTTCCAGATACTCCCTGGCGCACGTATCACACAGATGAACAATAGCTGCTTCGCCTTCACGGATTTCTGTCACGTGCAGTGTGGCCGGTTTTGTACATCGTCGGCATTTTTTCATAGTATTTTCCCGGATGTTATCGATTCTGCATGGCACTGCGTTCACCAACGGCAGGATCGCATTTGATACATGAATGTACTGGTCATCATCCCGGTTCGCGATGCCGGATGCAAGAGCCATATCGTGGCAAACAGCCATGTTGCAGAGTGTCAGAACTCAGGCAAAGCAGTTCGCGGCAACTCAATCGGCTGTCCTGTGCTGCGGTGAAAGCACAAGACGCAGGTTTCGCCTGTCCGGAATCCAACTTCCCGGAGGATGAAAGTTCGCCTGTGTGGTTGTCGCGAAACCTGTCGCAGAGCTAAGCTGCGTTGCTTCATTCCGGAGAAAGTGTCAATCTAGACAGGATACATCATGAATTCACCGTCCGTAGTCGGCGATGCTTCAAACGATTCGCCAACGCTCTTTGGTCATCCTACCGGTCTGTTTACTTTGTTCTTTGCCGAAATGTGGGAACGCTTTTCCTACTACGGCATGCGTGCCCTTTTGGTCTTTTACATGACCAAAGGGTTTCTCGGCTATGGTGAAGGTGCGGCAAAAACTGTCTATGGAGCGTATACCGCTCTGGTCTACATGACGCCATTCATTGGTGGAATGTTGGCGGATCGCCTGCTCGGACAACGAATTGCTGTGATCATTGGTGGTTTGCTGATGGCCGCCGGACACCTGTTAATGGGTGTCGAAAATACAAATGCATTCTACTTCGCTATGGCATTTCTGATCATCGGCAATGGCCTGTTCAAGCCGAATATCTCGACGATCGTCGGTACCTTGTACAAACCCGGAAGCCAACTGCGCGATGGAGGATTTACCATTTTCTATATGGGCGTCAATCTCGGAGCCGCAATGAGTCCACTGCTGTGCGGGTTCATTGGTGAAACATACGGCTGGCACTATGGATTTGGCCTGGCCACCATCGGAATGATGATTGGGCTGGCGGTGTTTGTCATGCCGAATCGCGTTACCCAGGTCCTGATTGGATGCGGCGCGGCTGCTGCCTTGTTTGCGCTGTTGTATTTCCGTCCTGACAACATCTGGGCGATCCTGTTGAATTTAGTGACCGCTTGCTTCCTTGCCATCGCCGGATTCCTGTCGATCAAAGCAGTTGGCATGGGCGGGCTTCCCGCGAAGGCAGGTGCAGCTCCGTCGAATCGCCCGATCATGATGCCGCTGATCGCTGTACTGGCAGGAATTGCTGTCGTCATTCCGGTCATGGCACTGTTTGTTTCGGGATTCTCAATTGTTCGGGGTGGCGAGTCGTACCAGGTGATCGACAAAGAAACGATTGAGAGATTTGTCAGCGGCAACGGCGGTGAAGAGATCGTAGCCCCGAATGACGCAAGTGGTCAGACCAGTGATCAGGATGCACCAAAAACAAAAACTGTTTCACAGCGTCTCCGCGCTGTGGTTGGTGTTTTTCTTTCTGAAATTGCGCGCCCGGCTGGAATGTTGCTCACGATCATCGGCGCAATTTCATTTGGCTATCTGATTATGCGAACATTTTCGCTCGACACGATCGCACGTCACAGGATGGTCGTGGCGCTGACGCTCACCTTTTTCTCGATGTTGTTTTGGTCTTTTTTCGAGCAGGCAGGCAGCAGTCTCAATCTGTTCGCCGATCGCAGCATCGATCGCGTTTCGGAACAGTCAAAGATAACGGCGGATCAAATCGGTAATGTCATCAGAATTCAGCCGACGCAGGAGCAAGTCGGGTATCACAACGGCGAAAAGATTTTCACCCTTGATGATCTTGACGAACTCCGCAAAGCCAACCTCGACGAACGACGAACAGATCCAAAACATGCCCCGCCCACAAGTTTTGAAATCGAATGGACGGTGCATGATGACAACGTCGGGATGGGAATCGCTGAGCGTCGGCAGGAGTTTCCCGCAAGTCTGTTTCAAGCCGTCAATGCGATCTGCATTTTGATCCTTGGGTTGGTATTTACCTCGCTGTGGTCATTTCTTGCAGCGCGCGGGAATGAGCCATCAACCCCTGTCAAATTTGCGTTCGGGCTGATTCAGTTGGGTATGGGATTTGGCGCATTCTGGATCGGTGTGCAGATGCACGATGATCGAGCCATGGTGTCGGCAATCTGGCTCATCGCGGGTTACGCACTCCACACGACTGGAGAATTGTGTCTCTCTCCAGTCGGACTCTCCATGATTACGCGACTGTCGCCGAAGGTCCTCGTCAGCACCATGATGGGTGGTTGGTTCCTGGCGACGGCATTTTCACAGTATCTTGCCGGAATTATTTCACAATTCACCGGGGTCGATGAGAGTGCCGGAGTTGGCGAAGCGGCGACGAAATTGGAAGTCCTGCAGGCCGATGGAGGCGTGTTTGCAAACGTCGCCATCACCGCTATTGCTTCGGGCGTAATCTGTTTGTTGCTGGCACCGTTACTGAAACGATGGATGCATGCCGAAGTTCCGGACGAATCCAGCGAAGCGGCTGCCGGCGGGCATTAGTAAGTGAACTGTATCGGCACGGATGCAGGCGGTCATTGCCGAAATGTTGGTTTCGTGTCGATGCTGCATCAACGTTTGAAACGAATGCGTGAGTTATCACCCGAATGCAGATTATTCCCGTGATCGACATTCGCAACGGAATCGCTGTGCGAGCTGTGGCGGGTGAACGCAATGGCTATCGAGCGATTCAAAGTCGGCTGACGGAAAGTGTTGAACCTGCTGAAGTCATGCGCGCGATGCAGCAGAGTTTTCCATGTGCCGCCTGTTACGTGGCCGATCTCGATGCCATTGAACGGCAGCAGATCAATCGTTGTTCGATTGCAGAAATTGTCGGCATGGGCGTATCTCTGATCGTTGATGCCGGTGCGACGTCCGTTGCACAAATTGAAGATCTGTTTGCAATCGGTGTCG
>Ga0105048_10012455_pt1 | contig 13334 bp, 13 predicted proteins | sample MAT05_FD_78382 | JGI IMG/M metagenome (GOLD analysis project Ga0105048, IMG submission 78382) | Freshwater microbial communities from Lake Fryxell liftoff mats and glacier meltwater in Antarctica - MAT-05 | ecosystem: Environmental > Aquatic > Freshwater > Ice > Liftoff microbial mat | place...
TACCATTGATTGCAAAAATTAGCGAGTCTTTAGAATCATTACCAAGGGTCTCAATCACACTGATTAATGAGAACGGAGAAATAAGTCCCTTTTAATTTTGCCCCCTTAAAATTTTCTTGATGGTTAATGTTTGTGGAGATTTTTTGCGAGCGGCTTTTGAACACAAGACAGGCGATCGCCTTTCTTTTTGATATTTTGTGAACTATTTGTCAAGCAATGCGATCGCAGTTTTTGTTAGAGATTGAGAGATATGGCGATCGCTTGTTGATGGAACTGATGATTTTTATTTTTTCCCGATGAGGCGATCGTATTCTGCATGAGTACCAATCCAAAACCAAGAAATTCCCTCCTCAACTTCAATACCCACCGTCCGATATTCCTTACTAATTCTCACAGACCAATACTTGCCAACCCTTTTTGAAATGTAGCGATGGATGAGAAGGATTAACTTTCAGTAACTTATAACTCTCATCGGCAGAGAGTTGCACAGATTTAGGCAAAGCTCCGTAATATTCCCAAAAGCGCCTAGTAGTAAAATGCATTAGATTTGTTTGCAAAATCCATTATCAAGATCATAAATTGCCTCCTGTGCCAAAAAATCTAACTTCCCATCCTCAATATGAGACTCCAACTCCTCATCCCAACGCTGATAATCTAGATCGAGAAGCCATTCAACAACTTGCCTAAATTCATTAGGTTTAAGTTCCAATATTGCAGACTCTATCATCAGTTGTTCAGGAGTAACTTGTTTACACTGCCCTAATTCAAATTCCTGTTGAGCTTCTTTAACATCTTTAATTAATTCGGCTCTGCGGCGATCGCGCAAACGATTTTGTAAAATTTCAACTAAACTCTCTTGCTCTTCTAGCAAAAGTCCGTCAGCAGCCTCTAAAACCTTTACAAAGGTAGTTTCTATCATGGTTTTTTCCGTGCCATAGTTAAATTTTACTATTACCTAGCGATCGCCATGCTCAGCGATTTGTCAAAAGGCGATCGCATCTGCCATGTTAGCTGCGATTAATTTTGCATTGTCTTAAGAAATTGAGCTTACATCCGAATAATAGTAAAGATCTATTAAAAAATATGCTCTATAGGTGTTTCGGGGAGGTCGAATATGATAATTACCCCAAAGCTTTTAATACCAAGGGTTGCAGATATTCAAAAACTCCGAGACTGAAACCCTTGCCTAGTAAGCACTTTAGAGATTTTATTCAAAATAACTCCCCGAAACGCCTATTTAGCCAGAAGTATATAGTTATTTTTGGGCTATTATCATGCTGCTGATAGAATAACTCAGACAAACTGTCCGTTCTTGATAGATTTTTATGGACGCTTTCAATCCAATACCTCCAGAGTGGGTCGAAAAGGCTACACATGCAAATGGGTTTTTCTGTAATCGTTGTGGACAACCACCAAGTAAAGCTGAAGCTGTGTGGATTAACCGTCGATCGCCTGTTTATACTGAAAATCATCAACGCAAGTGGCAAGAGTTTTATCGCTGTGAGTGCCAAAATGTCTGGTGGGCTTGGAGTAATGATCGCCCTGCTTCAGAATTTAGCGATCGGGCAATTCCAAACAATTATGATGACGACTTAAGTTGAGTAGATGAAATCGCAAGTTGTTTTAGTTTTGGCTTTGTCCTTTATTGCAGGTGCATATGCCAGTTTTTTACCCAATTCGCTAGGATTTTATGCGGTTTTAGGGATTGGCTTTGGCTTATCGCTGATTATTCCCGTAATTTGGCGTTTGGGTCCAAAGCGTTGGGTTTATCTGTTAGCAATTGCGATCGCATCTTTTGCTTGCTTTTATGTAAACTTTCGTACCCCGCAGCCCGAACCTGACGACATTTCTAAATATGCGCCGCTATCTAATGCGATCGTGCGTGGACAGGTGATCGGAGCACCCAGCTTGACTCGCAGTGAGAGGGCGCGTTTTTTGTTAGAGGTAAGTGAGATTAATCCATCTGGCAAAGCGAATATTAAAGATCTAACGAGAACTCCCAATTCCGCACCAAATCCAAATACGGTTGACAGTAGTGACATATCTAATCCTGAGGCTCAGAAAAAGTTTATTGCCGCGTCAGGAAAGTTATATGTGACCGTGCCATTGATTGAGGTAACGGGCTTACGATCTGGGCAAGCGATCGAACTTTCAGGTCGGCTTTATTTGCCAAGTCGAGCCGATAATTTTGGCGCGTTTGATTTTAAAACTCACCTAGCGCGTCAGGGTGTTTTTGCAGGAATAAGTGGACGATCGCTAGTTACTCAAGGGGAGCCACCTATTTTTGGAGAATGGTGGTTTGTCAGTCGAATTGTTCGCGCTCATGTGATGGGTGCGGGTGTACCTGAGGGTTCGCTGCTTAGTTCTTTGGTATTAGGCAGCCGAGCCGTAGATCTACCGAGCGATCTTAAGGATGCTTTTATTCAGGCTGGATTAGCAGCAGTGCTGGCGGCTTCAGGCTTTCAGGTGACTTTGGTGCTAGGGGCAGCGATCGCCATAAGCCGCAATGGTTCTTTGAAGCAGCAATTTTTATTTGGTAGCCTTTGTCTAGGAGGATATTTACTGTTGACAGGCGGCAGTCCATCAATTTTGCGGGCGGTGGTAATGGGTTTCGGAAGCTTGATTGGTTTAGTAGTACAGCGCCGTAGTCGTCCAGTTGTCGGGTTGCTGGTCACGGCGGTGTTGTTGTTGCTCTATCAGCCGCTTTGGATTTGGGATTTGGGGTTTCAGTTTAGTTTTCTGGCAACATTCGGTTTAATCACGACCTCCAAGGCAATTTCTCAACGTTTAGAATGGCTGCCTCCTGCGATCGCTGACTTAATTTCTGTACCGATCGCTGCTTATATATGGACATTGCCACTGCAACTACTAGTGTTTGGTAAACTTGCCCCCTATAGCTTGATTGCCAATGTATTCACTACGCCATTAGTGGCGATCGCCACCTATGGAGGCATCATTAGTGGTTTATTAGGAATTATTTTTGTACCAATTGGTGCGGCGATCGCTTGGTTGCTCTATCCCTTGCTGCATTGGACAATTGGTATTGCTCAATGGATTAATACTTTACCTAGGGCAAACACCAGTGTAGGAGCAATCGCTATTTGGCAAATGTTAGTTGCTTATGCGCTATTTATAGCGATTTGGCTATTGCCTTGGTTTGGTAAAATGCAGCGTTGGACGATCGCTTTTATTCTTGCTTGTGTAGTGCTATTTGTCCCGAATGCGATCGCGCAGACAAATACCTTTGAGGTTACGTTGCCGTCATTTAATGATGTGCCAATCATGGTAATTAAAAATCAAAATCAAACTGTTTTAATCAATAGCGGTGATCGGCAATTTGCTAGTTTTACATTACAGCCGTTTTTGCAAAAGCTAGGTATTAATCGCATCAATTGGGCGATCGCTACTAATACTCAGCCTGATGTTACTGATGGATGGAATGAGTTGATATCTAACTCTATAGCGATCGACCAGTTTCGTGATATCAGTATCGGTGTTACCCCAAAAAACTATCAAAATCTTCAACAAGCTCTTGTCAACGCTAAAACTCCATTAGCTTCTCTCAAGGCTGGTGAAATACTCACAATCAACAATGAAGTGGAAATTCAACTACTGAACCAATCACCAGATGTATTGAAAGTTAAAACTGGTGAGCAATCTTGGCTATTGCTTACTAATGCCGATCAAAAAGCCCAACAAGCGATCATTGCCAAAAAAGATCTGCTCCCCCAACTATCCGCTAATATCCTCTGGTGGACAGGTGGGCAAATTGAGCCAGCGATCCTGCAAGCAATAAATCCTAAAATTGCGATCGCTTCGGCAACTAGCGTGGTTGAAGAAGTGGTTAATCAATTATATGAAGCTAAAGTTAGAGTGTTTTGGACAGGACGAGATGGATCAATTCAATGGAATCCTAACAAAGATTTTCAGACCCTTCGCGATCAACAAGATTCGCGATCGCCTATCTAATTACAGCCTATTGAGGGTTTGAGTGATCCAGATAATTTTAAAAAGTGCCGCTTCGCGGCACTTTTTAAAATTATCTGGGTTTTATGGCAGTGCAAGGCGCTGTACTGTATTTGTTAAGATGAGTGGTTTTTCGCGCTGACCATCATAACTTTTTTACTTATTACAAGATGTAAAACCATCATGGAATCTCAACTGCAACAACTTAAAAACTTTTTTTATCATAGAGTTTTCTGGTTGTTTGCAACTTTTAGTTGTTTGGCAACCTTACACCTTTATTACATCTGGAAGGTAGCCGAAAAAGCACCATTGCTACTTGATTTTTTAGGATGGGCAAGCATAGGTTTTTTGTTATGGAAAAAGCAACATAAAATTAAATTTCGAGGCAGCTTAATTTCATCCATACTAGGATTAATTTTAATATTTTGGATGATTATTAGGCATAGTTTAAGTCAATTTAATTCATATATTGATGTACTGTCTTACTTATTTCCTGTGGTTACCTTCATCGGTATACTGCTTGTCACTACAGGATTTAAAAAACTTCACCTCTATAAATCTGAAATAGTAATTGCTGCACTAATTTCTTTGCCATTTGCATCTATATACAACTTATTAAAGCCGATTGTAAATATTGATGCTCAACTGCTTAATTTTATGTTGCATTATTTAGGATTTAAAGCAGTTAGACAAGGTGCGATCGTATCATTACCAAATGGTTCAGTTGAAATAATGCCTAGTTGCTCTAGTGTGGAACCAATATTAACAATGTTGCCTTTGATCGTGGTTTTGTTAAGTATTTACCCTACTAGTAAAGCAAAGCAATTCTTTGTTTATATCAGCACAATTTTTTCTATTGCCTTTATTAATAGTATTCGCCTATCTTTGCTAGCCATACTTTTAAATAATGGTGATATTACTAATTTTGACTATTGGCATACAGGAGGAGGTGCGGGTATTTTTTCTAATCTGATTGTTTTTTTGATCGGCGGACTATCTTATCAAATATTAAATAGTGCAAATAACAAAGCAGTTAAGTCGTAAAATTAACGTATGTAAACTTTATGTCTCAGATAGTTTCAAGTCAAAAAGATAAAGACAAAAAAGCAAGAATTAAAACATTTAAAGGCTTTAAAGTATTTTGCTTAATAGCTATTTTTACTTCAACCTGTATTGCGATCAGTATTTCTATATTCACTCCAAATTTTAAAAATCGTCAAAAATTTCAATTTCCTAATCAAGTATCTTTGCCTGATTGGCAATTTCAATCTAGTAATAATCTTGATAATGTTTTAAAAAGTGCTTTAAAAAATAATGCGATCGCTGCTAAGAAATATTTTTATGTCTCATCCACTAAAGATACTTTACAAATTGATGCAGTGTATATTGATGGAATCGTTTCATTACCAAATTCATTAGAAATTCTAGGATTAAAATACTCTAGTAATAGTTTAAATATTCGTTATTTAGAATCAGTAGGGTATTATGCATTATTTGTAGATCAAGAGCGTGCTTATTTATCTTCTTGTATCAATCCTTATGGTAATACAACGGTTACTGAAGATCAGTTTATAAATAATCGTTATAATGCTACGTCTAATCGTATAGGTTCTTATTTACTCGGAGTTACTAATTTACGTGACCATCGCTGTTTGTTTACGACTATATCTATCCCATTAGAAAATCCAAAATTAGTCAATCAAAGTACTAATTCATTAGCTAAAATGCATCAAAAGCTAGAAAAAGCATGGACTAATTGGTATCAAAACTGGCAAGATGACTTTCCTAAAAGCTAAGCAATACTTTTACAACCATCTTTGATACCGCGTCCATGTTGAAAACCAAAGTTTTCAACATGGACGCAGAAAAAATCCGAAGCGGGGCTTCGCCCTGCGAACCTCTAAAATAACTATGGGTTTTATCCTAGACGCGGTATACATCAATTTTTACAGCCGTAAGTTAAGACATTAATTAAATTAGAGATAGTTATGCAAGATATTCAAGTCCCAGCTATGGGCAGACAGACATTTTTGTTGTTAAGAGGCTTCGGATATATATCACTAGCTTTGTTTTTATTGGATTTCTTAACTATTGTTGTTCCCTTCAAATTTACTGATGCGGTTTGGGAACTTAGTACATATGGACAAATTATTGAAAGAGTGCCACTTTTACTATTGTCTTTTCCATTGCTTTTTTTTGGTGAATATAGTGCGCGGATAAAATGGGAGCAGATTGCTACAAAAATTATTTCTTGGATGGCTCTAATATTAGCAATATTGTTTTTTTTAGCGATCCCTTTAGGCATTGTCAATACATTTCGTGTACAAAATATTCGTCAAGCTGAAGTAATCACTAAAGCTGCACAACAAACTGGAGCTATCCAAACAATTGCTGAAAACTTAAATAAAGCCAATACTGACATTCAAATCAGGAATGTTTTAAGAACTCTTAATCCTCAGCAACAAGCCTTAGTGGCAAAAATTCCGAAGCCACAAGAAGTTAAGAAAAAACTATTAGCTGAAATCACAAATTCTATTACTCAAACTCAGTCACAATCAGAAGAGATAAAGCGCCGAATTAGTACATCTCTATGGAAAGATTCGGTAAAATGGGCGATCGCAGCTTTATTGTCTGGGCTATTTCTTTTATATATTTGGATGCAATCAAAATGGGCAAGGGTGGGAATTAATTATTAGCAAAAAATCGAGATTGGTTCATGATCGCTATTTTTTGAGTTATTGCGATCGCTATACTTATTTAAAGCTGTTATTTCGTATCTTTACCAATGCATAAGCGATCACTCTTTTTCCCGATTATTTTTGCTAGTCTTAGCTTTGCCGCTTTACCTGCGATGGCGCAATATTCAGGTTTAGGTAAAGATAGCCTTGATCCTGCCATTTTAAAGCGCTATGCACCAACGACTCTATCGCCTAGTGTAACGCGCCCAATTGAGTCGATTTTGGATGTGAGATCGCCTGGGCTGGGCATGGTATCACCTGATGGTAAAAAGTTGTTTTTCACATGGGGAATCACGGGAACGGTTCAGGTATGGAGACTGGATGGAGCGCAAAAATTTCCTGTACAAGTGACAGGTGGGCAGGATGCGACCACGATTTCAGGGATGACTCCTGATGGTAAATATTTATTGCTATCTCGCGATCAACAAGGCGAAGAAAATCCAGGATTATATATACAGCCAACCGAAGGTGGAGCCTTAGAAGTTATTCAGCATCTTTCTGGCGTTCGCACCTCATTGCAATACATTAGCAATGACTCCCGCGCGGTTTATTTCAGTGCAAACGATGTCAAACCAGACTCTTATGTAATTTATCGCTACGATTTACAAACTAAACAGAAAGTTGCAATTTCAGGTGGTGATGGGATTTGGTGGATTGCTGATGTTTTTATTAATCTCAAAACTGGCGATCGCGAAAAATTTCTATTCGGTAAAGCCACAGGTAGTCAATCGCAAGAATATTATGAATATGATGTTAAAACTCGAAAAACTACACCCTTGATCGGTCAAAATGAGCAGGAAGATTATGGTGTTCAGTATGGTGTAAATCCAGATGAATATTTGGTATTGACTCCAAAATTTAGTGAATTTCGCCGACTTTATAGTTATAAAAATAATAAATTTACCGCAATCACTCCAGAGCTAAAAGCAGATGTCGCTAGCTTTGATATTGACGATCGCCGTCAACGCATTCTCTACTCGATTAATGATGGTGGTTACACGCGCCTGAAGGCGATCGCGACGAATACGTTAGAAGAGATTGCTTTGCCTCAATTTTCTAATGCTGATCATATTTATACTGGCTCAACTACTCGCAACGGTCGATTTACCACGATTGGAGTTGAAACTGCCAAAGCACCACGCCTGAGTTATGTCTATGATTGGCAAACCAACAAACTTACACAATGGGTATTACCTAGCACTCCTGAAATCGACACCAGCAAATTTACGGCGGCTAAGTTAGAAACCTACACGACACGAGATGGCACATCGATTCCCATGTTTGTCTATCGATCACCACAATGTGAAAATACTGCCCAAAAGCCTCTTGAAAAGCCCTGTCCTGTAATCGTGAATTTTCATGGTGGTCCAGAAGGACAAAGCATTCCCGGATTTAATCGTTACGCGCAATTATTTGTAAATGCAGGATTTATCTTTGCAGACCCAAATGTGCGTGGTAGCGAGGGTTATGGCAAAACTTGGCTTAATTCTGATAACGGACGCGATCGCCTCAAAGTAATTACCGATATCGAAGACGCATCGATCCATATCCGCAAAAATTGGCAAATTAACGGCGTAACTCCAAAGATCGGTATTGTTGGTGGCAGTTATGGTGGCTATGCAGCTTTAATCGGGATGTCCAAATTTGCAGGCAGTTATGACGCAGGTGTATCAATTGTTGGTATTAGCAACCTGCTCACCTTTTTAAATAACACAGCTCCCTATCGACGCATTCTCCGCATCAGTGAATATGGCGATCCTGTCAAAGATCGGCAAGCTTTAATTGATTTATCACCTGTAACTTATAGCGATCGCATCAAAGCTCCCTTATTAATTATTCAAGGTGCTAACGATCCGCGTGTACCCGTTGGTGAAGCAATCCAAATCCAAAAACTACTAGAACAGAAGAAAATCCCTTCTCAACTCGTAATTTTCCCCGATGAAGGTCACGGTTCTAGCAAACGTAGTAACCAAGTACTAGAGATTGGCTACACCCTCGATTTTTTCAAAAAACATTTGCAAAACTATAGCAATTCTAAATGAGTCGTGGAAGTATAAGTCTTATAACAAGGGGCTTAAGCCCCTTGTTTCTCCACAAATGACTTAGGATTGCTATAGTTTACAAACTGCACAAAAAAAAGAGAGATCCTGATGGAACTCTCTTTTTTTTAGGGAGAAAATCAAACGCTAACTTTGCCGTAGAATATGCCGCGAATGACGACTTCTTTTGGCTCAACGCCACCAAGGTCGTTATCGGAAGTTTGTGCACACTCGAATGTGCCAGCGATTTCGCCAGTTTCAGGATTGAGCTTGGCAACTTGTAAAGAGAAATTACCCTTAGAGGTAGAGTCATCTTTTACACTTCTGTTATCAAAAGAGTTGCGCTTAGCTGGCAATGCTTCAGCTGAGTCATAACCAATCGCGAGACCACGACCCTTAGGATCGATAAAGCCAGAACCGCGATAGGTAGGTACGTCGGTTGCACCAACAAAGTCAACCGATGTGGTGATGCCATTGACACCAGGCGCAGTAGTTGCTTTAAAACCTTTAATGGTGAACAAAATTGCGACTAGTTCGCCACCAGGCATTTTGACAGTAATCGGTTGATAGTCCAGCCCATCAGTTTCCACTAAGCTAAGGCTGCCATCACTATTGCCAGTCACAGTTGCTTTTACAAAGTCAAGGCTAGAAGTTGAGCGGGTAAGCAGTTTGCTTGCCACAAACTCAGACTTTTTACGCTTGTTGCTAGATTCTTCTTTAACAAAAAATGATGTTGGCTCCAAGCAAAGCTCGGTAATTTGTGCAGTTTGTCCTGCGCCTAGGGGGATAAAGTTACGTCCACCACGAGAGCTGCGTAAAATATCGGGACATTTATTGGCTAAGCCTGTATTTACGATTTGATCGTAGGTCAATCCTTGAGTACCTGCGATCGCTGAACTAGCAAACAAGCCGCTTGCTACTAAAATGCAGAAACTGACACACAATGTAAAAATTGCTTTCGTAAAACTACGAAATTTCATAAATAACCTCTTCTTAATTTAACGGGTAGTATTTTAGGTTTAGGATTGATGAAGCTGAGCGCAACCCATCCTAACCTTGGTTAAAAAATACGATCTAGTTTGGGATTTTAAATTGAGATCGTTAACGAGTTTATGGTGCTTTAAACTAGCCGTACTAGGAAGCTTGCTAAAGACTTAATTTGTAAAATTCCAATTACCATATTATCGCGCACGAGGGTACTTCGCTTGGCACAAACAGAAATCCAATCACAGAACCAATTGCAAGAAGAAGAAATTGCTGATTTATCTGATCTTGAGATGATCGGCGATCGCATTTGGCAATTTGCCCAAGAGCAGGAAGGCGATTCGACTAGTCTTTTGCAAATTTTGCGGGTCTTAGAAGCGATTCATAAACGGATTCGAGACGATTTGTTTCAGCAGGCTTTACCAACTAGTCGCCATGATCTATTTAATCTTCTCCGCGACATTGAGACAAATGGCGGCTGGCCACATATTTATCGCATGAAAATTAATGAAATTTGTCGATATTTGGAGCAACCTGAAGAATCAGCTAAATAAAACTGAATAAAATAAAAGGAAACCCATATAGAGCATCCTTTTATTGGTTATACCGCGTCTAAGATGAAACCCATAGTTTTTTAGAGGGTCGCAGGGCGCAGCCCAACTTCGGGTTTCTTCTGCGTCCATGTTGAAAACCGAAGTTTTCAACATGGACGCGGTATATAAAAAAATGGACGCTTAGCGTCCATTTTTTCTTTATTGGGTTGTCTAGACTCTGCGATATTGCTGATAAGCAGTAAAAAAGAGTCCACCGAGGGTAATGAAAGTAAGACCGAGGCAAACGCCTGACAAAATTGGTTCTACCATAAAGATTTATTAAACTCACTATCTCAATAGTTTACTTCAGCGATCGCCATAATACATAAAATGCACGATTACCTGACGAAATGAAACTTTCATTACTGCCCTTGAACACGTTGAAGTGTCTCAGGGAGACTTATTGGGGGGGAAGGTGGGGTGTTGGTAGGTTCTGGAATAGCGGCTGGAGGCTGGGGAGGTGCTATGGGTTGTGGAGGGACATCACTATTCAAAACATTTGAGGCTGGTTGAACTGAAAATAGTCGCTCAACATTTTCATACAATTTTTGAGCCACTATGTCATTGGCGGGTTCAGTTAGATGAATAGGATCGATAAAGGCTTTTTGATTAGTGTCTTGAAATAACTGATAGAAATTGATAAATCTGGGGTTCGGTAAATTGCTACTTAAAGTTTTTTCAGCGATCTTATAAGCGTTGGTGACGCGATCGCTATAATCCCTGCCCAAAGACTTAAGTAGGCTATCTTCTTCTTTGGTCAAAGATTTTTGCTTGCCCGTGATCTCTGGCTGAAGCACAATCAAGGTGGGAATGTCAGCAGCTAATCTATTCATTTGCTGCGCGTTATAGAGATATCGATCAACTCTTTTTTGAACTTCTTTAGGATCTTTGCTAAATTGTTCAGCACTAAAAACTTGATATTCAGACTTGAATGTGGTGATATCGGCTGGTACTACCCACTTTTGCCAAGCTTTAACTAAATATAGAGAATTTGACCAGTTATTAAATTGTTGAATTTGATGTTGACGATATTGAGCGATCGGATCACGCAACATTTGATCGACATTGCCAATTTCGCGAGCAGTCTGATTGCTAGGGGATCGCAAATCTTCATAGCCATCAAGGATAATCAGCGCATCGGGCTTATAAGCCATCACCTTATGGGCAAGTAGAGATAGTTCATTACCAGAATTATAGCCAGGCACCGCCGCCGCAATTACTCGATAGCTGCCTTCACGTATGCGCGACGGGAGCGCACGCACTGATTCGATTTGATCAGCAAAATAAGGGAGTTCTTTGGGCTTAAACTTTTCTGGGCTGCTATTTTGAACACGGACACGATCATTGAGCAGTTTTTCAATTTTAAAAGCCAATGCTTTTTGGTTTTTTTCCGCCATATTTGTAAAAGCGGTGGAATTACCTACCAAAAATACACGGATCTCCGCCGCAGGTTTATCAATCGGAACAGCCGAATCTTGACGAAAGCTTTGTTCGTTAATCTGCCAATATTCGCTCTTCTGATTAGATATCAGTTCATATCCCAATACTGGGCTGCGGCGAACTTGTAATCGACCCGCATCTGGTAGTCCAGGATAGTTATTGCCATTTCCGTCCTGCAAATTAAATGCATAGGATTGGGCGATCGCGGCGTCTTTTTCAGGTGCAATTTGATTGTTATTGCCTGTCGCCAAAACTGCTCCGCGTGCGATCAGTTCCGCCAAGAGTAATAGCAAAGGCAAACCAATCAGAATAACGAGTAAAGTATTTCGCAACCAAGGTTTACGCTTGGATTGCCACGAAGAGTTATATCGGGGTCTACGCATGACTAGGCTAATGATGTGCGGCTTTTCAGCTTATCTCAATTTCTACAGCAATTTTAAGTAAAGTTTGAGAAGCGCAAATCGGCTCCTTTAATTTTATTTAAGTTTTATTTAAGTTGAATTAATTCAATTTTGTAACCATCTGGATCTTCCACAAAGGCGATCTCAGTCGTGCCATGCTTCATAGGAGCAGGTTCGCGGGTAATCTTGCCACCTTTTTCGCGAATTGCTTCACAGGCAGTATAAATATTTTCCATACCTAGCGCGATATGCCCATAGCCCGTGCCAATTTCATAAGCACTAGTATCCCAGTTATGGGTTAGTTCGATGACAGCATTGCTTGATTCATCACCGTAGCCGACAAAAGCTAATGTAAAGCGACCATCGGGATAGTCCTTGCGACGCAATATTTTCATGTTGAGAACATTACTATAAAAGTCAAGCGATCGCTCTAAATCACCAACTCGAATCATTGTATGTAAAACGCGCATTTTAGTTTTCCTCTAAGTTTTCTTTAAAGCCCAATTGAGAATTCTCACTTGCCGGTTAGCGATCATAATCTTCATCGTCTATATTTTTTGGCTCAACCATCCAGTCAGAATTTTGTCCGCCGATGATTACTTCCTCGATCGCTACATATTCTTTAGTAAACTGCCGCAATGCATTGACTAAAGTATCGATCGCGATCGCATCTGTCGTTCCTAAATCTACCCAGCACCTCGCCCACTCATTTTCATACTCTAGATCAGTCATATTATGCATAACTGACATCATCTCGTCATCGGCAGCTTGGTTGTCATAGTCAAAATAGCTGACATCTACACCAGATTCGAGAACCTGCATATTGCACGCATTGAAACCGCCCAATTTACCAAGCAAAAACCAAGAATTAAATACTTCGTCTAACAGTTGTTTCTCTGACTGAGAGGGAACTTCACTAAATTTCATCCATATCCATAAGTCAAACCAATCACATTCTCTAAATCTAACTTCCATAATCAACTTTGTAGATCTATCAAAATCTCGATAAAAAATTGTGTCAAACCTAGCTTATGCGAGATCAGGTTGCATGGTAAGTAGGGAAAATACAATATTTATTGAACAAAGAGGGTAAATACCCCGCCGCTCTGCGGCGTGAGTATATTCGGTAAAAAAGAATTTAGATACCCCGTCCGCTTGCGGCGGGGTGATTCA
>Ga0105048_10012456_pt1 | contig 13333 bp, 11 predicted proteins | sample MAT05_FD_78382 | JGI IMG/M metagenome (GOLD analysis project Ga0105048, IMG submission 78382) | Freshwater microbial communities from Lake Fryxell liftoff mats and glacier meltwater in Antarctica - MAT-05 | ecosystem: Environmental > Aquatic > Freshwater > Ice > Liftoff microbial mat | place...
CTCCTGGTGATGTCCTGGATCGCCTGAACGCGGGTTTGATTGCTCGACATCGCACTGACCTCTTGGTTGAGACTGGGGTACGCGCCGGGAGCGCACCGTGAGCCGTGTTTACACTGTTTCCGGCGGGCCTGCAGGCTGAACCCGCGTCCGCCTCTGCGCTGCTTCGCCGCAGTGTGGCGCCCGCCCATTTCGAGCATGTGTTGGGGCCGTTCCGGTTGTCCCAATTACGCCTGCGCGACAGAGCTGGCCCCACCGAGTGTCTGCCCAGGAGCTGAACACGCGCGGACCCGCTTCTGTCCATTCATGCTCATGCCCTCGACCTCGATGCACTGCACGGCCTCGGCGTACTCGGGCTTCAGCGTGCCGGCGACGCGGCGCACGCGCTGACAGGCCCGGACTGCGGTCTCCGGCTGCTCTACACGCGGCTGCAAACGCACCCCAGTAATGCCGCGTCGGGCACAGCGTCTGTATGACGCACGCCGCCCGGGCTCCCCAGGTGCTACAGCCAGGCAGGGAGAAATCGTATGGATCGCCGCAAGTTTATCCGCTTCTCGGGGCTCGCTGCCTCGGCCGCCCTGGTGGCCCGGGCCGCAGAAGCAGGTGCGCAAGATCACGCCGGCCATGCGGGCCACGACGGCCACCCCGTCCAGGCGACCCCTCCCCGGCAACAGGCCACGGGAGCCACGGCTCCGGGCAAGCAGCTCCAGCCAGCGCCGCCAGCCAGCGTGGCCGCGTCGACGCCTGTGCGTGTGCAGCGCCTGCCAGGCGGTCAGCCGGCGGTGATCACACCCAACGGCAGCACCCTGCCCTTCCGGGTCGTGAACGGCGTGAAGGTAGCGCACCTGGTCGCTAGCCCCGTGCAGCACGAGTTCGCGCCTGGCCTGACCGCCGAGTGCTGGGGTTACAACGGCAGCACGCCGGGTCCCACCATCGAGGCCGTGCAGGGTGACCACCTGCGCTTCTACGTCACCAACCGGCTGCCCGAGGCCACCACCGTGCACTGGCACGGCTTGATCGTGCCCAACGGCATGGACGGCGTGGCGGGCCTGAACCAGACGCCGATCGCACCGGGCGAAACCTTCGTGTACGAGTTCACGGTCAAACACGCCGGCACGTTCATGTACCACTCGCACTTCGACGAGATGACGCAGATCGCGCTGGGCATGACCGGCATGTTCATCGTGCATCCGAAGCAGCCCGTGGGACCGCGCGTCGATCGCGACTTCGTGATGATGACGCACGAGTGGCGCCTGGACGTGGGTGCCAGGCGCCCCAACCCGAACGAGATGACCGACTTCAATGTGCTCACGTTCAACAGCAAGTCGTTCCCCGGCACGCAGCCGCTGTTGATGCGTACGGGCGAACGCATCCGCATTCGGCTCGGCAATCTGAGCCCAATGGAGCACCACCCCATCCATCTGCACGGCGTGAACTTCCTGCTCACCGAGACCGACGGCGGCCGTGTGCCCGCCTCCGCGCAGTACCCCGCGACCACCGTGCTGGTGCCCGTGGGCAGCACGCGCGTGATCGAGTTTACGCCCAGTGAGCCGGGCGACTGGGCCATGCACTGCCACATGACGCACCACATCATGACGCAGATGGGACACGACATTCCCGTGATGATCGGCGTCGACACCAAGAAGCTCGACAAACGCATGGGCCGCGTTGTGCCCGACTACATGACCATGGGAACCAAGGGCATGGGCGGCATGGGCCAGATGGCAATGCCCATACCGCCGAACAGTTTGCCCATGCGCGGCGCGCCCGGCCCGTTCAGCTACATCGACATGGGCGGCATGTTCTCCGTGCTGAAGGTGCGCGACAAGCCGGCCGAGGAGGACCTGACAGGTTGGTACAAGTACCCCGAGGGGTCCGTTGCGGGGCTCGCAGATCCGGCGCAGTTGGCGGCGGATGGGATCGATGTGAGCGCAAAGGGTTGAGGCGTAGAATTCGCCCGCCGCACGTCACCTTCCGCCCCTGCCAATCCGTGCTAACTCTGCGGCCTCCCAAGGAGACTTTGTCATGCGTATCGATGCGATCTCGATCGGCAACAATCCCCCCCACGAGGTCAACGTCATCGTCGAGGTGCCCGTCGGCGGTGAGCCCATCAAGTACGAGATGGACAAGAATGCCGGCACCCTGGTGGTGGACCGCTTTCTCTACACCTCGATGCGGTACCCGGGGAACTACGGCTTCATTCCGCACACGCTGTCGCTCGACGGCGACCCGTGCGACGTGTTGATTGCCAACCAGCGCGGCATCGTTCCTGGCGCCATCATCGCGGTGCGCCCGGTTGGCGTGCTGCGCATGGAAGACGAAGCTGGCGGCGACGAAAAGATTCTGGCGGTGCCGGTGTCACGCCTTACGCGACGATACGAGAAGGTGCTGAACTACTCCGATTTGCCCGAGATCACGCTCCAGCAAATCGAGCATTTTTTTCAGCATTACAAGGATCTCGAGCACAACAAGTGGGTGAAGGTGGCCGGCTGGGGCGACGCCGAAGAGGCGCGCAGCATGATCGTGCAAGCCATCGATCGCGCCAACGCCGCCAAGCTAACGTAGCGTCGTCACGGGTTCGCCCTGCCAGCCAGTCCACGGCGGGGTTTGACGACCCGTGGCCAGAAAGCGAGACTGCCTGGCCATGCCCTCCGAAACGCTCCCCCCGGGGCTGTCGCGCCGCACCTTGCTAAAGACCGGCCTCATCGGCTTCGCGCTGGTGTCCGCGAGTAGCGCCGCACTTTTGCTGCAAAAGCCCAAGCCACGCGCCGTGATCGGCGGGCTGCTGGTGCTCAGCGCCGAAGAGGCCAACGTGCTGGGCGCGCTGGCCGACCGTCTGTGCCCCGCCAACGTTCCCGGCGCCCCCGGCGCTCGCGGCACCAACCTGGTCGCCAGGGTCGACGCATTGCTGGATAGCGTCGATGTCGAGTCGCAAAAGGGCGTCAAGGTGGCGCTGATGCTGTTCGACAGCGCGTTTACGGGCGCGCTGTTCGGCGAGCGCGTGAGGCCCTTCAGCCAGCTACAGGGCGAGCAGCAAGACGCCGTGATCCGCAACTGGCAACACTCCGGCATCGGCTTTCGACGCACGCTGATGCGCGCGCTCTCGTCATTGGTGATGTCGGCCTACTGGATCGACCCGCGAACCTGGCCACGCATCGGCTACCCTGGACCGCCCAGCGCCACGGGCCTGCGCGCCACCTACGTCGACAACCTGGTCGACCTCTCGTCACTCGGCGCTGATGCCGCCAAGGGAACCTGATGCCCATCTATACAGGTCTCGACGTCACGACCGACAAGACGCTCGACTGCGACGTGTGCATCGTGGGCTCCGGCGCAGGCGGCGCGTTCGTCGCGGCCAAGTTGGCCAAGGCCGGAAAGCGCGTGATCGTGCTGGAGGACGGCGGCTTCCACAAGAGCGAGAAGTTCGACATGACCGAGCGGAACATGACGCCGCGCCTGTACCAGGAGCGCGGCGGCCGTGCGACCACCGATCAGAGCATGATCATCCTGCAGGGGCGCGCCGTGGGCGGCACCACGGTGGTCAACTGGACCAGCTGTTTCCGCACGCCCGAGCGCGTGTTCGCGCACTGGCACGAGCACCACGGCGTGAAGGGCATCACGCATGCAGCGCTGGTACCGCACTGGGAGGCCATCGAAAAGGAGCTGAACATCGTCAAGATGCAGCTCGAGCAGGTGAACAGGAACAACATGGTCACCTGGAACGGCCTGCAGAAGCTGGGCTGGCACGCCGATCTTCTGTACCGCAACGTGAAGAACTGCGCACACACCGGCTACTGCGGCGTGGGCTGTCCCATCGACGCCAAGCAAAGCATGCTGGTCACCAAGATACCGGAGGCCGTGCGCGCCGGCGCCGATGTCTACGCCAACGCCTGGGTCGAGCGCGTCACGCGCGACGGCCGGAAATGCACCTCGATCGTCGCAAAGATCAAGGACCCGCTAAGCGACAAGGTGAACGGCGCAACACTCACAGTGCGCGCCAAGGTGGCCGTGCTGTCGGGCGGCGCCATCAACACGCCCGCCATCCTGCTGCGCAGCAACGTCGACGCCAATGGCCGCACGGGCAAGCGCACCTTTTTGCACCCGGCGGTATCTGCAGTGGGCGTTCACGCGGAGCTGATCGAGCCATTTGTGGGCTCGCCGCAGTACGTGCACTCCGAGCAGTTCGTGAATCGTGGCAAAGACAAGATGTCGATGCTGCTCGAGGGTGCGCCACTCTTCCCGGGTAGCGTCGGCGGCATCTCACCGGCCTTTGGCAAGGAGAAGCAGGCCGTGATGGAGCTGCTTCCGCACATGTCGCTGACGCTATCGCTGCTGCACGACGGCTTCGACGTGCACAACGTCAACGAGGGCGCCAGCGTCACGCTCAAGCCTGGCGGTCAACCGCGCATCGACTACGAGTGGAACGACCGCTTCAGGGAGGGGCTCAAGGCTGCGTGCATCATCGCCGCAAAGGTTCAGCTCGCGGGCGGCGCCCAGCAGGTGATCTCGCCACACGGTGTCTACGCGCGCACTCCCGAGCAGGTGGAGCAGCTGTTCGGCGACGCGCCCTACGGCCCGTGCCAGGTGCCCGTGGCGGTTGCTCACGTGATGGGTGGCTGTCCGATGGGCACCAACGAGCGCACCAGCATTGTCGACTCGGCCAGCCTTCGGCACCACGGCTTCGACAACCTGTTCGTGATTGACGGTTCGGTGTACCCGACCTCACTCTCCGTGAACCCACAGCTCTCCATATACGCGCTCGCCTCCTGGGCAAGCGACTTCGTCGTACAGGCCGCCGGATGAGACGCTCAGGTTTTATCGCACTGGTCGCACTGCTGTCAGGCAGCGCATGCACGGGCGACGAGCGCGCGCCCGGTCAACACCCGGTCGACAAAGACGAGCTCAGCGCCCCACAAGAGCCGCCCGGTGCGGCAACGTACAGGCGCTACTGCGTGGCCTGTCACGGAGCCGATGGCCGAGGCAATGGCGGCATCACCGGCAAAGACTTCGTGGGCGACAGGCTGGCGCTGGCGCAGCGCAGCGATACCGACCTCGCGACCTCCGTGCGCGACGGCAAACGTGGCGAACGCGGGGTGATGCCCCCTCACAGGCCCGTGCTCAAGGATGCTCAAATCGCCGAGGTCGTTGACTACGTGCGTCAGAGGTTTTTGGTCGATCCAGTGAAGTCCCCCTGAACCGATCAAGCGAACACGCCGTACATACCTGGCTGAGCGCGCGCGCAGTTACAACACGCGCCAAAAGTTGCACCTTCGACTGCATCTTCGGCGTTCCCTGCGCAGTTTCGGGGATCCCCGAAATCGGTTTGCAACTAAGGTTGCTCAGCTGACCTGTCGGAAGAGGTATCGATGCGCCGCGTTTCCGGCTTTGTGTACATGCTCGGAGCAGCACTCCTGACCACGCCTGCCTGTGTGGGCAACGTGGTGGAATCCGAGCAGAGGCTCGGCACCGAGCTGCCGGGCAGCGACGCCGGTGCCTTTTCCGGCCAGCTCGACGGCGGCGGCTTCCTGGGGGTCGATGCGACCATGGGGCTGCCCTTCACGCCCGGCAACCCTGTCGATTCAGGTAGCCTTCCGCAGCCCGTCGACGACGGCAGCGTGCCTGTCGATGGTGCGGACGCCGACACGTTGCAGCCAGGCACACAAAACCCGTGTGGCACCGGCAGCGAGCCCCTGGCCACCGACCTGCGCGTACGCGAAATTTCGCTCTACCAGACGGTCAAGGTCGCGCTGTACAAGAACAACGCTTGGGTCAGCGCGCGCAACGCCAGCATCGTGCAAGGCAAGAAGAGCCTGGTGCGCGTCTTCGTGGAGCCGCTTACCGGGTACGTCTCGCGCAACCTGCGCGGCGTCCTCACGCTGGACAACGCCGGCCAAAAGACCGCGCTCGAGGCGGGCAAGATCATCACGGCCGCCTCGACCGACGAAGCCACCAACTCAACCTTCGACTTCGTCGTCGACGGCGCAGCCATCAGCTCGGCCACGCAGCTGAGCGTGGCCATCACGGAGCCCGTGTGCCCGACGCAGCGCGCCACCGGGACGGGCGCCCGCTTCCCCGCAACCGGCGGGCAGGCCCTGGACGCAGGGCGCATCGGCAAGCTGCGCGTGGTCATGGTGCCGGTCACGCTGGGGGGCCGCACGCCCGACGTCACTGCCACCCAGCTCGCAAAGATGCGCGACGCGCTGCTCGCCTACTACCCCGTTGCAGAGGTCGAGGTCACCGCGCGCGAGCCCATCAGCTGGACCAGCGCCATCGCTGCCGACGGCAATGGCTGGAGCACGCTGCTCAACCAGATTGGCCGCCAGCGCCAGGCCGACAAGGCGGCCAAGGACGTCTACTACTTCGGCCTGATCACGCCCGCCGCCACGTTCCGCGATTACTGCCGAACAAGCTGCGTGCTTGGCCTTGCGCCGCAGACCACCTTTGTCAGCAGCCCGGACCAGATCGGGCTCGGCGTCGGCTTCGTCGAAGACAACACCTACAGTACCGTGGTGCACGAACTCGGCCACGCGCACGGCCTACCCCACGCCCCATGTGTACCGGCGGGCGGCTCCATCCAGAACGCCGATCCCAAGTACCCCTACGCAGGCGGAAAGACCGGCAGCTGGGGTTGGGACTCGCGCACCAGCAAGCTCCTGCCGCCCACCGGCTTCGTCGACATGATGAGCTACTGCGATCCCGCCTGGATCAGCGACTACAACTACGAGAAGCTGGCCACCCGAGCCCGCAGCGTGAACACCGCAGCGTCCATCGTCACCTTCGACAAGGGCGCCGCCCCGAGCTGGGAGCGGCTAATTTGGTCTGCCAACGGCCAGGCCAGCTGGGCGGGCGTGACCAGCCACGAAACCCCGGGCGATTTCACCTCCGCCTACGCGCTCGACGCGACCGGCCAGCAGGTGGCCGAGCTGTCGGTCGCCGTCATTTCCCTGTCGCACACGGCCGACACGTTCGTATACGTGCCCAGGCTCGATCCCAGCTGGGCCGCCTTACAGATCGGCAAGCGACGTCTGGTGGTGGCCGACATCGCACCGGCGCGCTGACTGGCTGTCAGTTCTCGGCCTGCGCGCCCTCGAACCCGCTACGACCACCGGCGCTGACGTCCGGGCGGCGACTGCGTGAACTTCTGAGACTAGCGAGGGCGACGTAGCCCCTGCGGCCAGACGCGCTCAGCCCGTCGCCTGGACGGGGTACAGGGGCAACAACGCGGGCTTGGCAGCCCGGCGCGAACCAACCTGCTCCGCGTCGACGATATTGGCGATTTCAGGACGGCAGCCGCCGCAGCCGGTTCCAGCTCCACATGAGCGGCCGATATCGGCCAGGTCGGTTGCTCCCTCGCGGGCGCAGCTCCGGATCTCGCGGTCGGATACACAGAAGCAGTGGCAAACAATCATTGGTTGGCCTCGACTCCTGAGAATATGGATCACGCCTGTTGAAAATCAATATCAGAACTCGAACTGGCGTTACAAGTGGTCGAAAGCTTTGAGAAAAAAACTACGACCACGCCCGAAACCAGGCGCGTTCTGTGAAGTTGGGCTCAAACCGCTGCCGCTCGGGGGCAAGCGAATGCTTGCCCATGTCGAGAGGGACTTTCATTTCGCGTCACGACAGCCCCATCGGGGGCCATGTGCGACGACCCGTGGCCCCGCTACTTGGCCGCCACGTTCAGCTTCACTTCGCCGCTGGGCGGGATCATGACCTGGCGCGGTTTGCTGGCTGGCTGCGAGCCCTGCTCGACCTCCACCGTGTAGCTACCGCCCGGCACGTTCTTGATCTCGCAGCGCCCCTGGGCGGTGGTGCAGCGCAGCTTGGTGTCTCCCCTGCTGAGCAGGACCGTGCCGTCTGCCGTGCTGCCGTCATCGCGCTTGAGCATCACAACGACCGTGGCGTCGGCCCGGGCGGCCTGGGGCGAGGCCAACACCATCGCCCCCCCCAGCAGCGCAGCCGTCAGCAGACGGGCGCGCGAGAGCCGCGTCAGTACGCGCGGCGGAGGCAGCGAGTGCGAGGAGATGGGCGGACGAGCGCCTGGCGAAAAAACGTCGGGGTGAGCCACTGGAGTCACGGTCTGGACCTCTGCAAACGTCGAAGCGCCTTGGGCGCGAGCGAAACAACGAAGGGCGGGTGCCGCTCCGGCAACAGGAGCTGACGGGACGGCACCCCGACACGGGTGATTCAGGCGGGCACGCCAAACCGCAGCATGCCATGTGCCCACTGGCCAGAACACGCCGATACGACATAGATTTTTGTGCTCGATACCGATACAAGGCAACACTGGTCGGCGACCTCGGACCGGATGGGTTCCTTATGCGCAAAAAGCATGTCTGTGTGATCACGTTCGCAATCTGCCTCGGACTCTCATCCGGCCCGGCACTGGCTCAGGACGACGCGGAGTTCGACGACGACTTCGGAGCGGCACCTGAGCCCGTGCAGAGCAGCAACGACGAGACCTGGGACCAGCCCGCCCCCGAGCAGGAGCAGAAAGCCACTGCCAGCGAACAGGTCAGGGAAGACGAGGACCCGTTGCTGGTGCACAACACCATCGCGGGCCCCACGGGAGGCATTCACGCCGTGGACGCGGGCTCGGGCAAGAAGGGCAGCTTCCGGCTCGCGCTGGCGTTCGAGTTCTTCCGCAAGGATGGCTTCCTGATCTCGAATGCCAGCAACCGCCATGGCGGCACCGCGCTGAGCATGAGCCTCACGCCCATCGACCACCTGGAGCTGTCCGCGCAGCTGTCGGCCAATGGCAACGAGAACACCGGCAGCCGGCCGACCGTGATCCAGGTGATGGGTGACGCTCGCCTGTTCGCCAAGGGCTTCTTTTCTCCACTGCCGGGCCTGACGGTGGGCGGCGACTTCGAGCTGGCTTTGCTCAATGCAGTCGGCGGCCTGGGCTACCAGACCAGCGCCGCCAGCGTGGGGTTACGCGGTAACGTCACGCTCGACATGCGCAAGCTGCAAAAGCCCTTTCCGCTGATCGTACGCGGCAGCATGCGCTACTTCTTCGACAACTCCTCCAAGCTGATCCGCAACGTGGAGCGGGCGCGCTACAACTCGCTGTCCGATCCGGCCGGTCCCGACTCGGAGTACCGCCACCTGATGTCGAACGTGGAGCGCTTCGCGTACCGCATCAATCGGACCGACTCGTTCAGCCTGGGCTTCGGCCTCGAAATGCCCTTCGCGCCGAAAAAAGAGGTGCTGGTCAGCCCGCTGCTGGAGTGGAACGTCGCCATCCCCGTGAACCGCCAGGACTACAACTGTCTTGTCACCAACGTGCGGGGCGATCGCGACAGCTGCCTGGCGGGCGAGGGCTTCTCGTCGCGGCCCTCGGTGCTCAGCATGGGCGTGCGCGTGCAGCCCAAGGTGCCCGGACTGGGCGTCATGTTCGCGCTGGATGTGGCCACCTCGGGCTCCAGCAACTACGTGCGCGAGCTGGCGCCCACCGCGCCGTACCAGCTGTATTTCGCCGCGTCGTACGCCTATGAACCGTTCGCCAAGCGCGAGCCGGTGGCGCCCGTGATCACGCAGGTCGAGGTGCCCGTGGAGAAGATGCGTGGCCACATCGTGGGCCAGGTAATCGATAAGCAGGGGCTGGTCGCAATCCCGCACGCGCTGGTGCACTTCGAAGGCCATACGCTGTCGGACATCGCCACCGACGACACCGGCAGGTTCGTCAGCTATCCGTTCGATCCCGGGCCTCACACCATGCAGATTGCGGCCGACGGGTTTGAGCCCAGCGCCTGCTCGGCCACGCTGCCCGACGACGCGAGCGACGTGCAGGTGCGTTGTGAACTGCTCGCCATGCCCAGCGTGGGCACGCTGCGCGGCCGCGTGCTGGACGCAAGCGGCAAGGCCGTCAACAAGGCGGCGGTGGAGCTCACGGGGCCCACCACCATCACGCTGACCAGCGACGAGTCGGGAACCTTCAACGTCAACGACCTGTCCACGGGCGAGTACGAGGCGCGCGTGGAGGCCGAGGGATACCTGATGCAGGTCGTGCCGCTGACAGTGCGCGCACGCAGCGAGAGCGCGCCGGTGTTCACGCTGCTTCCCAAGCCTGCCAAGTCGCTGGTGGCGCTCACCACCAAAAAAATCGCCATCAAGCAGCAGGTACAGTTCGTCGCTGGCAGCGCCGAGATTGCGCCCCAGAGCAACGCGCTGTTGTCCGAGGTGACCGACCTGCTGCTACGCAATCGTTCGATCGCGCGCGTCGAGGTGCAGGGCCACACCGATAACTCGGGTACTGAAGCGACCAACCGCGAGCTGTCCGAGCGGCGCGCCCAGGCCGTGCGCGAGTGGCTGGTCAAGGCCGGCGTCGAGGACGAACGGCTGAGCGCCACCGGCTACGGCTCGACCCGTCCCCTGGCGCCCAACATCACGCAGCAGAACCGTGCGCGCAACCGTCGCGTGGAGCTGGTGATCCTGGAGACGCGCTAGACCGCAGTGCGGGGAGCGCCGCGGCCCCCTCAGTAGACCCGGCAGAGCACGACCTTCAAGTAGTCGCCCTCCGGGAAAGCCAGCAGGCGCGGATGGTCGTAGGGCGCCCCGGTCTGCTCCAGGATGCTGAAGACGCGACGCGCGCGCTTGGCGCCCTCACGCAGGCTGTCGAGGAAGTCGCTCATGCGCACGTGGCTGGTGCACGACGCGCCCAGGTAAAGCCCGCCCGGCGCCAGCAGCGATGCGCAGGCCGCATGCAGCGCCGCGTAGCTCTCCAGCGCGGCCTCCACCTTGTTCTGGCTGGGCGCGAAGTTGGGCGGGTCGGCCACGATCAAGTCGTAGGTATCACCGCGCAGCGCCGCCTCCTTGAGAAAGGCCGGCACGTCCTCGGCCAGGGCGCGGTGGCGCTCGGCGGGCAGGCCATTGTGCAGCCAGGTGCGCACGGCCAGCTCGATGGCGGGCTTGGCCACGTCCACCGTGGTGACGTCGGTCGCGCCCCCCAGGCCTGCTGCCACCGAGAAGCCGCCCGTGTAGCCGTACAGGTTCAGAACGCGCAGCCCGCGAGCCAGCCGACGCACGCGCGCGCGCGACTCGCGATGGTCGAGGAACAGCCCCGTCTTCTGGCCCTCGCGCAGGCTGGCCAGCAGCCTCATGCCGCGCTCAAGCACCTCCACCTCCGCTGGCGGCTCTTGACCGAAGAACAGCTCGACCTCGCCTCCCTGTCTGCGCGACGTGCGCAGCAGCGCACCCTCGACGCCCAGCTCGCGCAGCGCTGGCTCGAGTGCCTCGCGGATCGTATCGCGCAGGGCCAGCGCCCCATCGCCGTCCAACTTCACGACCGCGAACCGGTCGTAGCGATCGCAAACAATGCCGGGTAATCGATCACCCTCTCCGTGGATCAGCCGGTAGGCCGAGGTAGCCTCGGGTAGGCCCTGCTGGCGCGCGCGAAAAGCTTCGCGCATACGCGCGCCCAGCAGCTCCACGCCGATGCGCTCCTTGGGTTGCGTAGTAAGCAGGCGTACAGCAATCGGCCCAGCATCGACGAAGCCCCGGGCCAGCAACCGACCGCGTTTGTCGAACACGTCGACCAGCTCACCGGGTGCGGCCTCGAAGGGCGCCAGCGCGTCGCGATAGAGCCACGGATGCCCTGCATAAATGGTGCGTTCGAGGGGACGGATGAGGCGTACGGCGCGCGGCACCGCGCAACCCTAAACGACGAGCTGCGAATGTCGAACCGAGCGCCGTTGTCGCAAGTACGCCGCTGTTTCTTACATCCACGAACCGAGGCAGCGTGGCTATCCTCTGTCTACGTGGCCCAGTCAGACGAAAAATCACGCGGCGGTAGCGTTCGGGAAGCCTCCCGCCTGAGCGCCACCCTCGGCAGCGAGCCCAGCGGCGGCTACGCGTACCACGACAAGGGCCGCGTCGACCGCGTGGAGCGCGTCGAGCGCGTGCGGCCACCTCCGCGCCATGAAGACGCGGTGCCGACTCCCCAGGCCGCCAGCCACGCCCCCAAGGAGCGAAGCTTCGCGCGCACCCTGGTAGGAGGCATGACCATCCAGGAGGCGCTGGCGGGTCGCGTAGCTGCGGCCGGCCAGGCGGCAGCCAATGATCAGGCACGACCCAGCGCCCGGGGCAGCTGGCCCCCGATGCCGCACGTGCCGAGCGACCTGGTCGGCTCCATGGATTACGACGACGAGCCCAGTGGCGTGAGCCTACGCGAGACGCAGCCCGGCACACGCGCCCCAAGTCGCGTCGCGCCGCCGCCAGAGGTCGTCTCTGGCCGGTTGCCAAGTAGCAACCCACCGGCTGTCGCTGGGGGTGCGATCTGGCAGGCGATGCCCTCGGTGGTCGAGCAGCCCGAGGCGGCAGCGCGCCTCACACCAGACCCGGCCGCCAGCCTTGCGCAAGACGCGGGCCGCCTCACGTCCGAGCCGGCACGGCTCACACCGGACCCCGTTCGCAACAGCCCCGCGCCCTTTCGCCCCAGCATTGCCGAGTTGGAGGCGCAACACGCCCACCACTATGGGGACGCCCGCGTGCTGGCCTACGAAGCGCTGGTCGAGCGCAACGACTGGGAACAGATCCTCGAGCGGCTCAACGCCGAGAGCAGCCTGTCGCCCACGCTGCAGTTGCTCAAGATCGTCGCGCGTCGCGAGACCCTGAAGGGAGATGAGCCGCGCGAATCAGCACAGCTTACGCAGCAGGCCATCGCCTGTATGGCGCAGATTCTTCGGCTGCCCGAGGCGAGCCCCACCGCCCTGGTGTTGGGCAAGCGCGTGCTTCGCAAGAACCCCAGCTGGACGAAGGCCGAAGCGAGGACTAGCCGCGGTGTCTCGATGGCCATCGTGGTGAGTGGGCTGTCCATAGGTGCGGGCATCGGCTGGCTGATCACACGCCTGCTGTTCTGACGGCCAAGCCAGGACTGCTGCGCAGGCTCGCATCGCCTGGGGCGCTCTGACCCATGGCACTACGCGATGCGTCATCGCGGGTCTTCCCTCCGCCGGTCAATCTGCAAGACGCGCCCGCGTTATCGCTTGGCTCGAAGCGTGCTTGGAGTGTTGTCGATGCGGACCCCAGCGCACAGACGCTTCGCCCGACAGGGTACCTTATCTTCAGGCACCAAGCTGGGTGCCGACTTGACCATCCTCGGCGTGCTCGGTGAGGGCGGCACGGGCATGGTGTACCGCGCACATCACCATGTGCTGAAGCGCGAGGTGGCCGTGAAGATGTGCCACAACTTGGGGGCCGGCTCGCGCGAGCTGAGCGAGCGGCTGGTCCAGGAGGCCCGCATGTGCGCGTCGGTTCGCGACCCACGCGTGCCGCGTATCTACGCGCTGGACAAGCTGGACGACGGCACCCCCTACCTCGTGATGGAGAAGGTGGA
>Ga0105048_10012457_pt1 | contig 13333 bp, 13 predicted proteins | sample MAT05_FD_78382 | JGI IMG/M metagenome (GOLD analysis project Ga0105048, IMG submission 78382) | Freshwater microbial communities from Lake Fryxell liftoff mats and glacier meltwater in Antarctica - MAT-05 | ecosystem: Environmental > Aquatic > Freshwater > Ice > Liftoff microbial mat | place...
GGCATCAAGGCGGTACTGCTTCGCCTTTTGTTGTAGGCGGGGGTGTTGATAATGGAACTATTGGAGCCATTGTCAGTGATATTCCCTTTACTCCTGGCCCTGTTCCTGTGCCGCCACTGAGTAACACCGTAGGGCTAACCACGATTATTACCACCGTGCCACCTCCGCCCCTTCCCCCAGATTTTTTTCTTATCCTGCGGAACCAAGAACCCCCACCGACACCACCACCAGTGATAGTTGGCACACCGCCAATTTCTGAACTCCCGCCTCCGCCAATTCTCCCAATTCTCCCAATTCTCCCAATTCTCCCAATTCTCCCAATTCTCCCAATTCTCCCAATTCTCCCAATTCTCCCAATTCCCCCAATTCCCCCAATTCCCCCAATTCCCCCAATTCCCCCAGAGTTAACCTTAGATCAAGGAAACCGAGTAGCAAGGGATCTTCAACGGAGAGAGCAACCACTTCCTATCCTGAGAGATATTCCACCTTTTACCTTAGATACGATCGTGAGTAATCTAGATCGATCGTTCACCAATGATTTTGAAGATTTCTTGGGTATGAAAGCTAGCCAAGATTTATCCTTAGAAGAAGTTCAACGATCGCTAAAAGCCATCAATCTGGAAACTGGGACTAAACCCGCCATCATCTATGTTTTCTTTAGTCAGCCAAAGTCTACTACAGCAAAAAGTGATGAAACGAGGGGGACAGATTTGGGACGAGCAGCAGTAGAGCGATCGAGCCTATTTCCTAGCCCCGATGACCAGTTAGAGATGCTGGTGGTTTTTGAAACTGGTGTCCCGATCCGCAAAACCGTGGGTGTAACCCGCCGAGAAGTAGTTACCCTAGCTAACCGCTTCCGCAGTGAAATTACCGCCTATCGCACCAGCCCTAGAGCATATCTTGCCCCCGCACAGCAATTGTATAAATGGTTGATTGCTCCCTTAGAAAATGAATTAAAGGAAAAAGATATTGATAACTTGAATTTTATTCTTGATCAAGGATTGCGATCGCTCCCTATAGCAGCCCTCCATGATGGTCAGGGATTCTTAGTCGAAAAGTATAGCCTTGCCATGCTGCCTTCTTTGAACCTGACCGATATGCGCCACCAGAATATTAAAACTGCCCAAATTTTAGCTATGGGAGCAACTACTTTTACTGATAATACCCCCCTTCCGGCGGTAGGATTAGAACTCCAAGAAACTACAAAAGGGCGGGGCAATAATTATTTTCTTAATGATGAATTTACTCTAGCTAACCTAAGACAACAGCATCAGCAACAAGGCAGACGGATACTACATTTGGCTACCCACGGAGTTTTTCAAGGGGGAAATCTAGATAACTCCTATATCCAACTCTGGGATCGCCGTTTGACCCTAAAAGAGTTGCCAGAATTAGGATTAAACAGCCCTTTAATTGATCTCCTAGTCCTAAGCGCTTGTCAGACGGCCTTAGGTAATCGGGAGGCAGAATTGGGGTTTGCTGGTTTGGCAGTGCAGGCAGGAGTTCGATCAAGTCTAGCAAGTCTGTGGGAAGTCAGCGATGAGGGAACCCTAGGAATGATGACTAATTTCTACGATCAGTTAACCACAGCTCCAATCAAGGCAGAGGCAGTACGGCGCACGCAACTGGCTATGTTACGCCGCCAAGTCCGCTTAGAAGGAGGAAATTTAATTTCTGATACCCGATCGACTCCTTTGACTAGAGAGTTAACCAACTTGGGCGATCGTAACTTCAGCCATCCCTACTTTTGGAGTGCCTTTACCCTAGTGGGCAACCCTTGGTAGGATTTGGTATTAGCAATGAAAATTAGTTTATTTTTGATTTGCTTGGCGGCAGTTTTCTGGGGAACTAGCGGCACAACGATGGTGTTGATGACCCAAGTTGCCCCCATGAATCCCTTATTAGTAGCTTTCTGGCGACTAGCGATCGCCTCCCCCTTCCTCCTCCTCTACGCCTTCACCAATAACCTTCTTACCTCCTCTACTTCTACCTCCTCTACTTCTACCTCCTCTACTTCTACCTCCTCTAATTGGAAAATCTACTTAGGCTTAGGAGCAGCAATGGCAGCTTACCAAGCCTGCTATTTTTGGGCAGTTTCTCTTGCCGGAGTTGCCGTAACTGCCCTAGTTTCTATTTGTTCTTCCCCTATTTTTATTACTCTCTTAGCCGCCAAGTTTCTAGGAGAAAAGTTAACTCTAAAAATCTATCTTGCCTTAGGTTTAGGTTTAGTAGGGACAAGTCTATTAGTGATTAATCCCCAGGCAACTAATCTGCAAGGAGGGCAATTTATGGGGGGAGTATTGGTGGCTTTGGGTGCGGGGCTTGCCTACGGTATTTATGCTGTAGGAGCAAAGGCAGTAATTAAAAACCTTGACCCTTTTCTAGTATTGGCTCTAAGTTTCACTATTGCCGGGGTATTACTCTCTCCATCTCTACTATTTACTAATAGTAAAATTGCCTACAACTGGCTACTTCAGATTCCTTTTTTGCTGTATTTAGGATTAGTCGCTACAGGCTTTGCTTATTTGATCTATATGCAGGGATTAAAATCTACCAAGGCAACTGTGGCGGCGATCGCAGTCTTATTGGAACCTTTAACAGCTACCTGTTTGGGGATTGTAATATTTCATGAGAGTATAGGTATTAGTAGGGCGATCGGTGGATTTTTACTCTTGGGTACGATCGCCCTTCTTAGCATCCAAAAACAGCATAAAACTTAGTTAAACTTAGCCAAACTTAATCTGATCTATAAAGTTATTTCTAAATAAAAAAAGCATTGTAAATCTATACAAATAAACATTGCTATTTAAACTAATCTTCATCTCTTCCCTCATAATTGTCAGCATACAAGTTCGTGATTTCTCTAATATTTCTTTGATAATACATTCCTACACACCCTAGAGGTATGCTATGAAAATTCCCCATTTACTTGCTCAAATTAGTCAATATCTCGCAGAAGCAGTTCTTCGGATTTTCTCTCCTAATCAAGATATTTATCCCCTAATTGGTACTCATGCTTTCAGTGGCGATCCTTACAAGAAATCTTCTAGTTCTTGGTAGTCTCTATCGACAAGGATTCTTAAAACTAATTTAAACTAACCAGAGGGCATCTACCAAGGTGCTCTCTGGTTTTTGTTGATATTCATGAAATAGCTATCTTAAGATTCCAGCCCTACTCTTTCTAAATTTTTTGCGTCACTCCACCTAACTTGCCATAACCTCCTCCCTAGAGAGGCGATCGCCATACCTATTGTATATTCCCTTCTCTTCTAAAATCCTATAGCTCCTAGAGTTGCCGGAGGATATCCCCTAGGGTATTAATTAATTGATCAATTTGAGATTTCTCGATAATTAGTGGTGGTGATAGGGCAATAATATCCCCCGTGGTACGGACTAAAATTCCAGCCTCGTAGGCGCGTAGAAAACATTCAAAAGCTCTAGCTGTAGGTTTTCCGGGCATCGGTTCTAGTTCGATCCCCGCGATTAAACCCAGATTTCGGACATCAATAACGGAGGGTAACCCCTTCAGAGAATGCACCGCCTCTTCCCAGTAGGGAGCCAAATTAGCAGCCCTAGCAAAAAGATTTTCCCGTTCGTAGATATCTAGGGTTGCCATAGCAGCGGCACAGGCGACAGGATGCCCAGAATAGGTATAGCCATGAAAAAGCTCGATCGCATTCTCATCCCCAGTCATGAAGGTCTGATAAATTTCTTCTTGTACAAACACCGCCCCCATAGGGATCGCAGCGTTAGAAATACCTTTGGCGACACACATAATATCCGGGATCACCCCAAAATAATCTGTAGCAAAACCAGTCCCTAAACGCCCAAAACCAGTAATTACCTCATCAAAAATCAGCAGAATGTCGTATTTATCGCAGATCTGTCGGAGCTTTTGTAAATAACCTATTGGTGGAATCAGGACTCCTGTTGACCCAGCCACTGGTTCTACAATTACCGCCGCAATATTTGAGGCATCATGAAGAGTGACAATCCTTTCTAGCTCCTCAGCTAAGTGTGATCCCCACTGGGGCTGCCCGTGAGAAAAAGCATTGTGTTCTAAATTATGGGTATGAGGCAGATGATCTACTCCTACCAACAAGCCACCAAAAAACTTCCGTACCGTAGGAATTCCCCCTACAGACATGCCCCCAAACCCCACCCCATGGTAGCCCCGCTCTCTCCCAATCAATCGCTGCCGAGTGCCATTACCCTTAGCTCGGTGGTAAGCCAGAGCAATTTTCAGGGCAGAATCTACTGCTTCTGAGCCAGAGTTGGTAAAGAATACATGATTTAAGTTTCCGGGGAGCATTTTTACTAATCGAGCCGCTAGATCAAAAGCGATCGCGTGCCCCATCTGAAAAGCTGGAGCATAATCCAATTGGCTTAATTGAGCTGTAACGGACTGAATGATTTCGGCTCTCCCATGCCCTGCGTTCACACACCATAGCCCCGCTGTTCCATCTAATACCTGTCGTCCATCGGCAGTGGTATAGTACATTCCTTGGGCTGAAACCATCAACCGGGGGGACGACTTAAACTGTCGATTGGCTGTAAAAGGCATCCAAAACGCTTCTAGGTCGGCGGGAATATTGGTGCTGGCAGAGGGATCAAACATATAGGCTAGGCAAATTTTAGATGAACTATCAGGAACTTATCGCCCTTATCTTAATCTAAAGCTTAGTCTGCCCGTTCCATTTCTTGTAATGCTGCCTTGGCGATCGCTAAACCCCATCGTGCTTGCTCTACCGGCGATAAATTCTCCCATACTCCTGTAAAGGTCTGCTCTTCTGGAGTATTGCCCCGCATAGCATAGGCAAGAGGACGAGCTAAAACCTGCAAATCCTCTTCTGACCATTGAGCTAAGAGGGTGTGGACACAACTCACTAACTTATCTTGGAGAGAATATCTTTGTTGACTTACTTCTTGGGCAGCCGTAGCGATCGCATCTAACCATGCAGTAGGGACTCCCCGGAAGCGATCGCTTAAGCCCTGTTTGATAGTTTCCCACTGAGAAACTGACTGCCAACACTGTCCTAAATTGGCAAATAGAGATTCGGTTCTAATACCCAACTCTCCTGCTTCCAAAATTGTATCTAGAGCAAATTCCTGCTCCTGAGCCAGAAAATAATCTTCTGTTCCTATTAGGGCAAGTTCCCAAGGGTAAACCTCTGCCTCTGTTTGAGTGAGGGTTGCCAAGAATAAATTCTGAATGTGAGCGAGGGAATCAATCCCTTCTAGATTTCGATTATTTGTGAATGGCTGCCTTGCCATAGTCCGAACCCCCATAAACTGATTACTGTAAATTGCTTTAACCCAAGCAAAATAAGCTACAAGGGCTATTAAGTAAGTTCCGCATAAATAGCTTAATTCCTTGACTAGCGCAACACCAATACTTATGCACCAAAATTTAATCTAAGTCCTTTAGCCAGAAATATCCCCGGCTGTTTGAGTATTTCCTGCCTCTAATTTTTTCAGGATTTTGGGTTTGAGCTTTTCAAGTTCATGCATCAAAATCTTCTTGCTCTTTTGCGATTGGGGCGGGGCATGGAAACCTTCACTATTGCGAGTCCAGTCCTTAAGGAGCTGACACTGAGCAGGTTTGATGGTAGATTTCATCACGTTAACGCAGGGCAGCGTATCTTCAATGGCAAAAAAGAGAATACGGTAGTTCCCTCGTTCCCCTAGCATGGCTGTGGTTTGGATACCAATGGCAGTCTTTAAATCTAAATAGCAAGGCAGCCATCGGACACCGTAAAGAGGGTTGTAGAGGGCAGTTATCCACAACACCATGGGGTGAGGCAAGGGTAAAAATAAGAATTGATTGTAGCGGGTACTAGATTGACGATTTTTGATGTCTGGGCGATCGAGCATTACCCACAGAGTAGGAGCAGTTTCGTGCTTGGTTTTAAGAATATGAGGAAAAACTATTTTTGCCTTGGGTTTATCCTTGGGCCAGGTAGCTAGACGACAGGCTTCATCTAAGTCATTACTGGGCAGTTGCCTAGGAACATTGGTAATAGGTACTTTCGATAGCACCGTATTGATTTTTGCTGCCACACTTTTACCGCCCCCAAACCGCTCTTCTAGAGGGCGAAGAGCAGTAATAATTTCTTCCACACTCTGGGGGCGATTCTCTGCCTGCTTTTCTAGACAACTCATGATCAGCGAGTCTAGAACCTTGGGGATTCTGAGGTGGGGACTGACGGAATCAAAGGTTCGGGGCCGTTGTTCATGGTGGGCCTTATACCAACCCCCAAAGGTGTGACTCTCTGGCATAATCGGCATGGTTCCGGTTAACATCTCAAACATCATAATACCCAGACTATAGATGTCAGCACAGTTATTCAGTTCTTCTCGACCCTCCATTTGCTCTGGGGAACAGTAGGAGAGGGTTCCCATAAAGGAGTGAGTCTGCTCTCCTTCAGATTGCATCAGTTTGGCGATCCCAAAATCTAATATCTTTACTAATTCTCCTAAGGAAGGGTCTTGCATCACCAAGATGTTGCTGGGCTTGATATCTCTGTGGATAACAGGACTGAGATCTCCATCTATAGGGATACCCTTATGAGCACACTGGAGACCTAGACAAATTTGCCGAGTTACCCCAAGAAATCTACTTAGGGGCATGGTCTGGGGGCGGATGACTTCACTCAGAGATTCTCCTTGCAGAAATTCCATCACGTAGTAGGGAATATCTCCGTTATCGTCTACGCCGTAATCTCTGACTTGAACAATATGAATACTTTTTTCTCCTAGGAGGGCGCAGATAGTCGCTTCTTGCTCGAAGCGATCGCGCATCTTGCTATTGAGGAGGGCTTGAGAGAGAAATTTAACTGCGACAGTAACACCACCAAGGAGACGGTCTTTAGCAAGGTAAACCCTACCCATAGCTCCTTTCCCTACCAGTTCTTGAAGTTGGTAGCGGTTGGCAAGTAATCGTCCAGTGTTGGGATCAGTTGACATAATTCGAGGGGGGAGGTCAGACTAGGAATGACGAGTTAATGGGATGCTATTCTTCAGTTTAGTCTATTAATTTGATTAGTCATTTAGTCTTGGTCAAGAATCTATTTATCTAAGCAATACCAAGCTAATTTGGGGCTAACCTAAGGGCTGACCTAAGGGCTGACCTAACCGTGGCGCTCCATTTTTGCTTCCATAGTACTAGTTAAATAATGACCAGACATAATTGAGCTTGATAAATAATAAGCATTGTTACTGATTTGCTGGCTAGCTTCAAAGCCTGTCCGTCTTTGTTTATCTCCTAAAACCCAGTAACGTTGGACGATCGATCGCATGGCAATCCAGCCTTCTCCTTCTACTCGTCCTAGTTCACTGTGCTGGAGGACAAAGGTATACTGGCGTTCATTGTCCAGCCTGCCGCGATATTGTAAGGAAATATCTGGGCGATCGCCTTCCGGGAATACTAGCTTCGTCACCATAGTAAACCAGTTTTCTTGACTCCAAGCTACTATAGTTTTGCCTTCAATGGGAATTGGGGGCAGGTCTCGCTCTAGCCAATGACCTGATAAAGACCATTTACCCGACTCCATTAAAAAGGTGTGTTCCATCTGCCACCCCCTCCCTATATTTGCTCCCGGTATTAGTAGAAATTCCCTTTGGGGTTGTGTATTTCTCCCAGTAGGACATGACCCTGCGCTCCCGTGACTTGGGGAAGATTGCCCGAAATCTGTCCCTGCCGCCAATAGGCTAGAACGGCAAAGGCGATCGCTTCTTTAAAATCGGCACTAATTCCAAATTCGTCCGTAGTTAGTACCTCTGCGTGATCTAAATTTACCCTTAAACGTTCTAGTAAGTAAAGGTTTCTACTGCCGCCGCCGCAAACCAAGACTTGTTGGGGGATTTGGGGCAGAAACTGGCGGTAACTTTGGGCGATCGCCGCCACGGTAAGCTCCGTAAGCGTAGCCAAAATATCTGCTTCGGTAAGTCCATAAACTGTGGTTTCCCTCAGGCATTGCTCCAAATAATCAGCACTAAATAGCTCTCGACCTGTAGATTTTGGGGGTGGTTGTTGAAAGAATTCTGCCTCTAACCATCGTTGTACGAGGGGATAGTGAATAGTCCCAGTTCTTGCCAAATCGCCGTTGGTATCATAAGTCTGCTGTCCTTGGGTAAATTTTTGCACTGCCATATCTAGTAGAGCATTGCCAGGCCCAGTATCCCAACCGATAATTTTTTCTAACCAGTGGAGGGATTTTTTAGCGGGGAGATAGGTGAAATTGCCAATGCCGCCGATATTTTGAATGGCGCGATCGCAATTTTCATCTGCTAGTAAACACCCATCTATTTTAGAAACTAGGGGCGCGCCTTGTCCTCCCGCTGCTAGATCCGCCTCTCGAAAGTTGCTAATAGTAGTAAGCCCTGTGATATTAGCAATCAAAGCTCCCCGCCCTAATTGGAGGCTGTAGCCAAGAGTTTGATCTCCCCTAGCCCCCCTTAAAAAGGGGGGAATTGGATTCTGCAAGGTTCTCTGAAAAGAGGGGTTTGGGGATCTATTTGGGGATGGGGGTAAGTGGTAGACAGTCTGACCGTGGGAACCAATTAGCTCTGCCTTGGGTTTGTCTTGCTGGATTTCTTGGGCTGCGTAGGCAAAAGCGTGGGCGATCGCATCATCCAAGGCGGCAAACTCTGCCATGGTTAGAGCTTTACCTGCAATTACTGCCAAAATTTCCTGTCTTAATTGTTTTGGATAACTATAGGTTTCCCCAGCCAAAAGCTCAATCTTGAGGTCTGATTCCCTCCCAGAAACCTCCACTAATGCTGCATCAATGCCATCCACCGAAGTGCCACTAATTAGACCAATTACTAACATTTTCTACTTACTTAATTACCAATAATTTCCCCAACTATAGCAATCCTATTTTCCGGCTTGATCCCAAGGGAGTTGTCGATATTTCCCATAGAAGCCAGCTAAAGTTAGGAGCATAATTACCACTGCTCCGAGTCCGATCGGGCTAGGTAGCCAAAATACTGCCTCTAGGTGATTTAGCTGGGCGGGTAGAAGTTGCCAAGTTAATTTATGACCATTTTGGCTAACTATGGGGCTAACTATAGAACTAACTATAGAACTAACTATGGGGGCGATCGCCTTATCAGTCTTGGCAACCTTGGTTATATTTCTAGCTCCCCAGGGCGATTCTAGGCTAAATTCTAGTTCAAATAAAGAACCGGGATTAATAATTACTTCTCCTTCTGGAGAAACTAGGCCCAGCGATCGCAAATCCAAATCCAGTTGGAGATGATTACGCTGCAACAAGAGGAAGTTACTCTGCTGCAAATCAAAGCGCAGGTCCAAATCTGGTAAAGTCTCCTGATTCTTTTGCTTAGAACTGCTTACCTGACTAGACTGAAAAAAAGCATTGAATTTTTCTACCAACTCTTGACCACTATTAAAAGGGATTTGAACAGTGATTTCTTGGGGTGAAGAGCGTTTAATTTGCCCAGAGAGAGAGGCTACTCTTGCCTCGACACTTTTTAACCATTGATGAGCTTGTTTACCTCCGAGACCACTTAATTCTTCCTCCAGACGGATGTGCTGGACTAAGACTCCTTGGTGCGGGCCGGCAAAATTCACCCCCACATCGTATTGGACACAACCAGAAATTGCTAGGTAGCACAGTAAAATTATTGCCAAAAGTATCCAACGCCATAGTTGAGAGAAACTTTGCAGGGTATAGGTTAGAGAGTTTCGAGGAGAAGCTGGTTGAAAGATTGGTTGAAAGTTTTGATCCCGTGCCATAGCTTAATTAATTTGGTTAGCCCAGATGTTATAGCTGTTGGTTAATTATCTTTTCCTAAATTTAACAGGTCAGGGAGCAATTCTTCAAAGGATGTACATGCCAATTCTTCCTTAGCTTAAGGCTCTCCTCTGAAATTTTCTTTTAGCAAACGGCGGGTAAGAATGGTATTCCTAGAAAATTAGGGAGATGGTGGATTCTGACACGGTTCACCTTGGCGAGCTTCCATAGAACCTAACAAGGTCGTTATCTGAATACAGCGCATAGTGTTGTTGTTGGTAGGTGCGCTCCCGAATTGCCCCAAGGTAATACTCAAGGGGTTAGTCAAAGATTTTGCACTCGATCGCAATACCCCGGTATTATCAAACAGGATCTTGCCAGTGGGAGTTGTAGTTATAGCATTAGGCGCACCACTACCAGTGTTGGTTCCCGATAGGTTTGTCCCGGCCCATATTTGATTAGCTGCAAGACTAAGATCAGCTCCGACACTTTTCCAATTACTAGGAGTTTGATTCCCATCACTATCAGGAAAAGAAGCTACTTCTGGCACTCCATTACTGCCCATGCGGATCGCAAAGCTATAGTTGCGCTTAGTCTTACGAGCTTCGCTTTGGGTACCTTGTAATGATCTTAGGACTACATCATTAGCCCGATTTACTCGTTGTTGATTCAAAAAACCTAACCAACTGGGAGCGGCGATCGAACTCAAAATGCCAATCATCAGAACCACAATCAGCACCTCAATCAGAGTGAAACCTCCCTGCCGCTTGCCTCGATTTCTTGCTAAATAACTTTTTCTATGTAGCTTCATAATTTACCTCTTAAATCTACTGCACATCCAATTACTGCACATCCAAGAAACCTTGCCCTCTGACTTGAACGGTCGATCGCGGGAAGAAAGTCCTATTATTTTCGCTATACTGACACTCTGTATTATTAGGTTTGCAACCAGCCTTAAAACGGAACATAGCATTCCCCCGAATAAACACCTGTGCTACCCAGAGACTAGAATCTACACAGGAATAGAAACCAAGTACCTTGCTAGTTGCCCCTAACGTAGAGTCACCATTAGGTATTCTCCCTAAAGGAGTTCCATTAGGGTTAGTGGTACTGACTGTGGAAGGATTAATCGGGCATTGGAGACCAGAAGTATTAATACTACTAGTGCTATTAGACTTCCACTCGCTCTGGTCAATATAATCTACCAAAGTAGCCACGGGAGCACTATAAGTACCAGTCCCCTTCTTCCAGCTATTCATATTTGTATCCAAGCTGCCAATATTTCGGTCTATCTTAAATAAAGCAAAAGCATCATCAATACCCATTTCCGGATCGCTTTCTTTTGCATAAACAGAAGAACCATCAATGGGGGGCGGACTTTTCCTTACTCCATCTCGAATTTCAAACCTCCCAATCCGACTAGAGTTCGACCAAGTATTACTTCCTTGATTGCCAATAATTTGATAGTAGACTACTAAAGAATAAACATAAGGATTAACTCCTGAGTCTTTCTCGGCTGCTTCAATCAGTTGACGTTTCCAAAAAGCGAGAATAGGAATACACGTACTCGCATTAGAACTGTTACAACCAGGGGCTGGTTGGGTAGGAGGAATTTGGTCTCTGATCCCGCTAAGCTCAGTAGTCCCAGAATTATTAGTTAAAGCTTTTACGCCGTAGATATAGATTGCTTGTTGCAGGTCTCTAGCAATGTAGTCTAAAGCGGCTTGAACTTCTTGTTCGGTAGAGGCTTTAGATTGCTCTCGGTTGTCACTATCCAGCACATTTACCATGAACCCCAGTAAAGGAGCAATTACCAAAAATGCAAGAATCATGCCCACCAATAACTCAATTAAGGTAAAACCAAGGGTTTTCTTAGAGTGGCGACGCTGAAAAAATTGACGGAGCAACTTTTTGATGTTCATGGGTTAGTTAAAGTTATCTATAGGATTATTTGATTAATAAAGGGTTAATATAATTGCTCATTCTAGATTTGAAATAGGTTAAGGCGAAGGTGGAGGGGGACAGGAAGTATTCGGACTAAGTTTATTACTGTCACTACCTCCTAGACGAGAACAAAGATTAGGAAAGAGCTTGGTAATATCATTCCCGCGAATAGTAATATCTGTGGTTATTTCTACGAGGGGAACTTTCTTGTCTCCCAAACCACCTGTGAAAGTTGCAGCTTTCTGGTTATCTGTAGAGCTAGAAGCTCTAAAAACATCACCACCATCAAATCCATCAGCCCGGTAGACCCTGATACCCAAAATATAGCCCCTAGCAGCATCCTCCTGAATATCAGATTGTGTGGTAGAGGAATTGCTGGCACTACGGAATGCTTGAACGATCATATCTTGAGTACTATCTGCACTACATACACCATCCCCATCCACATCAAAGCAATAGAGACTCGAAGTTGCTCCATCAGGGGGGTTATTGATATAGGTATTAGTTTTACAAATACTGTTACTAGCAGCAGCAGTTTTTGTAAGGCATCCACTCAAGGTGTTAATGTCTGGTGGAGCCACCGCCCCATCAAATAAAATACCGTTAGTAGGATTTATAAAAGTTCCCTGTTTTAGATAAACTCTGTTATTGGGAGCTTGAATAGAGTCGGCGCGGGTTCCTTCAAGGTAGGTACGGGCAGCTTGGGTGGCACTTTCTACCCTGCGAGCTTGGACTCTGGTAGCAACGGAGATGGCGATCACAGGGGCAATTCCTACCAGCAAAATCCCTACTATGATGATCGCTAAGAGAGATTCCACGATCGTGAACCCTCCATCTTGCTTAAGTCTAGAAATTATGAGTCTGCGGTACATGGTAATCTTTCACCCCTGTTTTTTATTTATTGAGGATACTCCCTACCCCTAAGAGGGTAAGAAATATAAACTAATTACAACTACTAGGTCTTTGGGATTTATCGACTGCTTCTACAGAACTGCCAGCAAGTTTGGCACATAGTAGGGTCTTCACCCAAGCATCATCACGACCGACCTCCCGGAAAAACTCACTAGGTCGAGCAGTAGAAGGTAAGGAGAACCTCTTACTAAACAGGTCTGCGGTCTGGCTTAACAAGCCTACGTCATAACCCCAAGTTCTCTTAGGAGATCTGTAGTAGGGCGATCGCGCCAAGTTAGCACCACCGGGATAGCGGAAACCCGTCACTCCAGCAATAGGTACTACAAGGGGAGTATCAAAGAGCAGCGAAGTATCCATATCCTGCCTATTAATAGATTCAAAAGGTGCAGAAGCATAGCTACTCTTTTTGTATTGAATCAAGCTGCCAGCAATTTTGGCATCAACAGCATCATTGTCAGATGGGCTGGTTTCCCAAGCCTCTAGAAAGCGCGGGAAGTTGATTAAGCCACCACTACTTTCGGCAGATTCAGGATCTCCAAAAGAAAGATATTGAGTTATTTTTGGCTCAATGGGGCGGGATGGAGAATCACCCATAACTAAAACAGCGTTAAAACTAGAAGCTAGGGCTTGCGGAATCCAACCAGCACCATTTAATCCATCGGCAACATTTTGAGGAAAAGGTGCGGAGGGAGTCCCTTTTGGTGAGTGGAGATTGAGGA
>Ga0105048_10012459_pt1 | contig 13332 bp, 10 predicted proteins | sample MAT05_FD_78382 | JGI IMG/M metagenome (GOLD analysis project Ga0105048, IMG submission 78382) | Freshwater microbial communities from Lake Fryxell liftoff mats and glacier meltwater in Antarctica - MAT-05 | ecosystem: Environmental > Aquatic > Freshwater > Ice > Liftoff microbial mat | place...
CTAAAGTTATTTCGGAGAGAACGAGCTATCTCCACGTTTGATGATACTTTCAATCCTCCACACAGCTCATCCCCTAGTTTTTCAACACTAGTGAGTTCGGTCTTCCATGAGGTATTACCCTCACTTCATCCTGGCCATGCGTAGATCACGTGGTTTCGCGTCTACCGCACCTGACTTGGCGCCCATTTCAGACTCGCTTTCGCTACGACTACAGGCCAGAGGCCCTTAATCTTGCCAGTTACGGTAAGTCGCCGGATCATTATGCAAAAGGCACGCCGTCACTCATTCCCCTTGCGGGGCATAGAGCTCCGACCGCTTGTAGGCATGTGGTTTCAGATTCTTTTCTCTCCCCTTGTCGGGGTTCTTTTCATCTTTCGCTCGCGCTACTTGGTTCGCTATCGGTCACCAGAGAGTACTTAGCCTTGCGGGATGGTCCCCGCGGATTCAGACCACGTTTCACGTGCATGGTCCTACTCAGGATACCGCTCGGTCTTTTCCCTTGTCGCTTACAGGACTATCACCTTCTATGGCCGCTCATTCCGGAGCGTTCAACTAGGGTACTAAGAATCCTAAATGCGGTCCTACAACCCCAAGAGAGCATGCTCTCTTGGTTTGGGCTATTCCCCGTTCGCTCGCCGCTACTGAGGGAGTCGCTTTTGCTTTCTTTTCCTCCAGGTACTGAGATGTTTCAGTTCCCTGGGTTTGCTCGGGTACTTCGGGATCAACGCTCGTTTGACAGCTCCCCCGAAATTATCGCAGTCTTCCGCGCCCTTATGCCTTCTGGTGCCAAGACATCCCCCACACGCCCTTACTAGCTTGGCCACACTTTTCCCGCCCTCGGCCGTGCCACTTCTTGATTGGTTGTCAAAAAGCGAACCGTCGAAAGACAGATTTTGTGTGGTCGTATCTAGACCTGACTGTGCATGCAGCCAGGCCATCAACGATCAATCTTCTCTCATTCTAAAGGCTCGTGTCACAAAAATTAAATCCTCAATCCCTCTTCACCCATTCACGGTTCGCTTGTGGCGGCCGTCAATCGGTGACGAGTACTGAAGAAGTCGTTTGGATGCAACTTCTTACCTAACCTAATTGTCAAAGAGCCGTGAAGCCAAGCCTTTTTTAGACCTGACCCCTCGAGGCCTGTTCGCCCCGATCAGCTTCCCGTTTTGATTCACCGTGAGTTGTTTTGAACTCCGATAATTCATCGCGGGAAAACTAACTTAGTGACCTCGTGGCGAACCGTCAACCTACTCCCAAAATTTCTTTCGATTTCGTTTTGAAATCGCCACGTTTCATCGGCCAAATTTCTCATGGAGATGAGGGGATTTGAACCCCTGACCCCCTGGTTGCAAACCAGGTGCTCTCCCAGCTGAGCTACATCCCCATCTGCAACCAAGTCCGAAATTCAAATCTCGAAATACGAAAGCAGACGCCTCGCGTTTGCCGTTTCGTATTTCGATCTTCGTATTTCGAATTTCCCACCAAGTGGGCGTACTTGGATTCGAACCAAGGACCTCAGCTTTATCAGAGCTGCGCTCTAGCCAACTGAGCTATACGCCCGACCTACTCGCCCCGACCTTCAGATCCCGTCTCCTGGCTTGCCTTATCCCAACAAAAAAGCCAAACCTTTCGGTCTGGCTCTCTGCGACGCGGTGCGTCGAGAGAGCTACGTCGGAATAATAATGCGGCTGGCCATCAGTGAGATTCCCTGGATCGATGACTTTGTCAGTTGGGATTATAAATGCTTGGTCAAGGCTGTCAACCCGCCTCCCTGTTTTCTTTCGGGATGGACAGATATGATCGGCTACAGGTTCGTTTTCGCTCCATCAATTTCGCACGGCACGAGCATTTTCCGAAAAGAGGCTTTTCATGGCGACTCGACCGACAACGACTCCCGGCCGGCGACTTCGCGATGCTTGGGCCAAAAAGGCCATCGCGATCCCCGGCGTTTTTAACGCTCTCGCTGCCAAAATGGCCCAGGAAATAGGCTTTTCGGCCGTCTATCTTTCGGGCGGCGCCCTCTCCGCGGGCTCCGGTGTTCCCGATGTCGGCCTGCTCACTCTCAGTGAATTCGTTAATGAAGCCCAGCGCCTAAGCTCGGCCGTCGCCATTCCCTTGATTTCCGATGCCGACACCGGGTTTGGCGAGGCTCTCAACGTTGAACGCACGGTTCAGCTCTTCGAACAGGCGGGCGTGGCCGGCATCCATCTCGAAGATCAGCAGATGCCGAAACGTTGTGGCCATCTTTCAGGGAAATCGCTCATCGAACCAGTCGCCATGGCAGCGAAAATTCGTGCGGCCGTCGCTTCCAAACGCGATCCCGATTTCGTGCTCATCGCCCGCACCGACGCCCGAGGCGTGAACGGATTCGATGATGCCGTCGACCGCGCCAAGCGTTACCTCGATGCCGGCGCCGACGCGATTTTCCCCGAAGCGCTCGAGAATAAGGCCGAATTCGAGCGATTCGCGACGTTGGTGAAGGCGCCCCTGCTCGCCAACATGACCGAGTTCGGCAAGAGTCCGGCCTTCGATGTCGCGACACTGGAGCAACTCGGCTATCGCTTGATTTTGTTCCCCTTGACCGCCTTTCGTGTTGCGATGCAGGCGGCTCGCGAGACGCTGGCAAACCTGTTCGAAAAGGGCACGCAAACGGCGAGTCTCCCTAAAATGCTCACACGCGCGGATCTGTATGATCTGCTCGGTTACACGGGCTACGAGTCGCGCGATCGCGCCTATTTCGGCGAGTCAACCACCAAATAATCGCCCTTTTTGCAAGCGAGCTCTCCATGAAAACACGGATTCTCTCCATCGGGGCCTGCCTCTTCTTCGCGTCAACTCTCTTCGCGGAAGAGACGAAGTTGTCGGCGCCCGTTCGCATCGAAACCGGCGTCAGCGGACATATTCATCCCGCCTTATGCATCACGAAAAAGGGGACACTCGTTGCGGTCTTCTGCAAGAGCGAGTACCAGCCGTACTTGATCGCGCGCTCAACGGATAGCGGCAAAACCTGGTCGAAACCCGCTCTTTTCCCCTGCACCGAGAAGACCAATATCTATCCCGGTTCGCTCACGACGCTTGCCGACGGCCGATTGGTGCATGCCTGGAATGTCTGGTTCGCACCCGAAGAGAAGGTCAAATCTCGTTACGTTTCGTTCTCGATCAGCGATGACGACGGCGTCACCTGGAGTGAACCGAAAAGCCTGGCGAAGAGCAAAATGCCGAAGATTCACAGCGTTATCCGGCATCCGATTGTTGAACTATCGCCGAAGGAATGGCTCTTTCCTCTTGCCGATCGGACGGTCATTTACAACCCGGAAACAGGTGAAGAGAGCCCGCTGGGCGACGACCGCAACCACGGCCTGACGCCGATCGTCCGCACCGCGAAGGGCACGCTCATCAGCGGCAAGGGACTTCGCTCCACCGACGCTGGGAAGACGTGGGAGGAGATCAAGCCGTTTCCCGATGTCTCGTCGCAAGGTTGGCGGCAGCAGATGGTGGCTCTGAAAAATGGCTGGCTGTTGGCGTCACAAAGCATCGGGCCTGGAATCGGCGGCGACAAGATCCATTTCATCGTCTCACGCGATGACGGCAAGACCTGGGACTTCGATCATCCGGTCGAGTTCTACAATCCCGGCCGGCCCATCGGCGGCCGAGCGTGCCCGAGGACGGTTGAGATCGACGACAAGACGCTTGGAACGATCTTTTACGACACCGAGGCCAAGCAAGAAGGCGGCTCGGGCGTCTTTTTCCGCACGATGCCGATTGAATTGCTAGGGAAGTAATTCGTAGGACAGGCCTCCCGGCCTGTCCCTTGCGGCACCAGAATTGCAAAACGTCAGGCCCTTTGGCCTGACGTTCGCGTTTCTGGGGACAGGCCGGGAGGCCTGTCCTACAGGTCGAATCAGTGATTCAGCATGAACTCATTGGTGTTCAGCAGCGACCAGAACAGATCTTCCAGGAAGGTCTTGTAAGCGCTGTTGGCGTCCTTGCTGCCCGCCTTGATGGCGGTCAACTGGGTCTGCACGAACGCCAATTCATTCGTCTTCAAGATCGTCTTCCGCTTGGTCTTCGGATCGACCTTCTCGTAGTCGATCAGGTTCGTGGGGCTCGCCCGGCGAGCGAGAGCCGACAGGTAAATCTCTTCGATCATGAACGCTTCGCGAGCGCCTGGGGACATCTTGCTGGCCTTGGCAATGGTCTTGGAGACCAGACCGTCACTACGCTTGATTTCCTCGTTCAGTTCCTTGCCGTTCATCATCAACAGGGCCTGAACGATGGTGCCGTTGAAGGTCATCTCGTTGCCTTCATCGTCGCCGAAGTTCTGGACGAGTTTCTTCATCCAGGCATCGCGATTGGCTTCACGTGTGGCCTTATCAAGCTGGAGTTCCGCCTTGGTGGCCGTGGTCAGCGATTCGAAGAGAGCCTCGGGGCTCTGAGCTTTCAACGGCATGCGGGTGAAGAAGACGTCGTACTCCGGCTTGGCCATCTCCTTGCTCGGGGCGACGTAGCTGAGGTTGTAGACCTCGCTGTTGCAGATCCACTCGACCAAAGCCTTGGGATCGTACTTGTACTTGACCAGTTCCTGACCGAGCTTCTCGAGCAATTCGGGATGAATGATCTTGTTATGCCCGCCGAAATCGTCGACAGCGGGTTGTTCGTTGAGACCGCGACCGAAGAACTGGCCCCACATGCGGTTGACGAGGGCCTTGCCGAAGTTGTCGTGAGCGACGATGTAATCCGCGAGAACTTCACGGCGGGTCTTGTTCATGTCGCCCGTGAGCGGCTTCTTGGCTCGATCAGCCTTATCTTTCTCCAGGTCAGAGAGGTCGGGGAGGAAGATCGGCTTGATCGACATGAGGACGCCGGTGCGGCGTTCGTAGTAGATGCGCTGGCCGCTGTTCAGGCTGGGGCTATCGGAGAGCGTCACCGGGAGGGCGTCCATGGCCTTCTTTTTGTTGAGCGGGGCGGCCGGGGCGGGGGTGATGTCGCGCTTCGTCTGGCGGAAGAAGGCGTTGACGCCCCAGAAATTCTCCTGGCCCCATTCCGGGTTGAACGGATGATCGTGGCACTGGGTACACTGCGTCTGGACGCCCAGGAACAAACGTGTTACGCGTGATGTGATGGGGACGGAATCGAACGGTCCATCGGAAACCTGGCGATCGGCCGGGCTCGGCTCACCCAGGTGGGCCATGATGAAATTGACCGCGCCCTTGCCCGGATCGCTGCCTTTGCCCGAAGCGGTCAGCAGTGCCTTGACCATTTCGTCGTGAGGAGTATTTTTCGCGAATTGCGTTTTGAACCAGTACTTCATCTGGTTGTGATACATTTCATGGGTGCCGCCCCGGGTCATCGTCCAAACGGTCCAGATGCCGGCCCAGTGTTCGGTGTATTCGCTGGCATACTCGAACACCATTCCCTTGCCGTCTTCGTACTTGAGTTCCTTACCGGCCGCGTCTTTCGGCTTGTAAGCTTCGTCATAGAGCAAGCGATGGACCAGACGGGCACGCTTGTTCGACGCCTTATCGCGTTCAAAGTCCCGGACTTCTTCAGAGGTCGGGATGCGGCCGATGACATCGATAAACACCCGGCGGGCGAATTCGAGATCGGTCGCCGGCTTGGCGGGCGTCAGCTTGTTGTCGGCCCAGGCCTTGCGCATTGACTCGTTGATGATCGAGGACTGCGTAGGGACGGTCACCTGAGCGTCCGCGGATGCGGCGGAGATCAGTCCGCCCGCCATCGCGAGAGCGAGGCCCATCATGGGGGCCAGCTTGCGGCGAATCATCGGATTCGTCCAGAATGTTTGCGTCGCGCGTGTGTGCATCGTTCCTGTCTCCGGAATTCGTATGCGTGGGGAGAGCCCGTACACCTGTCGAACTAACTAAGATGCGGGTAATAATGATTCTAGTGCCTCATCATATGGGACACCTTTAGAACCTGTCAAACAAATATCCCGGCCGTTCGAGAGCGCCGAGGTGGTTGTTATTCATGATCTATGACGAAATTTGCCCGTCGATGGTTCCCAAACTAGAGCGGACCGCCAAAAATACCGGACCCGGTGAAATGCCATGGAATTGAATCTGGAGCGACTCCGAAGCAATGTGCGCCGGGCCAGTGACGAAGATCTTCTCGATCGCGTGACCGTCTATCGGGCGGAGATGGAACCCGCGGCCATCCCGATTATCGAGCAAGAGCTGTTCGCTCGTGGCATCACCGTCGATTTAGTGGAAGCCCACTTGGCCAAACGAGAAAATGCTCAGAAACGAGCGGACGGAACCGTATTGAAATGCACGCTTTGCCACCGCCCAGCCGTTGTTTCAGGCTGGGGATGGCATCGAATGTTCGGGATTGTCCCGGTCTTTCCGAGGCGTTTTAGCTGGTGCGATGAGCACCAATCAAAGACGTCCAAATAGCTCACGCAACGGCTTTTTGCACGTCTTCGGGGGTGATCAACCGGCCCGGAACTCCCAGTCTCGCGCTCAACCAGCTCAAGATGGCCGGCGTGAACGGGAGCGTGCCCTTTTTCACCAGGTCGACCATGACAATATCGCGGCGCGAGCGTTCTTTGCGCTTCTTGTGCCCGTTGACGATGCGGGAGGTCCGCATGTCCGATTGACGCTGGAGTTTGCGACGTTTGCGGGAATCGAGAGCCATGACATCACCTGGGAAGTTCGCTGATTCGTGAATCACTCAGTGTAGTGTCGTCGGCTTCCGCGGCAAGAGAACGGTCCGCGACTCGACGTCTATTCGTTATTTCAACTGGGAAAAGCGGTGTTCCGGAGGGGTGCGTGCCCCTCCGGTTCGGACCGCTCTGCCATTAGCAGCAGCAAACGGCGGTGTTGTTCATCATCACGCAGCAGGTGCAGCCGGCCTTCATCATGGCCGTCATGCAGTCGCAGCAAGCCTGAATCATCTCGCAGCACTTCGCGTCGCCGGAAGTGCAGGTGATGCAGCAGCCGTCCTTGGTCATGTCGCACTTGCACATGCCCATCGTCAGGTTGCAGCAGGAAACCATCATGCCGTTCATCATGCAACAGCAGCTAACCATTCCACCGGCCAGCATGGTGCAGAGATTCTGCATCATCGAGGCGGCAACCGGATCATCGCACGAGCAGGTCATTTTCATGCCCCCCGTGCACTTTTCCATCTTCATGGTGCAGCGGGGCACCATCATGAAGTTGGGTCCTGACGATGCTGTCGACGGTGCGCTCATCGCCGACGTTCCGGGCATCGTCATGCTGGTCCGATCCATCATCATGGTCTTCGTCATGGGGTAAACTCCTTTATCAAACCGATGAAAATCCGGCAGACACCTTGTCTGCCCGCGATGGAGAGCTCTCGACCGGGTTACCAGTCGATTAGACATCACAACCCGCACTCCGTCATTTGCTTTCTGCGGGAAGCTGGTTAGAATACTTATGAATTATACATCAAGTTGATGATATTAGTAGTGTATAGTGCATCCCTGGTTACTCCGTTACCGAGGCATCTATGTCTTCCCGCCGATTCACCATCGCCACGGAAAAACATCATTCGGAATCCGATGGCTTCGTTGCTTGCCCGACTGCCCTGGCATTAGCTAGCCCGGCACAATTCGAGCGCCTGCAAGAGATCTATCGCCTGGCGTATGAAAAAGCCCGCGAGCTCCATCAGCCATCGCGCTGGGCGCCGCTCTATCTCGCCATGGCCAACTGAGGTCGGCCCACTCGGATCAATTTCCAGCTGGAAGGAATTCTAAACGCCCCGCCCCCCCTTGCCAAGACAATTATTCTGACATTTTTCCGACTATGTCAACTTCGGGACCCAGCCCGGGTCATTCGGAAGGTTGGCCACTCCCAACTTCGTGTAACGAGGCTGAAACGGGTTCAATACTTGCGGCTCGCACCCTCGCCTTTCGAGCCTTCGCACCACGGATCACTCCGACGCACGCTCGATTATACTTCGCGCGGTCACGAATGAGCGGAGATTCCGAGCCCGACGCGTTAGCGAGGGTATATGGGATGCTCCCTCGCTAACGCGTCGGGCTCGGAAGAGGCCTCGCTCTGGACAATCTCTCAATCTCGACCGCGTGTGGTATAGCTACAATTTCGAACAGGCAATTGACACGGCAAGCTCCTTTCAGCTTGCTAGACCTGCCAAGCTTCGCCTGGCGCACCGAATCGCACTAATAAGAAGGATGGGTTTCGATTTTCTTCTTCATTCGTTCGATTCGTTTTATTCGTGGTTCCCTTGCCTTTTCTGCAAACCCTGTCGTGCGCTTGAGCCTCGGAGCGTACAAAATGTTAAACTTGACCGATTGTGCCGATTATGCGGGTGCCGTCGAGTTTTCAGATCGTGCAAGAAGTATCAAAAAATGCTTGAATTCCTCTGGTGCGGGCGATTATGTAAGTTAAAATGGACGGTCACTCTAATGGAAGTGGCTGTACCGTTGCATCCACGACTTCCCTCCCTTTCGCAACTCCTGGTTATTGCGAGAAAGCCAAATGATCACAGATGCCCCCCTGCTGAGATTCATGGTTCTCAGCGCCATCATCGGCTTCTTCGTCTTCTGCGCCTCCTACACCATTTTGGTGTGGAAGAAGCGACGCCAAAGCTCAGATGCGCCCCGCTCTTCGATGAACCGCCTGCGCGGCTGGTCGATCACCGCCATTGTTCTTGGCTGCCTTGGCGTGATGTCCGTGGTGGTAGTCCGCGAGACGGTGCGGGCCGACGGCATGCTCGGCGGCGAAGGTCTGTTCGCCGTTCGTTCAACACCCGAGATGCGTGTCGAACAACTGGCGGAGGAAGGCCCAGTCAAGAAGGGTGACCTGCTGGCCAAGTTCGACTCGCCGAAGATCCAGGCGGAGATCGGCCACGATGAGCTTTCCCGCGAACTCCTCAAGATCGAACAAAAGAATCACCTGTTGCAGACACCGCAGCTCGACCAAGAGAAGTCGCGCAGGCGCGAGCAGGCCAGCAATGAGATGCGGCAACTCGAAGCAAATTTGATCGCCGTGCTGCCGAGCCGGGAAGGGGCGGACCGGGAGAATATCCAGCATCGAAATACGCAACGAGACATGCTCGGCAAGATCGATCACGACTTGGCCGTTAACGTGGGCGAACTCAAGATGGCCCAGAGCAAGCTCACCATCGCGAAGAAGCAACTGGAACGAGAGCTCAAGCTTGTCGAATCTCGGAACGTTCCGACCAATGAACTGAACGAACGGCAGAAGGAAGTCGGCAGCCTCGAAGCCGAGATCGCCAAGCTTGAAAAAACATTGACGAACACGGAAGAACGGCGACGGATCTGCAAGGAGTCGCTGGAACAGATCGAAAAGAACGCGATTGATTCGAACAGCCGAATGAACGAAGTCCTGAAACGAACGACGTATGAACTGGATCGGGCCAAGGGCGAACGGGCCCAATTGGACCTGGAACTCGCGGACGACGCCAAGATCGCCCGCGAACGCCACGACCAGGAAAACAAGGCGTTCGACATCAAGATCAAGCAAGCGGAGGAATCGATCCTCGCCAAGCAAAACCTCATCGAAGTGCGCAGCCGCCACGATGGGATGGTTGTATATCGCTCCACCTCACCGGGCGCGGCGTTGAATCAGGGGCCGGTTCTGGTCTTCGGCCCCGCGGAGCCGATGCGTTTTCGCTTCCTTCTCCCAAATGAGCAAATCAAGGCCCTGCAAGAAGCGGGAACCGTGAACGTTGAACTTGATTCAACGGAAAACAGCATCGAGCAGCGTTTCCCCGGCAAGTTCCTGAGCTCGACCCCGCTGACTCGCGATCCGGGCAATTCGATGGTGGAACTTGAAATCCAGCCGCCGCCGGCCACTGTCGCTTCCCTGGCCGAGGGCAAGCCGATCAAGGCGCGCTTTAGCTGGCGCCCGCCGTTAATGAACCTCTGGCCCTTCCCGGTCTCGTTGGCGTTCATCGCCATCGGCATCCTGGGGTTAATTGTCGTCAACCTTGGCCAGTGGAAGCCCAATTGGCCCGCCAAACACAAATCAGGCTCGACGCCGGACGACGACGACGCGATCGTTTCGTTTGTGCGCGTGCCGGCCCCGAAAGAAGGCGACACGACTGAAGCCGTCGCTTCCGACACCATCTCCGTACGACCTGAGTTGCCGACTGTTCCCCGTGAACGGCCTGTTCAACCGTGGGAACATCCGGTGGGCGTCCGCCTCCGCGAGGCGATCGTTCGCGAAGATGTCTCGACCGAACTGCTGAGTGCCGTGGAAATGGCGATCGAACATCAGCAAGATGCCATCATCGTGCCGATGCGTGAAGCGCTCCGCCGGGTGCCGAGCGTACCCGAACACGCTCGCGGCTTGCTCGACAAATTGAATAGCTCGGAGACGCAGGACGAATTGAAGATGATCGAACATCGCTGCCTGGCTCAGCGGTTGACGTTCCTGCTCTACACGCTCGGCATGGAGATTCCCAGCCATGTCGGCCTGACGAAACGGCCGCCGTCGGGGGCGGCGATCCGGATTTGAAATTCGAAAAACGAATATCGAAATACGAAACAATCGGAGCGAAGTAGAAAAGACAAATAAGAGGAAACAAAACAAAGAAGCAGACCACAAGAGTTTTCTTCTTTGCTTTGTTTCCTCTTATTTGCTTTCCCTCTTCTTCTTTGTTCTGATTGTCTCGTATTTCGATATTCGAATTTCGAGTTTCCAGACCGCTAGAACTGATCAAGCCAGAAGTGGCTGCCGCGATAGTACTTTTGCGGCTGCCAAAGCTCGTAACGCCAGTTCGCTTCTTTGAACGGCGGATAAGCCATGTACGCCGGCGGCCGGACGTACGGCGCTCCCTTCGGCTCTGGCCATTGCGGGCTTTGCTGCGGCCAGTAGTTGTGGGGGAAGTAGTAGTACGGGTAGTAGTGATATCGGGGCAACGGCGGATCCGCCGCGGTCGCCGTGCTGGGTGAGCCCGATAACAAGATAGCCGTCAGGCCGATGGCCACAAGACATTTCCGGATCATAGCGATTCTCCTTCAGGTTCTTCCTTTCCTATCGGTCAACGGGTTCGCTCCTCACCTCGCGGGTTCCTGAAATCACGCCTTTGCCGCGTATTCCGGGTTGGCTTGCGCCGATCGCGACATGAAAACGGAAGGTAGAAGATCGGAGAGGGGCTTCACCACTTTTTCGTCGTCTGATTGCCGTTTTCATTCAAGTTTGATGCCCGTCGCTGACGCACTTATTCGTTCATATGCTGACAGCATGAACGATCCGCACCTTTTCTATGACAACCCGTTGATCACCCGTTATGCCAGCAAAGCGATGGCCGAGCGCTGGGGAGCACGGCGAAAACACTCTCTCTGGCGGCGACTTTGGCTGGCGCTCGCCGAGGCCGAGCAGGAACTTGGTCTATTGGCGGATGACGGCAAAACGCCACGTATCCGGCCCGAGCAAATTGCCGAACTAAAAGCCCATCTCGACGACATCGACTTCGAACGGGCCGCGTTCCACGAGAAGCGATTACGGCACGATGTGATGGCTCACATCCACACCCTGGGCGAGGTCGCCCCGACGAGCCGCGACATCGTCCATCTGGGGGCGACCAGCTGCTACGTCACGGACAACGCCGACCTGATTCTACTTCGTGAATCGCTCGACGATCTCTGTGGCCAACTGGCGGCAGTCATCGACGCTCTCGCTTCGTTTGCAGTCCGTTGGAAGGCCGAGGCAACGCTCGGCTTCACGCATTTTCAGCCCGCGCAACTCACAACCGTGGGCAAACGGGCCTGCCTCTGGTGTTATGATCTTGTCCTCGATCTCAACGATCTCGAACTCCGCCGCGACGGCCTGAAGTTCCGCGGCGCCAAGGGGACGACCGGCACGCAGGCGAGCTTTCTCGCACTATTCCACGGCGATCACGACAAAGTCCGCCGGCTCGATCATCTTGTTGCGAAGAAGATGGGCTTTGCCGACGTCTATCCTGTCACCGGGCAAACGTACACCCGGAAAATCGACACGCAAGTTCTTGATTCCCTTTCGGGCGTTGGCCAGAGCCTACACAAATGGGGCAGCGATCTACGGCTGTTGGCTCACCGGCAGGAGATTGACGAGCCGTTCGAGGCCGAGCAAGTCGGTTCTTCCGCGATGGCCTACAAGCGCAACCCGATGCGAGCGGAGCGGATGTGCGGCCTCGGTCGCTTCCTGATCGGCCAGCCGGCCATGGCGGCTGACACCGCGGCAACGCAGTGGTTCGAACGCACCCTCGACGACAGTGCCATCCGCCGCCTGTATCTGCCGCAGGCATTCCTGGCAGCGGATGGAGCGTTGCGTCTCGCGCTCAACATTGGGGGCGGTCTGGTGGTGAACTCGCCGGTCATCGCCCGCGGCGTGGCCGACGCCCTGCCCTACATGGCCACCGAGAACCTGATGATGGCCGCCGTCGCCAAGGGACACGATCGGCAAGAGGTTCACGAGTCGATCCGCCAGCACAGCCATGCCGTCACTGCGGCGATGAAGCAGGGGACCGGCACGAGCCGTGATTTGATCACTCGCCTACAAGCGGACCCATCTTTTAAGGGGATCGATCTGGCTGCCGAACTGCAACCCTCGAAATATGTCGGCCGTTCTCCCGAACAGGTGGAAGAATTTGTCGCCCAAGAGATCGAGCCGATTCGACGCCGATACGGCTCCCATCTCGGCAAGAAGGCCGAGATTGCCGTATAAAAGTTCCGAGTTCCGAGTTCCGAGTTCAATCACGGGGATCCACGATGAGACTTCTGGGATGTTTGCTGGTGCTGGGAATCTCGTTCCCCATTTATGGGGCCGACGACTACAAACCCGGCCCGGATTCACAGAGGAACCCGGACGCGCCGGTCGGCGTCGTGACCAAAATGCCCACGTGGAAGAGCGAGATCTTCCCCGATACCGAGCGTGATTGGTGGATCTACGTCCCCGCCCAGTATGACGGCAAGACGCCTGCGGCACTCATGGTCTTTCAGGATGGCGGCGGCTTCATCGGCGACATGGGTTCGTACCGCGCTCCGCTCGTCTTCGATAATCTGATTCACCGCAAGGAGATGCCCGTGACCATCGGCGTCTTCATCCAACCGGGCAACGTGCCCGCGGCCGGTGGAAAGGGAATGCGTTCGAACCGGAGTTTCGAGTACGACACACTCTCCGACCAGTACGTCAAGTTCCTCGAAAAGGAGATCCTGCCCGAAGTCGAGAAGTCGTACAAGATTCGCAAAGACCCGGCCGGGCGAGCGATCTGCGGCAATAGCTCAGGCGGCATCTGCGCCTTCACGGCCGCCTGGGAACGACCCGACCTGTTCGGCAAAGTGCTCAGCCACATCGGCAGCTTCACCAACATCCGCGGCGGCGA